>Ga0307469_10000838_pt1 | contig 11325 bp, 24 predicted proteins | sample atmos_gasesAM2C__FD_203084 | JGI IMG/M metagenome (GOLD analysis project Ga0307469, IMG submission 203084) | Hardwood forest soil microbial communities from Morgan-Monroe State Forest, Indiana, United States - atmos_gasesAM2C_515 | ecosystem: Environmental > Terrestrial > Soil > Temperate...
CGACTTACCGGTGGATTACCGGTGGTGTTACGGTAAGTCCGGTGGTGTCGGTGGCGCGTTCGGCATTGTCGAACCGCTGACAGTGGGTGACACGAATTGGCGTATCCCCAGGCTAGATAGGAAGGGCGCAGCGATGCCGACTATTGTGGAAGTGTCCCAGCTAGTACCAGTAATCAGGGCCAGGACCGCCAGGAGAATGGAGGTAAGAAGGCCGATAGCTACCGCAGGTTCGGTCCAGATTCTCTTACCAATAACACTCATTAGGACCCCCCATTCACCCGTGGTATCAGTGGTACCGGTGGCTCACTCCCTAGATGTAGCGCCGAACGTTCATGATGTCACCGCGATAGTCCCACCTGATGTAGTAGGGACCGCCTTCGCTGCCGTGACTGACCACCATCGGTGTCCCGCTCTTTCCACCCTGCCGTCCGACGATGATGGCGACATGCTTCCCGGGCGCGCCGTTACCGTAAAGGACAAGGTCTCCCCGCCTGAAATCCCGCTGCTTCTCCACCACCATCCCGTGGTTCAGCATCGTTCCCGTGTACCCTGCCCGCCAGTCCGCGCCGTTCACCACGTCCTTCACCTTGAACGGGACATACAGGGCATTCCACAAACACCACGTGGCGAATGAGGAACAGTCGCACTGGTTGGGGAACTGCCCCTGCCGGGAGTAGCGCGTGTCCGCTATCCCCTGCCAACGTGCCCCGCCTTGTGTGTAGTGAATCGCGCCACGGTTGCGGAACCCCAGCATGGCGGCTTGCACTGCCCTGTCACGCGCCAACGTCTTCCTGTCATGGCGCAGCCCCGACGGTCCTACCCGTGGTTCACTCATCAGCTAGTTCCTCCTGCGAGTCCTCATCCGGGGGGACATTTGTGTCAGGCGTTGCGTCCGGTTCTAGCTCCTCTCCAGGGTCATCATCATTGGCGGTTTCGGTGGTTTCGGTTGTCATTTACAGGTTCTCCCCGACTGTTTGAAGGTCAATAAGCGTGTCCCCGGGGTCCGGGTAGAACGCATTACGGGCACGGTTCAGTGCAATACGGTCAACATTTGGACTGACTGTAGGGTCCGCCGATACTTCAGGATCAGGCGCAAGGTTCTTACGGATAAATCCCAGGACCTTGGTTTGTTCAGCCGTGGTGAGTTGGCTATAGCGGCGCATTACAGATACGCGATATAGACAATTGGCGAGAAGCCCGTTGCTGAGTTGACCGTGGTTGTGTTGTTCTTGAAGGAGACGGACACGCCCATGTTGCCGTTGACTAATGCGGCGCTCGTCCATGACCAGTTGAGGAAGGTTCCTTGTGTGGTAGTGAATCCTCCCATGAAACGTATGTGATTGAACTGCTTACCTGATCCAGAGGGGGAGGAACCAGCGGGGTAGCCCGTGTCAACATTGTTAGCAGCTACTAGGCCACCATTGGCACCCACTGCACCGACAGGAATTGTCGCTAATGCGGTTAGGTATCCCTCAATATTCCCACCGGGGGTTGGATGAACGGCAGGGTTTTTGAGGATGAGTCCCGCCCCATAGGTTCCTTGCAGGTCACTGGCAGCGGGTGGCGTGTCACTATCCATGACATAGTCGGAGGTCCCGTCACTACCTAGTAGTAGCTTGATGACCTCACCTGACGCGCCCCATGCCTGAACGTTGATTTGTGCGGCGGGGGGATTGTTGTCACCTGTTAGTTCTAGCCGTGCCAGCCCTGGGTTCTGACTGGGGTTGCGTATCGGGTCAGTGGAGTAAGGCGACAGTGCGTCAAGTTCTAGGACTGACTCATCATGGTTACCCGTGGCGCCCCACCCACCGATGATGCGGGGGCCTGGTTGGTTCCCGCCTGGTGGGTCAGGCAACCAACGTATCTGTTGAGCGGCGTTCTGACTGGTGTCAGTGTGCAGGAAGTCAATCCCCTGGGCTGACACGTGCCCAGAGAACGCGGCGCCCACGGACCCATCGGGCGCCACTGTGAGGTAGTTAGGTGTCCCGACTGGACTCATATGACTGTCACTGATGCCGGGGTTGCCGCTGACGATGACCTCACCCGCACGCCACCGAAAGCGTGGGAGTACGCGAACCCCTCATCAGCGGGTGACTCAAATCGCTGCATCCCAGGCAACAGGAAGTGCTCGAACGGTTCCCAGTTCACGTCCGCCGCTGCCGCTCCTGGCCCTGGTGTTGACACCTGATAGAAGATGCCACCGTTTGCAACGTTCAGTGAGAACCCCACGCGCGGTGGATTGAACACCACGGTGAATGCGTCAGCGTAGGTGACACCGGGAACCGCGTTGTTCAGGAGGGGGACGGTCACGTGATGGCGCTACGTGCTGGGCGGTCCTGTAGCTGATCCAACTGAACGTCCGCGCGCACCTGTTGCCCCGTGGTCTGACCCATGAACTCCACCCAAACCTGACGACCCTCCGTCACGATGGGCGGGGCACCGATGTCACTCGCCCAGTCCCCCTGGGCGTCCACTGGCAACTTCGCCACCAGGAGACCACTTCCCACGGAGTCAATCCACAACCGCGCCGCCTGGCTTGCCGTACCCCTGACCGCCACCCGTGACACTGCCCACTGACCCCCAGCGGGCACGGTGCCGACAAAGAGGTTGAAGGCGGCGTTGGCAGGGGACGTGTCCTGCGCAGTAAGCCTCCTCTGAGTCCGATCCGTGATGTCCTGGGGATCCTGGGCCACGGAGTCCCGAATTTCTTCTAGGAGAGCTTCTATGCGATAGAGGCATCCCCGCAGGTCATCCGCGTGTTCGCTCAGTCCCAGGCTTCCCAGGAGTCCGCTCATGACTTCCTCTCGTAGGCGTAGATGGTGGCGAGTCCGATCATGATTGCGACCAGGATCGTTTGGCGCAGTAGGCGCAGTTCGTGCTCAGTGTTCCGCGCCCGCGCGTTGGACTCCGCCAGTGCATCAATGATGGGACCCCAGGGGATCGGTTCGTGATGGGTGGTATCAGTGGGATCGGTGGCGCTCATAAGGGAATCGGTATCGCTGGGAGTCCCTTCCCGAATTGTTTGAATGCCGCGCTCAGCGCCAAGGCAATCAGTACAAGGCCACCTAACGCCATAGCTACCCGGAGCCAGAACCCGCCGTGAAAGATGATCCCTAGCTTGTTCAGGAAATCCCCCACCGCCCCCGTGGCGTCCAGGGGATTGGGGAGGTTCGTTGGGTCCCCCACCCCCGTCCCGAACGCTCCGCTGGTCGCGTTCGGTGCCCCCTTCTTCGCCTGGCCTAGGAACCTCCGGTATGCGCCACTGGTGTAGGTCGTCCATGGTGAGAAGTCAGTCCAGTTCTTACTTATCTTCTTGGCAGCGGACGCGGCGCATGGCGGAGAGTATGCGCAGGAGTCCGGGACATCGGGATGCGCGCGGTCATTGATTTGGAACAGACCTCTGTCCACTGACCCGTCACTGTTGACATGCCGCGCGTGGGTGTTGCCACCGGACTCCGCCAGGACGATGGCAAGGGCAGTGACGTTGCCTCCCGCCTGACCGATCAGTTCCCAGAGGGACGCAACGTTCAGGTGTTGCCCTGCCGCCCTGGTCGCCACCTACCCCACCTTCCTCCACTTACCACTACGGTAGTGGTGATACTTTCCCCGCTTCTTTCCGGGCGGGTTGTACTCCACCCGGTACCACCCCCACGTGTCTCGCCTGGGGAAGTTCGGATAGGGGACCTTGTGAGCCGCCTTCGCTGCTTTCTGGGCGGCTGGCAGGTTCTCTACCACGTGGGCCACTGGTGCGGGCGGAGGGGTTGCGTGGGCCACCGCTGGCGTCACCCTGTTAGGTGGGCCACCGCCAGTGGGCGCGTCCACCAGAGAAGACGTGATGGGGTTCTGGTTGACTGGCATCACTCCCGCGAGTCCCTGACCACCTGTCAGTGAGTCAATCAGGGTTGCCATGTCCTGGATGTTCAGTCCACCGCCAGCCGTGCCCATCGCTGACCCGTACCCCAGGAAGGCACCATCCGTGCCGACCGTGCCATCATACGTGGCGGGTGACCCCAGTGAACCGTAACCAGTGAGCGCGTCACCGCCGACCGTACCGTCAGTGGGTGCCACGGGGTCACCTGACCCATCGCCAGCGGCAAGGTCAGTTGCCTTCGCCTGTTCCCGCTGGTGGATGTAGTACGCCACGATGACCGCGAACACGATCACTCCGACGTAGACGATGGGCTTGTGACCCTTCAGGGCGCCCATGAGTTTCCCCGGCGCCTTCGCTGCCGCTCGCGGCGCAGCGGCGGGGTTGGGAATCTCCATCAGTGGTTACCCCATTCCGTACAACGTAGGCGTGGTCTGAAACAGTGACCCGTAGGCCACGTGTTGCGGGGGAGCGATGTTGGACCGCTCCCTCCATACCAGGTGGTTACCGAACGGGGTGGAGGCGAGGTCCCCGCCGATATCCACGTTCTCACCCCAGGCGAAGTCTTCACTGCCCACCATCATCCCCTGGTCGTAGGAGAAGGTCACCACTTGCACCTTCGCCTGACGTGCAGGGGTTGCACCTTCGCGGATGGGGTCCGGTGCCTCCTGGGGGCCAAGGATGACCGGGGTCCGTACGTTGCGCTCCGCTGCCGTCCAGACTAGGTCTGGGTTCTTGGCCCACCCTGCCGCGCCGTCCCGGTCGATGATGGCGCCGAACGTTCGGAATACCGCCCGGATCATCGCGCTGCACTGGTGGCAGCGCGCAGCACGTTTGCGAACCCCGTGGTGAGCGCCTGGATTTGACCCCGCGTGTTACGGGAACCCACGATGACCGCCACGATGGAAGCGACCACGATCAGGGATGCAACGTCAGCGATACGGTCCATGAGGGACCTCCTAGTTGGCGAGGTTCCCGGGGATGCCGGGAATAACGATGGATTGTGGAGAGGTCACCACTGGGCGCCTTCCCTGGGCTTGACGGTTCACTGCCACTGGTGAGTTCGGCACCTGCGGCGGGGTGAACCGGCGCGCGGGTTGTTTCTTGCTTGTGTCCAGTTCCCCCCGCTGATTCAGGTAGGAGAGAACCCCGTCCCCCTCCCCCAGGAGAACGGTCACCAGGACCGCCACCGCGAGCGCCTGCGCCACTTCCGGTTCGGCTTCCGCGAGGAAAGAGAGGAGGGTGAACGCCACCCCCGCACCGATCAGGAACCGCGCGGACGGTAGCTCCTTCTGCTTCGCCACACTGTTCAGTGACCCCACGCCTACGGTGAGAACCCCGCAGGTCACAACTGCTTTCTGACTCATAGTCACACTCCTACGTGAACGTGGTTACGGTGGCCCGCCCATACCGCCGCGTACACGGCGGGGCCAACGTCGTGTCCGTGGTACACGGCGAAGCCTGGGTTGTGAATCAGTTGGGTGAGGGTCGCCTTGTAGTGTTGGTGAATGAACTGACAGTAGGCGTGCATCTGGGATTCACTGCCCGACGTGTCAAACGCACGATGCTGGTAATGCATTGACCCTGGGGCGTGAACCTGATGCACGGGACCCCATGACTTAGGCGCGCCTGGGGCGTCACACTCACTGACACGGAGACCGTAGGACTCTGCGATATGACCCAGTGAGACCAGGGTTGCCGCTTTACCCCCCGATGCCAGAACGGGGGTAGGCGTGTCACTGAGAGAGGGAGTCCCTGGTTGCCCGTGTTGGAGGTCCGGGATGTCCCCGGGACTCCCCCCCTCTATGTGACCTCCCCTCCCCAGGAGGGTGTCAAGTACGTTCTGGTCTTTCCACGCTGAGTAGACCAGAACCGCACCGAACAGGAAGGCGACCCAGGCGACTGGCATTAGTGACCCTCCTTATCGGGAGTATCAGTGGTACCGGTGGGAGGGGATGTTTCCATGTTCACCCTAACCCTAGTCCACGATGCAGGTGAAGATGGAGACCTGCCCGCCTGGGGCATTGATAACCAACTTGCCGAACGTTGAGCCTTGTGGACATGTTGTAGTTCCTGCGGGGCCTTCTGGACCTCTAGGACCGGGTGGCCCCGGGGGTCCCTGCTTACCGGTTCCCACGTCAACGGTTACCGTCTTGGTGGGTGTTTGACTTCCACTCTGCGCCACTACTGCGGCAGTGCCCAGCCCACCCGCACCGGCCAACGCTAGGCCGCCGACGGTTGCCAGTAGTACTGGACTAGGACGCATCGCGCATCCTTAGCTTGTGTAGCTCAGCCGCCACCTTCTCCGCTTCAGCCCGTGATTCACGTAGACGTTCAATGCACTGTTCCCGTTCACTCGCCCTGGTGGTACGTAGGGCAAGGAAGGTTGATACGCATCCACCTATTGCAGAGATGATCGCTGCAATACCTAGCAGTGTGGGTGTTATGCGGCCATCCTCATCTTCTGCCAACCGAACAGTGCGAGGATGCCCAGGATGATTCCCCAGAGGAGACCCTTGTTACGCGCGCTCATGTTCTCACCCCCTCCCCACTGCCACCATCGCGCGGAAACCTGACTTCTTCAGGACAGTGAGAACGACCGCCGCCACGACGATCATCACCGCCACTGACACGGCGGCGTCCTTCGTGTCCGTGTCATCGTACGTGTTGGGGTCATACCCCCCGTCGTAACCTGCCATCGTTCACCCCTCCTACATCGCCTGGGGAACCGGCTGGCCGACGTTGGGGTGGAACCCCGTGGCGCTGTTCTCCACGAACCGCTCCTCCGGCCTGACCTCTGCCGGAGCGATGTCATTGGTAACCACCTGGATGGAACCGGCCACGGTGTTCACCCCGTCCAACTCCAGGCGGGTGGACTGAACGGTGGGGAGCCATAGGTTCGGTTCCTCGTCCCCAGCGTGACCCACGATGGAGTTCGCGAAGTTGAAGGCGAAGACTCCCGTGTCACGCGCGGCGGGCGCCTCCAATGCCTCCATCATCCGCTGAGTCCGGTAGTTCTGACTCTCCATGTTCAGGATGCGCGCATCCCACATGAACTGGATGGGGTTGGGCATGACCCCATCCGAACGCGCGCCGGTACCGTCCCGGCAGATGAAGATGAGGTTGCGGATGAGGTTTCCGACACGTGGCAGTAGAACAGTCTGGTTGCCCACCGCGAGACCTGACTTGGAGAACGCGGACCAGAACTGGGTAGTTCCGTGGGCGATGGGTTCCCGCTGTTGTGGGCGCCCGGTGAGGTCCGTTGCGTTGGGTTGTGACCATGCCTCCAGCCATGCGCGCACCTGGACGCTGGCGGGCGTTGTGGGCGCCGTGCTGTACGCCTGCGCGGACGTTGCCAGTGTCCACGACAGTTTGTAGCTGGCGGCGGCGTTCTGGTTCGCCAGTGCCCCGTATCCGTTATGTCGGGAAATCTCCACCGGGATGCGCAGCCAGAACGACCCATTGATCGTCCCCACGTACCACGGTCCTAGCCGTGGGTCCTGGCGGAAAGAGTACCCGCCGACGATGTTCGCCCAGAGCGCGGCGTACCCGTCCAGTGGCCCGAAGATGGGCGCGCCGTTCACGTCCGACAGCGTGATGTTCTGAAGGATGTTGAACGGGTAGTCAGGTGACAGGACTCCCGCGCCGATGGTGCCGCCGGAGAGGAGAACTTCCATGAACACGTGGCGCAGGAAGCCGAACGCGGGAACGTCGTACGGGCCACGCGGCTGTTGCGCCGCGCCGATGGCGAGGGTTGCGTCAGTGATGATCGGTTCGGAGTGTTCGTGCGCTGCCGCCGTGAACGGAATTGGCGGCATGGCAGGCGCACGCCCCTGGTTACCGTTCTGGCGCGCAGGGAGGCGGGTGGGTGGCATCAGGTCTCCTGACCTAGTGGGCGAACATCAGGGCTTGCGAGACCCTGGTATCGGGGAACTTGAGGGTGAACAGGCGGATCATCGCGCCGGTGATGAGGTACAACGCGAGGAAGTGAAGCCAGAGCATGAACATGGTGACCACTACTCCTTCTTGGACCCACCCGACGACGATGGGCGAGGTGACTTGCTTTCGGTGGTACCGGTGGAACCGGTGGAATCCTTGCCGTTGTCTTCCTCCGGCTGAACGACCTCCACGTCTTCGTCGTCGTACAGGGCGCCTTCGTTCACCAGTGACCCCACCCCGTCGTCGTCCACCAGGACCACGAACGCGCCGCCGTCAGACGTGACCCGCCCACCGACACGGCGGTTGCCTTGTGAGGTCTTCAGGTTGACCCCGTTCTGTACTTCCTCGCGTGTAACTGACATCAGACCTCCACCGTCGTCCTGACACGGTATCCCGTGTCCTTGTGTAGATACAGAACTTCGCGGCGCGCTAACCCCGCCACTTCCCGTTGTACTACTGCGCTGGCGTTACCCGCCAGTTCGCCCAATCGCTGCCGGTTGCGGCGGTCGTTGTCACGCCATACGAACAGGTGGGTCGCCTGGTCGTAGAACGCCAGCGGGATGAATGCTGGTCGTTGTGTCATCCCCACAATGGAGATTCCTGATGACCTCCCCTGTTGCAGCATGAACTTCAACTGTCTGTCCATGCTCAGTGTGTCGGAGAGGTAAGAGACCTCATCAAACACAACGCACCATCCGCCCTGACGGTAGATCGCATCCATGGCATCAGCGAACACGTCGCGCTGTTTCGCAACGTGACCGTACCCCTTTATCGGGGGCCAGAGAACGAGGTAGTTAGAGACCTCGTTGTACCCCCAGTTAGGGATACGGTGAAAGCCCATCGCCAGGAACTTGTCCATGGATGAGTCTCGGCCCTTCACCCCAAAGATGACGATGAACTTGCGCGCTCCTAGTAGCTGCGCCGCAAGGGTGGTCTTACCTGACCCCGTGGTCCCGATCAGTGTCACGTGTTCACCCTGTGCCCAGGCGCCGGTAAACCACCGCCTGAACTCTTTCCAGGGAACGGTAGGTGTAGGCGCGATGTCCGCGTCAGCAGTACGCCTACGAGTGATGGGCGCCGTGGTGCCCTGCACCGGTAGCGTCAACTGTCACCACCCCGGGCGGGGCATCGCGGAACTGTGTCATGGGTGAGGGTGAAGGTTGGTCATCGGCGGGGGAGGGAGCGCCCATCGTGGAACGGTCTTCCCCACTGGTGCCACCGTTCCCAGTCCAGCCGTTCCACCCTGCCGGTGGCGAGGCGACCGCTTCCCTATGGGGTGAACCGGGGAACATGAACATGAACGGATCATCACCCGGCAACGCGCCGTGATGCTGCGCGATGGGGATAACGATGGTGACAACCGCCAGTGCCACTCCACCCCACGCGGACCCCTCCAGGATGCGATTCAGTAACCGCTTCACCGCTGGGTTCTCACGTGACAGTTCCACCAGAGAATGCGATAGACGAGGCATCCGCTGGGCGATGATGGTGGCGCAGTAGTCATCACCCGCCAGTGCGAACGGCAGGGAAGCGGCAGCTAGGAATTCATTCAGACGCGCTTCCAAAGAGGCGGCAGAAGGCGCCCGACCGGTTCCCACTGCCGCCGTCCCCGCGTCCCCCTTGGCACGCGAGCGGGGGGGTGACGGACGCCCGCGCGGGGGACGGTCCTGGGAATTGTCGAGAGGGTCTGGCCCACGGGTACCACCAGAACCACCAGTATCAGTGGTTCCCGTGGTTTCGGTTGTGGGCGGCTTGCGTGGGCGGGGAGCTTTGGGGGTAACGGTTGGCACTAGATGCTCCGGCGCCCGACGCGGCGGGGACGGTAGTACCAGTGTTCACGAACCGGATTGATGGGCGCTTCATCCACCAGGACTTCCGGCGCTGCCACCGCGTCTTCTACGACCTCGTCCGGTGACGCCACCAGACCAGTTCCCAGGTGGCCTTCTTCATGGAGACGATGCATCACCCGTGACACAATCTCGTCGTAGTGGCGGTCATCCAGATGGGGTGAAGCCTCCACCGCTGCTTCCACTGCTTCCTCTACCGCATCTGATGCTTCCTGCGCAGCATCAGCGATGGTTTCCCCGGCTTCTGCTGCCGGTTCTACCGCTGCTTCATGGGCAACCTCTACCGCTTCCTCCACTGCTTCCTGGGCCTCCTCTGCAACCTCTGCGAGGTTGTCTGCCGCCTCATCCGTTGGAGTGGATTCGTGGTGTTCCTGTTCACTCACTGTCAACCTCCTATGGCGAGAGGCGCCCGCCCGGGCGTGGCAACGGGGGACAGAGGAACCCCTTCGAGAACCCGGGCGGGCTTGACCTGACCTCTCATGGGCACCCCTCGATTGTACCGGACCCACCGACCGTGTGTCACTTACTTTTAGTAAGTAGCTAACCCAATCGGGAAAGTAGGGAAGGGTTCGACAATGCCGAACGACCGCGCCCAGGCGGGTGAGGAGTGGTAGGGTGAAGGTGGCGCCCGGGGCTTACTCTCAAGGGGTCCCGGGTGCCACCGCTAACTGTCACTAGTGGGCACTGGTGACCTGACTTGAGAGGCGGTTCCTTTAGTGGCAACCAATGATCGAGGGTACGAGCCGGGTGAATTGGAAGTGAACATCACCCAGTTCGTTGACCTGGGCCAGGAAAAGCATGGTGAGGATTCACTAGCGGGCCTGGGTCCTGATGACCTCCAATGGCATCAAATGGACTGGGCAACGGCAGAGGTCGTTTACCCTGATGGTCACCGTGAGTGGGTTCACCTTGTCGGGCCATTTGAGGATGAGGAAGACTTCTACGATCACGTGATGGATTGGGTGGAAGGGGGGACGCCGTGAAGCCCGCCAGTTGGGAGTCACGGATTGTCAAACCACGGGACCACCGAAACCACCCATACCTCACTATCATCGCTGCTTCCCTCTCTGACCTCTGCATACTGGTGGAACGGACTGGTGAGATTCACCCACTGAGCGAAGCGGTGGCGCTCACTGTCGAGGAACCATCTTCACTCTGGGTATGCGCCGGAGTGGGGGAACTGGTGAGTGACATTGATGTAGCCCTGAACGATGACCCACTCTGGACGTACAAGGTGACTCCGCTGAAGCGTGACATCTACAGTGCGCGCCAGGGAGGCAACACAGGACGCACGTGCGTTACTGGTGCCGTTGTTCACCAGTTCGGATTCAGGAATCCGCGTCGTGGCAAAGGACACTGGCATTACACACTGGACCCCGGGACCTTCCTTCCCGATGCGGTGAGGTCTCATCAGGTAGGTGAACTGATGGAGTGGGGTCAAGATGTCCGCGCGTGGTGTCAGGCGAACGGCATTCATCCTAAGCCTACTGCGGGTGGTCTGGCAGGTCAGCTACTTAGAGACCCACGGTTCTACCCGGAACCCCGCAGGAAGGTCCCTAGGGCTACTAACGCACGCGCTAGACCTACCCTCCCTGGTAACCACTACGAACTGAGAACGAACACGCGGAAGGTCACCCCGTTCGGTATCTACCTTGACATGAGGTCAGCGCA
>Ga0307469_10000839_pt1 | contig 11320 bp, 12 predicted proteins | sample atmos_gasesAM2C__FD_203084 | JGI IMG/M metagenome (GOLD analysis project Ga0307469, IMG submission 203084) | Hardwood forest soil microbial communities from Morgan-Monroe State Forest, Indiana, United States - atmos_gasesAM2C_515 | ecosystem: Environmental > Terrestrial > Soil > Temperate...
GTTTGCGGTTACGTTCCATCGCCAGCGACGAGGGAAGCGGCAAACCGAGTCGGAACTGGCGGGGATTCCGGGAGTTGGGCCAAAAACCATCCAAAAACTTCTGCGCGAGTTCGGGAGCGTGGCGAATTTGAAGAGGGCGAAGAAAGAGGAACTAAGCGAGGTAGTTTCGTTGAAGTGCGCGGAGAGCATCCTGGAGCATTTGCAGTGCGCGGAGCATTCGAATAACCGGTAAGAACAATGATAGGGGTTAGTGGGCGTTGCTCAGCACCTAGTGCTATGCTAGGGTTTCTGTGGAGGTCTTTATGGCGGACAATGTTGGTTCCAAGGTAACTTATTTTCTCGTTGGCCTGGGAGTCGGGGCGCTGGTGGGCATACTCTTCGCGCCGAAGTCGGGTGAAGAAACCCGCGAATTTTTGTCCAAGAAGGCCGATGAAGGCCGGGACTACGCGCAGCGGAAGGCACGCGAGCTTCGCGAACGAGCGGATGACATAATCGAGCGCGGCAAAGAAGTGGCGGGGCGGCAGAAGGATTCCATCTCGGCAGCGGTGGAAGGCGCACGCGAAGCCTATCGTCGCGAAGCCTCGAAGTCTTAGGTCAGGCATAACATGGTGAGGCAGTAGAGAGGAATTGTTTCTTCTCTAAAAGCAGGCGGGAAGGTTATGCAAAACTGGGTGGCGTTCTTCATCGTGATAACAGCGGTGGCGGTAGTGGTGCAAATGGCTATTCTCCTGGCCATCTTTTTGGAGATGCGCCGGACCACGGAAAACATGAATCGTTTCGTGGGGGAACTGCACGCGCGGGTTGGCCCCATCCTGACGCGAGTGCAGATCCTGCTTGACGACACGCAGCCTAAGATCTCGAGCATGGTTTCCGATGCCTCGCACATGGTGTACCTGGCGCGGGGCCAGGCGCAGAAAGTGGACCGCGTCTTCACGGAAGCGGCGGATCGTTTGCGAGGGCAGCTGGTGAGGGCTGACCGGATATTGACGGGGGCGCTCGAGGCGCTGGAGGACGCGGGATCGCAATTTCGGACAGGCTTCTGGCGTCCGATCCGGAAAGCGTCGGCGCTGGTGCAAGGCATCCGCGTGGGGATTGATTTATTGCGTTCACGGCGCGGAAGTTCGCGAGGGGATGAGCGGCGCGAACCGCGCGAGCATGAAGAAGAACTTTTTATCTAGATTTTGGACCAGTCCACAGTTCACCGAAGTGCTTGTTCAGACCGACCCTTTCATCCCAAACGGATAATCAGCGGATCCAGCCGCCACCGAGGACGACGTGGCCGGAGTAAAAGACGGCGGCCTGGCCAGGAGTGATGGCGCGCTGGGGGGAGTCGAAGGTCACACGGGCGCGCGTTGCGTCGAGCGCTGTGACTGTCGCGGGAGCGGGCGGATGCTTGTGGCGGATTTTGACATCTGCGCGGAGTGGTGCGCCCGGCTGTTCGCAGGAAATCCAATTTACATTTTCGAGTTCGCAGACGGTCGTGCGGAGAGCGTCATCCTCGCCGACGACTACGCGATTACTTTGGGGATCGATGGACAGAACATAAAGCGGTTTGCCCGCGGCAAAACCCAGGCCTTTACGCTGTCCGATTGTGAATTGGTGCAGGCCATTGTGGCGGCCGATGACCGTGCCATCTTCGGTGACAATTTCGCCTTCGTGTTGGTCGAGCGCGACGCCACGCTCGCGTGAATACGATTCGATGAACTGCACGTAGCTACCATTGGGAACGAAACAGAGCTCCATGCTTTCGGGCTTTTCCGCAACGGGGAGATTCACGCGGCGGGCGAGCGCGCGAACTTCTTCCTTGGTGAGTTCGCCGAGAGGAAAGTCGCTGCGGGAAAGCTGCTCCTGGGTGAGCCCCCAGAGAAAATAGGATTGGTCCTTCGAATCGTCGCGCGCGCGAAGAAGCTCCCAGCGGCCGGAAGCATCGTTTCTGCGGATGCGGGCATAGTGACCGGTGGCCAGACGTTCGGCGCCAATCTGCCTCGCCATGCGCAGGAGAGGCTCGAACTTCACATCGGTGTTGCAATTCGTACAGGCGATGGGCGTGCGCCCAGCAAGATATTGATCCACGAAGGGGCGAACAACGCGTTCTTCAAATTGTTCCTCGAAATTCACGACGTAGTGAGGAAAATTGAGATGCTGCGCGACGCGCTTCGCGTCGTAGACATCGTCGAGAGAGCAGCAGCGATGCTGCGCCGGGCCGTGGCCTTGCAGTTCGGGGAGGCGGCGCTGATTCCAGAGCTGCATGGTGAGGCCAACAATGGGCCGGCCTTGCTGTTGCATGACGGCAGCGACGGTGGAGGAATCGACGCCCCCGGACATGGCTATAGCGACGAGGCCAGCGGTAGGGGTTGCCGGCGTGGGAAGAGAGTCGAATTGGGTTGCTGTCGTCATTGTTATCTGTGCGAAGAGGGCACGATGTATCGTGCCCCTACAGGAGAAAGGTTATGACGAAATTCATAGGAAAGCATCATGGGCGCGCTGCAGCCTCTCTTCGGTAGGTGGGGGAAAGTTCGCGGAGCTGCGCGACGGCAGCGGGGATGACTTGGAGAGCGAACTCGATATCTTCCGCGGAGGTGTGGCGGCCAAGGCTGAAGCGGAGGCTGGCGCGGGCCTCTTCGGGCGGGAGGCCGATGGCGGTGAGGACGTGCGATGGCTCGACGGCGCCGGAAGAGCAAGCAGCGCCGGTGGAACATGCGAGGCCCTTCAAATCCAGGGCAATGACCAAAGCTTCTCCCTCGAGGCCGGGGAAGAGGAGGTTGGTCGTGTTGGGCGTGCGCGGCGCGGCGCCACCATTGACTCTGGAATCGGGCACGCGCGCGAGCAGGCCTTGCTCCAGTTTGTCGCGCAGGGCGCTGATCCTTTTATTGTCTTGCGCGAGCGATTTGCTTGCGAGCTCGGCGGCTTTGCCGAGCCCCACGATGCCAGGAACGTTCTCCGTGCCGGGACGGAAGCCGCGCTGGTGATGACCGCCATAGAGAAGCTGGCGGAGATGTGTGCCGCCGCGAATGTAGAGAGCGCCTACGCCCTTTGGCGCGTAGAGTTTGTGGCCAGAAATAGAAAGCAGATCGACGCCAAGAGCGTTCACGTCGATGGGAATCTTTCCCGCGGATTGAACGGCGTCGGTGTGGAAATACACATCCGCTTCGCTGGCGATGCGGCCGATTTCTTCGAGAGGCTGAACCGTGCCGAGCTCATTGTTAGCGTGCATCACGGTGATCAAGACGGTTTCCGGGCGGATCGAGCGGCGGACGGAATCGGGATTAACGAGTCCGTGCCGATCCACGGAAAGGTAGGTGACGCCTGAGCCGGCTTTCTCGAGCGCCTGGCAGGTGTTCAGGACGGCTTCATGCTCGACGGCTGTGCTGATGATGTGAGGAACGGAATTTCTAGATAGAGAAGCGGGCAACAATGACTGCTCGACAACCCCAAAGATCGCGTGGTTATCGGATTCGGTGCCGCCGCTGGTGAAGACAATCTCTTGCGCGCGCGCACCGATAAGCTTAGCGACAGATTCGCGGGCCGTTTCGACAGCGGCGCGTCCTTTCTGGCCGAAGGTATGGATCGAGGCAGCATTGCCGAATTCAGCCGAGAAATAGGGCAGCATCGCGTCGAGCACTTCCGGCTCGACAGGCGTCGTAGCGTTGAAATCGAGGTAAACGCGGTTCATGGGGCCACTTTCAGAATAGACTCCATCGAGAGCAAGGGCAAGGGACTGGGTTCATCAGGCTTGCGCGAACCAGGAAACTCCATTACGCTGGCCCAGTCGCCAGCGGTGGCTCCCCTCCTCACCCGCTATCGGTTGTTCCAGTTGCAATTCAAATTCTTGTCAACGAAGGATGATGAATGATGCGCAAAAACACTTGGGCGAAACTCGCAATGGCAATGGCGCTGAGTTTGCCCTTGACCGCCTGCAAGGACGAAAAAACCCTACAAGAAAACGAGCAATTGAAAGCCCAGGTGGCGGAACTTCAGAAAGAGAACGGCCAGTTGGGAAACGATCTGGAAACAATGAAAGATACCCGCGATACGTTGACGAAAGAAAACGAGAAGCTGAAAGCAGAGATTAAGGCCCTGAAATCGAAGAGCTCTGGAAAGAAAGCTACGCGCCGAAGACGGCGGAGCTAAAGGTTCCGGCAGTTTTAAAACCCCAGGTGATTTGGTGCGATGCGGTTTCTGATTTCATCGTCAAGGAAAAGGAGCTTAAGAGCATGAAAACGTTTGAGGTGCAATTTCGTTATCGAGATCGCAATGAAGAAACGCTGGAAGCAACGGTCAAAGTGGAGGCGTCGAGTCTTCCGGGAGCGGTCGGTAAGGCGGCGCGTGAGTTTGTGAAAGGTTTGGACCGGAAACAGAAATTCGATATGAACAAGAATGGACTCGAAATTACCGCCAAGTCTGTCGGCACCACAGCGGCGGCGCAGACAGAGAAATCCGTGGGAAGCACCGCCGGTTGAGAAGTGAGCAGGAGCGAAGCGATTCCTGAACCGGTCTGAAGACCGGCCACTACATGGTCAGGACGACGCGGAACTGGGCATTGCCGCTCATCATGCGTGTATAGGCTTCGTTAACTTTTGCGAGAGGAAATTTTTCGATCATGGGGCGGACGCCCGTCAGTTCGGCAAAGCTCAGCGTGTCTTCGGAATCGGTGGGAATCCCCGACGCCCAGCCCTGAATGCTCTTGCTTCCGCGAATCAGTTGAACGGGCGAGACCTCGATGGAGCCGGCGTCCGCGCCGACGACAACCATCTTGCCGTGAGGCCCTAACCCGCCGACAAGCGCGGTCATGGCCTTGGAGTTCGGCGCGGTGGCGAGGATTACCTGCGCTCCCCCTAGCTTCTGGAGTTCCGCGGCAGCATTTAGGGCGGCGCCGTCGATAAAAATGTGCGCGCCGAGCTTTTTTGCGAGCGGCTCATTTTCCTTGCCGCGGCTGATGGCTACCACGCGGTAGCCGAATTTGTTGGCGAACTGGATTCCGAGGTGTCCCAGACCTCCGATGCCTTGAATGGCAACGAGGTCTCCCGGCATTGCGCCGCTATGGCGGAGGGAGTTGTAGGTGGTGATTCCAGCACAAAGAAGAGGCGCGGCCTCCGCGGCGTCCAGTGATTCCGGCATGCCTGCCAACGCTTCGATGGGAGCAAGCATATGTTCACCGTAGCCGCCATCGAAGGTGAAACCTGTAATTTTTCCGTTCGAGCAGTTTGCGAAATCGCCGCGGCGGCAGGAAAGGCAGGTTCCATCTTGTCCTCCATGCCACCCGACACCGACGCGCTGGCCCTTCTTCCACGTTGCCACACCTGGGCCGATCTCATCGATGACGCCGGCGACCTCGTGACCGGGTGAACGCGGATACGCCAATCCTGGCCAGACGCCGTCTTTAACATAGTGGTCGCTAAAACAGATACCGCATGCCTGCACGCGGATGCGGACGTGGCCGGGACCGGGCTGAGGAATCTCGCGCTCTTGAATTTCGAAATCTCCACCGGGTTTTGGTACGAGAGCAATTTTCATTGTCGGCATAGTGATTCTCCTCGTGGTAATTGCCAGAGTTTTTGAAAGCGAAATTATTCGATGCAGGGCTGCGTCCGGTAGTTAGGCGGAAACGGGTAGGGACTGTGGAGTTCCCGAAGGAGAAGGTCGTTGGAAGGGGAAAAAACTAGGATTCGGCCTCAGGCCTCGTCTCGTCACGATCAGGCCGTGCCCGCAGGCGCCAAGTGAAGAGGTTGCTCGTGTATAACGCGATGCAAACGAGATTCGCGGGCACGAATCCAAATTGCGCAGTGCGAACGCCGATCACGCAAACAACGGCGCTATTGATGGCGGCGACGACCCAGCCTTGCCAGAGTCTTTTGCCTAGCAGGACGGTACCGAGAACGGTCAAGACGCAGGAGATGTAATCCAATCTGAGTGAGTGGAGCATGTTCAGCAATTTGCGTAAAAGACCCCGAGCCACAGCGAAATGGAGCGTTATGAGGCCTGGTCTTATATTTACGACTCTCGTTTTCTAGCTGGCTAAGCCAATTGCCCCGGGTGCGGCGCTGTGTTGCTGCGGGGCTCCTTGAGGGACGCGCACACGCATCGTGTGCGAACGATCGCATCAGTGCCGATGGGGAGGAAGCAATTCCACGGCCAGTCTCGAGTCGGCGTTTCGAAGAGTTCTTGGTTCGGAGGTCTGCAACTCATTGTCTTGATGAGGATTATGATGCTGTGGAAAAGAGTGGAAGATGATAGCCGGAGAGAGGTAGCGTTTCCTTGGTCACTCTGAGACAAAGCGTTTCAGACTGAAACGGAAAGAAGCCGAGAGAGACGCCCTGCGGGGAAGGATCGTGCTAGAGTTTCCGGTTCATGGTGTTCGCAGGCGGTTGAAGGGATCTCCAGGAGGAAAGAGTGGCGTATCGCGACTTGCGGGAGTTTGTGCAGAAACTGGAGAAGGAAGGGGAACTGAAGCGTATTCGCGCGGAAGTGCATCCTGAGTTGGAGATTACGGAAATAACGCAGCGCGTCGCGAGGGACTCGAGCCGGAAAGCGAACAGCGTGGGGCCTGCCCTGCTATTTGAAAAGCCGAAGGGGTCGCGGGTGCCGCTGCTGATTAATGCGTTTGGCAGCGTGCGGCGGATGGCGCTGGCATTTGAAGTAGAGGAATTGGATGAAGTGGCGGCGCGGATTCGAGGGTTCCTGACGATGGAATCGCCGCAAGGGTTGTTCGACAAGATCAAGATGTTGCCGAAACTTGCGGAGTTGGGTTCCTTTTTCCCGAAAAGCGTGAAGTCCGGGGCCTGCAAGGAAGTGATTCGGAAGGGAAGCGCCGTCAATCTGCTGGATTTTCCTATCTTAAAGTGCTGGCCGGAGGATGGCGGCCGCTTCATTACATTCCCATTGGTGTTCACCAAGAATCCGGAAACTGGGAAGCGCAATGTCGGGATGTACCGCATGCAGGTCTACGATGAACGGACCACGGGAATGCATTGGCAGACGCAAAAACACGGAGCGGAGCATTTCCGGCGCGCACGGACGAAAAGTCCTGAGGGGCGGATACCGGTTTCCGTGGCCATCGGGACGGATCCGGCGACGGCGCTGGCAGGGATGTTGCCAATCCCTCCGGACCTGGATGAAATGATGTTCGCGGGATTTTTGCGGCGGGAACCGGTGGAAATGGTGACCTGCGAGACGAATGAGCTGGAAGTGCCAGCCAATGCGGAAATTGTGCTGGAAGGTTATGTGAATCTGAACGAGATGCGCACGGAGGGGCCGTTTGGGGACCACACGGGATTTTATTCGCTGGAAGGCGAATTCCCGGTTTTCCATGTGGAGTGCGTTACGCAGCGGAAAGATCCGATCTACCTGACGACTGTGGTCGGGCCGCCGCCGCAGGAAGATTTCTACATGGGGTACGCGGTGGAGCGCGTGTTTTTGCCGGTGATGAAGATGCAGTACCCGGAGATTGTGGATGTGGCCATGCCCGCGGAAGGAATTTTTCACAACTTGATGATCGTGGCGATCCGGAAGTCGTATCCAGGGCACGCGCGGAAGATCATGAACGCGATTTGGTCGCTGGGGCAGGCGATGTTCACGAAGGTGATCGTGGTAGTGGATCACGACGTGGACGTGCACAACTACCGCGAGGTGGTCTGGAAGACGCTGTGTGCGATTGATCCCGAACGCGACGTGCAGTTCAGCCTGGGGCCGATGGACACGCTCGACCACGCGGCGCGGATGCAGGACTACGGTTCGAAGATGGGAATCGATGCGACGCGGAAGTGGGCGTCAGAGGGATTCACGCGGCCGTGGCCGGGCGAGATATTGATGGATGAGGCGACGAAGAAACGAATCGATGGGCTGTGGAAAAAGCTGGAGATGTGAATGATTTCCTCTCCGCACCGCGCTGGGAATGTTTTTTAGCGGGCGCGGCCTCGCTAATGAAGTCAAACGATTACCGTCCCTGAGGACAGGAGCAAGATCGGGTTTTAGCGCAAGCTATTGTGGTAGCGCAAAGAGCCTATACAACCTCTTGGACTGACTGCCCCCAATTACCCCATAACTGCCTACAACTACCCATATTCTTAGGACAACTGCGGTACAGAAACCCTTGACGCTCGGTGCAGCGAATGTCATAAACGGTTGCACGGGGCGCACCTCGGGGATTCCGCAGCGCAGATGAGGGTGCACCGAACGGTCTCGGGTGTGACCGTTGGCAACAATTACCGGGGTGTGATTCCACGTGAGTGAATCGCGCGAAGTGATGAACGTAAGACAGGCGTCGCAGTATCTGGGCATCTCCCCGGATACCCTGTACCGTTACATCACCGAAGGTGAAATTCCCGCCTTTAAACTTGGTAATCGTTGGAAACTGCGTAAGACGATTCTGGACCGCTGGATGGAACGCAAGATGAGCCAGGTTCCGGTAAGGCGCCGTTAGCCCGGCGCAAGCGACAGGGCGGTTTGCAAGAAAAGGGGCTGCGATATGTGGCTACTGGGCGGTAAAAAAAGCAGGCAACTGGTGGGATTAGACATCGGCTCGAGCTCCATTAAAGCCGTGGAACTGAAATCCACTAAAGCGGGCTACGAGTTGGTGAGCTTCGGCATGGAGAATTTGGCGCCGGACACCGTAGTCGACGGCGCGATCATGGACGCTCCGCAGGTAGCCAACGCCATCAGCAAAATATTCGACGCGCAGAAGATCAAAACGAAGAATGTGGCGACTTCGGTGTCAGGCCACTCGGTGATCGTGAAGCGCGTGCCGTTGCCGTTGATGACCGAAGAAGAGCTTTACGACCGCATCCCGTCGGAAGCGAGCCAGCACATTCCGTTCGACATCGCCGACGTAAACCTGAGCTACCAACTGCTGGAGTCGATGGACTCGCAGATGGACGTTCTGCTGGTGGCGGTGAAAAAGGACAAGATTCTGAACCACACCAACGTGCTAGCACAAGCGGGAAAGACTCCGGTGGTCGTGGATATCGACGCCTTCGGCTTACAGAATTGCTTTGAGGTGAATTACGAGCCGGATGCGGGGCAAACCGCGGCGTTGCTAAACATCGGCGCGAGCGTGATGAACATAAATATCGTTCGCGGAGGCGTCCCGCTGTTTACGCGCGACGTGAGCGTGGGCGGCAACCAATACACCGACGCGTTGCAGAAGGAACTGGATTTGAGCTTCGAGGACGCCGAAAGGTTGAAGAAGGGCGAGACGCTGCCAAGCGTGACCGATGAGCAGAAGCAGCAAATCCTGCGCAGCGTTTCCGACATCTTGACACTGGAAATACAGAAAACCTTCGACTTCTTCCGGGCCACCGCGAGCGGGGAAAACATTCAGCGAATCGTGGTAGCGGGCGGAACAGCCCGGGTTCCCGGCCTGGTGGACTTGCTGCGGGAAGAGTTTGCGATGCCCGTGGAAGAACTGAATCCGTTCCGTAAGGTGCTCATTAATCCCAGCCGGCACAGCGACGACCAAATCAGAGAGATGGCCCCGCGGCTGGCTATTGCCGTGGGTCTGGCACTGAGGAGCTTCGACTAGCCATGATTCGCATAAACCTTCTCGGACAAGCGCGGCCGAAGCAGGGACGTCGGCCGGTGGACACAGGCGCAGCATTGCCCCTTTTATTCGTCCTCATCGGAGCGGTAGTCGGAGTGCTAGTGCTCGGCTACTACTACCATTCCTTGCAGACCCAATTGAATGATGAGAACAAGCGCATCAAGACACTGACGGCGCAAAAGACAGAGCTCGAGAGCATCAAGCAGCAGGTAGAAGCGTTTGAGAAGCAAAAGCAGGTATTGCAGCAGCGTGTGGGGATCATCGAGCAGCTTCAGCGCGATCGCACCGGGGGGCAGGAATTGCTGGACATGATCGCGAATACCGTCTCGCGGACGGAGAACCTGTGGCTTTCTTCGATGATACGAAAGGGCAACGTGCTGTCGATGGAGGGATCCTCCGCAACGCTTAATTCGGTGGCGAATTTCATTACTGCGCTGAAGCGCTCAGGGTACTTCCAGAAGGTGGAGATCAAGGAATCGAAACAGGACGACAAGAACGTCGCGATTCAGACCTTCACGTTCCAGATTTCCGCCGAAGTTGCTCCACAGCAAACGGGCCCGGCTGGGCAAGCGAAGGCGGCCAGTGCGCCTGCAAAGACCGGGGCCACGGCGCCGGCCAAGAAAGGGTAAGGGGACACCATGGCCAATCCGTTCAGGGATATGTCGGTCATTATGCAGGCCTTGGTGGCGGCGGCGATCGCCGTTGTGCTTATCCTGGTGGGTGTTTATCTGCCGTTTTCACCGGTAGCGCAGGAGAGCGACGAAGTGCATAAGGCCGTGCAGCAGCGCACTCAACTGACGCAGGAAGTGACGCAACTGCAGGTATACAAACAGCGGTACAGCGAACTGAAACAACAAATGGACGCGTTGTCGAAGCAGTTGGATACCTTGAAGACCATTGTTCCGGATGAAAAGGAAGCCGACGAGTTCATCCGGCTGATCCAGGGAGCAGCGAGCGCGTCGAACGTACAACTGCGGAGGGTGACGTCGATGGCCATCGTTCCACGCGAGTACCATTTCGATATGCCGTTTGAACTTCAAGCGGACGGACCGTATTTCAATGTCTTGGATTTCTTCGGGCGGCTCAGCCGGCTGTCGCGAATTATTAACGTGGGCGACTTGACGTTTGAGGACCCGGAGAAGGGGAAAACGAAATACCCGCTTCGACCGGGAACCACGGTGACGGGAACTTTTGTAGCAACAACATACTTCACCAAGCCAGCTGACTCGGGCACCGCCGCTGGGGCGGGGGCTCAAGCCAAGCCGGCTGGGAAACCCTGAACGGGAATGAGCGAACTATGCATTTTGCCAAGACTCTCGTACTAGGGATTTTGCTCGGTGCAGTAGCGCCGAACCTGCTCGCGCAATCCAATCCTGCGAGCGGGACGAATCCTCAGGCTGCATCGCCTGCGCCGGCGAAAGCCGGGCAGCAGCCGGTGAAGCCTGGGGCGCCGTCTCCGGCACCCGCAAAACCCGCCGACAAAACACCGGCGAAAGCTTCGACACCGGGGCCAGCACCAGGGGCTGCGGCAAAAGCCGCGCCGCAAGCTGTCGCTCAGGCTCCGGCGAAGCCGGCCACTAAGGCACCGGCCCAGCAGGCAGCAAAAGCTCCGGCCAAACCGGCGGCAAAAAACGCCACAAAAAAAATCGTGAAAGCATCGGCGCCGACAACAGGCACAAAGCCACCTGCGGAGTCGGAAATGAAGGTCGCTCGGCGCGATCCGTTCGAATCGTTAATCGGCCGTGATAAGGCAGGAGGGGGCGCGGAGAAGAATTTACCTCCGGG
>Ga0307469_10000841_pt1 | contig 11298 bp, 10 predicted proteins | sample atmos_gasesAM2C__FD_203084 | JGI IMG/M metagenome (GOLD analysis project Ga0307469, IMG submission 203084) | Hardwood forest soil microbial communities from Morgan-Monroe State Forest, Indiana, United States - atmos_gasesAM2C_515 | ecosystem: Environmental > Terrestrial > Soil > Temperate...
GATGCGCTGCGCGGATTCGGGCGAAGGAGCAGAGGTCATGACGGGCGTCAGTGCTTCGGCGTGAGCCGCTTGCGAATGATTTCGCTGGCGGAGTGGTCCTTGGGATCGCCAACGATGGCGACGCGACCACCACATTCACGAACGGTGTCCGCTTCAGGGACGCTGTCGGCGGTGTAGTCCGTACCCTTGGCCTGAACGTCGGGACGAATCTCGCGAATGAGGGAGCGCACGTCGCGCTCTGGAAAGACGACTACCGCGTCAACATCGGTGAGGGCCGCGAGAATTTCGGCTCGCTCCTCGGCGGGCATAAGCGGGCGGCCTTCTCCTTTCAGGGCACGGACGGAGTCATCGGAGTTAATGGCAACGACCAGGCGCCCTCCCAATTCCCTGGCGGCATGAAGATAGCGTACGTGACCAACATGGAGAAGGTCGAAACATCCGTTGGTGAGCGTGATGCGATCGCCCCCGGCGCGCCAGGCGTCGACCTGCTTGCGCAGCTGCGCGCGGTCGAGGATCTTCGATTTGGCCGGTTCGTTCAATGGGGCCTTGTGGCAGGCGGCGCTTCGTCGATGGCGCGCAGCAACTCCTGCCGCGAGACGGTGGCCGTTCCCCGCTTCATGACTACGATGCCGCCGGCATAATTTGCGAGTTGGGCCGCCTCTTCGCTATCGGCGCCGGCCGCAAGCGCCGCGGTGAAGGTCGCGATCACGGTGTCGCCCGCGCCGGTAACATCGGCGACCTGGTCGGAGCCGAAGATCGGAATGTCGATGGGCTTGCGGCGATCCGTGAACGCAGCCATGCCATCGCGGCCCCGGGTGATGATGAGCGATTGCAATTTCATGCGCGAAATCAACTGCTCCCCGGCCACCACGAGCTTTGACCAGTCCTGGCCAATTTGAATTCCAAGGCAGGCCTCGACCTCGGGCTCGTTGGGCGTAGCTGCGGTCACGCCGGAAAATTCGAGCATGCGAAAGCGTGAGTCAAGCGTTACCGGGGCGCCGCGCAGACCGCCTTTCGCGCGGATGGCATTCAGGATGGCGGGCGTGGCGGATCCGTAACCGTAATCGGAGACCAGCAACGCGTCGGAAGCACGCGCGTATCCCCGCGCCGACAGCACCAACTCGCGAACGAAGTGCGCACCGGGCGCGGCCTCGGGCTCACGATCGATGCGCACCACTTGCTGACGCGTGGAGTGCGTCATACCGGCGAGAATCCGGGTCTTCGTAACCGTGGTGTGATCCTTGTCCTTGAGGATGCCGCTCACCGGAATGCGTTTGTGACGGAATGCCTTGATCAGTAGCCGACCCGCTTCGTCGTCTCCCACAACGCCCACGGGAAGAACGTTTACGTCGAGGTCCGCCAGATTGTTGACGGCGTTGGCGCCGCCGCCGGGAACCATCGTGCGCTCGCGATGCTTGAGAATGAGCACGGGAGCTTCGCGGGATACGCGCGAGATCTCTCCGTAGACGAATTCGTCCGCCACCAGGTCAGCCAGCACCGTGACCGTGGTCTTGGGGAACGCGTCGAGGATTTTCTTGAGGCGGTCGGCTTCTTTGGGATGTTTGGTCATCCGGCTACAAATTCTCTCATGAGCGGCGCTTTCGCTCGCCGAGGATGCGCAGCATGGTATCGACAGCGTTAGTGGCGTCGACCAGGTCCATCTTGACGGGGACTACGGAGATCGGTTCGAGAGCCGAGAAGAATCCCCCGAGGTTGATAGCGTCTTTCTCGGTGGTGACAAAGCCGTCGGCTTCACTGTGTGCCTTGAGCGCCAGCAATTCGCGGATGTCTTTTTCGCCATAGGCGTGGTGGTCGCGATAAATGGCTTCGGCCGCAGGCTCGATCCCGGCCGTGCGCAACTGCAGGATGAAATTCTGGGGCCGAGCAATTCCGCAAAAGGCCACCGGCCGCGCGGAGACGCGCTCGGGGACAATACCGCGCCGAACGCGCCATACGAGTTTGCCATCGAGCGGAAATGCATCGGGCGAGGCGCCGGCCGTGAGCACGACGGCGTCGGCGCGACTGAGGGATTGCCGCGGTTCTCGCAGGCGGCCTGCCGGGAGCAATTTGTCGCGAGCGTCGTCGGCGGTAACGAGAACGACGTCGAAATCACGCACGAGAGCGCGGTGCTGGAAGCCATCGTCGAGCAGGTGAAGTTGAGGACCGAATTTCTCTTCGGCGAAGAGGCCGGCTTTATAGCGATCTTCTCCCAGGACGACGGGGACTTCGAGGCGACGGGCGATGAGCAAAGGCTCGTCGCCAAATTCGCTGGAGGACCCGCCGGGTTCGACCAGCAATACACCGCGGCTTCGGCGACCGTATCCGCGGGAAAGGACATCGAAGGGAATGCCACGCGCCTTCAGCAGTTCCCCCAGAACAATGACAAAGGGAGTCTTGCCGGAACCGCCCACCGAAAGATTGCCAACGCTGACGACAGGGCCTTGCAGACGACGCGACGGTAGGACGTGGCGATCATAGAGAGAGTTGCGCGCCCGGGTGACGGCGCCGTAGAGATTGGAGAGCAGGCTCACGATTTTGACGACGTTGCCTGGGCGAGAAGTTTTTCCAGCGCCAGCATAGTTTTTTCAGTGGCCCCGGCCTGGGAACGAAGGACTTCCGCGGCACGCTGGCCGAGCGCCTTGCGTTCTGCGTCGTTGGAGATGAGTTCCATCAGGACCAGGGGTAGTTCGGCCGGCCCGACAATCCTGACCGCATCCTGCTGCTGAAAAAGCCAGATGATATCGCGGAAATTCTCGGTGTGATTGCCCACCACGATGGCAACACCGTGGCGGGCAGGCTCGATAATGTTGTGGCCTCCCTTGGGCACGAGGCTGCCGCCGACGAAGGCGACGTCGGCAAGGCCGTAGATGGCGGAAAGTTCTCCAATGGTATCGAGCAGCAAGACGCCGCCGTTGAGAGGTTCACCACTCCAGAGGGAACGGCGTGAGAACTTGATTCCGAAGCTCTCCAGCAGCGCGGCGACCTCGGGGAAGCGCTCGGGATGACGCGGCGCCAGGATCATCACGGCGCGAGGATGGCTGGCGAGGATGCTCTGAAAGGCTTGCAGGAGCATGCGCTCTTCCTCGTCGTCGACCGTGCTGCCGCAGACGAGGATGGGCGATGCGCCGGTGGCCTGGAAACTGTCGCGCAGATGCGCAACCAGGGTGGGCGGAGATCCGGGTTCCAGCTCGAACTTCAGATTGCCGGTGACTTCCACGCGCGATTCGGGAGTACCCAGGTCGACCAGCCGGGTGCGGTCCCGCCAGGTCTGCGCCAGAAACAGGTCGACATTTCCGATGACTCTGCGCAGCCACCAGCGCAGGCGCGTGTAACCCCGAATCGAGCGATCGGAGAGCCGGGCATTCACGATGGCGATCAGCGCGCCGTTCCGTTTCGAAAGCCGCAAGAAATTTGGCCAGAATTCTGTCTCCGCGATCACGATCATCTGGGGACGCAGAGCCTGGAGGTAGGGACGAATTGCGAAACCCAGGTCGATGGGAAAGTAGAAGACGTTCTCGGGGCCGAAGCGGTTGCGGGCAAGCTTTTGGCCGGTGTCGGTTGTGGTGGAGAGAACGATGCGGTGGCCGGGCCAACGGGCGCGCATCTCTTCCACGAGCCGGCTCACGGCCAGCACTTCTCCCACCGATACGGCATGAACCCAGATCGTCGGCTGGATCGAGGGCAGGGCGAGATGGCCCGGAACACCGCCGAAGCGCTCGAGGAATCCGGCGCGATACTTTCCGTGGCGCAGCATCTGGTATACCCAATAGGGGAGTCCGAAGAGCAGGACGATGGCCAGTAGCGCGCTGTAAAGAAAGTACATGGAAAACGCCATTCTAAACGCGGGGTCTAGGGCGCGCAGGATTTGACGGCACGGACGACGATTTTCTACTAAAATACTGGTATTGCGCCCGTCGTCCTCGGAGCTCTAGAGCGGAGGACAACATCATGCCAATCGCCGTCCGCCGCAGAAGTCAACTGCGCAATCAACTGCTCACCGTGATCCTGCTTTCCGTGTTGGCCGGAATCGTTGGGGGAGCCTTGGTCGGGATGGCGACCGGACATCATTCCAGCGGGCCAGCGCCAGCGGGATCGACCAGCTAATCCGTCGCCCGGTTCCGGCACCGCAGTATAATCACGACATGCGGCCATTTTGTGGTCTCCGTGGGCGCACTTGGCGTTCAGGAGTTGTACTGTGCGGCATACTGGGGTGCGCGGTGGCTATCGTGCTGGCGAAAGATTTCGTAAAGCCGGCGGCCAAGCCGGCGGCCACGTATGCTTTGCACGACCAGCATGCGGACGAATCGGTGGCGGCCGGGATCGATCCCTACGACGATCCGGAAAAAGCACAGATCTTTAATGTGAAGTGGGCCGAGGAAGGATTTCTGCCGATTTTTCTGGTTGTGACCAATGACAGCGATCAGCCGATTTCGCTGTCGGGTATGCAGGCGCAATTGATGACTTCTCACCGCGACAAACTTTCGGCGGCCACGAATGATGAGCTGTACCGCCGGCTGTCGCGCGTGAACGCGAGCGGGCCGAAGTATCCGCTGCCGTTTCCGCGTACCAAGGTGAAGGGCGCGGTTGGCAAGAAGGCGCTCGACGAGATGGACGCGGCGCAGTTTACGGCGAAGGCGGTGGAACCGCATTCGACGCAGGCGGGTTTCGTTTTTTTCGATGTGACGGGGATTTCTTCTCCACTGGCGGGGGCGCGGTTTTATTTGACGGGATTACGCGACGCCAGGGGTGGCGAGTTGCTTTATTTTGAGATTCCGTTTAGGCGCGATTGAGATTTTGAATTTTTCCAGCCTTCTGCCGAGATGGACGGGCGGGACGCGCGTCGCTCCACCGACACTCTGCGGTAATCCGGACCTTGCCGATATAATCGCTCGATATGGCGACCACGCCTGACACGTCTGTAGCCGCGCACGCCAAGTATGAGGCGGTGATCGGGCTGGAAGTTCACGTTCAGCTGCTGACCGCGACGAAGATTTTCTGCTCGTGCTCCACGAAGTTTGGCGCCCCTCCCAACAGCAACGTCTGCCCGGTGTGTCTCGGCATGCCCGGCGTGCTGCCTGTGATGAATCGCAAATCTGTGGAGTTTGCGGTGCTGGCGGCAATGGCTTTGAATTGCCGTATCAACGAGACGTCGATCTTCGCGCGCAAGAATTATTTCTATCCGGACCTTCCGAAGGGTTACCAGATTTCGCAATACGACAAGCCACTGGCGGAGTTTGGGGGCGTCGATCTCAAACAGAACGGCGGGAAAAGGATCGGGATCACCCGCATCCACCTGGAGGAAGATGCGGGGAAAAGTCTGCACGAGGGATTCGTGGATGCGGCCGAGAAGACCGGCATCGATCTGAACCGCACCGGCGTGCCGCTGATCGAGATTGTCAGCGAGCCAGATATGTCGACTCCCGAAGAAGCCTACGAATACCTCACGCTGCTGAAAGAGATCATCCTGTACACGGGCGTGAGTGATTGCAACATGGAAGAGGGGTCGCTGCGTTGCGACGCGAACATCAGCGTGCGGCCACGCGGACAGAAGGAGTTTGGGACCAAGACCGAAATCAAGAACGTAAATTCGTTCCGCTTCGTGCGCGGGGCGCTGGAGTATGAGATTGCGCGGCAAATCGAGGTGATCGAGTCAGGTGGGAAGATCAGCCAGGAGACGCGGCTCTACAACTCGAACGAAGGCAAGACCTATGGAATGCGTTCGAAGGAGCAGGCGCACGATTATCGTTATTTTCCAGAGCCCGATTTGCTTCCACTGGTGGTGGACGAGAAGTGGAAGAGTGAGATTGCAAAGCAGCTTCCGGAATTGCCCGAGGCACGGCGCGCCCGGCTGGTGAAGGATTACGGGATTACGGAGTATGACGCGGGTGTGCTGACATTTTCGAAAGAACTGGCCGACCAGTTTGAGGCAGCGGCCAAGGCGGCGAAGAATCCCAAGCGGGTGGCGAACCTGGTGCAGGGCGAATTGATGGGGCGGCTGAAGGCGAAGGGCCTGGAGATTGGGCAGTCGCCGATCACGATGCAGGGCGTGGCGATGTCGGCCGACTTGGTGGAGTCGGGCGCGATTTCAGGCAAGATGCTCAAGGACCTCTACGATTTGAGCTTCGAACGCGGCCAAGACTTTGGAGCAGTTTACGAGGAAGAAGGACGGCCGGTGCAGTCGTCGGACACGTCGGCGCTTGAGAAGATCATCGACGACCTGATTGCGGCGAACCCGAAGCAGGTGGAGCAGTACCGGGCTGGAAAGAAGACGATGATTGGATTCTTTGTGGGGCAGGTAATGAAGGCGTCGAAAGGGCAGGCGAATCCTCAGGTTGTGAATGCGGTGCTGGTGAAGAAGCTGGAGGGGTAGGGGACGCGTTCCGTCAATGGTCTGCCAGCCTCTGCTTTGGATTGGGTTCAGTCGATGACGCGACAGAAACCGACAATCGCTCAAAGAATTGGGAATGCATTCGTTGTTTTGCTGGTCCTCCCTATTGTCCTTCCTTTGGCACTGATCACTTTGACTTTTTGGTTCGCTCATCGGATGGCCTTGTATGCACTCGTCTGGATCTTGTGGCTGCCGAAAGGGAAAGACATATTGTTTGTAAGCTCGGACAGTCCGATCTGGCAGGATTACATGGCAACGCAAGTGTTGCCGCAGATTAGAGAGCGCGCAATTGTGCTGAATTGGTCAGAGCGAAAAGAGTGGTCGCCACTGTCATTTCGCGCTCGCATATTTCATAGCTTTGGAGGCGGGCGCGAATTCAATCCGCTGGTAATTTGGTTCCGCCCATTTCGGCAGGCCCGGATTTATCGCTTTTGGCCGGCTTTTCGGGATTGGAAGCGAGGTTACCAAGAACCGGTGGAAAGACTTAGCCAGGATCTGCTCTCCGCCATAAAGAGCGCGTAGAGTGGCGTTTCTGTCGGAGCATGGCCATGCAGATTCAAGACTGGAATGTATTTCTCGACTATTTCAAAAAAATCCACGAACGCACCGTGCGGGTTGCGCGCTGCATTCCTCAAGACAACATCGACTGGACCTATCGAGAGGGGCAGTTCACGCTCGGCGATCTGGTACGGCATGTTGCGACCATCAACCGCTACATGTATGCGGAGACCGTTTCCGGGCGGCCGAGCCGGTATGCGGGATGTGGGAAGGAACTGGCTGACGGATACGAGGCGGTGCTCGCCTTTGCCGAACGACTACATCGGGAGTCGGTCGAGATCTTTGCTCAGCTCACCCCGGAACAACTGAACGGCAAGTGCACGACTCCCGACGGAGCTCCTATCACGACCTGGAAATGGCTGCGGGCGATGGTGGAACACGAGGTCCATCACCGAGGGCAGATTTACCTCTATCTCAGCATGTTGGGTATACCGACGCCTCCTTTGTACGGATTGACTTCGGAGCAGGTGCGGGAACGGAGCTTGCCGGGCTAGCCGGACAGCGGCTTTCGTGACCTCGGGAGCAGGGTGCAGACGGGGATAGAATCGTTGCTTAGGGAAGCGCGGCTTCGCCGCTCCGACCGGCGGGGACGCCCGTCGCTCCACCGACAAACATGAAAATCAAACTAGATCGCATTATCAGCATTGCGACTTTGACGGCTTCGGTGGCCGCCCTGGTGCTTGTGCTCAAGCGGCCGCAGCCGGTGGCTCCGGCATTGCCGGCTCCGGCGGTCGCGGCCAACGCACAATCGTTTCAGAACAAGATTGAGCAACTGGAACAGGCGCGGGCGCAGGGGCAATCGGGCGCGGAGGTGCGACTGAATGCTCAAGAAGTCGCGGCCGCGATTGCGCAGGCTTCGGATGCCTTGTCACCTGGGGGATCGGGCGCGGGCGGCGCAGCTAGCGGGACGGGTGCCAGCGGTTCACTTACGGGGGATCTGGGAGCAGGGGAACCTACCGTCAAGGATTACTCGGTGAATTTCGAAGGGGACATCGCCAAAGGACAATTCTTGACGCACATTGCCGGCAAGGATGTTTGGGTGACCCTCGAAGGGAAGCTCGGGTCAAAGGAAGGGTACGCTACGTTCGATCCGACCAAGATCAAGATCGGCGATCTGGAAGTGCCGGTGTCGCTGGTGAATGATCAGTTGCAGAAGAAGCTGACCGAGCAACGCGACCGGCTGAAGTTGCCAGAGAACGTCGGCGGCATTCGCGTGGAGAACGGGGAAGTCGTCGTCAGCAACAAGTAGTGCACAGCATCACGATGGACGGGTGCGTGCAGTTCGAGCAAACAGCAGGTTCCTCACTTCGTTCGGAATGACAAGAGTTTGAAGGTTCTTATCTAGCCTGCCGCGGCTGCCTTCTTCTCTGAACCCGGTAGCGCATTCCCAGCGACCACTTTGGCGTACCACCGCCCCGACTCCTTCACGGTTCTTTTCTGCGTTTTGAAATCCACATAGACCAGGCCGAAGCGTTTCGTGTAACCCTCGGCCCATTCGAAATTGTCGAGCAGGCTCCAGGCGTGGTATCCGCGGACGTCGGCGCCTTCTTTGACAGCTTGGGCGAGCTCGCGCAGGTAGCTGCGATAGTAGGCAATCCGGCGGGTGTCGGTATCGACACCGTTCTTTCCCGGCGCATCGCCGTAGGCGCAGCCGTTCTCGGTGATTTCGATGGCAGGCCGCTTGTAATCTTTGGTGATGCGCATGACGATCTCGTACAGTCCGCGCGGGTAGACTTCCCAACCCATATCGGTCTTGGGGCCAGTGTCGCCGCCTGCCTTCACGTCAGCCGGGAAAATCTTCGAAATCGGGTTCAGGTTCAAAGCGTCTTTGCGCGAGGCGCTCACCATCATGCGGAAATAGTTGTTGATGCCAATGAAATCGAGCGGCGTGCGTACTTTCTCCATGTCGCCGGCCTGCACGCCCAGCATTTCTGGAGTCACGCCTATGAATGCGTCGGGATACTTGCCTTTGAGGGCGGGCTCGAGAAACCAGACGTTCTGCCAGAGGTGGGCGCGCTCGGCGGCCTCGTGGTCTTTAGGCGAAGCGGTCGCTGGCTGCATGGGCGACATGCTGAAGGCTGTGCCCACGATCGCTTTCGGTCGCACGCCTTTCATCGCGCGGTACGCCAACCCCTGCGCCAGGTTTACGACGTGGGTGGAGCGCAGGTAGGCGTCGAGGTCGGTGCGGCCAGGGGCGTGATCGCCGAGCAAGTAGCCGAGCGTGGTGAAGACCCAGGGCTCGTTGAAGATCATCCAGGAGTTCACGCGATCGCCAAGCGCGCTCATCATGAGGTCGGCATAATCGGCGAAGCGCTGGGCGGTGTCGCGCTTGGGCCATCCGCCGGCATCTTCGAGCGCTTGCGGTAGATCCCAGTGATAGAGCGTGGGGAAAGGGCGAATTTTCGCCTCGAGGAGAGAGTCTACCAGCCGGCTGTAGAAATCCAGACCTTTCGAATTGGGCTTGCCGGAGCCTGTCGCCTGAATACGCGGCCACGCGATGGAAAAACGGTAGCTCTTCATCTGCAGCGCTTGCATGATGCGCACATCTTCGCGGAAGCGATGGTAGTGATCGCAGGCCACGTCTCCGGTGTCGCCGTTCTTGATCTTGCCGGGCGTGTGCGAGAAGCGATCCCAGATCGATTCGCCCTTGCCATCTTCGTTCCAAGCGCCTTCCACCTGGTAAGAAGCCGTGGCCGTGCCCCACCAGAAATTCTTCGGGAACTGGTTTGGCGAGGAAGACGAGGCTGCCGATAGGGGAAAAGGAAGGATGCTGCCGACCGCGCTGGCGGCAGCAAAGCCGAGGGTGGAATAAAGAAAGTTACGCCGCGTCAGGAAACCGGGGTCTATGGGCATGGGTCGATGTCAGGTCGCTTCCTTGAGGTAATTTTCCGGCGGGGGGATGGCGGCGCCGTTCGTCGTTAATTATGCTTGATGAACTTCGCGTCCTTCTTCCCAGTGCGGTCGTTGTATAGCGTCTCGATGAAGGCGTCAGTGGTGATGAAGTCACCATTCCACTTCTTCCACGGGTCCAAAACCTTCTCCTGCTTCAACTGATCGAGCGTCTTGCCTTGTTTGACGCCTTTTTCCACGACAGCTCGCGTCTCGATCAGCATCTTCACGTATTCGCGAACGTCGTCGAGATTCGAAACGTTGCCGTGGCCGGGGATGACCTTCACGTCGGGCGGCAATTTTGGGACGACTTCCTGTAGAGCGGCGATCATCCCTTGCACGCTGCCCCCGGAAGCCAGGTCGATGAACGGGAAGCCGTAGCGGACGAAGTCATCCCCCATGTGCACCACATTCGACTTTGGGAAGAAGATGATGCTGTCACCGTCGGTGTGGCCGCTCGGAAAGTGCAAGGCCCGGATGTCTTCCCCGTTCAGGTGCACGGTGACGTCGTGATCGAAGGTAAGGATGGGAAGCGCTTCCTTGGGCGCGGGCTTACGCTCCCTGGAGACAGAGCCGAGATTCCCAGCGATGCTCCCCGATTCGAGCCTCTTACGGACATTGTCATGCGCGATGACCGGGGCTTCCTTCTGGAAAAATGCGTTTCCCCCGGTGTGGTCACCGTGATAGTGCGTATTGATAATGAAGCGCACGGGTTTATCGGTAACGCCCTTCAACGCGGCCTGGATTTTTTCGGCCAAGGGCGCGTACTGGTCGTCGACTACGACGATTCCATCCTCGCCCACCGATGCCCCGATATTGCCGCCCGCGCCTTCCAGCATGTAGACGCTGCCGGAGACCTTGGTGACTTTGATCTGAACTTTGCTGAAATCTTCGTCCTGTGCGGCAATGAAGGTGGGAACGACGAGCAGTGCGCAAGCCACAGCTGCGGATTTGAGCATCGAGGATTTCTCCAGCCTGCAACTCGCACGGGATTGTAAATGGTTGCCGTCCGATTGAGTAGGACAGTGCTATTGGCCGGGTGGCGTGCCTTCGAATAGCGGGACCAACTGATCGGCACCCGCGCGGTAGACGCCCCATGCGCTGCCCGTGTCGGAGATTCGGCGGAAGAGCAACTCGCCGCGACCATCGCCATCGGCGTCCACTGCATCGATCAGTTCGAGCCGGGGAGTGCGGTCGAGGTGTTGCGCGTCAGTGACCCCCGCATAGAGTTTGCGCAGCTCGTCATAGATATTCTTCTTGGCAACCAAGGTCACGTAGTACGGCTGACTGGCAGAATCGGAAGTCGTTCCGGCTGCCGGCGGCATGTGGGCGGTCGCGCTCAAGATAAAGACAGGCTCGTTTGTGTTCCACAGATCGAAGGCGCGGAACTGAACATCTTCGAAGATCGGGTGCGGAGATTTCACGGGACGGCGCGCCACTGGCGTACGGCCGGCGGGCTTGGC
>Ga0307469_10000842_pt1 | contig 11293 bp, 8 predicted proteins | sample atmos_gasesAM2C__FD_203084 | JGI IMG/M metagenome (GOLD analysis project Ga0307469, IMG submission 203084) | Hardwood forest soil microbial communities from Morgan-Monroe State Forest, Indiana, United States - atmos_gasesAM2C_515 | ecosystem: Environmental > Terrestrial > Soil > Temperate forest...
CGAAGAGCCCCAACTGGCGTTCGCTGGTGGTGCCGATCAGGTGCGGTGAATCGGGGGAGTAGCCGGCCCAGGCGCCGAATTCATTTTTTGGCTCGAAGGACTCGCCGATCTGGCAGCGAGCGGCGGGTGCGGCGGCCAGGAATGCGGCGAAAACCAGCGCTGCGAAATTAATAATTCTTGAGAATTGAGTCTTTGAGATTCGGATCACTGAGACCTCATCGGGCGTGTCGTTTTCCTGCTTTTAGCTGTTTCTCAGGTGCCAGAGCTTCGTTGGCCGGCGAAACCTGGGTCTCGGCAACTGGCGCGGCGACTGGGAGGGCGGCGGGCGCATCGAGTGCGGAGATGACGCCCAGGTCGCGTTGCTTGAGGGCGCGGATTTTATCACGCAGGGCGGCGGCGCGCTCGAATTCGAATTTGCGGGCAGCCTCGCGCATCTGCGATTCGAGCAGCGTGATGGCCTGCACCAACTGGGCTTCGTTCGTGATCTCACCGATGGCGGTATCGTCGGCGGGGACGGTGATGTAATCGGCTTCAATGATGCGTGCGAGCTGCATGTCCACGGACTTGATAATGGAGAGAGGCGTGATGTTGTGCTCGCGGTTGTAGGCTTCTTGTTTCGCCCGGCGGCGGTTTGTCTCGCCGATGGCCTGCCGCATGGAATCGGTCATGCGGTCGGCATAAAGAATGGCGCGGCCTTCGAGGTGTCGTGCGCAGCGGCCCATGGTTTGGATCAGCGAGGTGGCGCTGCGGAGATAGCCTTCCTTGTCCGCGTCTAGAATGGCGACGAGCGAAACCTCCGGGAGGTCGAGGCCTTCTCGAAGGAGATTGATGCCGATCAGGACGTCGAATTCGCCGCGGCGGAGATCGCGGAGGATGCGGACGCGCTCGAGAGTCTCGATTTCTGAGTGCAGGTAGCGGCAGCGTACACCGACCTCCGCAAAATACTCGGCGAGATCTTCGGACATGCGCTTGGTGAGCGTGGTTACGAGTACGCGTTCGTTGCGCGCGGCGCGGATACGTATTTGTTCCAGCAAGTCATCGACTTGACCCTTCACCGGGCGCACTTCGACTTCGGGGTCCACGAGGCCTGTGGGGCGAATCACCTGCTCTATTACCACGCCGCCGGACTTGGTCATCTCATAAGGACCGGGCGTGGCCGAGACATAGACGACTTGATTTTCGCGGTGCTCGAACTCTTCGAAGGTGAGCGGGCGATTGTCGAGCGCGGAGGGCATGCGGAAACCATAGTCCACGAGCGTTTGTTTGCGGGAGCGGTCGCCGTGGTACATGCCGCGGAGCTGCGGGACGGTCTGGTGGGACTCGTCCACGACGAGAAGATAATCGGAGGGAACGTAATCGAGCAACGTGGGCGGAGCTTCGCCGGGCAATCGGCCGGATAGATGGCGCGAATAATTTTCGATGCCGTGGCAGTAGCCGATGGTGCGCATCATTTCGATGTCGAAGAGAGTGCGCTGGACGATGCGCTGCGATTCGACGATTTTCCCCTGGCGGCCGAGCTCCGCTTTCCACCACTCGAGTTCTTCATAGATGCTCTGGATGGCGCGTTCTTTTTGTTCCGCGGGCAGCACATAGTGAGTCTTGGGATAGATGGGCAGGCGCGCGATTTCGCCTTCGCGCGAGCGGATTTCTCCGGTGAGCGGGTCGATCTTGCGGATGGCTTCGATTTGGCTGCCCCACAGCTCGACGCGCACGCCCAGATCGTCATAGGGCGGATAGATTTCAATCATGTCGCCGCGGACGCGGAAAGTGCCGCGGCGAAGATCTTCGGAGCGCTCGTACTGGATTTCGACGAGCTTGCGGAGGATGGCTTCGCGCGCAATGGATTGGCCCTTCTCGAGCATAAGCATCATGCCGTAATACGCTTCAGGCGAGCCGAGGCCGTAGATACAGGAGACAGATGCGACGATGATGACGTCGCGGCGCTCGAAGAGGGAGCGAGTGGCGCTCATGCGCAGCTTGTCGAGCTCGTCGTTGATGGTGGCTTCCTTCTCGATGTAGGTGTCGCTGGAGGGAACGTAGGCTTCGGGCTGGTAATAATCGTAGTAGCTGACGAAATACTCGACGGCGTTCGAGGGGAAAAAGGAGCGGAATTCGTGGTAGAGCTGGGCCGCGAGCGTTTTGTTGTGGGCCAGCACGATGGTCGGGCGGTTGAGCTGCTCGATTACCTTGGCCATGGTGAATGTCTTGCCGGAGCCGGTGACGCCGAGCAGGACCTGGTGGCGCTCACCGTCAGAGAGGCCGCGGACGAGCTGCGAGATGGCTTCGGGCTGGTCGCCGCGGGGCTCGTACTCGCTGGCTAGCTTGAATTTCATGACGGGTACCTCTGGCGGCTAAATGCGCGCCGCCCAAACTTATTATTATAGCGCACCTGTCCAGTGGGGGTGGGTAGCGGCGGTTGCGAACTAGGCTCGATGGATCAGGGCTGCGCAGGCGTCTGGACCGGAGCGGGTGGGAGGAGGCGGATTTCGGTTTGGGTTTCGACGTGACTCTTGTAGAGGAGGCGCGAACCTGAGCGGGTGCTAGTGATCTCGAGGTTGATCTCTTGCATGCTGGTTTGCGTGGAGCTGACGACCATGCCGGTTAAGAGGGAGATGGAGTCGAGGCTTTCGCCCTTGCCGGCCCATGTGCCGGAGGTGCGCAGGCTGTTGCGGCGATAGTCTTCCGGGGTGAGATCGTCGCGGGAGCCTCGGCGGAGGATTTCGAAGCGCGTCAGGATGGTCGCGCAGGTTTCATCACCTGCGTCGGAGGCGGCGCTGGGTCGCGCGGGGAGCGCGCTGTCTAGAGTGGAGGCGGCGCCCGCTTGGGTGGGGGCGGCTGCGCGGCATGGCTCGTTGCGCAGGTACGTGGAATCGGTGCGCCACACTAAACCTGCAAGTGGCGTGCTCAGGAGCGGCTGTTCGTTGCTCCATTTTTGGTTCAGCGCGATACCCCCCTGCGGAAATCCTGCGCCGGAGGAGAGGCCGGTCATCCAGGAGCGGACGGATTGCGCCATGGAAGGATTGGAGAGGATGTCTTCGAGGCCGGTGACGCTGGAAAGCTTTCCATCGGGCTCGATGGTGAATTCGATCGAGCGGCCGAGGAGACGGGCGTATTGGTCGGCGATGGCCGCGGCCTGGGGATCGTATGCGTCGGTTTCGGAGGTGGCGTCGGATTTCTCGTATGTGGCGCGGAGATGGACGCGGCCCATGGAGGCAGTGGTCGGGGGCTGGGCATCGAGGATGTCGAGGCGGATGATCATGTCGGCGGATTGATTCAGGCGCGAGGCGCCTTCGGGATTTTCGATTGGCGAAGTGGTGGTGCCGGAAGTAGTGGTGCGCGTCGAGATTTCATAGCGGAGGACTTCGCCGGCAGCGAATTTGGGAAGGAGGAGAACGCGCTGGTCACCTGCCGCTGCGAAGGAGAGCGCGAGCAGCGTGCCGGCAGCGATGATGGCGATGCGGAGGCCGTTCGATTTCAAGGGTGTGCCGTGCGCGCGGATGCGCGAGTGATTTGCGGGGCGGCGAGTGGGCCAGCGAGGCGGTAGGCCGCTATAGGAGCGCCGTTGGCATGCGTATCGTGAACGTCGGCGGCGCCAGCGGGAAAAACGCCCAAGCGGAAATCCAGGTTGCGGTCGAAATCGACCGTTCCCGAGCCATCCAACTCCGTGTTGGGGGCCAGGAGCGTCAGCTCTTCAAACTGAATCTTTCTCGAAGCGCAAGTGAACGCGGCGGAAGCTTCTCGGTAGGATGATGTGCTGAGGCGGGCGCCGATGAAGCGCGGAGAATCCGGCAAACTGAGATTGTGGAGTTCGGCGGCACCGACGCGTGCGGAGCCTTGGCATTCGAGCGACGCGAGCAGGTCGGCGCGGTTTGCGCCGCGCGCGTCCAAACTGATTTTCCCGGACGCGGCGCCGGCGAAAAGATTTGCAAGGGTGTGTGTGGCGCGCGTAAGCGCCGATAAGTCCACATGCGAGAAATCGAGATTAAGGTGATACGCGGGTGTCGCGGCCACCGTTGCCTCGAACGAGCCGGCCAGCTCGCCGCCGTAAAATTGTGCCCGGGCATTTGCGAATTCAATGCGGCGGCCTGCGAGTTTTACTTCACCCTGCAAGCGGTGAGCGGCGAAGGGCTCGAGGGTAAATTCATCCACGGTTAATTTTCCGCTGGCGCGGAGCGTTTCGGGAGCGGCATTCACGGGGGATGGTGAATTCAAAAATGGGAGCATGCGATCAAGAAAACTCTGGCGCCAGTGTGGGTTGAGCCAGCGATCCAGATCCGCTGATGCCAAGTGATCGGCGCTAAGCCCAAATTCCCAGTCGCCGCCCGTGCTCGGGCGGCTAAGTGTTCCTTTCCAGTGCGCCCCGAACGCCTCCGCGGCCCTCAGCGTGATCACGCGCGCGCCGCGGAGGAAATCAACGTGCGCGCGAATCTGCTCGAGGGGAAGATTCAAGAAGGGGGCGGCCAGCGAGGCACCGCGCGGTTCGCCACCCCATTCGAGGGTCCCGCGTGGCTGCGCCTGCCAGGGATACCGTCCGCCGAGCCAGAGAAACTCAAACCCAACCGGCCCAGCCACGTCCCAACCCCGGGAGATATTCCAGCCAAGCGCGCCAGCGGTGGCGAAGACATCGCGAACCTGATTGATGCGGCCAGCAATTCGCAGGTTAGAGGCGCCTTTCATTGCCTGCTCAGATGTTCCCCCATCTGCGAAGATAAATCCGGAGAAAGGGCCGCTGTCCGCGCCGAAACGCAGCGCGATGGGAGTGAGAAGAATTCCGTGCGTGTCGTAATGAATGCGACCGGGGTTCAGCCGCAGCGGCACGCGAAGACGAGGGCTGAGCAATTGTGCGCCGCCCAATTCAAGCATGGCTTCGTCAATATGCAAGGGCCAGCCGACCAGGGTGCCACCCAATCTTGCGGAACCGTGGACCGTAACATCGTCCGCGACCCCGGAATGGAATGCGCGGAGCCAAGAGAGCAGGTCGCCGAGGTCAATCTCGGCCGAGCGGACCTCCATGACAAAAGGAGGGGGCTGCTCCTTTAGAGGCAGGCGGCGGTGATCCCACGATATTTCCGCGCGCGCGCGGGCATTGGAGTGCGGAGCTTCGAGCGTCAAGCCCTCGAACTGGATGCTTGGTATCGCGGGATTCCAGTGCAGCTTGGCAGCGAGATTTAGGGCTGGATTGTCGGCGCGCATCGATAGATCCCAGCGGTGGAGCTGGCGGAGCTCGGCGCGGCCTTGCAGGGCCCAAGTGTCCGCTTCGGCGTGCGCATTGACCTGAAGCGCGAGGGTGCCGCGGACTCCGTAGTCGTAATTGCGCGCGAGACGCAGAACGTCAGGGATGGACGCGCCGATCCAGGAGAGATCGAGCGCGGCGGGACGCAGGCGTGAAGACGTTCCACCAACGTGGCCACTGAGGTGCAGCGTCCCAGCCTGCTGTGGGATCGCCGCTGCACGCATGGGCGTGGCCTGAAGGTCGAATTGCCAGCGGCCGGCGCTCTCCGGCTCGAGGTAGCCCTTCACGCGGATGAAGGCGAAGGGCAACTTGTCGTCGCCACGCTTGAAATTAATTCGGCCGGATTCCACTTCGATGCGCGTGAAACGAAGCGGAGAGGAAGGAGGGAGTGGCGGACCTACCGGGAGGGCAGCACCAGTGGGTGCTGAAGGGCGCGGGAGCCACTCGGCCAGATTCCAGTCGCCGTTCGAGTTGCGGACCAGATTCAGGCTCGGGCGGCTGAGAGAAAACGTGCCGAATTCCAGACGGCCGCGCAACAGGCTTAGCCAGCGCAGGCGCATAGTGAGCGATTCGGCGCTCAGAAAATATTCGTGTCCGAAACGCGGATCTTCACCAACAGTGACGGACTGCGCTTCGAGTGTCGGCCAGCCCCACAGGCCGAAATTGTAGCGGCCGACTTCAACCGGGCGACCGAAGGCGGATTCAAGGCTCGCGGTGATATTTTGCTGGAGACGGCTGTGGCGGATGAGCAACGAGATACCCGAGTCGGCGGCCCAGACGAAAAGCACTAGGAGAAGAATCCACTTGGGCCAGCGCTTCCAGGCGGACTGCCACACCTTTGCCGCTTCGAGCGGCTCGGCGCGGATTACCGTTTCTGAAAGTGTGTTTGCCACAAAGAAAGTGCGCCTCGCCGGGTGACGGCAGGCTGGTTCACGGCGCTCCAACCTATCGAGCCTATGCATCACCCTTGCTCTTGGCAAGAGACTTGTTGGTTCGCGCTCGTTTGCCGTCTTACGCTGCTTAAGGGCCGCCGCTCACGGAATGAAAATCGTGGCGTCTATTCTAACCAAGATCGAGGGATGGGTCCGGCGCGGAATCTTGTGCGGGAGGCGAAGTATGGGCGCGCTTATTCTGGCTGGTTTCGTGCTGGCGACAAATTTCATTGCGTTTGGACAGACCGAATGGCCGAAGCCGGCTTACGATTTTTCACTGTCGCGGGAGGAAAAAATCAAGCTCGCGGAGAGCGCGGCCCCGCCTGAAATCTCGAGCAAAGCCACGGTATACGTCCTCGACCGGACCGGCTATGTGAGAGTGCGCGAGGGGACGAACGGGTTCTCCTGCTTCGTGGACCGGCAGACTCCCTTAAATTCGGAGCCCACCTGCTTTGACGCCGAAGGGAGCGCAACGACGCTGGCCACGAGAATTCTTGCGGAGGAGTTGCGCACGCATGGGAAGACTGAAGAGGAGATCAACGCGGCGATTGATGCGGGTTACAAGTCCGGAAAATTCCTCGCGCCGCGAAAGCCTGGAATCGTGTATATGATGTCGCTCTCCGTTTACATTTACATTGCCGAGAAGAATCTGATCGCCCACGTTCCTCCCCACTTGATGTTTTACGCCCCGTACGCGACTGATAAGGATATTGGGGACCCAGCACCGGCGGCGAATATGCCGCACTTGATCAGGGCGGGACAACCGGATGCCTACATAACTGTGGTACCGGGGCAGGTAAAGGGGCATTAGAAACCGAAAAACTTCTAGTGGACTTCGTGGAACATGCGGCGCCAGCGGGTGCGGGTGGGGAGGTGGAGGAGTGAGTCGGCGATGCCGCGGATGACGCCGGTGAAACCGCGGTTGGTGTAATCGCCGGAGGTGGCCTGGACGGACCAATAGATGATCATGGGGCGGCCCATGATGGCATCGCGGTCGACGAAGCCCCAGTAGCGACCGTCCCAACTTCGGTCGCGATTGTCGCCCATGACGAAATAATGATTTGCGGGAACGACGAGCTCGCCCCGGCTCACATTTTGCAGAATTGTTTCGGCCCACTCGGGGCGCAGGCTGACTTCGATGAAATATTGATCGGTGGGCGGGAAATCATCGCCGAAAGAGTCCCGGCTGGCGGGGTCGTGGACCACATAGGGCTCGACGAGCGCGCTGCCGTTGACATAGACCTGCTGCTTGACGATGCGGATGTGGTCGCCGGGCAAGCCGATAACGCGCTTCACATAGTGCGGATGATCGTCGTAGGGAAATTTGAAGACAATGATGTCGCCGCGATGCACGGGGCGGTAGGGGAGAATTTTTTCGTACCACGCGCCGCGCCCTTCGAAAATAAATTTGTTGACCAGCAGATGATCGCCCACCAGCAGAGTTGGCTCCATGGACTGCGAGGGAATCTTGAAAGCCTGGACGATGAAGGTGGTGCCGAAAAGAGCGAGGAGTACGGTGACCAGGAGCGACTCGATGTACTCCGCAAATGTGCTCTTATGAGCTTCGTGGCGTTCGCGCACCGGCTTTTCGACCGGATCAGAGGCTATGACTTCTGAGTTCATACCTTCCATTCATGAAACTGGGCTGTCGGCTTCGAGGGCGTCCAACGCCAGGCGGGCCGCAGCCTGTTCCGCTTCTTTCTTGCTGCGGCCAGCCGAGCCGGCAAGCATTTGCTGGCCGAGCCAGACCTCGACTTCAAAAGTCTTCTGGTGATCGGGGCCCGTCTCGTTGTGGAGGCGATACTCGGCTGGGCCGCGGCCGCGCTGCTGCAGCCATTCCTGGAGTGCAGATTTATGATCCGGGCGCTCGAGGCCTTCGACGTGTCCTGCGAGTGCCGGCGCGATGAGGGTGCGCTCAAGGAAGGAAGCGGCCGCAGCGAGGCCGGCGTCGAAGTAAACGGCGCCGACGATGGCCTCATAGGCGTCGGCGAGAAGCCGCTTCTTTTCGCGGCCGCCGGTTTTTTCTTCGCCCGGGCCGAGACGCAGATGGCTGCCGAGCTTCAAGCGTTTCGCGGCCGCGTGGATCGAGGAAGCGCTCACCAGCCGCGCCAGGCCTTTTGAAAGCTGGCCTGAGTCCCAATCCGGAAAGGTGTGGCAGAGACGTTCGCTCGCGACCAGACCGAGGACGCGATCGCCCAGGAATTCCAGCCGCTCGTTGTCAATGCCGCTGCTGCTCTGCCGGTGAGAGCGATGGGTGAGAGCCCGATCGAGCGTCTCCGAGCGCTGAAAATGATGACCGAGGACGGCCTCCAATTCTTGGCGCTCCTCTTCGGTCATGATTCGATGTCCTCGATTATGGCTTTGGCTGCGCTGCGGCCTGTTTCTTTGCGTCGGCTTCCTTGGATTTGCAGCGATCCTGCATGGCGCCGGGAGACTGCGCACACTTGTGGAATGAGTCCGCCGCATCGCTAAAGCGTTTCAGCTGAAACTGGTCGACACCCATGACGTAGAAATCCACCGGATCGGCATTCGCCTGCCCCGCGGTTGCCTTCTGCATCTCGCCAACGGAGTTTGCAAAATCCTGGCGGCGGAAATAAATCAGGCCCAATGCGCTGTGGGCTTGCGACTCGGCGACGGCCTTGCCCTTGGCAAATTGTTCATCGCTGGTCCCTTCGGGCTTGGGCAAAGTTGGAAGGTACTCAAGGGCCTGCTTCTCGTAGGATTCGGCTTTATCGAGACGCCTGTCCGCGTCCATATCATTCGGGTCGTAAAAATGAGGGATCACCCATCCGACGAGAACGAGCACATGAACATCTTTCGGATTCAACGCCAATGCTTTGTCGGAGGCGGCGTAAAGCTTGGTCATATCTTGTTTGTCGTAATACGCTGCGACCAACCGCGAATATACGGACTGGGTATAGACGCTGTTGGGATATTTCTGGAGAAAGGCCTCGCCTAGCTTTATTTGCTGATCTGAGGCCTCCGGTTTGGTGTCGAAGAAAGCCTTGTAGGCCTTCTGCTCATCTGGGTCGACTGAGGAAGAGTCCACCGTGGCCGGTTTTGCCGGAGCCGGGGCTACCTTCGCCGGAGCATCGGCCTTGGGCGGCGCTTGCTGTTGCTGCGCGAACAAACTGGGCGCCTGGGCAAGGCTACCAGCGAGCAGTATCCCCAGGATTCGAATTGAAATGCGGATTGATGGAACGATCATCTGCTTCACCTTCCTTAGTAGGATGTCCCCAAGCGCGAATGCAGGAGCGGTCTCAGGGTTGTTGTGGTCCGTTTGCGTTGCTGTTTCCCTTGTCACCGTCGTCATGGGCACGCGGATTGTATTTTTGTTCGACGCCATGCTGAGCCGCTACATAAGCAGCTTCCGGCGCGCCCTTGACGGCGAGCGCAGCTTGATATTCAGCCAGAGCGAGGTCGCGCTCGCCCTCGAGATCATCAATCCGCCCAAGATACACATGCGACCAGGCCAGTATGGACGGGTCCGCAGCGCCGGCCGATTTCTGCGCATCGGAACCTGGCTGAGCCGGCGCGGATACGAGTCCCTCAAACAGCTCACGCGCGCGTCCTGCTCTTCCGCTGAGCACGGAGGCGATTGCCAGGCCGTACACCGCTCGCCAGTCGTCCGGATATTGCGCAAGGACCTTCTCGAATGTTGCCTCTGCCGCAGCCGCATCTTGAGCGGCGATTTGGCGATTCCCTTCCGCGAGCCAGCTTTCCAATTCCGTAGCCTGGGCCTTCGAGCCTGCTGCATCCTGTTTCGGGTCGGCGGCCGGTATCGCGGCAGCATAGCTGATTTTCTTCAGACGCTTCTGCTCGGCCGCAACGTCAATGCCCGAGATCAGGTCGGGGAAATAATACGACATCGCAGGCTCCGCTTTTTCAAATTTCTGCAATTGTGCGACTAGCGGACGCACCAGAACGAAACCGGACTGGTCGGCGTCGGCCAGAGCCGAATCGAGCTGGGCCGGCGAGAGATGGCGCAATCGGAGTTCAACTGCCTTGATAAGGCATTCATCGGTGAGGGCGAGGAAATCCGTCTGGTATTGAACGGGCAGGCGCGGGGCGCGCGCGGCGAGATTCAAGAGCGCGCTCTTGGATTCCACCTCTTTACGGTGGCGCAAGGGCATCGGGTCCAGCATGAAATGCAAGTAGGCATGCTGGATTTCTTCTATGGGAATCTGCGAACCGGCGCCGACGACGATGCCGTAATGGTCGCCATTGTTGCGAAAAATTGTGCGGTTGCCCACGAGCGGCTCGACATAGACGGTGAAAGTGCGGTCGTAAACGGGCTTTAGCAGCTCGCGCAAATACGCGTTCGTGATCGTGACTGTGCGGCGCAATGGCGATTGATAGCGGGCGGCCGCGCGTGCGTACTCCGGTTCGATGGCCGTCCAGCGCTTTTCGAGCTGCGCTTCGAGATAGAAATTGACGAGAACCTGCTGGAAACCCTCGAGGGCTAGAACATCCGGCGGGAGTAGCTCGCGCTTCACCTGAAAGCGGAATTCCGGCGGCGGCCCGGCGAGGAGCGCGAACGCGACGTATCGCGAAAGGGTTTCACCAGGATCGCCCAGCACATGATCGCGATAGAACTGGCGCAGGGCTTCTGTCGCAGGGCCTTGCATCTTGAGCAAATCCTCGCGAAGAGCGAGACGGGAGGGCGTCTCAGCCAGCGTGCTCTCGTCGGCGGCGAATCCGGCGGCATCGAGCGCGCACATGGTGGCGAACAACTGGGCGTTGGGCTCGACACTGATACCGCTATAATTGATCAGCGTGGTCTGCCGGCCCTGGGCATCAGCGGCGCCCGCGGCCGGCAGCAGGATCAGGACAGCGACGAACGCGAGAGAGTAAGACGTGTCCACAAAATTTCGGATGAGCTAACTCCTAAGACTCTCGAGACTCGAAGCCATCTCACAAATCTGACTGGACAACTCAGGAAGTTTCCTCGGGGGCTGAAGACTCTGAGTGAGGGATCGACTAAGCCTCCCTCAGCGGCTAAGGCCGCATTGAACCATCGCCGGTCGAGGCACCACAACCCATAGTGCCACAGGGTGAAAAGGCGTGCCCTGACGAAATAAGTTTCGACACGCCACGCGCTCCCCCAACGACAATCCCCGCGCGCACA
>Ga0307469_10000843_pt1 | contig 11288 bp, 10 predicted proteins | sample atmos_gasesAM2C__FD_203084 | JGI IMG/M metagenome (GOLD analysis project Ga0307469, IMG submission 203084) | Hardwood forest soil microbial communities from Morgan-Monroe State Forest, Indiana, United States - atmos_gasesAM2C_515 | ecosystem: Environmental > Terrestrial > Soil > Temperate...
ACACCAGGCGGGAAAATTGTTGGGCGTCCCCGAGACTGGAATCAAGATCACGGGCCGGCGCTCCACCCCCGGCAGGTATTTCCAGGTTGCCGAACCGGGCACAGCTTGGGGCGGCACCAATATCCAGGATCCTCTATCGATTTTGCAGCCGTTCAAGTCGAAAATCGCCTGGCCCGGCCTACGTCTCCTCATGGTGAGCACCACCGGAGAGCATCACGCCTACTTCGAACTCGATGAACATCTGCGACCGGTAGCATGTGAACTGCCGAGCGCTCTTCGGGAATCGGTCGCACGGATCAAGGAAAACTGTGAGCCTGCGTTGTGCACGGTTCTGTTCATGGGCGGGGCGGGCGGATCCCTGCGAGCGGGCGTCACGGAAAATCCGGTGCTGCTTACGAACTCCGTGAAAGAGACTCTGACTCGCGTGACCTGCGGTGGTGCGCCCGTCTATATCTGGCCGGGCGGCGGGATCACGTTCATGGTCGACGTGAGCCGCATGCCGGAAAGCGCGTTCGGATATGTGCCCACTCCTGCACTGGTCGCGCCCATCGAGTTCACGCTGAAGCTGAAGGACTACGCAGATCTCGGCGGCTACGTGGATCACGTGTTGCCCTTGCAGTCGATCATGCCGGAGGGAGGGCGGCGACACGTCTCCGCAAAATCAGAAAATCCGTGGCCACTCTCCCCCTCGAAATCGGAGTCGAACTCTTGAGGGACCGCGCCCAGATTCTTCTGCTGCCGGATGGAAAGCGTCTCTATCTGCACGATGGGCCGATTGACATCATTCTGGAGGCCTTCGGCGCACCCTTCGAAATTCAACTGGCATATCGCGCCGCCGCAAAGCGTTTTGTTGCTGTCCTCGATGAACTCTGCGAAGAACTTCCAAAACTTCGGCAACCGAGCGGACAGGTCGATCCAGCGTTCGCAGGCCCGATCGCTCAACGCATGGCAGCGGCAGTCGCACCCTACGCCTCCCAATGTTTCATCACGCCCATGGCAGCGGTGGCCGGTGCTGTAGCTGAGGAAATTCTGGGCGCTATGACCGCTGTCGCGAACTTGGAGCGCGCCTACGTGAATGATGGCGGTGACATCGCATTGCACCTGGAGCAGGGACACTTCGTCGTCGGGATCGTGGACCAACCCGACGGAGGTTCACTGTTTGGATCGGCCGTTCTTGAGGCAAACCAGCCCGTGCGCGGCATCGCCACCAGCGGTTGGCGTGGCAGGAGTTTCTCCCTGGGTATCGCGGACGCGGTCACCGTGCTGGCGGACCAAGCGGCTATGGCAGACGCGGCAGCGACCATCATCGCAAACGCTGTCGATCTCCCAGGCCATCCGAACATCGCGCGTAAGCCGGCCCGTCAGCTCGCCCCCGACAGCGACTTGGGAGACCGATTGGTCACCCAAGAGGTTGGAGTGTTAACAGATCAGGAAGTGGATCGTGCGTTGAATGACGGCGAGGCCTTGGCACAGAGCCTGCTGGAAAAGCGCCTGATTCGAGCAGTTGCCTTGCGCTTGCGAGGCGAAACGCGAACGGTGGATACACCCGTTGGATTCTCACTCTCGGAAACTTCAGCCGAACATGGGAGACTGGCCCATGCCTGAGGTCGCAGTTCGAAAGAAACTAACGGCGGTCGAAGAAATTTTCCACGAGGGTGGTCCCGCCGTGAAGGTCCCGCTTCGTCGCGCCGTCGCGCTCGTCGTCATTCGCAATCCCTACGCCGGTTCTTTTGTTCCCGACATCGAAGGGTTCATGGATGACCTGAAGCCCCTCGGGCTCGACCTGGCCAAATCTTTAGTCAAAGCCTTAGGCGGGGATGCAACCATGGTCGAAGGCTATGGCAAGGGTGCCATCGTGGGCAGCGCCGGCGAACTGGAACATGGCGCCCTCTGGCACGTGCCGGGTGGATACGCCATGCGCGAGGTTCTTGGTGGCGCAAAAGCCATCGTGGCTTCGACAAAAAAAGTCGGCGGCCCAGGAACCCGCCTCGACGTTCCAATCACCCACATCAATGCGTCCTACGTCAGAAGCCATTTCGACGCGATGGAGGTAGGCTTGGCAGACGCGCCCAGGGCAGACGAAATTCTGCTCGCCCTGGTGATGACCACGGGTCCGCGAGTTCACGCCCGCGTGGGTGGACTCAAAGCTTCAGAGATCAAGGGAGAGGATGGGCTGCGATGAAAGCCAACATCCGTAAGATCGCTGTCTTCGTCGAGGAAACACAAAGCGAGATGGGACGCAAGGTCGATCCCCCCACCCGCCGCGCAGCGGCAGTCGCCGTCATTGAGAATCCTTGTGCCGGCAAGTATGTCGAAGACCTCTCGGAGCTAATGACCATCGGCGAGGAACTCGGCGAGCTGCTGGCCCAGCGTGCGGTTGCCGCGCTGGGAATCTCCGCGCACACCGCGGAAAGTTATGGCAAAGCCGCAGCCGTGGGCGAGAACGGAGAAATCGAGCACGCAGCGGCCATCCTGCATCCCAAGCTGGGCGCGCCCGTACGCAAAGTGTTGGGCAAAGGCGCCGCCCTGATCCCGTCTTCAAAAAAGCGCGGCGGACTCGGAGTCGCCCTCGATATCCCCCTCGGCCACAAGGACGCTGCGTTCGTGCGCAGCCACTTCGATGGCATGGAAGTGCGCATCAACGACGCCCCCCGCGCCAACGAGATCATGGTGGCGGTCGCGATCACAGACAGCGGACGTCCATTAGCGCGTGTAGGCGGCCTAACCAAAGATCAGATCAAAGGGGAAGACGGGTTGCGCTGACGGACTCGCCTTCCACTCGAAGATCGTCATCTCGTAAGACTGTCATCCTGAGCGAAGCGTGGGACCTGCTTTCCCTCCGATGTCCCGTTAACGAAGCTAGCTCTTCACAACCTCCGGCACGCGCGTGGCCGGCGGAGTATTGCGGCTGCGCTGGGTTGCAATCACCCCATCAATCACCACCATGCCGATACCCGGTAAATCTCCCGCCTGAACACTCTTGAGCAGAGTCGCTCCAGCAGAGTGTTGCGCCTTATCCATGAAGACAAAGGTCGCGTCGCGGCCGGGTGCGATCAGCCCGCAAGTCAGGTTTCGCACTTTCGCCGTGTTGCCAGTGGCGAAGCAGAGCACAACCTCCGCTGGAACATCGCCCAGCGAAGACAGCATGGAAATCAACCGGACAATGCCCAGTGGCTGAACACCGGAGCCGGCAGGCGAGTCCGTCCCCAGAATCACCCGGTCGAGTTGTTTGAGGTCGGTTGCCGTGCGCAGCGTGAGCAGCCCGGCCCGCTCGTTGCCGTTGTGAACGATCTCCAATGCGCGGGGCGACTTCTCGCAGAGAGTCCTGATCTGATCGTCGGGCAAAGCGGTGTGCCCCCCATTGATGTGCCCAATCACATCAGCGTCCGCTGCGAGTACGACATCCTTGTCGATCAGACTCGATCCTGGGATTGAAGGCCCGCCCGTGTGAATCGTGCTCTGGATGCCGTATTTGCGGGCCCACGCGACCATCTGCTTCGCGGTTGCTCCATCCTTCACGCTGCCTAAGCCCACCTCGCCCAGCATCGTCACGCCCGCTGCAGCCAACTCCTTGAAATCTTCTTCCACCATCCCATGTTCGATGACGGGTGCGCCCGCATGAATTCTCACGCCGCCCGGCCGGAATGCCTGAAAGGCACGCTGCGCGAAAATCGCCATCGCCTTCAGCCCCACGACATCTTTCGGACGCCCCGGCGTGTGGACTTCGCCCGCGGAAATCATCGAGGTCACTCCGCCGTGCAGATAGCTGTCGATCCAGCCCAACTGATTTTGCCGCGGTGTCCAATCCCCGGCCACTGGGTGTACATGACTGTCGATCAGTCCAGGCGCAACCGTCGTGCCGTTGGCATCAATGGTGAGAGTCGCGCCCGCGACATCCACGTCCTTGTGCTTGCCCACTCCGGTGATCTTTCCGTCGACCGCTATGATCGTGTCGGCATCCAGGATGGGCTGGTGCAAGTCTCCACTCAACAGCAGTCCAATGTTGCGAATGACGAGGCGCGATTGGGACTTCGCTTTCCCGGACTCCTCCTGGGCCATGTGCCTTTCACCCCTGACGCGAATTTGCGTTCTGTAGCGGTAGCCGAACGGCAGTATACAAAGAACACGAACCGTTTGGTGGTCCGAGCGGCGCCGCTTGTCATAGTGGATCAACGCTGTATAAGCTGGCTTTACGGCGTCCGCAACAAACTCGCTGAATGGAGATCGTATGGTGCCCCGGGATTTGGTCTTATGGGAAGTCGATACGCAAGCAGACTTCATGTTGCCAGGAGGCAAACTCTATGTGCCGGGCGCTGAAAAACTGCTTCCAAATATCCAGAAACTCACGGATGTCGTGCGCAAAGGTCGCGCGTTCCTCGTTTCGCATGGTTGCTACCACGCCCCGGACGACCCCGAATTCCAGACATTTCCGCCTCACTGCGTGAAAGGGACTTCCGGAAGTGAGTTTGTGGACGCTGCCCTCACCGACAAAGTTGTCCGGGTTCCCAACCATGCCGGACAACTGCCCGACGATCTTTCCAAGCACCAGCAGATTCTTCTGGAAAAGCAGACTCTCGACATCTTTGAAAGCCGCCACGCCCACGAGTTAGTGAACCGCCTCCCGAAAGACGCGGAATTCCTCGTCTTCGGAGTCGTCACCGAGTACTGCGTCCGACTGGCCGCCAAAGGACTGCTCGAACGTGGCCGCAAGGTCGCAGTGATTCAGGATGCGATCGAGACTCTCAATCCTGAGGAAGGTCGTAAGACGCTGGCAGAGCTGAAAGCCTTGGGAGCCAAGCTCATCACGACCGAAGAAGCCTTGAGCCGACTCAACCGAACCGCCTGAAGCCACCAGATTTTTCGCGAAGAATCCTGCGCAAATCGCTGCGTAGCTCCTTGCGGAGCGTGGCTCAATCAACGTATGATGCAGCGGTTTATGGCTACCAAAACAACGTCCCCGAAGTCCGCCCTGCGGCAGAAATCCCAGCTGATGTCAGCCACCGAAATCGAACGAACAATGGTTCGTCTCGCGCACGAGATCGTCGAAAAGAACGGGGGGGTTGAGGGACTGGGCTTCGTTGGAATCCGTCGGCGTGGTGTTCCCATCGCAGAGAGACTGGCGAAGATCATCCAACGCATGGAGAACGTTCCCATCCCGGTGGGAACACTGGATATCACGTTTTATCGCGATGATCTTTCAACGCTGGGGCCAAAACCCGTAGTGCAGAAGTCCGCTCTGGGGTTCGACATCAAGGACAAGAACATCGTGATCGTCGATGACGTGCTCTTCACCGGACGAACCATCCGCGCCGCCCTCGATGCACTTTTTTCCCACGGACGGCCGCGCCGCGTGCAACTTTGCGTCTTGATCGACCGCGGCCACCGGGAACTCCCCATTGAAGCGGCCTTCGTGGGGCGACTCGTGCAAACCACAATGAATGAAGTCATCGAGGTCAAGCTCACGGAAGTCGATAACGCGGAAAAAGTATTGCTGATGGAGAAGTAGCCGAGGTTTTCGCAATCCGCCGCGCTCGCACCTAACCATCTAGCTGCTCGTCGGTGGCGAAGTTTTGCAATTTCTGTACTCCCCACAGTAATCTCGTCCGGATGAATTCCCACTCACATCGATTTGCCCTCGTCTCCGTCTTTGCCACCTTGATCGTATTTGCCAGCCAGGCAGTCTGGCCTCAAGACTCACCCGCAAGACAATCGGTCGATATGGTCGTCAGCGGAGGACTGGTGGTGACCATGGACGGCCAACGAGACGTCTTCGATGACGGCGCGCTAGCCATCAAGGGCGACTCCATCATTGCGGTTGGCCCTCGCAGCGAGATCGAAGGCAAATATCAAGGCTCGCAGACGATCGACGCGCAAGGCAAACTCATCCTTCCCGGATTCATCAATGGGCACACGCACGTGCCCATGACGCTGTTTCGAGGCATCCACGACGACGTAACCCTCGACGACTGGCTCCGCAAATACATCTTCCCGGCCGAAGCGAAAAACGTAACGGAAGAATTCGTCCGCTGGGGTACGCGGCTGGCCGCAGCCGAGCAGATTCGATACGGGGTCACCACGTTCGCCGACATGTACTACTTCGAGGATGCCGTAGCCGAAGAGACCAAGGCCGCGGGAATGCGCGGCGTGCTGGGCGAAACCTTCATCGACTTCCCTGCTCCCGACAACAAAACGGAAGCCGCTATGCTCAGCTACACAGAAACGTTTCTGAAAAAGTGGCAAGGCGATTCGCTGATTCACGCTTCCGTGGCTCCGCACTCGATCTACACCTGCTCGCAAAAGACACTGCAGGACACCGCAGCGCTGGCCCACAAGTATCACGCGCCAATACTGATCCACGTCGCCGAAATGAAAAAAGAATGGGAAGACTCGAAGAAGCAGAATGGCCTGTCACCCGTGCAGTACCTCGACAAGCTCGGCCTGCTCGGTCCGGACGTGGTAGCGGCGCACTGCATCTTTGTCGACGCCGCCGACCAGAAGACGTTGGCCGAGCGCAAGGTGGGATGTGTGCACAATCCCTCAAGCAATATGATGCTGGCGAGTGGCGTTTCTCCCGTTCCCGACATGCGGGCCGCAGGAGTGGCGGTTGGATTGGGGACCGACGGTCCTGCGGGCAGTAACAACGATCTCGACCTCATGGAGGAAATTGACCTTGCCGCGAAGCTTGCAAAAATCACGAAAGGCGATCCGCTGGCGTTGAATGCTAAGGCTGTCGTCGAGATGGCGACCATCGATGGCGCCCGGGCGCTTCACATGGAAAAGGAAACAGGTTCTCTCGAGGCCGGGAAGAAAGCAGACCTGATCCTGATCGACCTCAACCCTCCGAATGCGGTCCCTATGTACGACGTGTACGCCCAGATCGCCTATGCACTGAAAGGCAGCGATGTGCAGACCGTGATCATCGGCGGCCGAGTCGTGATGCAAGACCGGAAGCTGCTGACCGTGAATGAAGCCGAGGCTGTCGCGAAAGCGCGGGAATACCGAAAGAAGATCGCAGCGTCCCTTGGAATTCAATAGTCATTCTTTGGACCGGATCTTCCACTGAATCTGACGCAGCATCCCGAGCAAAAGCTCGGAGTCGGCAGCACTCAATTGCAGCTTTCGGACCAGGCGACGAATTTTTGCAGTCGCCGTGGAAGTCGCGCCCGGACCAAGATATGCGCTGGATTGCAAGGTCTCCAGTAGCGCTGTCGTCATTCGCTCCAGTTGTCCGGCACTGGCCGGCTTCTCTCCAGCACCTTTTCGAGGCAGCTTGCCGCTGCGAATAATTTCATACAAGCAAACAGCCACCGCCTGCCCGAGGTTCATGGAAGGCTGGGCTTCACCCGTGGGTATGTGCATCAGCCAGTGACAGTGGCTGAGATCCTCATTGGACAGGCCCACTTTCTCCGAGCCAAAAAGTAACGCTACCCGGTGGGAACCCAGTTTCTTGCGGAGGCGCCGCGCACCTTCTTCCAGGCGGTAAAGCGGTTGGTGCCGCTGGCGGCTTCGCAGCGTGGTCGTCCCCACGACCAGAGAGCAGTCGGCGATTGCTTCATGAACCTCACGATATTCCACTGCATTCTTGAGAACCGCAGACGCGCCCACCGCCGAACGAGCTTCCCGATAGGCGATCGCGTACGAGTTTACGACCCGCAGGTTCAAGAAACCGAAGTTGCTCATGGCCCTGGCAGCCGCTCCCAGATTGAGCGGATTGCGCGTTGCGACCATCACAATGCGCAAGTTGTCGAGTTCCGGTCGCAGCGGCAAGCCAACATTCTAACGTGCGCAATCTCCGGCGGCGCAGATCGGAATCCCGGAAGGCGATAAGGCCGTTGCCGCGACCTCTTCCGACGGCAACACTGATGTGTTACCGTGACCGGGCTTGCAGGATTCTTCGCAGCCAGTCCATGTCCTCGCAATCGTGGTTTGATCCAGGATGAATCTAAAAACGACAGCCGGCGTTGCGTTCACCAACCCGAAGGGTAGCGATTCCACATCGGCGGAAAGCGTATCGTCACCAACGGCATCTCCACGGTGGTTCAGCAAATTCGATGCTGGGATACTCACCATTCTCGCCCTTCCCTGGGTGATTCTGCGTTTCGACACCACCTGGCTGTTCGGCTACGCCAGCAGCTCTTTCGGCTTCATCGACCCGTGGGTTTATTTCGGATACTTCTTCGATCTCAGGCAGCATCTGCGAGCTTTCAAGGGCGCATACTTCACCACCCGGCTAACCTGGACCGTGCCCGGCGCGGTCGTCTATCACCTCTTTCCTCCGATCGCCGCAACCTACATTCTGCACCTGGCGCTTTTCTACGGATCCAGCCTCGCGCTGTATCTGATTTTGAGAAAGACGGTGGGCAGTCGGGGAGCTTTCCTGGCAGTCTTGCTGATGGCGTTTCATTCCTACTTCTTGTGGAGCATCGGATGGCCCTATATTGACGGCGCCGGAAACACGTATATCCTCCTCTTGTTGGCCGCGCTGACCTTGGCATCCTCTTCGGCCTATGCGAAACGTTGGCTCATTCTCTCCGGCGCGCTGGCTGCAATGGCTGTCTACTGCCAATTTTTCTTGATCGTGTTTTTCCCACTGGTCTTCGGATACTACTATTTCGCGCGACGGGAGACGGGAAATCGAAGATCCCCGTCGGACTGGAAGCCATTCGGCTTGGGCTTCGGTCTCGTGACGGTTGCCTTTGGCGTGTTCAACATGGCAGTCAACGGCCGCTTCCTTTTCTTCATCAATTCGGTCGGAACCGCCGCGAAGCTGGTCGTCAATCACAATCCCTATATCGCTTCGACGTATGGTTGGCTTTCTGGATCAACCTGGCTGGTCCTACCGGGGATCGCCCTGGTGGGCGCAATCCTTTGCCTGGCGCGCAGGGATAAGCTGCTCTCGGTGCCGAACGCCGAGTTCTTGCTGTTCTGGCTGCGCTACTACGTGCTGAGCGTCGCCATCCTGGTGTTCTGGCAGCTTGCAGGCCAGCCCGTACTGCAGCTTTCGACGTACGCCAGCTATCTGCTACCCGGGGTCTTTCTCGCTCTCGGCTCTCAAATCGCGATCGTAACGCACAAGCTAAATCGCGTTCAGTTCGCCCTGCTTTGCATCGTGCTGGCTGTCATCGGCCTGTTGCCATTTCTTTCTAAGCAGGATGCGCTGGCACTCTCCGTGCTAAAAGAGCATGCGATCCTGCTGCCGTTCGGCGTTGGAGTGATTGCGATTGCAGCGATTGCGAGCGAGTTGCGGCGAGCCGCGGTCTTCGCTGTGCTCCTCCTCGCCGTGAGCCTCGGGATGCTGAATGCGAGCACCAGCACTCGCACGTGGGACCATGGAACGTTGCCTTCTGACCAGGCTTCTCAACCCTGTGCACTTCTGGCAATTGTGGATAGCATCAAGACAGTGCAGACACTCGACCCCAAAGGCGATCTGTATTTTTGGTACAACGGCCAGGAGAGGCTGGGGCGCCTGTATCGTTCGGTGGCGTCGACTTATCTGTGGGCATACCGCTTGCAGAGCGAAACGTTTCCGGAGTTTGGGCCGAAAGCGCCGCCTCTGCAGCGACGCATTTTGATTCTCACCGAGGACCCGAACCAGGCATTGCAAGCGGCTGAAGATTCCCTGAGCAACGCCGGCTTACATGCTGAAGTCCTTGCGACCAACGCGATCCATGAAGGACCGTTCCACTGGGAAATGGTAGAAATTCAGGTGACCCGGGCTAGCTCGGAAGCCTTCGGTGCAAACAAGGCCGCAAAATAATTCGGGACAACGAAGTTCGAGCAAAGGAATGAATCGATGGATTGGCAAGCGCTCATTCTGACGTTGAAACTGGACGTGGTGGTCTGCGGCCTCCTGCTGTTGATCGGCATCCCTCTCGCCTGCTGGCTGGCCTTCTGGCAATGGCGTTGGAAGTTCCTGGTCGAGGCCGTCGTCGCTCTGCCGCTGGTATTGCCGCCGACCGTGCTGGGCTTCTATCTCTTGCTGGCCATGGGTCCGCGAAGCCCCCTGGGAAAAGCCTACGGATGGGTCTGGGGCCGCGGCCTGCCTTTCACGTTTGAAGGGTTGATTGTGGCATCCGCGATTTACAGTCTGCCGTTCATGGTGCAGCCGATTTCTGCAGCCTTTCGCGCGGTCGATCCCAAGTTAAGTTTTGCATCCGCGGTGTTGGGAGCATCGCGCATTCGGTCTTTCCTGAAAGTCGTGCTGCCCCTCTCGGCTTCGGGCGTACTCACCGGATTGGTGCTCACCTTCGCGCATACTCTGGGAGAGTTCGGCGTCGTGCTTTTGGTCGGGGGCAATATCCCCGGCGTGACGCGCACGGTTTCGATTTCCATTTACGATAACGTGCAAGCCCTCGACTTCAACGCTGCCGGGCAAACCTCGATCGTGTTGGTCGCGATATCGTTTGTGATTTTGTCGGCCGTGTATGCGGTCAACCGCACGCAGCCCGTCTTATGGCCGGCTAAGCGCTGACCGTCTCAGCACTTGGGCAGCGGGCCCGCGGCCGTCGCAGCAACTCGTAACTCGTATTTTTCACGAATCGGAGGGTGGAGAATGAAGTATCGCAAGCTTGGACGCACAGGTCTTGAGGTCAGCGATATCGGTCATGGTCTATGGGGAATGAGCGGATGGAGCGAAGCGGATGACCAGGAATCGCGCCAGGCGATCCAACTCGCCATCGATCTGGGGTGCAACTTCTTCGACACCGCATGGGCGTATGGCAACGGTAAGAGCGACGGCTTGCTCGGTGACGCGCTTCAGCAGAATAAGGGCAAGCGCATTTACGCAGCCTCCAAGATTCCCCCCAAAAATCTCCAATGGCCGGCGTCACCAAAGTACAAGTATGCGGACGTGTTTCCAGCCGACCACGTATTCAAGTACGCGCAGAAAATTCGGGAGAAGCTACAAGTCGACTCCATCGATGTGTTGCAGTATCACGTCTGGGACGATAGCTGGACGGAGGAACCCGAGTTCCGCACCACCGTCGAACGCTTGAAAAAAGAAGGCTGGATTCGCGCCTTCGGGCTTAGCCTGAACCGCTGGGAACCGGAGAACGGGATCAAGGCAATGCGGACCGGCATCGTCGATGTCGTGCAGGTGATCTACAACATCTTCGACCAGGCACCCGAAGACAAGCTCTTCCCCGTCTGTGAGGAACTGAACATCGGTGTCATTGCGAGGGTGCCGCTTGATGAAGGTAGCCTGGGCGGCAAAATGACGTTGACGACCAAATTTCCCGAAACCGACTGGCGCGCAAAGTACTTCGGCCCTGACAACCTCAAGGCCACGA
>Ga0307469_10000844_pt1 | contig 11280 bp, 9 predicted proteins | sample atmos_gasesAM2C__FD_203084 | JGI IMG/M metagenome (GOLD analysis project Ga0307469, IMG submission 203084) | Hardwood forest soil microbial communities from Morgan-Monroe State Forest, Indiana, United States - atmos_gasesAM2C_515 | ecosystem: Environmental > Terrestrial > Soil > Temperate forest...
TTTGGGCCGCGCACCGAGTGCGCGTGCGATCTCGAGCAGGCGCTGTTCGCCGAAGGGCAGCGCGGTGACCGGCGTGAGCGCGCGGTGCTCGAGTCCGACGGCCTTCAATATCGCGAGCGCCTCGCCGACGAGGTACTTCTCACTTCGGCGTCGCTTCGGCAGCGGCAACAGACAGCGCCACAACTTCCGGTCGGCGCGCAACTGCAAGCCCATGACGACGTTCTGGATCGTGAGGAGTCGTCCGAACGTCTCCGGGCGCTGGAAGATCCGGACGAGACCGAGACGCGCCATCTTGTGCGGCGCCGGATGCGAGATCTCGCGTCCTTCGAAGGAGATCCTGCCGCCGTCGCGTGGGAGCGTGCCGGTGATGACGTTGACGAACGTGGTCTTCCCCGATCCGTTCGGACCGATGAGGCCGTGGATCGTCCCCGGTTCGACGACGACGTCGACGCCGCCCAGCGCGGCGACACCATCGAAACGCTTGCTGATGTCGAGCGCCTCGAGGAGCGGAACATCCGTTCGAACGGACGTCACGAGATCGAGCGGTTCGCCGGCTTCGTCGAGATCGTTGAGACGGAAGAAGAGCTTGAACGCGCGTCCGGTGAGGATGCTCCCGACGATGCCCGACCGCATCACAGCGAGGGAACCGAGCAGCAGGAGACCGAAGATGATGGGCTGCGTCGTCACCCAGTTCGTCGTGAAACGGTCGATCGTCGCGACGACGGCCATCCCGACGAGCGGACCGGCGAACGTCCCGACGCCACCGACGACGATCGCGACGAAGAGACGGAGCCCCGATTCGAAGGAGGCCGCCTCCGGGAAGATGCCACCGGACACGTGCGCGAAGAGCGCACCGGCGAGACCCGCGAGCGCGCCGGAGAGCGTGAGGTTCATCAACTTCGTCTGCAGCGGTCCGATGCCGAGCGACGCCGCCGCTGCTTCGTTCTCGCGGATCGCGACGAAGGAACGACCGACCGCGGACGAGGACAGCTGCTGCAACGCCGCGAGCGCGAGCACGAACACGCCGAGCGTGAACCAGTAGTACTCGTTGCGTCCGAAGGCATGACCGAACATCGAGAGTCCGGGTATGTTCGGGAACCCGAGTCCCGCACCGAGCGTCGGCCACTTCGTCAGCACTTCCGACGTCAGGAACAAGAACGCCAGCGTGATGATGCCGAAATAGACGGCGCGGGCGCGCCACGCGGGAAGGGCAAGGAGCGCGCCCGCCGCCGCCCCGAAAATCATTCCTGCCAAGATCCCAACAGGAACCGGGAGACCCCGGCTCACCGTGAAGTACGCCGTCGCGAACCCGCCGATCGCGTAGAGCGCGATGTGTCCCAGAGACACGAGTCCGGCGTAACCGAGTGTGAGATTGAGGCTCGCGAGGAGGATCGTCTGCGCCATCGTGACAGTGATGAAGAAGATCCAGAACTGGTTCACGTGCGTGAACGGCACGAGAGAGAGCGCCGCGATGCCGAACACGACGATCGCTTTCGTGAACCATGTCGTCTTCACTAGGCCAAGCCCTCCCCGCCGGCGAGACGTCCCCAGTCACGGCCGAAGAGGCCGGTCGGACGAACCATCAGGATCACGATGAGCACGAGGAAGATCGCGGCCGTCCCGATGCCCGGCGGGAGTTGTCCGCGGAGCACGGTCTGCAACAGTCCGAGGAGCAGGCCCCCGATCAGCGCGCCGGCCGTCGAACCCATGCCGCCGATGACGATCGCGATGAAGCCGAGGAGGCCGAAGTTGAAACCGAGGTTCGTGGCCGCGTCCTTGAAGATCGGTCCGATCAGCGCACCGGCGACTCCCGCGATGACACCGCTCATGACGAACGAGATCGTGATGATGCGGGGAACGGGGATACCCATCAGCCGCGGCACCCACGGGCTGTACGACGTGGCTTGGAGCGCCTTCCCCCAGATCGTCCGCTTCAGGAACAGATCGATGAGCAACATGATCACGAGGGCCGCACCGATCACGACGAAGCTGTCGCGCGGGATGACGGTCTGGCCGATGTGCACCGGGGGCCCGGAGACGATCTGCGGGAACGGATGAGGGTCTTTCCCGAAGATGATCGCGGCGACGTTCTCGATGACCACTGCGGCAGCGAGGGTCGTGATGATCCAGACGAGCGGCGAGCTTGCGCCGCCCTTGGACAGCGTCACCGCCTTCTCGAGCGCTAGCGCGACGAGCGCGACGATCGCCGTCGACGCAAGCAGTGCGAAGCCGAACGGCCAACCGCGGTTGACCCAGAACGTGACAGTGATGAGTGACGACAGCATCACGAGGTGACCCTGCGCGAAGTTGACGACGCGTAGGGTCGAGAAAACGAGGCTGTAGCCGAGGGCGACGAGCGCATAAACGGCGCCGACGGTGAGCCCCACGATGAGCTGTTGGAGGGCGACGTCCATGGCCGGACGTCAGAGGCCGAGCATCGAGGGCCGGCGCGCCATGAGGACGAGCAGCGCGATGAGGAGCGCGATCAGGCCGCCGCGGATCAGGTTGTCGCGCGTGGCGGTCGACGCCGCCGCGATCTCGAAGACGTAGGTCGTCGAGGCGGCGTCCGCCTTCGCGAGCGTGCTCGTGCCACCGAGCTTGTCCACCGCGTCCCGCAGGAGGGCTTGGTCCTGCGCCACCGTGTCGCCCGAGTCACCGACCTGTCCGTGCACGACGCGGAGACCAAGTTGATCGATCGCGAAGACGCCGGACGAGATCTGCTGTCCGCCGGAGTGCAACTGCTGAGCGCCACCGTTCAGCTGTCCGATGCCGCCCTGGACGAGCTGCAGGCCGTCGACGAGGCCGGGGTTGTTCGGGTCGAAGGTTTGCAGCTTCGATCCGAGCGTCTGCAGTCCGGCGACGATCTGCTGGATGCCGTCGACGAGTCCGGGGTCCTTCGGGTCGAAGGTTTGGAGGTGTTGCGTCAGCGTGTCGAGCCCGTCGGCGATCAACTTGAGGCCGTCAACGAGTCCCGGGTGCTTCGCATCGAACGACACGAGCTTCGGGAACGAGTCGCGGATCCCGTCACTGAAGAGGTGGAAGGCTTCGAGGATCCCAGGCGAGTACGGCGTGTTCGTCGCCCGCAACACATTGAGCATCGCCGGGGTCACGTACTTGCCGTTCGGAAGCTTGATGCCCTTCGACGCGTCGTAGTTCTTGAACGTCGCGTCGAAGCATCCCGGACATGTCGAGTACAGCTGGTGCGGCGTCGTGTTCGCCTGGAGGATCGTGTTCAGCTGCTTCACGGCGGCGGAGCACGTGTTCTGTTGCTTCGCCGGACAGAAGGGCTTGTCCCAAGCAGGATTGTGGATCCCCGCACCGAGCTGGCCGAGACCCGCCGACGCCGGCGTGAGGGCCACGCTCTGCATGAGCTCGAGCGCCCCGATCACGGTCGTCGCGTCGGGCGTAGTGGCCGTCGTGCCAAGGCCGGCGATCAGCTGCGTGACGCCACCGAGCATAAGTTGCGCACCGCCGAGGAACGACGGGGTCGCGCTCGACACGAATGTCAGCGATGTCGTGTTCAGAGTGATCGGGTTCGGCGTGGCTAGCTGCCAGTTCGAACCGGCGGACGTCAGGCCATCCGTGACGGAGAGCGTCGCTCCCTGCCTCCACTCGCTCGACGAGTCGAAGTCCGCCGCGCGGGTCAGGATGAACGGCGCGGTTCCGGAACCGACCTGGGTCACCGTATAGACGCCGTTGTCACCAAGGGATGCACCGTTCTTCAACAGCAGACGATCTCCGACGGCTGGGGCTTTGCCGTCGATGTGTGCGACCAGGTGGTTCGTCGCGCCGGTGATGACGTTGCCCGCTCGCGTGTAGGGATCGAGAGCCGCCGTCGTCACGAGACGGACGAGACCGCCCTGGACGGCACCGAGCAACTGGTCGACGCCAGCCTGCGCCGCCTGGATGCCGCCGATGAGGGTCGGCGATACCGTCCCGATCGTCGCGACGAGCGTCGTCACCGCGGTGTTGATCGCTTCGACCGTCGGGATGATGTCAGTTGCGCTACCTCCGGACTGACCGAGACTGCCGAGCACGGACGCGACACCGTCCTGTGCCGCCTTGATCTCGCCGAGCGCCGACGCGGCGGTCGATGTGTCGCCGAGCTTCGTCAATGCATCGGTCGTCTTGGTGACGATGTCGTTCAGCGCCGTAACAACGGCGGGTTCACTGGGCAGTGGCGTTAGCGCATTCGTGGCGTCGGTGTTCGCCGTCGTGACGTCCGTCACGACCTGGTCGACGTTCGTGTGGAGGTCCGTGAGCGTCGATTGCAACGTCAGGAGCGGCGCGCGCGCGTCGGTTCCGAGTCGTCCGGCGAGGGCCGTGAGGGCCGTTGAGACCTGGTTCAGCGCGGCGGTGATCCCGGGTAAGCCCGCGGCTCCGCCGAGGTTCGCCACGATCGCTGCAAGACCACCCGAGATCGCGATGAGTCCCTGCTCGGCTCCGCCGGGGCCGCTCAGTCCGTTGACGGTGGCGTTGAGTCCCTGCTGGATCGCGAGGAGGCCCGGCCGGAAGCTCGTCTGGAGACTGCCGACCAGGTGGCCGATCGAACCGTTGACGAGGCCGACGGCGGTCTTGAGTTGATCGATGCCCGCGGACGCCGCTTCGGCCCCCGGGATGAGGCTGTTGTCGTAGGCGTTCTTCTGTCCCTGAAGACCGCCGAGGAGCGTCGTGTTGTTGCCGAGGCTGTCGAGGACGATGACGCCCTTACCGGTCGTCTGATCGCGCGTGCCGACCGCGGGGAGGATGGAGCTGTTGATCGCGTCTTCGATCGAACCGAGGGCTCCGATGATCGTGTTCGGCGTCCCGCCGCTGGTCGTGATGATGGCCTTACCGGTCTTCGGATCTCGCGCGCCGATCCCGGGCAGCACGGCCGTCTGGAGGGCATCTGCGATGAAGCCGATGCCGCCGATGACCGTGTTCGGCTGCCCGTTCTTGTCGAGCGTGATGTTCGGCTTCCCGGTGGTCGGGTTTCGGCTCCCGACGCCGGCGACGATCTTGCTGATACCGGAGTCGAGCTGTCCCGTCCCGCCCATGAACTGCGAGAGACCGCCGACGAGTTGCAGCGTCCCGTTGTACAGGGCGACGAGGTTCGCCGAGATCTGGCCCGTGCCGTTGTAGAGCGCCCTCAGCGCTTCGTATTGCGTCTGCAGCGAAGCGAGGAGGTTCGGGTTGATCTTGGGGAACGCATACACCTCGATCTTCGGACGAAGCATGTCGCCGCTGTGCGCCGATACGTCGACCGTGTCGCTGACGTCGGTGAGCGGCGGGCTGATCACACCTGTTGCGGACGCGACCTGATCGGTTCCGAGTGGTGCGATGTCGAATCGTCTGCCCGTGACGCCCGTCCACGAGTGCTGCGGGAACGTGACCCGCACGTTGTACTCGAATGGGACGTACTCCTCGGTCGTGCCGCTGAGGTAGGGCGAGCTGAGACCGCTGTAGGAAAGATCCTTCGGATCCCCGGACGCGTTGACGAGCTGGATCTGCAACTTCAGGCGTCCGTCCTTGCCGTCGACCTGGTTCGGCTTCACTTCCTTGCCGTTCAGGAAGTACTTCACGTGCACTTCGAACGGCAGCTGACGGTGGATCTTCGCAAGCGCCTGCGCTTGGATCGATCCCGTCGTGTGCCACACGACGGACTTCGAATCCCCGGACGGACCGGAGAATCCGGACAGGTTGCGGTACGACGTGAGGTCGGCGACTTTCGGCATCGTGAGCGATACGTTGCTGCCGTCCTTCGAGGACAGCTGGACGAGTTGCGAGACGAGGGTCGACCGCGGTGATCCGTCCGCGGCGGCCGTTGTTACAACGGCTTCGCGGACAACCTTCTGATCGGAGGACGTTGCGGTGATACCCGGCGTTGAGATCAGTCCGACCAACACCGCCGCCATCGCGACGGTGGGCCAGCGTTTCACGACGCCTTCTTCACACGGCGCGAAGCGGAGGCCGCGGGGCGGAAGCGCATCGATCTCGGTGTCCAGTGGGCGACGTGAACGCCGTCCAGTGCGACCACGAGTGCGTGCAGGCACTGTGCACCGATCGTTCCAATGACAAGTGCGAGCACAACGGTCATAAGGACGTTGAAGTAGCCGACGGCAGAGGTCGCCGGGTCGAACCCTGCGTACAGGGACGCACCCATCCCCGTCGCGAAGCCGACGGTCATCGCACCGAAGCTCACGAGCCGCGGAAGGAGGTGACAGAGCGCCGTTGCGGCCGCGATGACCACGCCGATCCACAGTCCCCAGGCGAAGGAGAACGCGACGGGCAGGAAGCTCATGCCGCCCCAGAGGGCCGAGACGGCGATCGCGGCGCCGAGCATCACGCCTGCTGCTGTGCGCCAAGCGACGTCACGTCCGGCGCTCCACACGATCCCGAACGCGACGAGCGGTATCCAGACGAACTGATGGCCGTCGACCTCGAGCCGTAGCGAGTGCGAGTTCCAGACGATGATGCCGATACCGAGCCCGACGGAGAGGCAGAGCCCGACGATCAGACGAGTGTCGAACACGCGGGGGCCGAACCGCTTCACGTAGTCGACTGGATGCGCGTGACGCACGACGTCGATCGGCTTCGTCAGGTACTCGAGCGGGCTCATATCGGCGCCTTCCCGCTGACAACATCGGAGACGGTGCCGAGGATGGCGAGCTTGTACTTCCCGTTCGGCTGGATCTCCCAGCGGTAGAAGTACAGGTCGCCGGGCTTGATGCCGTCGTGGTCGGTCGCTGAGTACTGCCACGGCACGCCGATCACGGATTGCGTCGCCGGGTAGGTGAAGCCGGCGTTCAGAACGTCCGCGACCTTCTGCGGATCCGCCGAGTTCGCTTTCGTCACCGCTGACGCCCAGATACGGACCATGTCGTATGTGAGGAAGTTCGTCGAGTACGCCTTGTATGCGCCGGTCTGCGAGAACTCACCATCGGGGAGGTATCGCTGCACGTAGCGCTCGTAGAAGGCGAGCACCGACGGGGGCCACTGACTCTTCGGCAGGTTCCCCCAGGAGTGGAAGGACACGAACGTCGTCCCGTCGGCTGCGCCGAGCGCGAGGTCGGGGTATGTGTAGTTGATCAGCCCGGCGAGACCGAACATCTTCGCCGTGCCGCCGACGTTCTTCTGTGCCTGGGCATAACGCGCGCCGAAGAGACCGAGCTGCGTCCCGAGGACGACGGCGTCCGCACCCGATTGCTTGATCTTGAGGGCGATCGGCGAGTAGTCGGTGTCGTCGACCGCGAAGGTCGCGATGGTGACCGGCGGTTTGCCGTTCGCGGTCAGGGAGGCCTTCATCGCGTTGTTGAAGACCTGGCTCTCGGGGTCGTTCCCGCCGACGATCGCGATCTTCGAGAAATGCGCCGGCAGGTACTTGCCGAGGGCGTTGATCTCGATCGAGTCGGGGATGAACGAACGGAAGACGTAGGGGTCCTGTCCCAGCTGCGAACCGGCGGCGATGACCCACGCCGGCACCTTCGCCTGGTCGAGGACCTGCTTCACGGCGAGGTAGGTCGTGGAGCTCGCGGGACCGAAGAGCGCGACCACGTGTTCCTTCTCGATCAGGTCACGGACGGCCACGACCGTCTTCGCCGGGTCGAACTCGTCGTCGCGCTGGACGAATTGGACTGGGCGTCCGCCGAGGAGCTTCTCCTTATTGATGTCGTCGACGGCGAGCTGGATGCCCTCGACCATGTTCTTGCCGACGAACGATGCGAGGCCGGTCATCGGCCCGACGACGCCGATCTTGATGGGTTCGGTCGAGGCCTGGGAGGAGCTGGTGCTGGACGAGCCGGTACCCGTCACCTTGGAGGCGCCGCTTCCACATGCCGCTGCCAGGATGGCGAGTAACGCTGCAACAGCGAGGACCGAAGTCCCCTTCTTCCCGCGCATCTACATCACGGAAACGCGGGAAGTTCATGAAATTGCATGGCCAATGCGGACTATCCCGGGTAGCGCGAAATGACTATGGCGGGGTAGTCATGTGCCGTGGAGCGGATCCGGCACCCGCAGAAACTCGGTGATCATCTCAACGAGCCAGACGGCCCAGAAGTTTCCTTCGTCCTGCTTTTCGACGGTTGGGTGGACGATCTCGAGCGGTTCCACCGCTCGGTGACGGCGCATGTTTCGGCGCTTCACGAGTTCGTGGTCATCGATAATCCGGTGGACGACGACGCGTCGGAGCGGATCGCCTCGCTCGAGCGTGTGGTCCATGTTCCGCTCCGCGACCGCCTCGGATGGGCCGCCGGACGCAACCTCGGCTTCCGTCTCGCGACGGGACGGATCGTCTGTGTGGTCGATACCTCCGTCGAGGTCGCCGGACCTCTCGATCTGTCCGCGGTCGACGACGAGCACACCGGTCTCCTCGGACGGTGGGGCGTCGTCGCCGGCGAGAGCATCTACCACTTCGAGGAAAGCAACGGCCCCGACGTCCACGGCGTCGAGGCGTACTTCATGGCGATGCGGCGCAGGGTCCTGCCGGTAACGGGCCTCTTCGACCCGAAGTTCAAGTGGTACAGGAATGCGGACCTCGACTTCAGCTTCCAGGTGAGATCGAACGGCTTCCGCACGATCGTTGATCCTTCGCTCCCCCTCGTCCGGCATGAACATCGCCTGTGGGAGACGACGCCGGAACTCGAACGCGATGAAGCGTCGAGGAAGAACTTCTTCCGCTTCCGCGATCATTGGAACGATCGCCCGGAACTCCTCAGCTGAACGCGATCCGGTAACGCACCTCGTGCAGGACGAAGGTCCCCCTGTCCTCGTCCTTGATCGTGCCGTCGAAGGCCCAGCCGTGCTTCTCGTAGAAGCGGCGGGCGCGCGGATTGTCACGCAGCACCCATAACGTCGCCTCGGGGTACCGCGGTCGCAGGAAGTCGAGCACGGCATTCATCAATAGCTCGCCGGCGCCACGTCCCCACTCGCCCGACTCGACGTAGAGCGCACCCAGCTCGCCGTGGCCGTCTTCGTCACGGCTCGGACCTGCGACGGCGAACCCGATGATGTCATCACGAACGGCGACCCATGCAGGTTGTTCCGGAGTCATCCACTTGTCGGCGTCGTAGGCCGCCGCGCGACTCTCGGCGTTCATCGCATCGAGGACCTCGTCGGGAACGATGCCGCGGTAGGCCACCTGCCACGTCCCGACGTGCACGCGCGCGATCGCGAGTTCCTCGCCGGGTCGTGCGAGCCGCACCTCGAGATCCATGCGCCAGTCTCCCCTCTTGACGGCGCGGTCGCTCCGTCCTATAGTTAACCGTATGGTTAAGTATTCATCGGCCGTGCTGGACCGGACGTTCTCCGCGGTCTCCGACCCCACGCGCCGAGACATCCTCGAGCGGCTCGCGCGGGGCCCGGCCTCCATCAGCGAGCTGGCGCAGCCCCTGGGTATCTCCCTACCGGGCCTGATGAAGCACGTCCGGATCCTCGAGGAGGCCGATCTCGTGCGCAGTGAGAAGAGCGGCCGGACGAGACGGTGCACGCTCGGTCCGGCCCAGTTGGACGAAGCGGCGGAGTGGATCGAGCGTTACCGCGAGCAGTGGGAACGCCGACTCGACCGCCTCGAAACGTACATCGCACGCAAGAAGAAGAAAGGGGAAGAACGATGAGCTACGACTTGAAGGTGGAGCGACTGATCGACGCGACGCCGGAGGAGGTCTTCGACGCGTTCGTCGACGGCGACGCGATGAAGGAGTGGTACCGGCTCTTCGACGACTGGGAGGTCACCGTCGGAGCGTGTGATCCGCGCGCCGGCGGACACACGAGCGTCACCTTCGGCGGCGACGAGAAGTTCCGCGAAGACATCACGTACGCCGAACTCGATCGTCCGAACCGCATCGTGTACGAGGAGAAGATGAGTCGCGTCGAACAGGGCGACGGCTTCGTGACGACGGTCGTCGTGACCTTCACCCCGCAGGACGGAAAGACGCTCATCACGCTCGAGCAGCTCGGCTTCGAGAGCGAAGAGCGCCGTGATGCTCACACGCAGGGTTGGCCTCAGTTCCTCGCCCGGCTGGCGGAAGTCGTCGTCGAGAGGAAGGCGGCGTGACCCACGATTTCACGATCGAGCGGATCATCGACGCCACACCGGCCGCGGTCTTCGACGCGATGCTCGATCCGGCCGCCCAGCGCGAGTGGTGGACGGACGGGCGTCCGGTCGAAACCAGTGCCGACCTCCGTGTCGGCGGGACGGCGCAAATCGAGTGGGAAGCCGACGATGGACACACGTGCCGCGCCGAACAAGTCTTCGTGGAACTCGAGCGCCCGTCGCGCATCGTCTTCACGGAGACGGTCTACGAACCCGACGCGCCGGTCTACGCGTGCACGCTGACGTTCACGCTCGAGGCGCGCGACGAGAAGACGTTGCTGACGCTCCACCACGAAGGGTTCCCGTCGGCGTCCGAACGGGACAAGCACCACGGCGGCACCCAGATCTTCTTCGATCGGCTCACGCGCTACGTCGAGTCACATAGAGTCCGCATGCGTTGAACTACATCGCCGCTGCCGCCGTCACGAACGTGTCGTATGCGTTCGGGAACACGGCGAACGGCGTAGCGGTGAAGCGCAACGCCGGCATCAAGGTCGCGACGTGGACGTCGATCTCCGGCCTCGTCGTCTTTCTCGTCCCGATGCTGCTCTTCTTCCGGACGGAGCTCTCGCGCCTCACGCTGGTGAACATCGCGCTGATCGCCTCGATCTCATGCCTCGGCCTCAGCGCGTATGCGTGTTTCCTCACCGGCATGCAGCGCGGGAGCGTCACGGTCGCGGGCGTCGTCACCGGTGCCTTCCCCGCCATCGCCGCCATCGTCGCCCTGATCTTCTTCGGCGAGCACGTCTCGCTCGCGCAGGCGGTCATGATCGGCGTGATCGTCGGCGGCGCGTTGCTCGCCTCGTGTGAGGACGACGTCCGGGTCGTCATCCGAGGTCTCCGCTCGTCGGCACTCGTCTTCCCGTTCGCGGCCGCGCTGCTCTTCGGGTTCTATTTCGCGCTCATCCGCATCCCGATCGAGCGCGTCGGATGGTTCGTCCCGCAATACACGGCGAACATCATCGGCATCCCGCTGTTCGTGCTCTTCGCGAAGCGTCTCGGCGAATCGAACCCACTGACACGTCCCACTCGCCCGCTGCTGATCGCGATGATCGCCACGATCCAGATCGGCGCGACGATGCTCTACTCCTACGCCCTCACGAAGGGGCCGACCGCGATCATCGCGCCGATCGCAGGAAGTTACCCTGCGCTGTTCGTCGTCTTCGCGTTCGTGATGTTCCGGGAGCGGCTTCGTCCGGTGCAGTATG
>Ga0307469_10000845_pt1 | contig 11259 bp, 9 predicted proteins | sample atmos_gasesAM2C__FD_203084 | JGI IMG/M metagenome (GOLD analysis project Ga0307469, IMG submission 203084) | Hardwood forest soil microbial communities from Morgan-Monroe State Forest, Indiana, United States - atmos_gasesAM2C_515 | ecosystem: Environmental > Terrestrial > Soil > Temperate forest...
CAACCCCATCACGGCCCTCGGCGCCATCCTCGCCCGCGTGCCCGCGCTCGAGAAGCGGCTGCGCAAGCAGTGCGAAAAGAGCCGCCATCTCAAGCCGCCGACCGTGACGCCCACCATCATCCAGGGCCCGCCGCGTGGCGTGGGAGCGCCCCAGTCCAATGTCATCCCCGCCACGGCCGAGCTGACCCTCGACGTGCGGATCACGCCGGGCATCGGGTCCGAGGGCATCCAGGCCGAGCTCGAGGGCCTCTGCCGCGCGGCCGAGGCCGTCCTGCCCGGCGTCAAGGTCGAGTGGGAGGCGGTCAATGCCTTCAGGCTCGCGACCAAGGTGGAGAAATCGGAAGCTTTGGTCCAGGCCATGATCCACGGGGTGAGAAAGGCGACAGGGTCCGCACCCAGGTATGGCGGTGTCCCGGGCTCGACAGACGGAACCATCTTGAGAATGGAGCTCGGAATTCCCATCGTGACCTGCGGCCCCGGCAACCGCCTGATCCCGCACCAGGTTGACGAGTATGTCGAGGCGAAGGAAGTCGCCGATGCGGCAAGGATTTACGCGGCAGCGGCTCTGAAGTACCTCGAAGCGTAGATCCCCTCATGGACAGCGAGCATCGCCCGCGTCTCCGGCCGCTCGAAGCGTTCCCGGTGGAGCAGGACGGCGAGCGGCTCATCGCGCTCCGCGACCCTTCGAGCTTCACCGAGCACATCGTGCTCCTGCCCATTCCAGCGCTCGACGTCGTCTCGCTCTTCGACGGCGAGCATTCCATGGCCGAGATCCACCGTGTCGTCTCGGTCCGCCATGGCGAGCAGGCGCCCGGGATCGAAGACATCGCCGCCTTCGCGGCGCGGCTCGACGACGCGGGCTTCCTCGACAGCCCGCGATTCGCGGCGCGTCGGCGCCGGATCGAGGAATCGTGGCTCGCGGGTCCCTCGAGGCCCGCCGCTCACGCGGGCGGCGCGTACGCCGCCGATCCCGATGCTCTCCGCAGCCAGATCGACGGCTTCTTCGTGCATCCTGAAGGGCCGGGGCTTCCCACGTTGCGCGCGGCGCCACCGCGCCTCCGCGGGCTCATCGCTCCCCATATCGACTTCCATCGAGGCGGGCCGACCTATGCCTGGGCCTACCGGGAGCTCCTCGAGCGCTCGGCCGCCGATCTCTTCGTCATCCTCGGCACCTGCCACGCAGGCATGGCGGATCCCTTCACGGTGACGCTCAAGCCGTACGACACGCCGCTCGGCGCCACGGAGGCGGATCGCACGTTCTTCGAGGCGCTCCAGCGTCGTTACGGCCACGACCTCCTGGCCTCGGAGACGGCCCACCGGAGCGAGCACTCCATAGAATTCCAGGCCGTGATGCTGCGCCGGCTGCTGGGCGATCGATCCTTCACCGTGCTGCCGGTGCTGGCGTCCTTTCTCCATGAGGCGGTATGGAACGGCGGCGAAGCCGAAGAGGACCCGCGCGTTCCACGCTTTCTCGACGCCCTCGCGGAAAGCATCGCCGGGTCGGACCGGAAGGTATGCGTCATCGCGGGAGTGGACCTGGCCCACGTCGGCCCGCGCTTCGGCGACGCCATGCCCAACACCGAGGCCGTGCTCGAGCGCGTGGCACGCGAGGACAGGGAGATGCTGGAGACCGTGAAGGCGGGGGATGCGGCGGCCTTCTATGGATCCGTCGCGGCGGATGGCGACAGCCGTCGCATCTGCGGGCTCTCGCCCATCTACGCGTTCCTGCGCGCGCTGCCGGGGGCGCGCGGCGACGTTCTCCGCTACAGCCAGGCGCCCGATCCCCAGGGAGCGGTGAGCTTTTGCGCCGCGGCGTTCTCCTGATGGCCTCGAGCGATCCCTCGACGTGGAAGCTGCCGCGGCTCCGGATCGATCGCGACGGGAACTGGTTTCACGAGGGCGAAGAGGTGAGCCACGAGGGCATACTCGCGAGCCTGCGCCAGGGCCTCCAGGTCGACCCGGCCGGACACTTCCTCCAGATCGGCTCGGTGCGGGTGCCCGTCGAGGTCGAGGACGCGCCGTTCGTCGTTGTCCGCTTCGAGGCGGAGGGGGAAGCTTGGGCTCTCTGGCTGAGTGACGGAAGCCGAGAGGCCCTCGACCCCGCGAGCCTCGTGCTGCGGCAAGGGGACGTGCCCTACTGCCGGGTGAAGGACGGCCGCTTCGAAGCGCGCTTCAGCCGCGCGGCGGCGTGGCAACTGCTCCAGCGTCTCGACACACCGCCGGGCGGCACTCCGACGCTCGCCGCCGGCGGACGGCGTTACCCGCTGGGCGCTTGACCGCGGACCTCTTTGAGGGTCGACAGGATCTCGTCGTGAATTCTGCCATTGGACGCGACGACGGACGGCACGCCAAGGTCGACCGGGCCTCCGTCGGGGGTCGTCACGCGGCCTCCCGCCTCCTCGACCATGAGGCAACCCGCCGCCACGTCCCAGGGCCCGAGCTTCAGCTCCCAGAACGCGTCGAGCCGGCCGGCGGCGACCAGCGCCAGGTTGATGGCGGCGGAGCCCATCTCGCGAACGCTCCGGCAGCGCACCATGAAGGCCGCGTGCTCGGCCAGGTTGTTGTCGCGGATCTTGCGGATGTCGTAGGGATAGCCGGTCGAGAGCAGGCTCTCGTCCAGCGTCGGCGTCTCGGAGACGCGCATTCGGGCGCCGTTGAGGAAGGCGCCCAGCCCGCGGCTCGCGGTGAAGCACTCGTCCCGGTTGGGGTCGTACACGACGCCCAGGGCCACGGCCCCGTCGATCTCGAGCGCGATGGAGACGGCGAAGAACGGCATCCCGTGAGCGTAGTTGGTCGTGCCGTCGAGAGGATCCACGATCCAGCGATGGGAAGCTCTGCCCGCGCGTCCGCCGCCTTCTTCCGCCAGCACCGCGTGGTCGGGGAAGCGCTCCGCAATGCAGCCGACGATGAGGGCTTCGGCCTGGCGGTCCATCTCGGTGACGATGTTGCTCGGGCTGCCCTTGTAGTCGACGGTGCGCAGGGTGCCGAGGCGTTCGAGAAGGAGGCCGCCGGCGCGCCGAGCGGCGTCCACCGCGACCTCCAGGAAAAGATCGGCCATGTCGTTCGAAGCGTAGCACACGTGTGGATTGACAGCCGTGCGACCCTTCGACGAAAGTCGGCGAAAGGAGAGCCATGCGCATCGTCGTGATGGGTTCTGGCGGTACCGGCGGGTACTTCGGTGCGAAGCTCTCGCGGGCGGGGGAGGATGTCACCTTCGTCGCGCGCGGCGCGCATCTGGAGGCCATCCGAACGCAGGGTCTCTGCGTGAAGTCGGCCATCGACGGAGAGTGGACGGTTCGAGCGCCCGCCGTCGAGAAGCTGGCCGGCCTGCCGCCCGCCGATCTGGTCCTCTTCTGCGTCAAGTCCTTCGACACCGAGAGCGCGGGTGAAATCATCAAGCCCGTCGTGGGGAAGGACACGGGCGTGCTGCCGGTCCAGAACGGTGTGGACAACGTGGAGAAGCTCGAGCGCATACTGGGGCCGGGCCACGTGCTGGGAGGCGTCGCCCAGGTGCTGGCGACGATCGAGGCGCCGGGCGTGGTCAGCCACCGGTTCCTGGGACGTATCATCTTCGGTGAGATGGATGGCCGCGAGAGTGGGCGGGCGCGGGCGTTTCTCCAAGCGTGCGACCGGGCAGGCGTCCAGGCCGAGATCTCCTCCAACATGCTTCGAGCCCTGTGGGAGAAGTACGTGTTGATCGCGGCCCAGGCCGGCATGACGGCGCTGACGCGTTGCCCGGCCGGCGTCGTCCGGTCCCTGCCCGAGACCAGGGCGATGTACCGCCTCATCCTCAACGAGATGGTGGTGCTCGGAAACGCGGCGGGGGCAGACCTCGGCGCGGAGGTGCCGGACCGATGCATGGCGATGCTCGACAATCTCGGCGCGGCCTTCACGTCTTCGCTCCACCACGACCTCGCGGAGGGCAAGCGCCTGGAGCTCGAGGCGCTGCACGGGCACGCCGTGCGACTCGGTGAGCGCCACGGCATTCCGACGCCGATGCTCTTCGCCGTGTACGCCGCGCTCAAGCCGTACGCCGACGGGCCGCCGCAGGCGGCGCCGGGCTAGCCTCGGTATACTGGGCGGGTGTCTCCCGCCCGGCGCGTCTTACGTTATCTCCGTCCTTACGCCGCCCGTTACGGTGCGGGCATTGCCTGCCTCGCGCTCGCCACGGGGCTCTCGCTGGGCATTCCGTGGCAGGTCAAGGAGGCGGTGGACGACCTCCGCGGCGGCGGAGGTGCGCTCGGCTACCACGCGGCCGTGATCGTCCTCCTGGCCTTTCTGCACGCCCTGGCGAGGCTGGGCTCGCGCTTCACGATGCTGGGCGCGGGACAATGGGTCGAGCACGACGTCCGGCGCGACCTCTACGCCCACCTTGAGACCCTGCCCCCGGCCTTCTACCTGACTCATCGCACGGGCGACCTCATGTCGCGGGCGACCAACGACGTGCAGGCGCTGCGCGCGCTCGCGGGCTTCGGGGCTGTGATGCTCGCGGGGACGACGTTCACCTTCGCGGGCACGCTCGCGGCAATGTGGGCCATCGATCCCCGGCTCACGCTCTGGGCGCTGGCGCCGTCGCCGCTGGTCGTCCTCCTCGCGCGGCGCTTCAACCACCGGGTGGACGTCGAGTCCGTCGCCGTGCAGGAGCAGCTGGGCGCGCTCTCGGCCAGGGTCCAGGAGAACCTGACGGGCATGCCCGTCGTCCGCGCCTACACGATGGAGGCTCGGGAGATCGACGCCTTCGGCCGGCTCAACGCCGAATACCTCGCCCGCAGTCTCCGCCTCGCGCGGACCCAGGCCGCCTTTTCCCCAATGCTCGGGCTCATCTCCGGCCTCGGCGGGCTCATCATCCTGTGGGTCGGCGGCACGGAGGTTCTCCAGGGACGCATCACCCTCGGCGCCTTCGTCGCCTTCAACGGATACCTTGCCTACCTCGCATGGCCGACGCTCGCCCTCGGCTGGACGCTCGCCAATCTCAAGCGGGGGCTCGCGGCCATGACGCGCATCGCGGAGATCCTCGGGACCTCCGGCCATCCCGCCGAGCCCGAGAGAACCGCGGAGGCTCCGGGACCTCCGTTGCTGCACGGCCCCGTCGAATTCAGGGCGCTCTCCTTCGGCTACGACGGCCGGGGGCGGGCGCTCGATCATGTCAGCTTCACGGTGCCGGAGGGAGAGACCGTGGTGGTGGTGGGGCCGACCGGCAGCGGCAAGTCCACTCTCGGAGCGCTCGTGAGCCGGCTCTACGAGCCTCCGCCCGGAACTGTCCTCGTCGGCGGACGCGACGTGCGGGAGCTGCCGCGCGAGCTGCTCCGGCGGTCGATCGGCTATGTCCCGCAGGAGGCTTTTCTCTTCTCGCGCTCGATCAGCGACAACGTCGCGCTCGGGGACGAGACGGCTCCGGAGGCACGCCTTCGCGCGTCCGCGGAAACCGCAGGGCTGGGCCCCGAGATCGAGGGCTTTCCCGAGGGCTGGGCGACGGTGGTCGGCGAGCGGGGGCTGACGCTGTCGGGCGGCCAGCGCCAGCGCGTGGCGCTCGCGCGCTCGCTCCTGCCCGAGCCGCCCATCCTCGTGCTGGACGACGTCTTCTCGGCGGTGGACGCGGGCAAGGAGGCGGAGATCCTTCGCTCGCTCCGGGCCGCCGTGGTGGGGCGGACGACGCTCGTGATGACCCATCGCCTGCGGGTCGCGCAGGAGGCGGATTCCGTGGTCGTGCTCGACGAGGGGCGGGTCGCGGAGCAGGGCACTCACGCGGCTCTCCTCGCCGCGGACGGACTCTACGCCCGCCTCTGGCGCATCCAGCAGATCGAGCAGGAACTCGCGAATGAGTGACCAGAGACGGAAATCCGCAGAAACAGCGAGCGCGCAAGCGCGAGCTGAAGCGCGAGAAGGGGGGAGTGCGGGGGCCATTTCGAGGCCCCCGCAGATGAATGACCCCGATCAGGACGCGCTGGGGAAAGCGTACGACCCGCGGCTCATGCGCCGGCTCTGGGGAGTGACGCGCCCCCACCGCCGGCTCGTGCTGCTCTCCATGCTTCTCTTTCCCGCCGTCGCAGCGCTCGAGCTTCTGCAGCCGTGGCTGACCAAGATCGCCATCGACCGATACATTCTGCCCGGCGATTGGCCGGGGCTCAGCCGCATCGCGCTCGCCTACCTGGCGTGCCTGCTCGCCCTCTACGGGCTGCGCGTCGCCGTCTCGTACCTGACGCAGCTCGCGGGCCAGCGCGTGATGTACGACCTGCGCGCGGCGCTCTTCGCCCATCTCCAGCGGCAGGACGCCGCCTTCTTTGACCGGAGCCCGGTCGGGCGGCTGATGACGCGTGTCCTGACGGACGTCGAGGCCATCAACGAGCTCTTCGCGAGCGGCGCCATGGCCGTGGTGAGCGATGTGTTGACGCTGGCGGGCATCGTGGTGCTGATGCTGCTCCTCAACTGGGAGCTGGCCCTGGTCACCTTCGCCCTCGTGCCTGTCCTCGTGGTGGGTGCCGGGTACTTTCGGCTGAAAGCCCGGGACAGCTACCGCCGGGTGAGGGCCCGGCTGGCGCGGCTCAACGCCTTTCTCCAGGAGTCGCTCCAGGGGATGGTCGTGATCCAGCTGTTCGCCCGCGAGCGAAGGGAGGCGGAGCTCTTCGCGGAGCTCAACGGCGACCTCCGCCGGGCGCAGTTCCGCTCGACGTTCTTCGACGCGATGCTCTATGCCGGCGTCGAGGCGATCGGGTCGACGGCGGTGGCGCTGCTCCTGTGGTACGGGGGCGGCCAGGTGTTGACGGGCGCACTCACGTTCGGGGGACTCGTGGCTTTCCTGGAGTACACCGGCCGCTTCTTCCTGCCCATCAGGGACCTGGGCGCCAAGTACACGGTCATGCAGGCGGCCACCGTCGCCGCCGAGCGGGTCTTCGGCCTGCTCGATGCCGAGCCGGCTGTCCGGTCGCCTGCCGGGGGCGCCGTTGCCGGCACGCCGGGTGCACCGGCGGTCGAGTTCCGAAACGTCTGGTTCGCCTACGAAGGCGAGGACTGGGTGCTGCGAGACTGCTCGTTCACGGTCGCGACGGGAGAGCGCGTGGCGCTCGTCGGGCCGACCGGCGAGGGCAAGAGCACGATCGTGAGGCTGATGACTCGCGGCTACGACGTCTCGCGGGGGCACGTGCTGGTGGGAGGGCGCGACGTGCGCGAGTGGGACCTGCGCGCGCTGCGGCGCCAGGTCGGCGTCATCCCGCAGGAGGTGTTTCTCTTCACGGGCACCGTGGAAGACAACTTGAGAGTGGGGGCGGGCGCGGCGGCGAGGGGCGAGGAGATCGACCGCGCCCTCCGGACCGCACGCGCGGACCGCGTGGTCGCCTCGCTCCCACACGGGCTCGGCCAGGAGATCCACGAGCGCGGACAGAACCTCTCGCAGGGGCAGCGGCAGCTGCTGGCCATCGCCCGCGCGCTCCTCTATAATCCAGCCGTCCTCGCACTGGACGAGGCGACCTCGAGCGTGGACCCGGAGTCGGAAGCGCTGATTCGCGCGGGGCTGGAGGAGCTGCTGCGGGGCCGGAGCAGCGTCGCCATTGCCCACCGGCTCTCGACGATCCAGACGGCGGACCGGATCCTCGTGCTGCACCGCGGGCGTGTCCACGAGGCGGGGCGGCACGCCGAGCTGCTGGCGCGCGGCGGGCTCTACGCGCGGCTGTACGAGCTGCAGTTCGGGGATATCGGAGCGTGAGCGAGCTTCGACAGCACGTCTGGCAGCGTCGTGTCTGGCGGCTGGTCGTGAAGATACCGAAAGGGAGGGTCGCCACGTACGGCCAGATCGCGGTGTGGCTGGGCTGGCCGAGGCGCGCGCGCATGGTGGGCCTGGCGATGCGTCACTGTCCCCAGGGAGTGCCGTGGCAGCGCGTGGTCAATGCCCAGGGCGGCATCAGCCCTCGGGCAGCTGTCGGCAGCATGCTCACCCAGCGTATCCTGCTCGAGCAGGAAGGCGTGGTGCTCAGAAGCGGCCGCGTGCCCCTGGCGCGCTATCGCTGGCCGGGGCCCAAAAGCGAATCTCGATCACGTCGTCGTCACGGAGGGTGACATGCGCCTTGGCTTGAACATGGGCTATTCCGGCTCCGCGCTCAGGATCGACGTGCCGATGGTGCAGGAGGCGGACCGGCTCGGCTTCCACTCGGTGTGGTCGGCGGAGGCGTACGGCTCCGACGCGGTCACGACCATCACCTGGGTGGCGGCGGTGACGAAGCGCATCGGCGTCGGCACGGCGATCATGCAGATCCCGGCGCGCACGCCGACCCTGACGGCGACGACCGCGATCACGCTCGACCAGCTCTCGGGCGGGCGCTTCCTGCTCGGTCTCGGCGTGTCGGGACCGCAGGTGGTCGAGGGATGGCACGGCGTGGCCTTCGGCAAGCCGCTCGCGAGGACCCGCGAGTACGTCGAGGTCGTGCGCTCGGTCTGGCGCCGCGAGAAGCCGCTGGAATTCAAGGGGCAGTACTACCAGATTCCCTACGCGGGCGCCGACGCGACGGGGCTCGGCAAGCCGCTGAAGTCCATCCTGCACGGCCGCCCGGACATCCCCATCTACCTGGCGGCCATCGGGCCCAGGAACGTGGAGCTGGCGGCGGAGATCGCCGACGGCTGGCTGCCGGTCTTCTTCTCGCCCCAGCGCATGGGCGTTTTCACGGAGTCGCTCGAGTCGGGCTTCGCGCGGGCGGGGGGAGGCAAGTCGCTCGCGCGCTTCGATCTGGCTCCCACCGTGCCCGTCATGCTGGGCGACGACGTCGCGGCCTGCCGCGCCATGGTCAAGCCGCGCCTCGCGCTCTACGTCGGCGGCATGGGCGCGCGCGGGAAGAACTTCTACAACGACCTCGTCTGCCGCTACGGCTACGAGGCCGCGGCCAAGTCCATCCAGGATCTCTACCTGTCCGGCAAGAAGGAGGAAGCGGCCGCGGCGGTGCCCGACGCCCTCGTGGACGAGGTCGCGCTCTGCGGCCCCAAGGAGCGGATCCGCGAGCGCCTCGATGCCTGGAAGCGCTCGGGAGTGACCACCATGATCTGCGGCGTGGCGCAGGTGGAGTCGTTGAGGCTCATGGCCGAGCTGGTCCTCTGAGCGCCGCATGAAGCCGGCGGTGCTCCGCGTCCAGTCCGCGCTCTCCGAGCTGGGCCTCGGCGGCGCCGTCGTCGAGCTGGCCGTGGAGGCGCGCACCTCCCAGCAGGCGGCGGACGCAGTGGGCGTCCACGTGGGACAGATCGCCAAGTCTCTCGTGTTCACCGTGGACGGCGCGCCCGTCATGGTCATCGCGTCCGGGGTCAACCGCGTGGACGAGCGGAAGCTTGGGCGCCTGGCGGGCGGGAAGGTGCGCCGCGCCGACGCGGAAACGGTCAAGCGGGCGACCGGGTACACCATCGGCGGGGTGCCGCCTTTCGCCCACGAGACGGCGCTGCCGATCTGGGTCGACGAGGACCTGCTGCGCCACGATCTGATCTATGCCGCCGCCGGCGTGCCCGAGTGCGTCTTCCCGCTCACGCCCGACGAGCTGCTGCGGGCCACGGGTGGCCGCGTGGCCGACGTGAAGGAATCGAAGCCGCCCCACAAAGGAGAACCAGCATGAAGCTCAAGGACAGGGTTGCGATGGTCACGGGAGCGGGGTCGGGTATCGGACAGGCCTCGGCGCTCCTGTTCGCGGCGGAGGGCGCCAGGGTCGCCGTCGTGGATCTCAAGCCGGACGCCGCCCGGGCGACCGTGGAGCAGATCGAGAAGGCCGGAGGCCAGGCGCTGGCCATCGCCGCCGACGTCAGCCGCGCCGACGACAATCGCGAGGCGGTCGTGCAGACGGTGGGCCGCTGGGGGCGGCTCGACGTGCTGTACGCCAATGCCGGTGTCCCCCAGTGGCCGACCGCCGTCGAGGAGATGGACGAGAGCGCCTTCGACCGGATCATGGCCGTCAACGTGAAAGGCGTGTTCCTCGGCGTGAAGTTCGCCGTGCCCGTCATGAAGAAGCAGAAGAGCGGCGTCATCCTCATCACCGGCTCCACCGCGGCCTTCAAGCCCCGCCCCGGTGGCCAGTGCTACGCGGCGTCGAAGGGCGCCGTGACCACGATGGGCCAGAGCCTGGCGCTCGAGCTCGCGCCGTTCGGCGTCCGCGTGGTCGTGATCGCGCCGGTGGCGACCGAGACGCCCATGCTCCCGACCTTCATGGGCAAGAAGGAGCTGGACGACGAAGGCATGGCGCGCTACAAGGCGACGGTCCCGCTCGGTCGGCTCAACCAGCCCGAGGACATCGCCAAGGCGGCGCTCTTCCTGGCGTCGGACGACGCCTCGATGGTGACGGGCAGCCCGTTCATCGTGGACGGCGGCCGCTGCGCGTGAACGTCGTCCCGCTGGCGGCCGACTCGCTCGGCGTGCGCTCGATGGCGACCTATGTCGAGTGCGGGCAGACACGAGTGCTCATCGATCCGGGCGCGGCGCTGGCGCCCAGCCGGTTTGGGCTGCCGCCGGCGGACGAGGAGTGGGAGGGTCTCAAGCGCTCCAACGACCGCATCTCGGGCTACGCCGCGCGTGCGAGCCTGATCTTCGTCAGCCATTATCATGACGACCACTTTCGCCACGACCCCGGCCTCTACGCGGGACGCACGGTGTGGGCCAAGGATGCGAAGCGGATGATCAACCCGCGCCAGGCTCAGCGGGCGGGGGAGCTGTGGAAGTCCATCGCCGGCGGGTGCCGTCTCGATTCGGCGGACGGCAGAACCATGGAGACCGCGGACGCCCGTCTCGTCGCGTCGTCGCCCCTCGCTCACGGCGTGGAAGGCACAGGGCTCGGCTACGTGGTGGCGCTCACGATCACCGACCTGCGTGAAGGCACGCGCTTCGTCCACGCTTCGGACGTGCAGGGACCGCTCTCCGCCGTCGCCGCCGCCTACCTCGTCCGCGAGAAGCCGGACATTCTCTACCTCTCGGGGCCGCCGGCCTATCTCGAGCACCAGCTCGGCGGGGCGCTCATCGACCAGGGTATCGAGCATCTCCTGCGCGTGCTCGACCGGACGGACTGCCGCGTGATCCTCGATCATCACGCGGTGCGCGCCGAAAACTATCCGGAGCGCTTCGAGCGCCTCTGGCGGACGGGCCGGGTGGTGACCGCGGCCGGCTACCTCGGGCTCGACGACCAGGCGCTCGAGTCCAGGCGCCGGAGCCTGTGGTCGGGCCGGCGCAAGCCCGCCTCTCCGATGGAGCGGCGATTGAAGAGTCCCGGCCGGTCGGCTATCATCGACCGCAGGCGTGATATTCCACGA
>Ga0307469_10000846_pt1 | contig 11257 bp, 10 predicted proteins | sample atmos_gasesAM2C__FD_203084 | JGI IMG/M metagenome (GOLD analysis project Ga0307469, IMG submission 203084) | Hardwood forest soil microbial communities from Morgan-Monroe State Forest, Indiana, United States - atmos_gasesAM2C_515 | ecosystem: Environmental > Terrestrial > Soil > Temperate...
GGAGATCGATCTCCTCGCGCTCTCGGGGGTGAACGCGATGCTCCTCGAGCGCGGCACCGACATGGTGTTGTATAGGACGTTCCGCGACTTCGGCTATTCGGACCGCGAGATCCGCGCGTGGATCACCCAGCCGGCGCATCAGAACTGGCAACTGATGGGGAACCTCTGCTGCTTCAACGGTCCGATCAGCCGCCAGTTGCTCGCGAGGCGCGCCGCGTCCGCGCAGCAGATCGTCGCTCGTCTGCGCGAGCTCGGGATCACGCCCGTGTTGCCCGGCTTCTACGGCATCGTTCCCGGGGACTTCCGCCACAAATTCCCCGCTGCTCACGTAATTGCGCAGGGAGAGTGGGCGGGCTTCACACGGCCCGACTGGCTCGACCCGCGCGATCCGATCTTTGCCCGCCTGGCAGCGGCGTTCTACCGCCATCAGCACGAGCTCTACGGCGACAGCCGCATTTACGACATGGAGGTCTTCCAGGAGGGCGGCGACCCGGGCGACGTGCCGGTGCCCGCCGCGGCCCGCGCGGTGCAGGATGCCCTCCTCGCGGCACATCCGGGCGCGAGCTGGATGATGCTCGCCTGGCAAGGCAATCCGCGCCAGGATCTGCTGGCCGGCGTCGATCGGGCGCACCTGCTCGTCATCGACATCGATCACGACCGCATCCCGCGCAACGGCCGGCAGAAGGATTTCCAGGGTGCGCCGTTTCTCTTCGGCGGCATCTGGGAGTTCGGCGGCCGCACTACGCTCGGAGCAAATGTCGCCAACATCACCACCCGCCTGCAGCTCCTGGCGCGCACCAACTCCAACATGGCGGGGACCGCCGTGTTCACCGAGGGTATGGACACCAACCCCTTCGCCCTCGACCTGTTCTCCGAGATGGCCTGGCGCGACGCCCCGCTCGACCTGTCAGGCTGGACGCGCGATTACGCGCAGCGGCGCTACGGCTCGGCAGATCCGCGTGCCGCTGCGGCATGGCAGATGCTCATCAACACCGCGTACGACATCCGCATCGACGACGTGGTCTTCAACAGCGAGCGCGATGCGGCGCAGGAATCGCTGTTCAACGCCCAGCCGAGTCTCACGGCGAACCGGGCCTCTAACTGGTCTCCGGAAGCGATGCGCTACGACGCGCAGGCGTTCAGACGCGCCCTGCCGGAGCTGCTGCGCGCCGCGCCCAATCTGCGCAACGCCGCATTCGATCTGGTCGACGTCGCGCGCCAGACCCTTGCCAACGAGAGCCGCACACTGCTGCCGCAGATCAAGGCCGCCTACGACGCGAGGGACCGTGCGCGGTTCGATGCGTTGACGGCGCGCTGGGTCGAGCTCATGGACCTCGAGGATGAACTGCTCGCGACCCACCGCTCTTTCCTGGTCGGCACGTGGCTCGCCTTCGTGCGGCCCTGGTCAGCGAGCCCCGAGGAGCGCGCCCGGCTCGAGTACGACGCGCGCTCGATTCTCACGACCTGGGGAGACCGCAAGGCGAGCGAGGACGCTCACCTGCATGACTACGGCAACCGGGACTGGGCAGGACTCACGCACGACTACTATCGCGCGCGCTGGGCGCGCTATTTCCGCTCACTCGACGGCGAGCTGCGCACCGGGCATCCGGCCGCGCCCATCGACTGGTTTGCGCTCGGGGAGGCATGGAATCGCGGCACGCAGCACTACCCGGACCGGCCCCGGGGGGACGCGCGCGCCGCCGCCGAGCGTGTCGCGCGCGCACTCGGGCTCAACTAGGCGTATTCAGCGTAGAACTTCTCGAGGACTAGTCGTTGGCCCGGCGCGATCTTGCGCAGTGCCGCCGACTCGTCAAACCATCCACCGCGGTCGGCTTCGGGGAACTGCGCCGTGCGCCCCGACCGCGGCGGCCACTCCATATCAAAGAGATTGCTGCGCAGTCCCGCGGGATCACAATTTCCCTCGAGCGCCCACACGTGCAGGCGCTTGCCGCTCGGGAGGCGGAAGCTGCCGAGGGAAAGCTCGCCGCCTGAGGCAGGCACATCGAAGCCCGTCTCTTCCCTGAACTCGCGGCGCGCGCACGCGAGCTCATCCTCGCTCGCGTCAACCAGGCCCTTCGGAACGGACCAGGCGCCCTCGTCCTTAGCCGCCCAATAGGGCCCCCCGGGGTGTACCAGAAACACCTCGGTGCCGGAGCCGGTCCGGCGATAGAGCAGAATCCCCGCGCTCAGCTGCGCCAAAATCAGCACCCCGCCGGCCACTACTGCCGGTTCGCTGACAGCCATCCAAGTTTAACCGGCAGTACAATCCAGCAAGCCACTCACGCGGCGCGGCGAGGACTGATCGTGTCATCCGTCAGGAAGCGGAAGAAGCCGCGAAACGCTGCGCGCAGATCTTCCAAGAGGTGGCGCGCTGCCGCGACTGCCGGCCGGTCGGGTAAAAACCCCCGCTCAGGCGGAGCTCCAGAACCGATCGTCGGCATCGATGGGCGTGGTGAGAAGCTGCAGGCGACCAACGACGACCTGACCACCTCGAAGGAAGGGTTGCAGGAACTGCTGCACACGCTGCACGATGCACTTGGGCAGACGCTGACCGGTCTCGGCATGCTGAGCGCGGGGTTGCGGCAGCGGTTGACCGGCGTCAACGAGGAAGCCGCCGACACGGCGAGGGAGATCGCGAAGCAGGCACAGCAGGCACTCGAACAGGTGCGCCAGCTGAGCCGCAGTCTCTTTCCCGCCGAGGTGGGGGTCGCAAGTCTCACTTCGGCCCTGCAGGAGCTGGCCTTCGCCACGCAGTCCCTGCATAAGATCCAGGTACGGGTCCACGGCCGTGTCCCCGCAGCCTTTAGCAACGGCGCCGCGGCGACCCAGTTGTACCGCATCGTCCAGGAAGCGGTCGCCAACGCCGTCAAGCACGCGCAAGCCCGTTCGATCGCAATTCAGATTGACCGCCAGGGGGTGATGCTGCGACTGCGAATTGCGGACGACGGCGTTGGCATCGGGAAAGCGGCCGCGGGCGGCGGCATCGGACTGAAGATCATGCGCTACCGCGCACACTCGATCGGCGGCATTCTGGCCGTTGAGCCAGGCGCGCGGGGCGGCACCGTCGTGACCTGCGCGCTGCGCACGGTTGCGGTGCGCCGGAGCGCCTCGGATGCGCGTCGAGGATCAACAACACGCGTGGGCGGTGAATGAGACTGAAACCCGACCCCTTGCGGATCCTGGTGGTGGACGATCATCCGATCGTGCGGCTCGGAATCCGCCAGATGATCAGTACCGAGCCGGATCTCGAGATCTGCGGCGAGGCGGAGTCGGTGGAGGCGGCGCTGCAGCTGGCGGGTGCTCTCAAGCCAGACCTGGCATTGGTCGACCTGTCGCTGGCGGAAGGAACTGCGCTGGCGCTAATCCGCGAGCTGAGCGAGCGCGCACCCGGAGTAGAGGTGCTCGTCCTGTCGATGCACGATGAGACACTGTATGCCGAACGGGTGCTGCGGGCCGGCGCGCGCGGCTACATCATGAAGCAGACCGCGATCGACGGGCTGGTAGGCGCCATCCATCAGGTCGCATCCGGCGGTGTCTACGTCAGTCCGAGAATGACCCAGAGCGTTCTCGAGCGACTCCGCGACGCCGCCACCGGGCCGCGGGGGTTGCTCTCGAACCTGACCGACCGTGAGCTCGAGGTTTTCGATCTGATCGGCCACGGCAAGAGTACCGCCGCAATCGCCAGGGAGCTTGGGGTGAGCGTGAAGACCGTCGAGACGTACCGCGCGAACATCAAGACCAAATTGAAGCTGAAGAGTGCGAGCGATCTGCTCCGCCTCGCCACGTCCTTCACCGAGGGATTATGACGTGCTGCTTGCACTGCGCTGCGCGCGCGGCAACGGCGGAAACCCGCAGGCGACCGCAACGGCTCCAACAGCAATGACCGTGGAGCTCAGATACAGCCAGCGATAGTCGTGATAAGTGTCGAAGATCCAGCCACCCACGACGGGCCCGAGGGCCATGCCTATGCTGGAAAGCATGATGGCCGCACCGAACACCGTGCCCATGATGCGCTGGTCGAAGTATTCGCGGGCCAGCACCGCGTACAGCGGCATTACCCCGCTGTAGGCGGTGCCGAACACAATTCCGAGCAGGTAGAACTCGCTCGCGCGGCTCGCGAACATGTAGGCCAGAATGGCGATCGACTGAAGGGCGAGGCCGCCGATCAGCACGGGCTTCACACCCAGCCGGTCCGAAGCGATCCCGAACAGCAGCCGGCCGCCGAGTCCCGCGAGGCCTTCGACGCTGTAGACGCTCACCGCCGTCATCATCGGCACGCCGCAGGTGATCGCGTAGCTCACGAAGTGGAACAGCGGGCCGGAGTGAGCCGCGCAGCAGAAGAAGAAGGTCATCCCGAGAACGATGAACTGAGCGGAAAGGAACGCCGCCGCCAGGCGCGGCGCGGGCGTTTCCGGCTCGCTCGCCCGAGCGGCCGTCGAGTGATCCGCCCGCGGCGCCCCTCGGACCAGCAGTGCCGCCGGAATGAGCAGCACCCAGGCGAGCGAGGCGATGGCCGCCATCGCCGTGCGCCAGTCGTAGTGCGAGACGAGCCACGCGGCGAGCGGTGACATCGTCAGCGGTGCCATGCCCATGCCCGCGGAGACGAGAGATACCGCGAGGGCTCGCTGGGTGTCGAACCATCCGGTGACCGTGGCGATCACGGGCGCGAAGAAGGCGCCGGCTGCGACGCCGACCAGGACGCCAAAGCCGACCTGAAACATGAGAGCCGACGTTGCGCGGCTCGCCAGCCACAGTCCCGCGCCCAGAATGATCGCCCCGGCGAGCACGACGATGCGGGGCCCCACACGGTCACTCGCCGCACCCCAGGCGAAGCCGGCGACACCCATGACGAGGAAATCGAGCGTCATGGCGCCGGCGACGGCCGCGCGGCTCCAGCCGGTGGCGGCCGAAATCGGCCCGAGGAATACGGCGAGCGAGAACATCGCCCCGATGGCGACGCAGCCCATGAGGCCCCCGAGCCCGACGATTACCCAGCGATAGGATGCTGGCATGCCTTGAGTCTCCCGATGCTCCTCCCCTGACGACGTATGGGGACGGCCCGGATCGACAGTTTCCGGCGCGACGACCTGAGGGCTCAGCTGACGCGCGTCGCCCGCTCGAGGCGGGCGGCGATCTCGCGGAGCTCGGCGATGAATCCGGGCGCCTCGAGAATCTCGAAATCGGCGCCGGTCAGCACCAGCTGCGCCGCCAGGGCCTCGATCGAGTCGGCGCCGGTGCTCAGAGCGCAGCTCTCGTCATCGAGCGCTTCCAGCACTCCGCACCAGCTCGGAATCCGCCTGGCAAGCTCCGCCGCCGAGCCCCTCAACCTGACGCGCATGCGGTAGCGGTAGGGCACCTGGGCGATCGAACGGGACACGTACTCCGCGATGTCACCGGGAAACTCACGCGGCCTGAACTGCGGTCCGGCCGACACGAGACGCTGGACGCGATCGACGCGAAAGGTGCGCCAGTCTTCGCGCTGGGAGTCCCAGGCGACGAGATACCAGAGCCGCCCGGTGTGCGCCAGGCGCAACGGCTCGACCACTCGCAGCGTAACGTTGCCGCCACGATCCCGGTAGTTGATGCGCAGCTTCACGCGGTCGCGGCACGCACACGCGATCTGAGTCAGGACCTCGATGGAGGCGGCGGGCTCCGAGCGCGAAAGAGAGATCGTGACCGAGTGCAGGGCGCTCGCCCGCTTGCGCAGCCTCAAGGGCAGCAGCTGATCGAGCTTCGCGAGCAGCCCGATCGCCGTCTGCTCCATCCTGCCGATGCTGCTGGCGGCGGCGCGTACGGCGACCGCGACCGTCACCGCCTCCTCATCGTCGAGGAGCACCGGAGGGAGCGACGAGCCGGCCTTGAGCTGGTACCCGCCGCCGAGCCCAGGGGATGCGTCCACGGCATAACCCAGCTCGCGCAGCCGATCGATGTCGCGGCGCACCGTGCGCGCATCGACCTCGACGCGCTCGCTGAGCTCCGCCCCCGACCAGTAGCGGCGCGACTGGAGCAGCCAGAGCAGGCGGAGCAGCCGGGCGGAGGTCTTGAGCATGGTCAGCGCAGAGTATTGGACTGGTTGCGGACAGATCCTGTCCTCAATGCATTCTACGATTCCGGCGTCGACGAACGCATCCACCGCGGAGGGACATCGCGCCATGAACCTCTCGAGCGCCCTCGAGCGAATCCCGAACCCGACACTGCGCGCCGCCAGTGTGCGCGTCAGCCGTCAGGTGCGCGCCCTCCCCGAGCGCCTCTTCGATGCCTGGCTGGACGCTCGTCAGGCGCGCGCGTTCCTGTTCGCGGACCGCAGGTGGGACGCCGTGAGCTCCGGGATCGACGCGCGCCTCGGCGGGGATTTCCGGTTTGCGCGCGAGCGGGACGGCGAGCGCGTCGAATACCTTGGCCAATATCTCGAGATCGACCGACCGTACCGGCTGGTCTTCAGCCTGTTCGTCGAGAGATACGCCCACCACGACGATCGGGTCATCGTAGAGGTCGCGCCCGTCGCCGGACAATCGCTCCTCGTCCTCACCCACGAGCTCAGCCTGCCGGATCCGGTGGAAAGGTCCCGCATCCGGCGCGAATGGGCGAGAGTCCTGGAGCGGCTGGCGGCGCTGCTGGAGAGCGCGCGACACTGACGCCGTTAACGCTTGGTAACAATGCCGTCTTCTGGAGTCGCGGCGCGCGGTGCTAGCATCGCCGGCCATGAAAACACCGTCATTTCTCGCGGGTCTTCCGGCCTGCCTCCTGCTGGTCTTCAGCGCCCCCCTCTGCGCGAAGAGCCCTGGATCGGTTGAGGAGCGGGTTGCCGAGCAGAATGCCCTGTTTGATGAGTACTACGAGAGCGAGCTCAAGACGCACCCCCAGATGGCGACGGCCGTCGGGGACTATCGCTACAACGATCAGCTGAATGACTACTCGCTGGCCGGGGTCGAGAGTCAGAACGGACGCGACCAGGCGTACCTCGCGCGGCTGAAAGCAATCCCGGTCGCCGGGTTTCCGGAGCAGGACAAGCTGTCGCACGAGGTCCTGGCGCGCTCGCTCGAGCAACGCATCGCGAACCACGGCTTCAAGGAATACGAGATGCCGGTCAACCAGATGGGTGGCCCGCAGACCAGCCTCGCGGATCTTCCCCTCTCGGCGCCGCTGGATTCCGTGAAGCATTACGAGGACTACATCGCGCGACTTCACGAGATTCCGCGGGTATTCAAGCAGACGGAGGAGATGCTGAGCGCAGGCAAGCGGGACGGCCTGATGCCGGTGCGCTTCCTCCTGGAGAAAGTGCCCGCGCAGTGCGAGGGCGTGATCGCGGCGGATCCATTCCTCCTGCCCATAAAGAAATTCCCCGCCGGCATCCCGGCCGAGGAACAGCCACGGCTGCGCAGGGCGATCACCGATGCAGTGGTCAAGGAGGTGCTGCCCGCGTACCTGGAGTTCGCCAACTTCATCGCCAGTGACTACGCCCCCTCCGGGCGTACGACGCTCGCAGTGACCTCGCTCCCGGGCGGAGAGCAGCGCTACCTGAACGATATTCGCGACCGCACTACCATCAGCAATCTCACGCCCGATCAGATCCATCAGATCGGGTTGCGCGAGGTGAAGCGGATCCAGGCGCAGATGCTGGAGATTGCCCGTCATGAGGGCTTCCAGGATCTCGTCTCCTTTCGCGAGTCGCTGAAGACCAACCCCCGTTACCGCCCGGCATCCGCGGAGGCGATCGTCGAGAACTTCCGCAAATACATCGCTCAGATGCAGCCCAAAATGCCGGAGCTCTTCGGCTTCATCCCGGGATTGCCCCTGACCGTGGAGCCTATGCCCGATTTCGAGCCGGGCAACGCCACGCACTATCAGTCCGGTACGCCCGACGGCAAGCGCCCCGGCCGCGTCGTGGTGGCGGTCGCCAACTTCGAGCAGCGGTCCATGGTCAACAATGAGGCCACCGCGTACCACGAGGGGATCCCGGGCCACCACATGCAGCTGTCGGTGGCGCAAACGCTGACCACGCTGCCGAAGTTCCGCCGCCACGGCGGTAACTCCGGGTACATCGAGGGCTGGGCGCTGTATGCGGAGCAGCTCGGCAAGGAGGTGGGCTTCTACCAGGACCCGGTCAGCGACTATGGGCGGCTCTCGAGCGAGCTGTTCCGCGCGGTTCGGCTGGTCGTCGACACGGGCATTCACTCCAAGGGCTGGAGCCGCGATCAGGTCGTGGAATTCATGCGCAGGAGCGGCGCAGTCGATGAGCCGACGATCCAGTCGGAGACCGATCGCTACATTGCCTGGCCAGCGCAAGCGCTCGCATACAAGCTCGGGCAACTCAAGATCCTCGAGCTGCGCGAGCGGGCGAAGAAGACGCTGGGGAAGCAGTTCGACATCCGGAGCTTCAACGACGAGATACTGAACGGCGGGGTGCTGCCGCTGGAGCTGCTGGATGCACGCATGAACGAGTGGATGCACGCGCGCAAGGCGCGTGGATGATGGTCCTCAGTGGCAGGGGTTCGAGGACGATTCCCGCAAATCTCCAAGCATGATGACGTCGATCATGATCATCACGACAGGTTCGGGCGGGAGCTGAAGAAGAAATTGACGGTCAGGCGGCCGGTGGCGGGATCGGCCGTCAGCCGCTCCGGAGCCGCAATCTGTCCGCTGTGAAGCACGGCGCCCGAATAGAAGACGGCGCGATTCCATCGCGCGTGAACCGTGGCCATGCGCCTGAAGTAGGCATTGCTGTCGCACTGGTAGGAGGCCTGGATGCCGTAGCGCCCGGTGAACTGTGCGGCGCTCATGGTGCCAGCATCGGCGAACAACTGTGCAGTCTCCGCGAAGGACCGCGTGGCCTCGTAAAAGCTCGTGCCTCCGAGGTCCTCGTCGCGGAAGAGGTACAGGACGCAGGCCTGCTGCGACAGTCTCGGATCTGCGGCGGGCATATCCTGGTGGCAAATCCACTGCAGCGGGCGCAACTCCTCGGGAGCGAGCGTCACCATTGAATAGCGGCAGACCATCTGCACGAGGCGCCGCACGTTAAAATAGCGGCGTAAGTGGAGGCCAAAGAACTCCCGCATCGCGTGTTCCCCCGCGGGATCGGTCGCGAGCGATATGCCTGGGTAGCCACCGGCGTCCGACACGAATTGCCCGCGGCGCTCCAACGCGTAGCGGACCCACTCCTCGGGGAACCGCACAACGTCATCCACCACGCAGCAGAAGCCATCACTGCCAAAACGCATTACCCGGACCTCGGGACGCGGATTGAAACTCAGGTCAACGGGCATTGCGTTCGACATTCACGCAAGAGCAGGGTGATTTGGTTACCGTAGCCGACCTGTGAACCACGGCGCAAGAAGACAATTGACTCCCGATCGCGGAACTTAGGCTCTGCGGGCCACTTCAATTGAACGCCGGAATAAAGCCGTCGCGTCGCAAGTCCTCGTCTCATTGAACGTCAAATTGACGGGAGAACTGCACGAGATTCCTTCACGGCCGGCGGTTCGCGCGTGACTTAGCCGAATACCCTCCCGCTTCGCGCGGACCGTCGGCCGAACCGCCGGCGACTGCTTTCGGCCTCCCCAAACCATGAGCGCAAACAGCGCCGGACTGCATAGCTGACGGGCGGGGCATTGAGGGGCCAGGTGCCCATGACGTTCCCTTACCCTACCCTTTGTGCCGCTGTTCATTCCTGCGTCTCAGTTCTATAGCGCACCCTGACGCTGAGCAGACTGCCAATTGCCGCCATCGTGAGCAATTGCCCCCATACCGCGACCGCACGCGGATTGGGAATAACCGGGCCTGTCTTTGTGTCTTTGCATGTTAGATCCCCGACCTTAAAGGGCGAGTGATGGAGCAACAAACAATCGCACACTCGGGAAGACCTCACCGGGTCATCTCGGGGCACATTCGCTCCCTGATGAGCACTCATCTCGCGGATGTGGCGCCACCCGCGCGCGCCCGACCGCCGTTCGACACGCTCACGATCACATTGCACTGGACCACCGTGCTGGTCGTTCTGACCCTGTTCGGCAGCGGTCTGCTGTATGGCGCGGTGGAAGAACGGTCCTGGGCCCCGCCTTTATTGCAGGTTCACCGCTCGCTCGGCGTGACGATTTGGACGCTAACGGTGTTCCGGCTCTTTTGGCGTGTTACCGGCGCGCGATTTCCAGCATTTCCGGCGTCCATGACCCCGCTCCATCAACTCGGCGCCCGGCTGAGCGAATACGGGCTGTACGCGCTTCTGCTGATTCAACCCGCAACCGGGCTTGCCCAAACCATATTGCGAGGCCGTCCGTTTGATGTGTTTGCGTGGAGTATCCCGCCGCTTGTCGCCAGAGATCTGGGCCTCGTGGGAATCTTCCGTGCGGCTCACGAAATCGGCGCGTGGTGTCTGTTTGCGCTGGCGGGCTTACACGCTGCGGCGGCCCTTGTGCATCACTTCATTTTGCGCGACGACGTGCTGGAAGCCATGGCACCTGCTTTTCGGCGCAAAGGCACCCCCCTGACCCACGCCCCGGCCCAGATCGTCGGCGAAACAGTGCAACGACAAGCCCGCACTCCCCGAGAACGAGAGCAGCGCGCCACGTCTGTGGAATGCTCCACCGACGGTCGCTCGCCCGAAGGACGGCTCGCGGTGGAAAGGGAGGGACTCGAACCCTCGACCCCGGCACTATGAGGGCCGTACCGCCAACACCAGGATTACGCCGAGGATCAGCAGCGCGAAGCTGGCAACCGCCAGCAGAATCCATTGACGGCGGGGCGCCCTGATCCCGGTCAGCGAAACTTCATCCGCGGGGTCGGTGAAACTCGGCAACGCTCGCTTGTAGGCCCGCCACAACAGCGCGTACGGCAGTCCGACCACGAGGCAATAGATCGCGACGAAGATCGATACGCTGCCAAGCAGATGACGCGCGGGCCGATCGTACGATCCATAGGCCAGCCATGAAGCGCAACCCTGCGAGAACAGGATCCCTAAGACCAGAATCGACAGATGCGCGAAATAGAACATCTTGAGGAACGACCTGATCTTCTGCTCGTCGACGGAAGATCTTACGAGGTAGCCCCGTTTGCGCGGGTCGCCGGAAAAGACCACGACACGCCCGGCTGGTGTCTCCCGGAACGAGCGGTTCACCAAAGCGTCGATGAGACCCACAGTGGACTCGCTCCCCTATCGTGAAGCTGCAGAGACCATGGTGGAAAGGGAGGGACTCGAACCCTCGACCCCGGCATTATGAGTGCCGTGCTCTAACCAGCTGAGCTACCTTTCCATGAGGGGCGC
>Ga0307469_10000847_pt1 | contig 11232 bp, 10 predicted proteins | sample atmos_gasesAM2C__FD_203084 | JGI IMG/M metagenome (GOLD analysis project Ga0307469, IMG submission 203084) | Hardwood forest soil microbial communities from Morgan-Monroe State Forest, Indiana, United States - atmos_gasesAM2C_515 | ecosystem: Environmental > Terrestrial > Soil > Temperate...
ACATTTCGCTGGATTACGCGCGCCGCGACGCGCTGCGCGTCGGAGTGAAGAAGCCCGGGCCGCAACCTGAATTCGCATTTCAAAAACTGGCGGCGCCTTCGGTCGAACCCTTGCGCGCTGAGCTGGAAGCCTTCCTCGATGCGGTGCGCACGCGGAGCGAGCCGCGCACCAGCGGCACCGCCGGGCGGGCCGCGCTGGAGGTTGCCCGACGGGTTATGGCAAGCATCCAGGAGCACGGTGAGCGCGTCCAATTGTTAGCCTTCTCCGCTGCGCAGAAGATAGAGAAATGATCCCCAGGTTCCTGGTTCCGCATGGCGCTAAACCGCCTGCCGCGGATGCACCGTCGTCGCGGCGCCGTCCGTCCACTTTGGACGAACGCACCCTCGTGCCTGCGATGCTTCCGATTGTCCAGCTGGATGGGCGGACGAACATTCCACCATCGTTGCCGCTGGAAGCGATCGCCTCGCGCGTTGTGGTGCCGCGCGACGTGAAGCGTTCGGAATTCGTCGCCGAAGAAAGAAGCGATCTGCCGCTCCAGCCCACGGAACTCGATGAGCGCATCACCGTGCCGCAAGGCGCCGCGCCTCCGGAAGTGATCGCTGCTCCAGAAAATATACCGACGGATCTGGTTGACGCCGACGTTTTCCTTACCGGCGAAGTTCACCTGATGGCGAAGCCGCCTTCGGTGGACCACTCCCGCGCCGAGCTGATCAAGACGATCTCGTCGTTCGCCGCACATATTCTCTTTATTCTCTTTTTGATCGTTGAGCCGAGAATTTTCCCACCGCGCGCTCCGACCGCCGAGGAAGAAGAGCTGGCGCGGCGGCAAATCACGGTGCTTTTGCCGCCGGGTGCTTTGGATGCACTGAAAGCCGCCCCGCGCCCGAAGGAGCCGACTCTCAAGGTCGATCCACGCATATTGCGTAAGGTCGCACCACCGGTCCCTGAGCCGCAGCCCGCGCCCAAGCCGAAGGAGCCGGAGCGAGTTGTGAAGGAGCTGCCCAGCGCTCCGACTCCACAGCCCAACGTTTCGCCGCCAACCCCCAAAGCTCCTGACGATACGGTGGCTAAAGCGGAAGCGCCAAAGCAGCCGGTCCGACTGGAAACTCCGCAGGAGCAACCTACCGATCGATCTCTGCTCCTTCCGAAGAGTTCGCTCGGGCATTCGCTGCAGGATTCCATCCGTGAGTCGGCGAAGATGAATGCTCCTTCCGCAATTGGTGGCGGTGGGCAAATTCCCAACAACAGCGGCCTGCCAGGTGGCGGCGGACAAGGCGCGGCCTACGGGGCGATGGAAATGCTGACGCCCACTGAAGGCGTGGACTTCAGCAACTATCTGCAGCGCGTATACGTGACCGTGAAGCGAAACTGGTTCGCGGTGATGCCCGAATCGGTCCGCCTCGGCGACAAAGGCGTTGTCTCTCTGCAATTTCGCATTATGAGAGACGGCACAGTGCCTGCGAACGAGCCTGCCACGGTGCACACGTCGCAGAAGGAACCTCTCGATCGCGCCGCCGTCTCTTCGATCCGCGCGTCGAACCCATTTGAGCCGCTGCCTCGCGCCTTCAGCGGGCCCTATATCGAACTCCGCTTTACGTACTACTATAATTTGCAGCCTGACTATGCACACTAAGTGAAACTCGTACGCCAACAAGTGCTTGGCAGTCTTTTGTTGGCGTTGTTTGTGCTCATTTTTCTCTTCGTTCGCGCACGCCACCTCATTTTTCGATGAGCCAAGAACAATCGCTTCTGCCGCTGGTCGCCATCGTAGGTCCTACGGCTTCGGGCAAATCGACGCTGGCGGTGTGGCTCGCCGAGCGGCTCGGCGGCGAAGTGATTGCTTGCGATTCCACGCAACTGTATCGCGGATTCGATATCGGCACCGCCAAACCTGGTAGCGCGGAGCGCCGGGGAATCCCGCATCACCTCATCGACATTCTCGAGCCGTGGGAGACCTCGACCGCGGGTGGATACCGGGAGCTTGCCAGCGCAACGCTCGAAGACCTGCGGTGTCGCGGGCGAATTCCGATCCTGACGGTAGGAACGGGTCTGTACATGCGCGCCCTGCTGGAAGGATTGGCTAACCTTCCGCAACGGTCCGAGGGACTCCGCCAGAGGTTGCGCCACAGTCGCTTGACTCACCCTCCGCGCCACTTACACCGGATTCTCCGGCGCCTGGACCCGGAGTCATCGGAGAAAATCTCGTCCGGAGATGAACAAAAGTTGATTCGTGCCATCGAGATATGCCTGTTGGCCAAGCGCCCCCTCTCGGAGGTTCATCGGTCAGGCCGTGCGCCACTGGAAGGCTGGCGCCCGCTGAAGGTCGGCCTGAATGCCACGCGCGAAGCCCTGTATGCGCGAATTCATGCCCGAACGGAAACGATGTTGCAGCGTGGCTGGATGGAAGAGGTTCAAGCGCTGGTGGCCTCGGGCGCGCCGGAGGATGCTAAGCCGTTCGAGTTTATCGGGTATCGAGAATTGCGAGCTGTCTCCCGCGGCGCGATGAGGATCGAAGATGCTCGCGCGGCGATTCAGCAAGCCACCCGCCGCTACGCAAAACGCCAGCAGACGTGGTTCCGTCGTGAAGCTGACGTTCATTGGTGGGGAAGCTTCGGCGATGATCCCGAAGTGCAGCGGCAATCCCTCGAATGGCTTTGTGGGCAAGGCGTTGCCTCAAGTCGCCGCGCTGACTCGACGAGCGTATAATCGCCTCATGGTCGGTGTCCGCCTCCAAGCCGCGCATGATCTCCGCCGGTTCTGACTTGCCGGCCAGCGCGATGACTCGTGTTTCGCCCCTAGAATGAAAACGCAGCACCAAACCGCAACGAGAGAACGCGCCCTGCTGGTCGGCGTCGCTTGGAAGCGCGCTTCACGGGTTCCCGGCATCGACGCGGCCGAACACGGCCGCGAATCGCTGGTTGAATTGATCGAGCTATCGCGCAGCGCTGGCGCTGACGTGGCTGGTACCGTCTTTCAGATCCGGGACGTCGCGGACCCTGCGACCCTTGTTGGCCGCGGCAAGCTCGAAGAAATTCGCGCGGAGGCCATGGCGCACAAAGCTCCGTTGATCATTTTTGACGGCGACTTGTCTCCCATGCAGCAGCGCAACATCGAAGCCGTCACAGAATGCCGGGTTATTGATCGTACGCAGCTGATCCTCGACATTTTCGCGCGTCACGCGCGGAGCCGCGAAGGCCAGCTTCAGGTGGAACTCGCGCAATTGAACTACATGCTTCCGCGACTCACGGGTCGCGGTGTGTCGATGTCGCGCCTCGGCGGTAAGAGCGGTGGGGGCGGCTCGGGCGGAGCCGGCGGTGGCGCGGGTCGTATCGGCGTTCGAGGCCCGGGCGAAAAGAAACTCGAGACAGACCGGCGCCGCATTCGTGATCGCGTCGCGAAAATTCAAGCAGGCATCGACGAAGTCCGCAAACAACGGGCGCTGCGCCGCGAAGCCCGCAACGCCGTGCCCCTCGGCACGGTGGCGCTGGTCGGCTACACAAACGCTGGTAAATCGACGCTCTTTAATGCGCTCAGCCGCGCCGAAGTGTTGGTTTCCTCGCGGATGTTTGCCACGCTCGATCCCACGATTCGCGCACTGCGCCTGCCGTCCAACCGCCGCGTGCTGGTCTCGGACACCGTCGGATTTATCCGCGAGCTCCCCAAGGGATTGCTTACCGCCTTTCGCGCCACGCTCGAGGAAGTGCAGGAAGCGGCGGTCATTGTGCATGTCAGCGACGTCTCCAACCCGCGTCACGACGAGCTCGACGAGGAAGTCGACAAAATTTTGCAAGAGCTTGGCGTCACCGGCCGTCCGAAACTTCGCGTGCTGAACAAGGTTGACTTGCTGTCCGCGGAACAGCGGAAGGATTTGGGACAGAGCATTGCAAACACCAACGGCTCGGCTCCGGTGCCGGTCTCTGGGTTGACCGGTGCGGGCATCGACGATCTGTTAAGCCGCATCGACGCTGCGCTGCCGGTTGATCCCGTCGTGGCGTTGTCTCTGCGGCTGCCGATGACCGAAGGCCGCACGCTGGCGCTGATTCACGCGATGGGACGGGTCTTGCATTCCGAGGTGGAAAATTCTCACATGCTGCTCGAAGCCGAAGTGCCGGTTTCGATTGCGCGCCGCCTGCGTTTGAGCAAATATGCCACCAACGGAACTTCGCGGGCCGCTCTTGCGTAGTTAAGGAAGGAAGGAGAATCCATGGTTGCTTTCCTGCTTTGGTGCATCTTGTTCTTGATGTGCTGGCCGATCGCTATTTTCGCGCTGGTCGTGTATCCATTCGTTTGGCTGATTTTGCTGCCATTCCGGATAGTGGGAATCGCCGTTGGCGGCGTGCTGAGCTTCCTGAGCGCCCTGTTCTTCTTGCCCGTGCGCTTGCTTCGCGGACCCCGATTGATTTAATTCCGGAATCGATGTGGAGCCGTAACTCCGAGGTAAAATAGAGAAAAACCTGACTTTAGGCGTCCCCTGAACTGGGTGTCCAACGCGGTCGCAGGGTGTCCCGTCACGCCCTTGTTCTGTGGAAAATGCTGTGGAAAGGGATGGCCGCCCCACGGGCCATGCTGGAGGGTGGGCGCGGCAATCGGAAGCGAAGTCCGGCATATCGCCCTTTAAATAATACAAAACAAGCATGTTAAACGCCCGTCCCCGATTGCACCGTTTTGCAGCATGCCCACTTTGCAGGCGTCCGTAATCTCAACATTTGCACAGGTTTACCGGCCCATGTTACGAAAGAGTATTTCGCTGGGACGCTTATCCACAATTCGGCCGTTAACTCGAAAGTACCTGCCTGTTCCCACCCTTTTGCTGCCGTGCAGACGTTGACGCCCGCGATAGCGGAGTCTATAGTGAATCGCGGCGGTGGCTTGTAGCCACAGGGGGCGGCATCCCGCTGCTGGGCGCCTATGAACCTTCCGAATGCATTGACGCTGCTACGGATCTTTTTCGTCCCCGTCCTGATTGTCATCCTCCTGACCCGCAGCCCAAACATCGAGCTCTGGGGCTTCCCCATGCATTTCGAGTTTTGGGGAGTCCTGATCCTGTTGATGGCCGCCGCGACGGATTGGGCAGACGGTTATTTCGCGCGCCGGCGGTTGCAAGTCACCACATTGGGCATCCTTCTCGACCCCATTGCCGATAAGTTGCTGATTTCCGCCGCTTTCGTTTCATTAGTGGATATGCACCTGGTTCCGGCCTGGATGGTGGTGATCATCGTCGGGCGTGAATTCACGGTTACCGGGTTGCGCAACATCGCCTCCGCAGAGGGTTTCACGATCGAAGCCTCGGTTCTGGGCAAGACCAAGATGGTGCTGCAGGTCTGCGCAGTGGCGGTACTGATCGCGGGCGCGCGACATCCGTCGCTGAAGCCGGTCGCTCTGCTGCTCTTGTGGCTGGTCGTCGTGAGCGCGCTGGTTTCCGCCGCGCAATATTTTCTTCGCTTCTGGAGCCACGTGGACGACCGCATCAAGCAGCGCAGGAAGCTGCGTCTGATGGAAGCCCGTAAGAAGACCGAGGATGCCGTTCCTCTCTGAGGCTGACAGGCGAGCGTTGCTGGGCCTGGCGCGCCAAGCGGTGGTGGAAGCCGTTGCACGCGGATCTGTTCCGGAAAAGATTCCTGTCGATGGAATCTTCGCCGAACGCCGCGGGGTTTTCGTGACACTTCATGTGCGCCACCGCCTGCGCGGCTGCATTGGCGTCACTGCGGCCGACGAACCGCTGGGAGACAGCGTTGCCCGTTGCGCCGTCAGCGCGGCCTCACAGGATCCGCGATTTCCGCCGGTTCGCGCCGACGAAATTGCCGATCTGCACATCGAAATTTCTCTGCTCTCTCCGCCCGCCCCGATTCGCCCCGAAGAAATCGAGCTTGGGCGTCACGGCCTGCTCATTTGTCGTGCAGAGCGGCGCGGTTTGCTGCTCCCGCAGGTTGCCGTCGAGCACCATCTCAGCCCCGAACAGTTCCTCCAGGAAACCTGCCGTAAAGCGCAGCTGCCTCTCAACGCCTGGCGCGATGCGGGTGTCGAATTGCTTGGGTTCACCTGCGAGGTTTTTTCGGAAGAAGCGCGTGCTGCTGGCGTGTAGAGCGAGTTCGCAAGAACAAAGACCCGCGGGACGAGTTGCCGCGCGGGTCTTCAAAAATGCATTTCATCGGAAACCGCTATTCGATTTCGACGAAGTCTCCGGTATACAACGGCAGATTGTTGTAGGTAATCAGTACGGTCGCGGCGTTGCGCGTCACGTTCAGCACGATGCCTTCACCAAGAACTTCGCGAGGCAGATCCTTGGGCTCGTATTTCCCCGGGGCGGCGCCGAACCCATCGAGTTTGTATTGGTAGCCTCGAACCTCCGTCGTGACTTCATGGCGCGTTCCCTCGTAGCGGAACACGCGCATGTAATCGCCGACTTTCACGCCTTTTTCCGCGCCGACGTTGACGTACATCGTGTCACCACGTCCCATCAGCTGCGGATATTCACGCGAAGAGATAATCGTGCCCACGGGCTTGCCGCTCACCGGAGCAAAATGGTCAAACGCACCGGTATCCTTGAGAGCGGGCGCCGGGCGCTCCTCGAACGGTCGCGCAATGTCTCCGCGCCGCACATAGCCGCAGCTAAATTCCACCTTGGCAATCGCGACCTTCGGCTGCACGTTCACCACGCGGACCTGCCCCGCATCCTTGTATACGGTGCCCATGCTCTTCTCGAGTTTCTTTTGGCCATAGAACCATTCGTTAGCTTCATCCTGGTCGGGCCGCACGATCACAAAGCGGTCGCCCACTTTCACGCCCTTTTCGCCGCCCCGATTTATGTAGATGTATTCGCCATCATCCCAGGTAATTTTGTAGTTGGACTGCTCTCCCGAAATCACCCGGACATCGTCCGGGATCTTCGGATCGCTGACGAAGCCCGAGCAATAAACGTAGGAATAGTCGACCGATCTTCCCGTCGAAGCACTCTGCGGCGCGGTCTGGGCGGACACCACCGTCGCTCCAGCAAAGATCGACAAGCACAACGCTGCTAGGTTGGCGCGCATTACCATACTCCTTCAGAAACACGCCCTGATGGGCCGTGCGGGGACGTTCCAACCGAAAGTAGCAAGCACCCCTAAATGCGTCAACGAGTTGAGAGGACAGGCTTTACACTTTTGATACGGCTTGCTACAACCTTTGTTTTCAATCATGTGGCGGGAGAGTGGAGACATGGGGCCGTTTGGAGGGGGGCTGGCGCGTATTTGCGCTGTTGTGGCGGCTCCCAGTGCAGTACAAATGGCCAGCCAGGTCCGGGCGGCCCTGCGCGAAACTTCTACCGTTGAGCTTCGGATCGACTGGCTGTCCAGCGACACCGAGCGTACCCGCTTCCTGGCCTGGCTCCGTCGAAACCGCCCCCGTAACGCCACGTTTCTGGTCACTTGCCGACGCAAAGGGGCCGGAGGCCTGTTCCCGGGCAGCATCGAATGCCAAGTTTACTGGCTGATCCAGGCCCGCGAAGCCGGCTGCGGGTGGTGCGACATCGAGATCGAGACCCTCCGCGAGCTGCCCGATCAGTCCATCCGGGAGTATGCCGTGCCTCACAGGGTCATGCTGTCCCTGCACGACTTCAACCGCACGCCCCCGTTGGATCGCGCCTTCAAGATACCGGCGCATGGGGAAGTCGACGTCGTCAAGATCGCCGCGAACGCCCGCACCATTGCCGATAGTGTCCGCCTGCTCCGGCTGGCACGCCGGTCACAAAACTGTGTCGCGTCTCCGATGGGAGAAATCGGCCTGCCCGGCCGCATCCTTTCGTTGCGCCAGGGCAGCGTGCTGACCTACGCCCCGGTGGCGCAAGCCACCGCTCCCGGCCAGGTCTCGCTGCGCGACCTGAAGCATCTCTATCGCGCGCACAAGCTCGACGGGCGCACCAAAGTCTACGGTGTGATCGCCAACCCGGTCGCACATTCCTTGTCGCCGTTGCTGCACAATTCCGCCTTCGCCGCGCGCCGTATGAACGCTGTTTATCTGCCGTTCCTGGTCAAAGACCTTCGCGATTTTCTGAAGGCTATACCCGAATTCGGAATTCACGGCTTCAGCGTCACGCTGCCGCACAAGCAAACGATCCTGAAGCATCTCGACGAATGCGACCCCCTGGCCGAGAAAATCGGGGCGGTCAACACCGTGACCATCCGACGCGACGGCTCACTGGCCGGTTGTAACACCGACTACGTCGGCGTCCTGCGGTCGCTACAACGCAAGCTGAAACTCGCGGGAAGCCGCGTTCTTATTTTCGGCGCCGGCGGATCAGCGCGCGCCGCCGCTTTCGCTCTGGCGCGCTCCGGCGCGTTTGTCGGCGTTTGCGCGCGCCGCGAGCACGCCGCCCGCGAACTCGCTCGCGCTGTTGGGGGCGACGTCGTCCCGCGCCGCGCGCTCCGCACCGAATCGTTCGACGCCCTCATCAACACCACGCCGATCGGCATGCACCCCGCCGGCCGAATTTCGCCGCTGCAACCGGGCGAGTTACACTGTCGCATCGTGATGGACCTTATTTATCGCCCCGAGCAGACCCGCCTGCTCCAGATCGCCGCCAGCAAAGGGATCGCCACGGTCTCCGGCGTCGACATGTTTCTCGCGCAGGGCATCGCTCAATGGGAATTGTGGACCGGGCAGCGCGCACCCGAAGGGATCATGCGCCGGGCAATTGTCGCCGCACTCCGCTCCGAACAACGGCCCTCGGGTTCGGCCGGCAAATCGCGGAGGCGGCGATGATTCGACCCGACTATCGCGAATTTCAGCGCCTGGCCAAACAAGGCAATCTGATCCCGGTCTATGACGTGCTTCCCGCGGACCTGTTGACTCCGGTCAGCGCTTACCTTCGCATCGCGCAAGGCGCCCGCTACTCCTTCCTTCTGGAAAGTGTCGAGGGCGGCGAAAAAATCGCCCGCTACACCTTCGCCGGCGCGCATCCCGAGGAAGTCTTCCGCTATGCGGGCGGCGCCTGTGTCATGGAAGGCCGTGACCGCGTGGTCTGGGAGGAAACCGATCCGGTTTCGTTTCTCCGCAATCGTATGGAGCGCTTTCACCCGGTCCGTGTCCCGGAACTGCCTCCACTTGTCGCGGGTGCCATCGGCTATTTCTCGTACGACATGGTCCGTCTGATCGAGCGGCTGCCGAAGCGCTCGCGCGATGAAATCGGCTTGTACGATGCAATGCTCATGTTTTATCACGGCCTGATCGCCTTCGATCACGTGCGCCATCGCCTTTGGATCGTGCGCAACGTATTCACCGAAGGCCCGGGCGCACTACAGGCAAAGTACAAAGCGGCGGTCCGGGAAATCCGGGAAACCCGGAAGCTGCTTGAGCAGCCTGTCGACGCGGAAAACCCCAAGCCCGTCCGCAAAGCCGCGAAGCGCGCGCCGGTTGCGGTCACTTCCAACTTTCGCCGCTCCGAATACCTAGCCGCGGTGCGCAAGTGCAAGAACTACATCCGCGCCGGTGACATCTTTCAGGTGGTGCTCAGCCAGCGCTTCTCCGCCAAGACCAAAGCCGCGCCGTTTGACGTCTACCGCGAACTCCGGGCGCTCAATCCCTCGCCATATCTGTTCTTCCTGCAGATGAACGACATCCACGTCGTCGGCAGCTCCCCGGAGATGCTGGTGAAGGTGCAGGGCCGGGACGTTTTTTACCGGCCGATCGCCGGCACCTTGCCGCGCGGCAAAGACGAAGCCGAGGACCTGTGCCTGGAAAAGCAGATGCTCGCCAGCGAGAAAGAACGCGCCGAGCACATCATGCTCGTCGACCTGGGCCGCAACGATCTCGGCCGCGTGTGCGACTACGGCACCGTGAAAGTCGAGCAGCTCATGACCGTGGAGCGCTTCTCTCACGTGATGCACCTGGTTTCCAGCCTGCGCGGGCGGCTGCGCGAAGATGTCGACTGCTTCGATGCGCTGATGGCTTGCTTCCCGGCGGGCACCGTCTCTGGCGCGCCAAAGGTCCGCGCCATGGAGATCATCGAGGAGTTCGAGGGCGTCCGCCGCGGCATCTACGCCGGCGGCGTCCTTTATATGGACTTTGCCGGCAACCTGGACTCCTGCATCGCGTTGCGCACGATGGTCATGAAAAATGGCATAGCCTACGTGCAGGCCGGAGGCGGGATCGTGGCGGATTCGACGCCCGAAGGTGAGTACCAGGAAAGTATAAACAAATCTCGCGCGCTGCTGGCCGCGCTGGAAGCGGCGCAGCGTCGCTGAACTGAGAAGAACCATGATCCTGCTGCTGGACAACTACGATTCGTTTACCTATAACCTGGCGCAATATTTGGGCGAACTGGGGTGTAACGTCGAAGTGCATCGCAACGACAAGATTTCCGTCGACGAAATCGCGCGCCGCAAACCCGAACGCATCGTAATCTCGCCCGGGCCGTGCACACCGCAAGAAGCGGGCATCTGCATCGAGCTGGTGCAGAAGCTGGCCGGCAAATTCCCGATTCTGGGAGTCTGCCTGGGGCATCAGGCGATCGGCGCGGCGTATGGCGGCAAGATTGTCCGCGCTCCCAAGCTCTTTCACGGTAAGACGAGCGCGATCCAGCACGACTCCAAGGGTGTGTTTCGCAAACTCCCTGATCCCTTTACCGCCACGCGGTATCATTCCTTGATCGTCGAGCGTAAATCCCTGCCGCGCGAGCTCACGATCACTGCGGAAACCGACGACGGCTTGATCATGGGCGTACGGCACCGGCGCCACAAACTGGAAGGCGTGCAGTTTCATCCGGAATCGGTGCTGACGCAATCCGGCAAGCAACTGCTGCAGAATTTTCTGTCACTCTGATTTGCGAAAAAATCGCGCTACGACGCATCAGGGCGCAGTGGTGCGGCGCGTCTACAAGAGCATCTTAGGGCTTCGGATCTAGGCGACAGCGTCGTTTGTGAAGGCGCGGAGCGCCTCAAGCTTTTGTGCGGCCGCGCCTGAGGATAGCGCCTGAGCGGCGACTTCTGCGCCTTCCTGCAAAGTCAAAACAATACCCGCGGCCAACAATGCCGCCGCCGCGTTCACCATCACAATGTCCCGTCGGGGACCGCTCTCTCCGGCAAAGATCGCGCGCAACATCGCCGCATTTTCCGCCGGCTCCCCGCCCCGAATCGCTTCGAGTGGAGCTCGCGCCACGCCAAAGTGCTCCGGCGTGACTTGGTAGCGTTTTATCGCGCCACGGTGCACGTCGGCAACCTGCGTCTCGCCTGCGAGCGAGATTTCATCCAATCCGCC
>Ga0307469_10000848_pt1 | contig 11215 bp, 16 predicted proteins | sample atmos_gasesAM2C__FD_203084 | JGI IMG/M metagenome (GOLD analysis project Ga0307469, IMG submission 203084) | Hardwood forest soil microbial communities from Morgan-Monroe State Forest, Indiana, United States - atmos_gasesAM2C_515 | ecosystem: Environmental > Terrestrial > Soil > Temperate...
ATTTTGCGCGCGACCCCCGTTGGGTTTTTTGAATACTGTTGTACGCCGCCCCGCCCCCCGAATCCGGCTGCTGTTGGGGCGGCGCGCTGACGGCGCCGCCCGCGACTCCGGACTCCGGAAGTGGAAACAGGCCGACACTCTCCGCCCCGGCCTTTTACCTCCCAATCGGCGGCGCGAACGAGATCGCAGTCGTGGATCCGACGACCGATGAGGTCAAGGCGATCGATCCGTTGATTCGCGGGTTCCACGTAGTCTCCGGTCCAAACCTGATCGTAGCAGACCCCGTCCGCCCCCGCATTTATCTCGTCGCCACGGTCGACGGGACGCCGAAGTTTCTCGTGTTCAGCACGGGGCTTCGGCCCGGCGTGACGTCGAGCACGACCTTGCCCTCGCAGACTGTGACCGGGGGCGGCAGACTTGCGATCACTCCGAAGGGGGGCAAAGTCTTCGTTCCAGCGGTGAATTCGATTCTGGTCATGTCGAGCGTAAGCAAAGGCCTGGTCAACACGATTTCGTTGGCATCGCAGCCGAATGCGTTTGTCGTGGCAGACAACGGACTTAAGCTTTTCGTTGCACTTCCCGACAAAAACGAGGTGGCGATTGTCGACACGGCGACCTATCACGTCAAGCTATTGCGGGCGGGGCATTGCGCATTTTCCAAGCAATGTCGCCCACGGGATGCGGGCGTCTCGCCGGATACGAGCCTCGTGGTCTTTACCGGGTCAAACGGCAGTGGCTTCGTGATGGACGCTAGATCCGAATCGGTCGTCGGTCAACTCCCGGTCAAGGCACAGGATGTTCTGGGCGTCGACCCCGTCAGAAACTCGGTGTGGGTCGGCGAACGCGGTTTCGGTGGCTCGGCCCAGTATGAAATCAGCTGGCAGCCGCCATTCCAAGTGATCGGGAGCTTTGGACTCAGGCGTCCAAAATCCGTATCGGACGCCGCTTTTACTCCGTCAGGGCAAGGGCTCGCGGTTGTTCCCGTGAGCGGCTCTGCCGGAGAAAAAGCTGTCCTCATACCGTCTCCTTTCTCGAGCGATCCGTCGCGATTCATCCACACCGGACTTCCAATCGACCTCATCGTGTATGCGCTGTAAGGCCGTCCTCGCGAGAGAGGGTGGAGCAACCGCCAAATCTATCACATCGATCAATAGGCGCGAGAGCAAACCATGCGAACGACAATGACAATTTGTTTGGTCGGCCTAATTCTTGTAGTTTTCACCGCCGTGGCGGATGGCGCGAACGACATGTGCGCAATCGAAGCTGCCGTGATTCACCACATGCAGCCAAGTGGCGTTAGCAAGAGCAATCCGCCTCGCATATCCCGGGTTGCGATCGAAGGTGAGTATTCGGTCGCAGTGTGGACGTTGGGCGAGGCGGGAGGCGTTGCAGTGCTTACAGACAGATCAGGCGCTTGGAAGGACTGCGAGGGCTAGGTGGGGAGTCCGCTAGGTTCAAGGTAACGCAAGATGACGAAGAAACATGCACTCGATTCGCTCGAAGTTGGCATTCGTGCGCACGACATGCACCACGGACTAATTCGCAAGTCCGGTGGTCTATTTAACGTGCACATGACGAAGACGAAGATCGTCGGAGCAGCCGCCCAACTATGCACTGTAATCAAGGACACCGAGGTCATTGAAAACTATCAGCAGCTGGAGGCATCGGCCGGTGAGATAGGTATCGACGAGCTCCTGCTTGAGCGCTGCCTAAGTGAACTTGAAGCAGTCGAGTTCGTTCGCTTGAAGCGTGTCGACGGAGAAATCAGGCGAGTCGACGTCACCGTTCCACTCCTAGGAGATACATACCGCGCTTTGGGGGCTCGTTGGTCAGAGTTGCGACCAACAGAGATCGAGACGGCAACGATCTCCCTCCTTGATGCCTTGTCTATTCTTCCTCGAAAAACTCGGGAAATACAAAAATCTTTTGGTCTAGGGTCGAAAGAACTCGAAATCATCCGAAATATTGGAACGAACGCCGGATTCCTGGGTGAGTATACATCGCGTTCCGATGGCGAGGCGGTCATGTACTCGCCGCTACACTGGGAAGAACACCACCGTGATCTCGATGAAATAACGAAGCGCTTCGCTCCGTCGAAGCTTGTTGAGGCGCTAAAATTGGTGCGAGCCCATCCCGGGCTTCCTGCCGATAGAGTAACGAATCAGGTCTTGCGCGATGCGGTGGCAACGGGGCTGCTGCCGACGCCATCTGTCGAGTCATTAAAGGGGAAGAAGCTATTCCTCTTTACACCCGCCGCTGGCCTGATTGTTGAGAAATCAATCACAGAAAAGACGCGAGCGATCATCGCGTGCGTGCGATATGGCGAAGTATACGGGACGATTACGAAGATCCGCTATCCGTTGCTCTTGCTAATGAAGCTGCGGGATCGAAAGTATCTAAACCCTCATAGCGAGATACTACGTCAGTACGAAACACTAAGAAACCTGGGTGTGGGCCGGATTGCCTAGGACAGGACCTCGGGACGATTCTCCTTCCGCCTGATTGATAACGAAGAAAACATGAAAGCTCTTGACCAGGCGATAGCGCTACTACAAACAGGCGAGCCGCACCTAGAGAGCGAGGACGTGCAGAGCGCGCGTCAGCTCCTACTCCCAGGGCACTACTTGAACCCGACCGCCACAAGGGCTCGGTTCGCCTCTGTCGACCCGGCTACACTCACGACTCCGGCGGTCGAGTATGTCAACGACATCATCAGAGGAGCGGCTGTTGACTTCGATTGATAAGGACCTCCCGCAGAAGTATCTGACCAAGGTGCTTTTCGAGAAGCTCGGCTATGTGGCTGAGATCGCGGTACAAATCACCTCGAAGAGCTACAAGACGGGATACGCTCGCCAGACCTACTCAGACTACGATGTTCTTGGCGTGCGTTTCGAACCGGACCTTCAGTTGTTACGAATAGCGGCTGAATGCAAATCGGGCGAGGCTAAGGCCGTTGAGGAGCTCTTGAAACTGAAAGGGGTCTTGACGGCATTCGGGATTCAACGCGGGTATTTGATAAAGTCAAAGATTGCGCAGAATGCGAGAGAGCTTGCCGGCAATGTGGGCATCACGACCTTTAGCGCCGCCGAATTACAGCAATTTCTGACGACGGCATTCCGCATTGACTTGGATGAGACGCTTCGAACCGAAGCCGCAGCGAATATATCGCTGAGAACCCTGGACGCGCGTTTCGGCAGCGGATTCGAGCAATTGTGGAAATACCTGCGGTTCGAGTTTTGGAATCGTGAGTGCCACAGGAATGTCCAAGCGCTACTTCGGCTCTCGGCCAGTCTAAGCAAACAGTTGGACAAAAGAGACTCTGCGCATCGCTTTGGAGCAATGCGCGTGCTCTACTACTTGTCGCTCGCCCTGCTTGAGTTGTGTGGCAAGGTCATCGCGATGGGGCTCAGCGATCCCGGCCGAACGTTCTCTGTTCAGATATTTGGGGGTGCGCGCGAGCGGCGCGAGCGCGAGGTTCTCTTTGATATGGTGCACCAGTACGTTCCCTCATCGCAAGATGCAGTCTTTGCCTTCGAACCAGATTATATGAGCGGGCTGTCAGAGCTAGCTATGCGACTCATCAGGTCCGCATCAGACGCCGCCGAGATTCCTCGATTCTTGCATGGCGTAATTGAAGAGAAGTTTATGGGGATCGGCGATCGCGCGGGGGGCGCTGGCACGGTGACGCGAAAGTTATCTCAAGATATTGCACTGTTCGTGATGAAGGCCGCAGCTTTGGATAGGGCGATATTTGAGGAGTTGTTGGCTTACTAAGAGATTGAGATGCCTGTGCCACTTGCTGTGGCGGTCATCCACCGAAGGCCCCACAGGAAATCGACGCTCATGCACAGATAGTCGACGTCATTCGCAGGTTGTCCACAAAGTTTCCCAACCATGTTCCGAAAAGCACCCTTCATGGTCGAGCTCCGATCGTTCACCCTGTACCTTACGACCGGATCCCACGTTGTGAGCGCCGAGGTCGCCGACAGGGTGCTTCGCGCCTTAATCGGCGGAGATGACGTCATCGCGATTCCCGTCGAGTCGATTATCGACGACGATGCCGAGTGCGAACTCACAGTCAGCACGCGTCACGTCGTCGGCGTGTTGGTTTCAAGACCAAAGGACGTACCCTCGGCATCAACGGGCGCCGGAGTGGCGCATCTGAGGGTCGCGGCCCGAACCTAGGCTCCGGCCGCGGCGCGCTGCGCAAGGTAGGCGTGTGCGTACTCGAGCGCCTGCGCCAAGGCCTTGAACTCTTTGGATTGTTCCGCCCGCTTCGCGTTGCCGCCGAACTTGGATTGGATATACCGGTCCTTGAGCATGTTGCTGGGCTCAAGTGAGTTTGTCGGTCGACCCGCGTTACAGGACCGGCATAACGGTATGCAACAGTCGTTGGCAAGAAACGAGAATGCGGCTTTGCTCATGCGGGTTTCGATCGTCAGGCGCATCTCTTTGAGCAGCCAGACCGGAATCACGTGATCGGCGTCTAGGTCGCTCCGCTCGATGGCGTGTTTAACCGCTATCTGCACGTCCTCGGGCATGAAGCGCATCCAGTCCGTGGCGGCGATTGGCTCGCCGGCCGCAACGCAGGCGTCGAACGCGAGGGCGACTCGCCTGTAGACGTCAGGACGGTTCTGCTGCATCCACGCGCGGACGTACGATTGCCGCTTCGGCTGGGCAGGGCGAAGCCTTCGACAGAAGCAGCACGCGTCGTTGGCAGCCATGAGGGTTTCGTATCGTATCCCGTCACGGATCATCAGCGCCTTTGCGCGCTTTTTTCGCGGCGCCTCAAACCATTCGGCCGGCAACAGGCCGGCGTATTTGCCGTCCGGCTCGAAGTCGGCGTGCGGCGTCCAGCCGCCCTGGAAGTGGTCCGCCGCGCAGAAGAAGCCGATGTGGTTTGGGCTGACGCCGACGCGCATGTAGGTGACCAGCTCGCCGCAGTTGTGCGTGCGGCAACGCGTCTGGTGAGACGCCGGAACGGCGACTTGCTGAGCGACTGCAGGCCACATCGGGCACGTTGACTTCGCAATCGCCCCTGGCGGTCACCCTTCGAACGACTGTTCGCCAATAAATCGGGCGCGCGTTGCCTTATGCTTAGCGAACGAGAGCGCCGCCAGGGCGCTTCTGGCGCGCTGCTGACGAGAATCCTTGCGCGAAGGATGGTACCTCGCGAAGACGGACGACGCCAGCTCGATACTGCTCGATCTCGACCTCTTTGCCGATGAGCTGATCGATGGCGAGGGAATCGTGCTCGCGTGCGACCGCGACGCCGAATCGACGCTTCCGGTCGCCCATGTCGATGACCGCGAGCAACGCGTGCCTCCGCCCTTCGTCATCTTCGGCGTTGCGCTGGAGTTCTTCCAGGACGCCGACGCAGTAGTGTGTCGCCGCGAAGTGTCGGGCGGCCTTGAGCGCTCGGGTTGCGCAGATCTCCCTCATCTCTTCGGGACCCGGATAAGCATGGGCGATGCAGCGCTCGACCGTTTCGAGCCACTCATCCGCTCGCCTCACTTGTTCGCACGCGTGGTAGAGCGTTCCGCGCCTCAGCCTACGCGCTGCGGCCGCGAGCGCGCCACGATCGGCGCGCTCATTTGCCGTGGCGCGGACTCCCCAGTCCACAACCATCGCCGTCAAGTCGTCGAGGTGCGAGGCCGAGATGACGTCGTGTGTGGGGTCCGGCGGCACATATGCCCAGGCATTCTGGTTGCATTCGAATTCGACTCGCATGTCGAAGCGCTGTTTCGCCAGTGAGACGTGCTGGGAGAGAATCCGAAGTGCGTCCTTGTCGGGGACGCCCGGGAAACGTGCCTTCCCGTCAAGTTCGTGCACCTTTGTGTTCGAATTCGACGCGCTCCAGCGCTCTAGCACGTCGTCGGCCAAGGCCGCAATCGACTTCGCTTCGACCCGCGAGAGCCTGCCGTCCGCTTCGGTCCGCTCATATATGTACATAGCATTCCTCCAAGTGGGATCCATTCGGTGCGCTCTCGGATTGGGGCGGTGACTTGGGGCACGGATGGCGTTCAAGCAGTGCCGTCCTAAGCGGGGTCATGATGTTGGAGGCTCGACGATTTTCGCACCGAGCGTGCCATGCATGATCATCTCGTCGAGTTTCTTCCTTACGATAAGGATGCGCCGCGGCACCGGGCGCACGACCGGGAGCTTCTCTTCGCGGCACAGTTGCCGGACGGTCTGTTCCGAGATCCTAAGGTAGCGGGCGGTCTCCGCGACGGTGAGGCAAGCCGCTTCGATCGCGGTTTCGGCGATGCCCGAAAATTGAACTCGCGCCTTCGGCGAGGGCCGAGTCTTGAAGTTAGGCGCCGGCGTTGTCTTCATCACGTCCTCTCTTTACTAAGATCATGGTGCGTTGGGTGTTGTAGTTAACAATCCGTGGGTGGCGGCTCGTCGTGGTGTGTTTGTCGTGGTATTGATGGCCGAGGACGATGGCAGAAGTACCGGGAGCGATGTAGATTTGGGAATTCGACGACATTGTCCGAGAAATCCTGAAAGCGGACATCGCGTGTGCCGCGTCACCCACAGCATCGGCGGGAGAAGGTTCATGGGACAGCAGTTTCGGTCACAGGGCTGGAGTTCGTACGTCGACGTCGACGCGTCGAGTCGTTTCTTCGCCGACGTGATGGCCGCGTCGCGCAAGTCGCCGGTCGTAGAAGGTGATGTGCCAATCGATATAGCATCGGCACCACCCATTGGCACAACCAATGGTCTGGGGGTCGCGATGAACGGGTTGTCGCGCAAAGGAAGCGCGTTAGCCGTAGCGGGCGGCGACATGGCCGCCCGTTCGGCGGAGCTGCTGCTCGGGGGAGAGCTGGCCGTGAGGGCCCGCGCGGACGAATCCGTCCGCGTCGGCAGCGCGTTGTGGTTTGCGTTGCACAGCCGCGCGCCGAGCACGATTCGCTCGTACGAGGGCTCGTGGCGGCGAGTGAAGCGGATGTGCGAACAGCGCGGCGTCTGTCCCTTGCCGATGGCTTCCGAAGATGTTGCGGACCTCATCGCCGCCATGGCCGACGAGGGGCGCGCGGTCTCGACGATCCGCGGCGTGTGCAACGTCATCCGGCTCATTCACCGCGCGCAAAACCTCGACGACCCGACGGCGACCGCTACGGTCGAGAGCGTGAAGCACGGGATTTACAGCCAGTTCGGGTTTCGCAGGGTCAAGCGAAAGTTTCCGCGCGTGGCGCACGCTCTGGGCGCCGCGGCGCGCGCCGCGGCCGAGCGCCCGTGGCCACGCGGGATCCAGGAGTGGGCTGCGCTGTCGTTCAGCTGGGCGTGCGGCTTCCGACGTGGAGAGGCGGTGCAGGTCGACATCGACGACCTGCAGATCGGGCCCGATGCGCTGCGCGTCGTCGTCGTCAAGAGCAAGCCCGATCAATGCGGCCGCGGCGACGTCGTGACCATAGAGCGCAACGACGACGATCGCCAGATGTGCGCGGTCGCTGCCGTCGAGGCGTGGCTCGCGGTGCTCGGCGAGGACCATGGCCCGCTTTTTCGCACGATCAGACCCGGACGTTACATCGGCGGTCGCCTGAGCGATCGGACGGTCGCGCGCTGGGTGCAACGCTACGCCCCGTCAATGGGGTTGCGCGTCGCCGACGTCGCCGGTCACTCGCTGCGCGCGGGCTGCGTGACCGAGCTCCTGGCCAAGGGCGTCGACGAGTTGGAGATAGCCGCGCACACGCGTCACGCGAGCCTTGAGAGCCTGAAGATCTACGATCGCCCGCGCGCGCGGCGCACGAATATCGCCAAGGCACTAGTGTCATGACGAAGCCCGCTATTTCGCGTCACCGTCGGGCGCCCAATCGGGCGATCGCGCGCTATTCTCCCAACACCGTTCGGGAATATGAGGGGCAGGCGACGCGATGGCGCAGGTACGCGAAGGCCTGTGACTTCGACCCCCGTCTTCCGGGAGTTGACGACCTCATCGGATACTTCGTCGCGGTGCGGGCCGCGCATGGATCGAACCGCGTTCGCCGCTCGTCGTGGGGTCTGAGTTGGTATTTCCAAAGCGAACACATGCCGAACTTGATTGATGACCCGCGCGTCGCGGCCGAGATTTGGCGCGAAACGCCGCTCGAAGACGATCCGATGGGTGCCGTTACCGCTGCTTCAGCCGCGCTGACCTTGAGCGCGCGTCGCTACGCCGACTCGGCGTACTCCGAACGGACCCATCACGGGTACACACAGGCTGCTCGGGCGTGGGTCGCGTGGGCGAACGCCGCCGGAGCGGACCCGCTCCTGCCCGGCATCGATGCGTTCCTCGAATACGTGGCCGAGCTCGCTCAATCGTACGCTGCGGCAACGATACGGAACAGACTGAACGCCATAGCGCACTATTTCGACGGCCGGGCGCCCGACCTGACGAAGGATCGTCGAGTCGTGGCTGTCGTCGAAGGTGTACGGCGGATCCGGCCGCCCCGACAGTACCCGGCGCTCTACGTCGGCGATGTCCGCAAGATGGTCCGATCGATAGATACGCCCTCTCCCACCGGCGCTCGCAACGTTCTGTTGGTCATCCTAATGGCCTTGGGCGGCCTTGCCATCCGGCACGTGCGGGCCCTTGATGTCGCCCGGCGCAAGGAACTCGAGGACGGCGTCATGTTCTTCACTGACCTTCCCCGCATGCGCGAAATATTTATCGGCGAGAGTGGCGATCCTGACTTGAGTGTGAGGACGTGGCTCGCGCGCTGGCTCGCCATTCTCGGGGATCGTCCAGGTTCGCTTTTCCCCGGTTTGGTCGACGGATCGTTCGGGCTCATGCCGATGGATCACACCGGCGTTCGTTCGATTGTCACGCGCATGGCGAAGAGGGCCGGCGTCTGGAAGCCTGGGATAAGTCCGACCTCCCTTCGGATTGGCTTTGTCAGGAACGCCACCGTCACTGTGGGAGCGGCGCAGACGGCTGCGGTTGCGGGATATGCTAGTCCGGACTCGGTCGTCGACGGGTATGCCGCGCAATCCGAATGGGCTCGTGAGCGACGACTTCGAAATCTTAGGCGCAAGCCGAAGTGGCGACTAACAAGGCGGCGAACCCAGGATCGGCCCACAGCATGAGCACTGTCTTGAACGGCCAGAATTCGGGCGTGGGTCGCGCGCGCAGTCGTCGTACCGACGCCCTGGTGATCGGGGATCTGCAGGTCTTCCGCACGTGGTGCCTCGATCGCGGCCTTCCTTGGATGCCGGCATCGTCGCAAACCGTCAGATCGTTCTTCCGAGACCTCGTGCTGTCCATCGGCGAAGATGAGATGAAGGCGCTCCTGCGTGGCATCCGTCGCGCCCATCTTCGCAACGGAGTTCCTGACCCCACGCAGAGGGTGTGGCGAAGCGAAGGTGACGCCGTTGTCAGTCGTCGCCTTGTTCGTCGCATCGGCGAGTGAGAACGGGGGTGAAAAAGACGATGGATGACAAGCCTGCTCACGAATCGCTCGAGTTGCCTATCGATGGAGCGATGGTCGAAGCCGCCTATCGTCTTCACCAACTGGGCTCGGACTTCGTCGGCGCCGCTGCAGCTCTACAGACGGTCCTTAACTCCGGCGACCTTCGCGCAAGTTACGCCACGGCCATTCACGTCTCGAATTGGGCACGCCAATTGAGCAAAGAGAGCACACAGCTGAGAGCTTCGATTCTCGATCGCGCGCGCGAACAAGCAAAGACGTTTCTCGAAGAGACGAATACGTAGAGAATGAGCGCAAAGAAGACGCCGAGAACGCGGCGTGCGGCCGCCAACAAGGCTCCTCGTCTGAACGAAGAAATGCTGACGTCCGCGGTTCGCGTCATTGACGGCGGATGCAAAGTTGGCGGCGGTGCACAAGTCGTTGAAGCGCTGCTCAAGAAGAAGATGCTCGTCGAGGCGCTGGACTCCGCGAGCGTGCTTGCGGAATGGGCGACCTCGCTGCTCCTCGCGTCGCAAAGGCTACAAAACATGATTCGAGAGCGCATTGAAGCGGGCAAGCTAGATGGACCGCACAGGCGCCGACTCGATCGAAGGCTCTAACCTAGGGTTTCAAGTCGATTTGGGTTTCAAGTCGATTTTGGTTTACGATATCCACACTGTCCTCAGGGCGGTGAATTTAGCTTGCCGCCGCCCAAACATTCGCGACTCACAGTCGAGCGTGAAACAGACCGATCCAAGAACCGACCGATAATGAGGCAGTGCGGAGACATGAACACGATGGGGCGCCTGGACCGGAACGGTATCTAGCTGGGAGTCTTGGGATCCGCACCGACGGCGACATGATCCTTCCAATTGTCCTGTCGCACAAGCCACGCGAACCAACCGATGAGCGTTGCCGCGGCCGTATTTGCCCAGCGATATGCCTGCGTTCCCAGCAACCCCGTCAATGCGAGCGCAGCCAAGATATTTTGCCAAACAAATTGTCGAATTCCAAACGGAGCGCTCAGGGCCGCGATGAGCGCCGCGACCGCGAGGCCCGAAACCATGGTGAACTGCTGGTCAGCTCGCGAAACGAGAGAGGCGCGGCCCGATAGCGACATGAGCGTTAGGGTCTGCCAGTAGCGAGATTTGTACAGCACGGCGCGACCAACCGGCTCGAACGTCAACGCGTATGCTGAGTCGAGCGAAGAGTCGAAGAGTACCTTGTCGCTCGCGGCGAGTTCCTCGTAGTAGTTACCAAATCGCGCCCGAGGAGTCGCACCGATGAGTGAATAGGCTAACATCGCAATCATCCTCACGCATTGGCCTGCAACGAGCGCCGCGAGCACCAATACGCCAAGGTTGCCTAGCTGAATTGATGACGACAAAGCCTTTGAGAGGTACGTTGTGCCGCCAAATATCCAGATGAGGCCGAAGAGCATGCCGGCACCGGGAACAATGATGCCCAAGATGTCCGTTTGGTCGAAGATTGTCGTCTTTTCCAAGTTGGTCGCCTCGCTATACTGCGCATCGCGTTCGCCAGCGGTGGCCCACTAGTCATCCTCGGGAGTATTCTTCGCCTCGCGCTCAAACGGGGCAGACAGACGACTACGATACAGCCTAAGACTAGCTGATGCCCGATCCCGCGTAAGATGCGGGTCACCCGATACTTGCTCGGCTCAGACCAGGAATCAATAACGCGAGCCTACCGGGCTGGCTACTGTATCGCCGTCGAGAGGTCAGCCAAATCGACAATATTTGACCGTCGCGCCTCGACGCCGGAAGCGCGCTACTGGAACGTGATGGTCGTGCAATCCTCGGTATTGG
>Ga0307469_10000849_pt1 | contig 11212 bp, 10 predicted proteins | sample atmos_gasesAM2C__FD_203084 | JGI IMG/M metagenome (GOLD analysis project Ga0307469, IMG submission 203084) | Hardwood forest soil microbial communities from Morgan-Monroe State Forest, Indiana, United States - atmos_gasesAM2C_515 | ecosystem: Environmental > Terrestrial > Soil > Temperate...
CTCAATCGAAGGATTCGCGGACGACGGCAGCCAGGAAATCGTCCATCAGCGAGGACGATGGTCGGAACTCTTCGTCTCGCTGAAGAACTTCCTCGAGAGCGGCGATGCCGGGTTCTCGAATTCGTACGAGGAGCAGATGCGCGAGGCCTAACTCAGGTGGACCGGAGGCGGGGCCAGTCCTCGAGGACCGCCACCGCGGCGTTGTGGCCGGCGGCTCCGATCACGCCACCGCCCGGATGCGCGCCGGCCCCGCACAGGTACAACCCGAGGATCGGCGTGCGGTACGATGACCATCCGGGGACCGGACGGAACGAGAACATCTGATATGGCAAAATCGCTCCGTGGAACACGTCGCCCCGCGTCAGGCCATACTCCGTCTGCATGGTGAGTGGAGACCGCCAGTGCGTCGCCACGATGGCTCGGGGAACGTTTGGCGCGTATTGGCCGAGGACCTCAATGATTCGGTCGGCAAAACGCTTTGACTCGGTGTCCCACGATCCGTTCGCGAGATCGAAGGGCGCGAACTTCGCCGAGACCGTGAGGGTGTGCATCCCCGGCGGCGCGAGCGTCGGATCGTTCGCGGACTCAATGACGAACTCGAGAAACGGGTCTCGCGACGGCCGGCCCCGTTTCGCGTCGTCGTACGCCCGCTCCAGGTAATCCATCGATGGCGCGACGTCGATGATCGTCTTGTGATGCGGCTGAGCGGAGGTCCCAGGAATGGCGCGGAAGTCGGGCAGTTCGCGAAGCGCGAGATTGAGCTTGAACGACGAAGATTCGAATCGAATTCGCTCAATGGCACGTACGAACTCGGGGGGCAGATCCTCGGCGCGGACGAGCCGGAGGAAGGTCCGTTTCGGATCCGCGTTGCTCAGGACCGCGCGAGCCTCTACCTGGGTGCCGTCCGCCAAGGCGACTCCGACCGCTCGTCCGTCGTGCGTCACGATTCGGGACACCTCCGCGTTCGTCCGAATCTGCGCTCCGTGGTGACGGGCCGCGGCGGCGATCGCCTCGGAAATTCCTCCCATCCCTCCGCGAGACCACCCCCAGACCCCTTTCACACCACCGATGTTCCCGAGGGTGTGGTGACCTAGCACGAAGGCCGTCCCGGGGGTCCGCGGCCCGGCCATCGTCCCCGCGACCGCGCTCGTGGCGAGGGACGCCTTCACCTCCTCGGACTCGAAGTACTCATCGAGCATGTCCGCGATCGAGCCGAACACGATGCGCCGCAGGAAGTCCTCCGCCTCCGGAGTTCGCACCAACGATGCGAGGTCCGCGAGGGAGACCGGCGGCGCGAGCAGCGTCGGCTCGACCAGTTCCGCGAACTCGTCCCAGAAACGGTTGTACCGAGACCAGGCCTCGGCGTCCTTCTTCGAGAACTTCGCGATCTCCTTCCGATTCGACTCTTCGTCGTTGCGATAGAGCAGGAACCGGCCGTCCGGGAACGGTTGGAAGACGGACGGGTCGTGCATGTGTTCCTCCAGTCCGAAGGCCGAGAGATCCAGATCGGCCTTGATCTCGGGCCGGAGGAGGCCGCAGGTGTACGCGAGCGTCGAGGCACGGAATCCCGGATGGATCTCCTCCGTGACGCAGGCGCCGCCAACGATGGGTCGGCGTTCGAGGACCAGGACCTTGAGGCCGGCCTTCGCGAGATACGCCGCCGCGACGAGACCGTTGTGACCTCCACCGACGATGATCGCGTCCGTTGACGGCATGGCCACTTCCGTAACCGCGGACTCGATAAAGGGATTGCCGCGCGGCTCAGGCTTTCTTCCGCGGCGGCTCGAAGAACGGTCGCTCGACCACCGTCGCGGGTGCCCGATGACGCTCCCACTCGACGGCCACCTCGATCTCGACGCGCGTCCCGGGCCGAGAATACGGCGAAGCGACGGTCGCGATCGCGATGTACCGCTTCAACAGCGGCGACCAACAGCCGCTCGTGGCCCAACCGATCTGACGATAGCCGGAGTGGAGCGGCACCTTCTCCCGCCACGGTTCGGTCGGGGGCTGCGGCGGGAGACCTATGTCCCGATAGAACCGCTCCACCGTCTGCCAGTCGATCTGGAGTCCGACCGTACGCCGCGCGGGACCGCGCCGCTGTTCCTCGAGGAGGGCTTTCCTCCCGATGAACGGGCCCTTTTGTGGCGCGAGCGTCCAGTCGAGGCTGAGTTCCAAGGGCGAGTACATCTGCGCATCGATGACGGCCTTCCGCGAGGGCATGTACTCGACCTCCGCGAGGATGAGGCCGGCCTCGATCCGGGCGATGTCCAGCGCGAGCATCCCCGCGGGCGTGATGTCGTGCCCCTCCCCCTTCTTCATGACCGCGTCCCACAACGCCTCGGCCCGTTCGCGCTCGACCCAGATCTCGTACCCCAGGTCGCCGGTGTATCCCGTTCGGGAGATGTGCACCGGAATGCCGTCGAACTTCGTCTGAACGAATCGGAAGTACTTCAGTTTCTGAACGGCGCCGTCCGCCCCTTCGAGCAAGATCGCCCGGGACGAGGGTCCCTGGAGCGCGAGCGCCCCGATGTCCTCGGAGACGTCCTCCACTTCGGCGTCCAGTCCCATCCCGGCGTCCTGGAGCCACTTCAGGTTCGGCTCCGCGGACGTCATTCGAAACGAGCCGTCGCCGAAGTTCCAGAGCGTCCCGTCGTCGACGGTTTTGCCGCGTTCGTCGCACCATGGCGTGTAGTAGATCTGTCCCTTCGCGAGTTTTGATGCATCGCGGGTGACAACCTTGTTCACGAGATGCAGGGCGTCCTTCCCGCGTATGAGGTACTTGTAGAGCGGCGAGACGTCGAGCAACCCCGCGGAGTGGCGGATCGCGTAATACTCCATCTCCGGGACGAGGGAATAGGACGAGGCCGCGAGATATCCGGACCATCCGCGCCATTCCCAGCTGTCGCACAAGGCCGAGGTTCGCGAATGAAACGGTGAACCGCGTCGCACGATTCCTCCTCCGGGCGGATGCGGACCGCGAATAACTGATATAAACGGTTCCCTCAGCGAGCAATCCAATCTGAGGCCAACGCGTGGAATACGGACGGCCTCTCTCTCACAGCGGTACAGATATGTCAGCCAGCGATCATGGACTCCAGGATGGAGGGCCGCGAGAGACGACGGTTCAGAGACTTCGTGGCACTGGCGATTGCCGCAATTTGGCTATCGGCGAGCTCCCTTCTCTTGATAGCATTTGGAGCGGAACTTCGGATTGCAGCGGGTGCCGCGGTGTTCGCGGGCACGTTCGTACACGCCGCCTACCTGGCCCGCCCGAGGCCGATGGACCGACGGGTCCTTCGACCCATCATGACCGGATCGCTACTCATTGCCGCCGCAACGATTGGTCCACGGCTCATCGCTTTCGTCACGACCGACACGTACCTCGACGTCGGCGTCAGCGCGAGTATCCTGATCGTTACGGTCCTGGTTGTTCGATCACAAGTTCTGAAGGTGATCGGACCGCCGCCTAGGCCCGCGCCGACGGGAGAGTGGCCAATCGTTGGGGGAGGGCCACAAGATACGACAGAATTGGGAGGGTGGGCGGGGGTCGCCTTCGCGCATACGGTCTATGGGGCTTTCTTGGCGGAGCTCGGACTCAGACTTTCGACCGGCGCGTTGGGAATTCTCGCTGCAGAAGTTCTCGTGCTGGTCATGCTGGTCGGCACACTTGCCTACGTACGGCTTTCGAAAGGAATCAACGGACGTGCGAGGAACCGGATTGTCGCACTGGGGAGCAGCCAGCTGCTCCTCATCTCGTGGGGCCTCTTTGGGTATCTAGCGTTCCTCGTTGGGGTTGGCATCGGACTTTCGCCGCCAGCGCTCGCGGCGTCGACAATGGGGTTCTTCGCAATCTTGTTCATCCTCGCGGCCGCGTTCCTACGGTCCCGGAAATGGAATCCTCACCATCGGGATTAGAAGCCCACTTGTGCAATCCATTTGAATTCGGTTTGCGGTCTCCGACAAACGATATAACCCCGCGCTCGTTACCCCGCGCGGCCCGCCGCGCCCGCGGAGTGTTGCCGACGCGACGCGCCTTCGATTGAGGTCGGCATCGTGGCGCGAGCGTATGACGCCATTGTGATCGGAGGAGGCCACAACGGCCTCACGACGGCCGCGTACCTGGCCCGGGCGGGCAAGAAGGTCGTCGTCCTCGAGCGCCGGCACGTGCTCGGCGGCGCCGCGGTCACCGAGGAAGTCTACCCGGGATTCAAGTTCACCGTCTGCTCGTACGTGTGCAGCCTCCTCCGGCCGCAGATCATCCGCGATCTCGACCTGCCGTCGCACGGCTTCGAGGTCATCCCGCAAGAATCGAGCTTCTTACCCCTGCCCGATGGACGATATCTGTTCTACCGCGGCGACGAGGAAGACACGTTCCAGGCGGTCGCCAAGTTCTCGCGACGCGACGCAGAGGCCATGCCGAAGTTCGGTCGGCTCATGGCCCGCATGGCGAAGTTCATCGCGCCGACCCTCTCGATGACGCCGCCCGATGTGGGCTCTCTGAATCCCTCGGAGCTGCGGAAGCTCCTCGCGCTGAACAAACAGGTCCAGACGCTGACGGAGGACGATCTGTACACCTTCGCGCGGCTCATGACGATGAGCGCCGCCGACTACCTCGACGAGTGGTTCGAAACGGACGTCGTCAAGGCAAGCCTCTGTTCGAGCGGAATCATCGGCACGTTGTTGGGGCCGCGTTCGCCCGGGACGGCGTACGTGTTGATGCACCACTACATGGGCGAGATCGACGGCGCGTACCGCTCGTGGGGCTACGTCCGCGGCGGGATGGGAATGGTCAGCGAGTCGATCGCGCGCGCGGCCCGCCTCTTCGGCGCGGAGATTCGCGTGAACGCCGAGGTGCGACGCATCCTGGTGAAGGACGGCCGCGCGATCGGCGTCGAATTGGCGAATGGTGAGAAGATCTACGCGAAGGTGATCGCGTCCGGCGCGGACCCGAAGCGGACGTTCCTGAAGATGATCGAGAAGTCCGATCTCCCTGCGGATTTCGTCCGAGGCATCGAGAACTTCAAGATCGAAGGATCCTCGGGCAAGGTGAATCTGGCATTGAAAGAAGCGCCCAGCTTCTCCTGCCTCCCGGGCAACGGAGTCCATCTCCAGGGCGCCATCTCGATCGGGCCTAGCGTGGACTACATCGAGAAAGCGTACGACGATGCGAAGTACGGCGACTACTCCCACCGACCGTACGTCGACATGTGCGTCCCGTCGACGCTCGACCCCACCTTGGCGCCTCCGGGGAAACACCTTATGTCGTGCTTCATCCAATACGCGCCGTACACCTTACGGAAAGGCACGTGGGAGGAGCGACGCGAGGAGTTCGGGGACACGGTCCTCGATACGCTTGAGGAATACATCCCGAACCTCCGGAAGATCATCCTCCACCGTCAGGTCCTCAGCCCGTGGGACCTCGAGCAGATGATCGGGCTGACCGGCGGGAACATCTTCCATGGAGAACTCACCCCGGACCAGCTGCTCTTCCTGCGGCCCACGGCCGGCTGGGCCCAATACCGCATGCCGCTGAAAGGGCTGTACCTATGCGGCTCCGGCGCCCACCCGGGGGGCGGCGTGATGGGCGCGCCCGGGATGAACGCGGCGCGAGAAATCCTGAAAGACTGGGCCCTCCTGCGGGTGTGACCGTTGGCCGAGGCCTATGACATCGTGATCGTGGGCGGTGGCCATAATGGCCTCGTGGCGGCCACATACCTCGCGCGCGCCCGGCGCCGCGTGCTCGTCCTCGAAAAACGCGACGCGGTGGGCGGCCCGGCGGCGACGGAAGAGATTGCTCCGGGTTTCCGCGGACCCACCGGAGCGTCGGTCTGCGGCTTGTTGCGACCCGAGATCGTCGAGGATCTGAACCTGGCCGCGCGCGGCGTCCAATTCATCCAGCCAGACCCCGAGGTCGTTGCGCTCGGCGACGGCCGGGCGCTCCCGATCTGGAGAGACATCCACAAGACCCAGAAGGCCATCGCTTCGTTTTCGCCGAAGGACGCGGACACCTATCCTCGATTCGTCGAATTCCTGAGCCAATTCGCCGAGGCGTTGGATCCAGTCCTCGCGATGACACCGCCCAGCCTCCCCTCGCCGACGTGGGGCGAGGGAGTGTCGCTGTTCCGCCGCGCACTCCGGCTCCGACGTCTCGGGAAGCGGGCGATGCAACAGATGCTCCGTCTCCCGCCGATGTCGATTCGCGATTTCCTGAACGAGTGGTTTGAGACGGAGTTGTTGAAGGCGAGCTTCGCGGTCGACGGACTGATAGGGACTTATGAGGGTCCGTTCTCGCCCGGCACGGCCTTCGGATTGGTCCCCCGGTTCCGGCCCGACATCCATGGGACCGGATCGGCGTTCGTGCGGGGCGGCATGGGGGCGCTCGCGGACGCGCTCGGCCAAGCCGCGCGGGACGCGGGGGCGACGATTCGAACGGGCGTGGAGGTGACGCGAATCGTGAGCGCCGAAGGTCGCGTGACCGGGGTCGAGGTGGACGGGGGCGAGACGGTCCACGCGCGCGTCGTTGCCTCGAATGCCGACCCGAAGCGGACCTTCCTGCATCTGGTCGAGGCGGGGGAACTCGGACCGGAATTCCTGAACCACGTCCGGAACTTCGAGATGAATGGAGTCGTGGCGAAAGTCAACTTCGCCCTCGACGGCGCACCCCGATGGTCCCTCACCGGGGACGGAGTGTCTCCACACTTCCGGGTTTGTCCTTCGCTTGAATACATCGAACGGGCGTACGATGATGCGAAGTACGGAAAACCTTCGACCGCGCCGTTCCTCGATGTGACGGTCCCGACCCTGGTGGATCCGGAGCTCGCCCCTCCGGGGAAGCACGTGATGTCGGTCCTCGTGCAATACGCTCCGTTTGCGCTGCGGCGCGGCGACTGGGCCGCGGAGGGCGAGAAACTCGCCGACCGCGCGACGGCCATCCTCGAGGAGTACATGCCCGGCCTGAAGCGCTTGATCCTCCACCGGCAGGTCCTCACGCCGGTCGACTTGCAGGAGCGATTCGGCCTCACGGAAGGACACATCTATCATGGTGAGATGACGCTGGACCAGTCCCTGGTCCTCCGACCCGTCCCCGGTTGGTCTCGTTACCGCACTCCCGTCGAAGGATTGTACCTCTGCGGCTCCGGAGCCCATCCGGGTGGAGGAATCACGGGCGCACCGGGTTACAACGCGGCGCGGGAAATCCTGAAAGACTGGGCCCAGCTTTCCGCATGACTCGGACGCCGAGATTCCCTTCACGGAGCCGGGCAATCTTTGAAATGGCGCGAACGTTTCGGTGCGGCCGATGGCCGACCTGCTCGAACGGGGCACGCCCGCTCCGGATTTCGAAGGGACGAACCAAGACCGCGTCCCGGTCCGCCTTCGAGATTTTCGGGGCAAACCCGTCGTGCTGTTCTTCTATCCGGAGGACGACACCGCCGGATGCACTCGAGAGGCGTGTGCCTTTCGGGACGACATAGCGGATTTCCGCGCGGCCGGGGCCGTCGTGTTGGGCATCAGCGTCCAGGATGAGGCGTCCCACCGCGCGTTCCGCGAGAAATACGACCTGACGTTCGATCTGGTGGCCGATCCGGACAAACGGATCACGCAGGCGTACAACGCGTTGGGGTTCCTCGGCGTGGCGAAGCGCGTGACCTACGTCATCGGGCCGGACGGGATCATCCTGGCCGCCTACCGGACCGTCGATCCGAAGAGCCACAGCCAAGAAGCCTTGAAAATCCTTGCGGGGAACCGAAGACCATGAGTCCGAAAACAGTGAAACTTCCGAACGTCCAGATCCCTCGAATCGTCCGCCTCAAGTACCATCCGTTCCTCGACTACTTTAAAGGCTTTGAGAACGTCGAGGCCGTCCGAGGGATCTTCGGACCGCAGACGAAAGCCGCGCTCCGCAGGCTCAAAGTCGAGTTCTTCTCTTCGAAGTGGGGCTACATGGGAGTCAGCGACGAGGACGGCCACCTCGTCGTCTCGGCGCACTACCTGCGGACGGGGAACCGGCGGGACATCTACCTCGACGTCGTCCACGAGCTCGTGCATGTCCGGCAGTTCAAGGAAGGGAAGGAGCTGTTCCCGGAGGGTTTCAACTACCCGGACGCGCCGACGGAGATCGAAGCCTATCGTGTGTGCATCGCGGAAGGCCGGCGACTGGGCATGACCGATCGGGAGCTGTTCAAGTACCTCAGGGTCGAGTGGATGGACGACAAAGACGTCCGAAAGCTCGCCGCGAACGTCGATGTGAAGGCCCCGCCAAAACCGCGAGGCGGGCGCAAGCGTTAGGGGAGGGCCATTCCGGCCGAAGCCTCCGGTCTCGTTCCCACATTATAGTTAAACAACTATAATCCGGCTCAGGACTCGAACGAGCTCAACTTGGGCTGCTGCGTTTTCGGCCGCTGCAGCTTGGTGACGCGGACGCCGATGAGTCGAACCCGGTGATTCCCTTCGGCGAACTCCTTGGCCAGCTCCACACAGAGATCTGCGAGGACTTTCTCATCGAGCACTTGGGAGCCCAGGGTCCGCTCCCGCAGGTGGGTCTGGAAGCCCTCGAACCGTATTTTGATCCCGACCGTGCGGAAGGTCGCGCCTTGGGCGCGCGCCCGAAGGAACACGTTCTGGGCCACATCGCGGATCGTCGATTCCACCTTCGCCCAGTCCGTCACATCCTTGTCGAACGTCCGTTCGACGCTGATCGATTTCGGGTCGGGGCGCTCCTCGACGGGCAGCTCCTCGATGCCGCGGGCAATCGCCCACAGCCAGATCGAGTTCTTGCCCATGAGCTTCTTCAGCTCTGCCCCGGGGTAACGGGCCAGCTCACCGATCGTGCGAACGCCGACCCCTTCGAGGACCTGGGCCGTCTTGGGCCCCACGCCGCTGATCTTGGTGACGGGCAGCGGCTCCAGGAACGCGGTCACCTCCTCGGGTCGGACCACCTTGATCCCGTCGGGCTTCGCCATGTCGGAAGCCATCTTCGCGATCGACTTGTTGGGTCCGACCCCGACGGTGCAGGCGAGGCCCTCTTTCTCCCGGACCGCCGCCTTGACCTTGGCGGCGTACGCGGCCACGTCGTCGAAGCCGTGCACCTTGGACGTCACGTCAAGGAACGCCTCATCGATGCTCACGTGCTCGAGGACGTCCGCGAATGAACGGAGGACCTCGATCACGCTCTCCGAGGCGGCCATGTAGAGATCGTAGTTGGGTCGGAGGTACGCGGCCTGCGGCAACTTGTGCCAGGCCATCGTGATCGGCATGCCGCTCTTCACGCCGAGCTGGCGGGCCTCGTAGCTCGCCGCCATGACGACCCCGCGCCCCTTCCCTCCTTTCGGATCCGCCCCGACAATCACGGGCTTGCCGACGAGTTCCGGATTTCCCCTCCGCTCCACGCTGACGTAGAACGCGTCCATATCGACGTGGAAAATCACGCGGGCCACGGACCGGAAACGGCGCGGTCCTTGATTAGTCTGGCTCTGCGGGCCCGCTTCACGCGGCTACTGGACGCAGAACTCGTTGCCTTCGGGGTCCTGCAGGACGACCCAATACTCCTCCGGCTCTTCCTCGGACCGAGGCGGCTCGTCCCAGACCTCCTGTTTCGTGGCTCCGAGTTTCAGGAGCCGGTCGACTTCCTTGTTCACCTGGGCCTTGCGCGTCTCAGGAGGAACGGCCATTCCGCCGCTCGCGTTAAGGTCCAGGTGGAGGCGATTCTTCGCCGGCTTCGGGGTATCCATCTGTTGAAACAAGATCCTGGGTCCCCGTCCATCCGGATCGACGATCGCGCTGGTCAAGTTCCACTCTTCCTCGGGCACCTTCCACGCCTTGAGCGCCGCCTCCCAGGACGCGAATCCCCTGGGCGGGTCTTGCCGCTTGTAGTGGAGCGCCTCGGCCCAGAACCGGGATAGCCCATCCGGATCTCGCGTGTCGAATACAATCTGCGTCTTCGTTCCCATGGAATCCCCGGTCGGTGAAATACGACGAGATCCTATTTAGACACGAAGCCGCCGACCGAAGGGCCGGATCACCCGAAGTCCCCGAGGCCCTTCTGTGCACCGGCGGGCCCCTTCGCGGGGAAATCGTACTCCATCATACCTGCGAGGCGGCGGAACTCATTGACGCTCCCGGGACCGAATCCCGCGTAATGGTTGTTGAAGAAGACGAGGGCGCCCTTGACGGAATCGGAGGTCCCATCGAGCTCCTTGTACCATTCCCGCATCTCCGCAGATTTGTCCTTCTGGGTCTCCTTGAACTCCGTGATCTCGCGGTCTCCGACCATCCTCAGGTAGACGTAATCGGCGGTGACATCCGCTGGGCTCTTGAGATATTGGTTCTCCGTCCAGACCATCGCGACGTTCCGGTCCCGTAGGAGATCGTAGACGTCGTCCCGGAACCACGACTTGTGCCGGAACTCGATCGCGTGGGGATACTTCATCTCGAACGACTTCACGAAGTCCTTCATCAGGGCCCAGTGCGGCTCGAACTTGATCGACGGCGGGAGCTGTGCGACGAGCGACCCGCACTTCTCCCGGAGCTCCTTCGCCGATGCGTAGAACCACTCCAGAGGCTCCGAGACGTTCTTGAGCTTCCTCTCGTGGGTGATCCGCCGCGGCATCTTCATCGTGAACAGGAACCCGGGGGGCGTCGTCTTGTACCAGCCCTTCGTCGCGGCGGGGCCGGGATTCCGGTAGAACGAGGAATCGACTTCGACGCAGTCGAAGACGCCGGAATAGAGCTTCAGGTAGTCGGACTTCGGGGTGTCCTTCGGATAGAACCCGCCGAGCCAGTCGTCGTAGCCCCAGCCGCTGCAGCCGACCCGCAGCTTGTCCTTGAGCGCCATCGTGGCTTCCAACGAGGATAACCGCCCGAGAATGAATAAATAGCGCCTGGAAGCGTGGGAACGGTCCTCCGGCGGTCGAGCACGTGGACCTCATCCTCGGCCTGTTGATCATCTTCGTCTCGGCGCGGGCGGCCGGGGAAGTAATGGAAAAGCTCCACCAGTCGCCCATGATCGGAGAGGTTCTCGCGGGCATCCTCGTGGGACCGATGGTCCTCGGCCTCATCAATCCGGATCCGACGACGTCGTTCGGGGCATCGTTGAACGTCGTCGCGAACCTCGGTGTGTTCATCCTCGTGCTCCTCGCAGGCATCGAACTCGGCCGCGAGGGCCTCCGCAAAGCCTTCAAAGAACGGAGCATGGTCGTGGCCTTCGTCGAGTTCT
>Ga0307469_10000850_pt1 | contig 11210 bp, 11 predicted proteins | sample atmos_gasesAM2C__FD_203084 | JGI IMG/M metagenome (GOLD analysis project Ga0307469, IMG submission 203084) | Hardwood forest soil microbial communities from Morgan-Monroe State Forest, Indiana, United States - atmos_gasesAM2C_515 | ecosystem: Environmental > Terrestrial > Soil > Temperate...
GGGGGCGATGGCGGACACTCTGCCGACGCCGGCGAGGGCTAGGCGCCCTCCAGATCTGTCCTCGAGATCACGTCTGCCGCAACGCCGTCCGGTACAGCTCCTTCATCCTCTGGTAACGTGCGAACGCATGTTCGTCCAAGTCAGGGGTGAGGTACTCGTCGAGGGTCGGTAGGAGCGCGCGAAGAGCCGGGCCCCGGACGAGCCACTGGAAGTACGATCGGCCCGAATGGTGGTACGGGCCGTAGAGCCGGGAGCCGGGAACGATCTCGACCAGGTGGCGGAAGAGCGCCTCGTGTCGCGTGTGCATACGTACCGTCACGGATGGCTGGCGGCCGTCTCCTCCGAAGCTCCCCTCTCCGATGAGCACGCCGATCAGGACGCCTATTTCGAATCCCGTCGTTGTAAGTCACCTCCATCTAGCTGCGGAAGTTGTTACACCGTATGGTAGCACGTGAAACATCGATCTCCGACGGCCTCGTCCGGCTCGGCCTCTCGGCCCGTCAGGAAGGCGTGCGCCGGCTCGTCCGATACGCCGAGATCCTCGAGCAGGAGGCCCTCCCGCTGGGCTTCCTCGGACCGAAGGAGGGTCCGCGGATCGTCCCTCGCCATGTCCTGGAGTCCTGCGCTTTGATTCCGCTCCTGCCTTCAGACGGCTCCATCATCGACGTCGGGGCCGGTCCCGGACTGCCCGGAGTGCCCATCGCCTGCCTGTACGACGGCACCGTGACCCTGCTTGAGTCGAACCATCGCCGCGCGGACTTCCTCCGCCGCATCGTTCGCGAGTTGGGACTGTCGGCGGACGTCGTCGAGGGCCGCGCGGAGGAGATCGCCCGCACTGAGCTCCGCGAGCACTTCGGGGCCGCCGTCTCGCGAGCCCTGGCTGCGCCGGCTACTGCGCTGGAGCTCTGTCTGCCCTTCGTCGCGGTAGGCGGCCGGATGGTGTCGCTCGTCACGCCCGGCGTGCCCGATCGCGTGCCGCCGTCCGACGCGGAGCGCGACAACGGCGACGATGGGTTGGGTGCGGATGCGAGTAAGCCGGCCGCCGTCGACGAGCGCATCGGCACGTTAGCTGACGTCCAGCGTCTCGCGTCGATCTCCGTAACCCTCGGCGGCGGCGCCCCGGAGCTCGAACCACTTGAAGTTCCTGGCGCGGATGCGTCAAGATGGGCCATGATTGTTCCGAAGGTCGACCCGACGCCGGATCGCTTCCCCCGCCGCACCGGAGTGCCCGCGAGGAGGCCGCTCGGCTAGGGATGTGGCAGTTGTTGCTTAGTGGGGGTTCTGGGGTAGATGTGATGCGTTTCGCGGTAGCCAACCAGAAGGGTGGCGTCGGTAAGACGACCACCGCGATCAACCTCGCGGCAGCGCTCGCCGCGCTTGGTCGTCGCATCCTGCTCGTCGACCTGGACCCGCAGGCGAACGCCACAACGGGTGTCGGGATCGAGCACAGATCCCTCGAGCTGACGGTATACGACTGCCTGGTAGGGGACACCCCACCACGGAGCGTGGTCAGACGAACCGATTACGCGAATCTCGACATCCTCCCGTCGACCATCGATCTCGCGGGGGCCGAACTCGAACTGGTATCCGCGATCGCCAGGGAGACGAAGCTGCGCCGCGTCCTCGACGACGTCGGGACCTATGACGTCGTCTTCATCGACTGCCCTCCGTCACTCGGCCTCCTCACGGTGAACGCGATGACGGCCGCGGACCGGGTGCTCGTGCCTATCCAGTGCGAGTACTACGCCCTCGAGGGCCTCGGCCAGCTGCTGCGGAACATCGAGCTGATCCGCGCCGGCCTCAACCCGGCACTTTCCGTGGGCGGGATCGTCCTGACGATGTACGACGCCCGGACGAAGCTCTCCGAGGAGGTCGCACGGGAGGTCCGGAGCCATTTCGGCGATCAGGTCTTCTCGACGATCGTGCCACGGAGCGTGAGATTGTCCGAGGCGCCGTCGTACGGGCAGCCGGCGATCGTGTACGACGCTTCGTCCCGTGGATCCAAGGCATACGTGTGGCTGGCGGAGGAGTTCGACCGGCGGTACCTCGCCCCGGCGACGCCCGTCCCTGCCACGGAGAGTGAACCGCAACCATACGAACCCGATGGTGCGTCCGGAGAGGCCGAAGCCCCCGAGCATCACGACGCCGCCGTCGCAGATCACGGGGAAGGGGCGGCATGAAGCGGAAGTCGGGTCTCGGCCGCGGTCTCGGCGCCCTCCTCCCGTCGACGGAGGAGCAGGCGCGCGTCGTCGAGGAAGGCGCTCCACCGCCGGCGTCATCCGGACTGACAGAGCTCGACGTCGACGTCATCCACCCGAATCCGCGGCAGCCGCGCACCGTCTTCCGGACGGAGGACATCGAAGAGCTCGCCGCGTCGATCCGAGAACAGGGCGTGCTCCAGCCGGTCGTCGTGCGGCCCCGGGCGAGCGGCGGCTACGAGCTCCTCGTCGGCGAGCGTCGGCTTCGCGCGTCCAAGCTCGCCGGCGCAACACGGGTGCCGGCGATCGTGCGCCAGGTCGACGACCGTCGCGCGCTCGAACAGGCGCTCGTCGAGAACGTGCAGCGCGCGGACCTCGGCCCCCTCGAGGAAGGGGCGGCGTACCGCAACCTCCTCGACCTCTTCGAGCTGACGCAGGAAGAGGTCGCGCGCCGGGTTGGGAAGAGCCGCGTCCACATCACGAACACGCTGCGTCTGCTCGATCTGCCGACCGAGATCCGGACGATGATCGACGAAGGCCGCTTGCAAGCCGGACACGCACGGGCACTCCTGGCGATCAGGGATCCGGAGAAGCAGATCGCGACCGCGCGTCGTGCGGCAGAGCGTGGACTCACCGTTCGCCAGATCGAGGAGCTCGCGCGAACCGAAGAGCCGCACACGTCGCGCGAAGAGAAGGAGCAACGTAACCGCCGCTTCCCCGATCTCGAAGAGCCACTCGCGGATCACCTCGGTACGGACGTGCGCATCGAGTCCGGACGCGGCCGCGGACGCATCGTGATCTCATTCGGATCGCGCGACGATCTGCACCGGATCGTCGAACTGTTGCTGAATTACTGAGTCGGCACGGTCGCGTGCCCCATTCGCGCGAGAGCTGCATCGACGATCTGTAGCGCGAGCTGTTCGAAGGTCCGTCCGCTCTGCGTCGCTGCGAGCGGGAGGATCGAACCTTCGGTGAGCCCCGGACACGTTTTGATGTCGAGGACCTGTGGTCCGTCCGGGCCGATGCGTATGTCGACGCGTCCGAAGTCACGGATCCCGATCGTTCGCGCTACATCCACAGCGACGACCGCGGCGGCGCGCAGTGCATCGTCAGGGAGCCGTGCCGGGCACACGTACTCGCTCGCACCCGGGCTGAGACGCGTTTCGAAATCGTGCACGCCCGTGGTGGTGCGGATCTCGACGGCGGGAAGCGCATCGAGCTCCGGGCCGGCAACGGCTATCGACAGTTCATCACCGGGGACGAAGCGTTCGATCAGCACGCGATCGCCGTGGTCGAAGGCCGCCATCGCCGCAGCCGTGAGATCGGTGGCATCTTGCACGACGCTCAGGCCGAGCGCGCTTCCTTGCGCCGCCGGCTTGAGGACGACGGGGTAGCCGAGACGGTCGGCCGCCCGCCGAAGTGCGGCCCCCGCACCCATGTGCCGAACAGCATCGGACGAAACGACGTACGCCGGCGGCGTAGGCAGACCCGCACGGCGCAGCATCCCCTTCGTGAGTCCCTTGTCGAACGCGAGACGACATGTGAGCGGAGGTGAGCCCGTGTACGCGACGCCGAGTGCCTCGCACGTTGCCTGCAACGTCCCATCCTCGCCGTCGCGACCATGCAATGCGATGAACGCAACGTCACAGTTCGACAGCGTGCGCACGAGATCACTGTCGACGTCGACCTCTTCGATGATGTGATCGGTGTGGCGCAGCGCGGCCGCGACGTGATGACCGGACTGCAACGAGAAGTCGCGTTCGAGCGATCGGCCCCCGCGGACGATCGCGATGCGCGCCATCACTCCGCCTCGAGCGATCGCGCGAACTCGAGTTCCTTCTCCACGACGGATCCGATCCGTCGGATCCCCTCGTCGATGTCGGCGACGGACGGGTACGAGAAGTTCAGCCGCATCGAACGCTGTCCGTCGCGCTTGACCGGATAGAACGCCGTGCCGGGCACGTACGCCGCGCCGGCCTCGAGGCACCGTGCGAGCATCGCCTTCGTGTCGATGGGTGCGGGGAGTGTCGCCCAGACGAACAGACCGCCTTCGGGGCTCGTCCATGTCGCCTCGTCCGGGAAGTACTGGGCGAGCGCGTCTACCATGGCATCGCGTCGTTCCCTGTAGGTCTTTCGCACGATCTCGAGGTCGGTGGGGACGTATCCGGAACCGAGATACTCGGCGGCGGCGAGCTGCGTGAGCGGCGATGAGCAGAGGTCGGCTGCGCCCTTCGCGAGCTCGAGACGTTCGCGCACCGGTTCCGGCGCGAGCACCCAGCCGATGCGGATCCCCGGACACACCACCTTCGAGAGGGTGCCGAGGTACACGATCCCCTCGTCGGTGAGCGAACGGAGCGGCGATACGGGCTCACCTTCGAAGCGCACCTGCGCGTAGGGGTTGTCCTCGACGATCAGCACATCGTGACGGTGGCAGATCTCGATCACCCGCGGACGTCGCGCCTCCGTGAGCGTGATGCCGCTCGGGTTCTGGAACGTCGGCACGAGGTAGAGGAACTTCGCCCGCCGGCCCTCGGACGCGACCGTGCGGAGCTTCTCCTCGAGCGCGTCGGGGATCACGCCTTCCTCGTCGAACGCGACGGTCTGGATGTCCGTCTGGTAGGACCCGAAGGCGTCGAGCGCACCGACATAGGTCGGTGCTTCGGTGAGGATCAGATCGCCGGGGTCGCAGAAGATCTTCGCGAGGAATTCGAGGGCTTGCTGCGCGCCGTCGGTGACGAGGACCTGATGCGGCTCGGCTTCGATCCCTTCCGTCGCCATCAGCGCCACGAGTTGCTCACGGAGCGAGACCATCCCGCCCGCGCCCGCGTAGCCGAGGGGGTCCTTGCCCGGCTCGTGCCGATGCCGCACGACCTCGACGCATTCCCAGAAGCGATGCTCGACGATGCTCGTGTCGGTGTTCCCGCCGGCGAGCGAGATGATCTCCGGACGTTCGAGCACCGAGAAGAGCGCACGGATCTCCGAGCCGGTCATGCCGGTCGCGCGTGCGGCGTAGCGATCGCGGTACGGGTCGGGCATCTACCCATTGTGCGGGACCGCGGAAGGCCCCGCGCGATTCAGCTGAAGTAACGTTCGATGCCCGCGGCCACCGCTTGTCCGAGCGCTTCGAGGTAGGGATCCTCGCCGAGGAGCGCGTCGTTGCTCGGGCAAGCGAGGTCGACGACCACGGCCGGCATCCGCGTCTGACGCAGGAACGGGAGATTGCGCCCGAGCAACTGCGTCGGTCCGAGGCGCGGGCGAAGCGTTTCGCCGATCGACTCCGCAAGTTCGCGGCCCGTCGCCGACTGTCTGCCTTCGACAGACCAGAACGCCACCGTCGGTCCGGGGTCCGTACGGCACGCGAGGTGGAGCGATACGGCGAGGTCGGCCGAGCGCGCGTTCGCGGTTTCGCACCGACGATCCTCAGCGGGTCCTTGCTGGACTGCGCGCGACAGCAGCGCCGTCGCACCGCGGGACGAGAGCGCTTCGGATGCCGACTCGGCGATGCGGTAGACGATGTACGCCTCCGGGATCCCCGGCGTCGTCACGCACCCGACGTCGTGACCACCGTGCGCCGGATCGAGGAACACCGTTCGTCCGCCGATGCCGATGGAGCGTTCGCGTTGGAGACGTTCGCGGAGCTCGGCCTTCGAGCCGGGGCCGATGCGGCGCCGGAGCCTGTCGAGCGCTTCGAACGTGTCGTGCGCGGCGTAGCCGTCCGCGACGAGGCCGGTGTTGCGCTGGAAGTCGCGGAGCGCGTTCTCGGTGTCGAACCCGAAGATGCCGTCTTCCTTGCCGGCGTCGAAGCCGAGGGCGTTGAGCCGGCGTTGCAACTCGCGCACGTCGTCACCGCGCATCATCCGGCCCGGCCCCCGGAGGTAGAGCATGCGGCTCCCGAGGGTTCGTCCGGCCTCGACGAGCTCGCGCCAGGTGTGGTCGCCGACGACGCCGTCCGGGCTCAGGCCGCGGCGCACCTGGAAGGCCTTCACGGCCGACTCGGTGGACGGACCGAAGCCGCCTCGCTCGCCGCCGATGGGGTAGCCGAGCGCGATCAGGCGCGCCTGAACGTCGAGCACGGCGCTGCCCTCGTCACCGAGCTGGAGGTGTTCGGGGGGACCTACGGACATCGCTCCCGAAGGGTAGCCGAGGACGCAACCGGGTGGTTCGTCCTCGCAGCGCGGCTACGCCAGGTGCGGCTCGATCTCCTTGAGGAGCGCTTCCTTCGCACGAGCACCGACGACACGTGCCCGCTCCTCGCCCTTCGCGAACAGGATGAGCGTCGGGATCGAGAGGATGCCGAGGCGCTGGACGACGTCGGGGTGATCGTCGGCATTGAGCTTGACGACCTCGAGCTTGCCCGTCTTCTCCGTTGCGATCTCCTCGAGGATGGGGGCGATCGCGCGGCACGGCGCGCACCACTCGGCCCAGAAATCGACGAGGACCGGCGTGTCGCCGGCGACCGTGGACTCGAAGGTTTCGGCGGTCAACGCCGCGAGATCGGCCATCAGGTGTCCTTTCGTGGTGAGCGGGCTTTTGATGCTAGCGCCCGGTGCTGTCACCCGGGGCCACGTGCTGGGAACCCTTGCCTCGGCCGTCGCATTCCGGGCGGCGGACGTCTCGGACCCGTACTGTCGTGTCTGACGTGACGCCCACGGACATCCTCGCCATCGCCCTGGCCGAGCAGGAGCGCGCCCGGTCGATCATCGACGGACTCGGTCCGTGCCCCGTGAAGCTCTCTCGGGCGACGACGCTCTTCGGTTCGTTCCTCGTCGATCAATCGGACGGATCGATCGAGATCCGGATCAGCAAGCACATCGTCGACGGCGCGCACGTTCGCGAGACGGCGCGACATGAACTCGCGCATCAAGCGGCGTGGGAGCGTTACCGCGACATGGGACACGGACCGCTCTGGCAGACGCTCGCGTCGTACCTCGGGTGCCGGCCCGCGTCGTGCACCGAGGATGCGCTCGATCCGGTCGCGATGCTTCGGTACCAGCGGTACGTGATCACGTGCACACGGTGCGGGTGGTCGATCTCGCGGCAGCGACGATCGAAGCTCGTGACCCGGACGAACCGCTACGGCTGCGCGCGGTGCCGGGGACCACTTCGTGTCGAAGAGGTTGAACGCGCGAACGCTTAGTGACCTTCGAGCCAGCGTTCGGTATCGATCGCGGCCATGCATCCCATGCCGGCGGCCGTGACCGCTTGCCGGTAGACGTGATCGACGCAGTCGCCGCCGGCGAAAACGCCTTCGACCGACGTTCGCGATCCCTCGTGCACCAGGATGTAGCCGGCGTCGTCCAGATCGATCTGTCCTTCGAAGATCTTCGTCGCCGGGTCGTGGCCGATCGCGATGAAGAGTCCGCCGGCGGTGCGTTCGGATGACTCGCCGGTCTTGACGTTGCGGAGCTTGATCGTCTTGAGCTTGTGGTTCTCGCCGGCGACTTCGTCGAGGACGGTGTCCCACACGAAATCGATCTTCGGGTTGTCGAACGCACGCTGCTGCATGATCTTCGTCGCGCGGAGCTCATCGCGGCGGTGGATCACGGTGACCGAACGGCCGAACCGCGTGAGGAAGAGCGCTTCCTCGATCGCCGTGTCGCCGCCTCCGACCACGACGATCTCGGCGTCGCGGAAGAAGAAGCCGTCGCACGTCGCGCAGTAGGAGACGCCGTGTCCGGAGTACTCGATCTCGCCGGGTATCCCGAGCTTCCGGTACTCGGCCCCCGTGGAGATGATCACGGACCTCGCGACCTGCAGATCGTCGCCGGACCAGACCTTGAACGGGCGCTCGGACAGGTCCACCTTCGTCACGTTCTCGGAGACGACCTCCGCGCCGAACCGCTCGGCCTGCTTCCGGAAGAGCTCCATCATCTCGGGGCCCTGGATGCCGCCGGGGAACCCGGGATAGTTCTCGACCTCGGTCGTGTTCTGGAGCTGTCCGCCCCACTCGAGACCGGCGTACATCAACGGGTTGAGGTTTGCGCGCGCGGTGTAGGTGGCGGCCGTGAATCCCGCGGGGCCCGACCCGATGATGATGACGTTGCGCGGTTCCATGTCTGTCCAACTCCCGAAACGAACCTGTATTCCTAAGGAGCGTAGAGGTTGGCTTCGGCGACTGCACATGTCCAGGCCGACGTTCCACCGCCCGGCGCGCCTTGCGTCAGCTTCGTGATCCACAGCAGCCAGTAGCGCGCGGTGTGCGGTGAGAAGCGCAGCGCCGTCGCGAGTTGCGGTGACGTGACCGCCGTTGCCGTCTGCCACTGATCGATCTGGTTCGTCCGGGCGTCCGAGTAGCGCAGCTCGAAGTTGCAGGGCGCGCCGACGAAGAGCACCTCGGCCTGGCCCACTGCGGCGGGGGAGCCCAGATCGAAGATCACGCCGACACCGGGTTTCTTTCCGTTGAAGTACGCGTTGGTGGTGTAGCGCTCCGTACTCCAGAAGGTCGTCGGCGAGCCGTCATCGATCTTGTTGACCGTCCCGTGGCCCTCCCGGCCGTCGCCTCCGTCGCGACGCGGGTCGAAGTCGGTCACGGAGAACACGCGAAGTGCTGTGCCGTGGATCTTCCCGCCCGGAACGAAATTCGAACCCGTTCCTCGATGACCGAGTCGTGTCGCGCCGAACGCGATGACGGCGATGAGGACCGCGGCGACGACGGCCGGCCAAACCCTCCGTGCCCGACGCTGCACCGGTGCGGCCACCGGCGTCGGTCGGAGCGAACGCAGATCCGTCAGGACATCGGTCGCGGAGCCGTAGGCGCCGGTGCGCAAGCTGTCGACGACGCGCGTCAGCTCGTCGACTTCGCCGGACTGGCGCTGGCAGACGCGGAACAGCATCTCGCCGAACGCGCGGAGGTCGTCCTCGCGTTTCGCGGAGCGTGCCCGTGACGAAAGCGCGAAGTCGCCGACCTTCGCGCCCGCTTCCGAGAGCAGGACGTTGCCCTCGTGAAGATTCCCGTGCACCACGCCGCGTTCGTGCGCGTATTGCAGCGCTTCCGCGACGTCGATCGCTGTGTGGAGCGCGTTCGTGGCCGACAACGGCAGGCGAACGGATGCGAGCGACGTCGGCAGGAGCTCGCTCACCGTGAAGAAGCGGCCGGTGTCGGTTCCCGTGTCGAAGACCCTGACGACGCGCGGATGCGTGAGCGAAGCAGCGAGCCCGGCCCGCTGGGTCAACGCGGCGCGGTCGAGGCGTGGATCGAAGATCCGGAGCGCGACGCCACGGTCGAGCCGTTCGTCGACGGCCTGCCAGGTGACCCCTTGCTCGCTCGTGCCGAGCTCATGGTCGAGCAGGTACCGTTCCCCCACCCGCTGCCCCGGCGCGAGGCGAGTGGGCAATTCAGTCTCCCGTGAGGATGTACGCGACGCCGATCACACCGGGGCCTGCATGCGTTCCGACGATCGGTCCGAAGGCCCAGACATCACCCGGCTCCACATGAAGAACGCCGTCCAGCAGCTCGAGGAAACGGTCGGTGTCCGGCGCGTTCGCCGAGATGACGACGAGACGCTCGATCTTCGCGGCGTCGTGCTGCACGAGTTCGACGATGTGTTCGAGGGCCTTGGCACGCGTGCGGACGCGGCCGACGGGTTCCACGACGCCGTCGGAGAGTCCGATGATCGGCTTGAACTTGAGCATCGTCCCGAGGAGCGCCTGTGCGCCGCCGATCCGTCCGCCGCGCCGGAGGTACTCGAGCGTGTCGATCGTGCCGATGAGACGCACCCGCGCACGCAAGCTCTCGATCTCGGCGGCGATCGCGGCGACGTCCGCGCCTTGTCCGGCGCGTTCGGTTGCGTGTAATGCGAGGAGGCCTTGGCTGGCGGAGACGCCGAGGGTGTCGATCACCGCGATGGGAACCGACGTGACCTCCTTCGCCGCGACTGCCGCGGACTGGTAGGTCGCCGACAGCTTCGAGGACAGATGCAGCGAGACGATCCCCGTCGCGCCGTCGGCGACGAGCCGTTCGAACGCTTGTTGGAAGTCGCCTGCGCTCGGTGCAGCGGTCGCGGGTGACTCGGATGAGGTCCGCAGCTTCTGCCAGAACTCGTCCGGACCGAGTTCGACGCCCGAGAGGTAGCTCTCCGAGCCGAACCGGACCGTGAGCGGAACCACGGTGATGTCTTTGGAACGTGCGAGTTCGGCCGGGATATCGGCCGCCGAATCCGTCACGACACGGACCGTCACGAAGGCGCCTTTCTGCTCTGTCGTCGGAACAGACCGAGGACGATCATGCGTTCTTCGAGGCCTGCGACCTGCGAAAACGCGAGGTAGAGGATAGCACCGGTGCCGACGGCGGCCCCCAGCGCGACGACGTCGGAGCTGTGGATGGCGTGGAGGACGGCCCAGACCGCGACGCCCATCAGCGCGCCCATCGACGCGATCCGTGCCATCGGGCCGGCGAGGGACCGGAGGCCGAGCCCGGTGGGCACCCGACGACGCAGGAAGAAGAGCAACGCGATCACTCCGACGAGATAGGAGACATCGAACGAGTACGCAAGGCCGGACACATGACGCCACAAGAAGAGGGGATAGTTCAATCCGCTCTGCACGATGACGGCCCCGAGGTTCACGAGGGTGGGCGTCCGCGTGTCGGGCAAGGCGTAGAAACAGCGCGCGACGAGTTGGAACGCGGAGAAGAAGACGAGGCCCGGTGCGAACGCGCGGAGCACCGCCGATACCGCCGCCGCATCGCGTCCCGTCGCCACGCCGTGCGCGAGCAACACCCGCGTCATCGGCGAAGCGATGAGTGCGTAGCCGACGGCGGCCGGAACGATGAGGTAGGTCACCCCGCGTGCGCCGGTCTGGAACGTTCGGCGGTAGGACGACCAATCAGCGGAGGCCGCAGCGCGTGACAGATCGGGATGGACCGCGGTGATGAGACTGACGGCGAAGATGCCGTAGGGGAGCGTGAAGATCTGGTACGCCGCGCTCCACGACGTGACGCCGCCGTGCTCCCGGTACGCGAGATTGAGGTCGACCCACTGTCCGATCTGATTGACCAGTGCGTACGCGATCGCG
>Ga0307469_10000851_pt1 | contig 11204 bp, 14 predicted proteins | sample atmos_gasesAM2C__FD_203084 | JGI IMG/M metagenome (GOLD analysis project Ga0307469, IMG submission 203084) | Hardwood forest soil microbial communities from Morgan-Monroe State Forest, Indiana, United States - atmos_gasesAM2C_515 | ecosystem: Environmental > Terrestrial > Soil > Temperate...
GGTCTCCTCCTTTGATCAATATGCCGTTCTCAGCACCCTTGCCCGTTCCAACCAGTAGGGCAGCGGGGGTCGCTAGTCCAAGTGCACAAGGACACGCTATGATCACGACGGAAACGAACGCCAATAGTGAGAAAGCGAGTCCGATTCCCCCGACGAAGTACCAGAACAAACCCGAAGCTGTTGCAATAATGATGACCGATGGCACGAAGTATGCGGAAACTCTGTCTGCTAAGCGCTGGAGGGGGGCCTTGCCTACTTGAGCTTCTTCGACAAGCTTTGCGATTTGTGAGAGGACGCTGTCCGGCCCGACTTTTGTCGCTTGAATCCTTAGCAATCCCGTCTTGTTTATTGTCGCTCCAATCACTTCGTCACCGCTGCGTTTGTCGCGCGGAAGGCTCTCCCCGGTAATCATGGATTCGTCGATCGTAGAGTTTCCTTCTACGACTCGTCCGTCGACCGGGACCTTCTTCCCCGGACGTACCAGCAGAATATCGCCGACTGCGACCTCCTCAACTGGTACGCTAACTTCGCTTCCGTTTCGGACCAGATGTGCCATTGTTGGCTGGAAGCTCAGTAGTCGGTGAACCGCCTCAGAAGCTCGGCCCTTTGTAATGTACTCGAGAAGGTTTCCCGTCTGTATCAATGTGATGATGATCGAGGAGGTCTCGAAGTAGGTCCCGCTGCCGGGAAAGAAGCCCGGGACGAATGTGGCGATTGCGCTGTATACCCATGCGGCGGTCGTGCCCAGACCGATGAGCAGGTCCATGTTTCCAATCCGTGACCTTAGGGCGTCGTAGCTACCCTGGTAGAACCTGTATCCGACGACAAACTGTACGGGTAGCGATAGAACGAACATTACGAGGTTGTTGACCTGGTGGTCTGAAATTATTGGAAGATAGGTCAGAGCGGCGATCGGAATCGTGAATGCTGCTCCGAGGGCGACGAGTCGTTTCAGGCGGGCCATGGTCTTCTGGGGGGCTTGGAATTGTGCAAGGCAGGCTTCGCTGCAGAAGTAGTACGTGGTTCCGTAACGTGTCGTCTGGAGAGCATGCTCGCCCTCCTCCACGTACATTCCACAGATCGGGTCCTTGGCCATAATGCTTCTCAGCCCACTAGTAATATACGGTTCGAGGGACTTAATCTCACGCCCTTACACCGGTAAAAGGCTCGATTCGAAACCTCGTCCCTTTCTAGGAATCTCCCTCTATCGCGGGAACTCGGGATGGTTGATTTCTGAGACCTATTTCACTCGACGTTGTTCGGATTGAATAGGTTAGTCTACTCCTAGGTTTTGCGGGGCTTTTCCGGAGAGAAGAATTTACCGTCAAACGGTGAGTGTAGGGACGCTATGCGTATCTTAGCGTTCTATCAGACAATCACGTCAAGAAGGAATTGGATTCATGAGGACGAACCTGATCTCGGGGTTCCAGATGTCAGTCAACTACTGGTTCGACCTTGTCTTGCAGGGGATGGGCGGGCCTATCCGTGATTGGGTCTATGACTTCTTGGATAAGAAGGGCATCAAGCGGGAGGACATCCCGAGCAGGTTTGAGGATGTTGTGAAGATACTGCATGAGAGGTTGGGAACTAGTGCCCGTGTGATTGCCTACCGGACGATGGTTGAGCTGTACAAGGAGTTCTCCTTGAGCGCCAACTTCGACTATGAGGATTCTATTGAGGACAGATTTGTCTTCCTCAAAGAGAGAGTCTTAGCGGATCGACTGCATCCGACCAGAACTCCAAGCCTAAAACTCGCATTCTAAGCAAGCCTGTCTTATGGACGGCAGGTGGAAGAAGTCAACCATACTTCGATCTAGGTTAGGGTCAAAGCACGCTTGCGTGTCGCGAGGAGAAATTGTTGGCCCCCTTTTTGGGAGAGCGTTCGCCAGTTGAAACTGTTCCTGGCAAGTTTTCCGCTTTAGGATGGAGAATAGGCTTGAATCATGATCTTCTAAATGGTACAATTCCCCTAGGCAGAAGCGTGAAGTAAAGGGGGCAACAGGACCGCCTCCCCTGATCCGTGATCAGGGCTTATTCTGTGCCTTTCCGCCCTAGGACGAAACAGTCTGCGCGTGAGGAATCAGGCTTTCAACCTGGCTCGTCTCGACGCCATCTGGCCCGCTACTATCGCGGCGGGGTAGAGAACCTCCTCTTCTTGCTTCGAATGGGCCTCTAGCGCCTCGGCAAATCGAACCGCAGTCAGATGACCCTCTTCAGCCCCAACCTTCTTCAGCCGTTCAAGGAACTTGCGAAGTTCTCTGTGACCGTGAAGCATGCCCGGATACTCCTTCTCCAACCTTGAGCCCAGCAGGGATGCTCGCTTGGCGACTCCGCTCTTTAGCTTCCCATCAGCAATGTCTCTCAGAATCCCCAAGAGAGGCAGAGCTAGGCTCTCTTCCTTCTCAATGTGGGCTTTGAGATCTTCCGACAGCTTCTCCGCAATGCTCCCCGTTTTTCCTGATAAGTGTTGTACTTCGATTAGGAGTCCCCAGATTTCTTCATGCTCCTGCTCCAAAGAAGGAGGCGCTGATAGTGGCATGAGAAGGCCGAGGGAATGATCGATACTTATTGGTATAGTACACTTTGCCACACAGCGAAAACCGTAAGCCTTTATCCTAGAGGGCTTGATGCGATCACTGATTCGTCATGGAAAAGGTGGAGAAGATGGCCGGAGGTCTCATGTGGAGAATTATCGGAACTATTCTGGCGTTTTCAGCATTTCTAATCGGGTCGCTGATCTACGTGGGCTTCTACACCAGCGGTTTTGATCTCGGCCAGAAGGTCATAGTAGTTCTCGTCGCTCTCATCATTGCGTTCGCGGCAGTAGCCATAATGTGGGTGACCTTCGCCGGGCGCAGGGGATGGATGCGCGACCGATGGGGAACCTAAGCCTGGTGGGGCAGAGCCCGACCCGGTAAACTATGTTCGGACACAGCTGTCTTTGTGAACCGTAGACGGCGTCGGATCCCTCTACCAAGAAGTCCAACCACCATTCAACGAATGGATTCGACAGTGACCTCTTTCGAGGTCCTTCCATAATTCACGTCCCGCGACTGCATCGGTCTCTTGAGAGAAAAGAGAAGTTTGGCTACCTCGCATGGGCTTACGGTCGCCTCATTTCGTTTATGCCGAAGCTTTCATTGATTGCATTGAGCGCCGCCAGGCAATGACATAGCCTACTCCACCCGCAAAGGCTCCGAGGAGCGCTACAATAGCGAAGACTGCGATGGGTTGAACGAGCAGGCCAAGTACTTGCATGTGAACGCTGCAGCTGGGGTCCGCTGGGTTAGCCTTGCAAAAAGTGCTACTCCCGGTCGTTGAGATGAAGTTAACCGCTCTCCACCCGCCTATCCACATGAGCCATGTGGCGCCGGTGACTCCGACGTTCATGAGAACTAGGTGAAGCCATGCGAAGACGTTGCTGATTCCAGTGTAGGGCGCCCTTAGATTAGATTCGAGGTGTTGGTAGAACAGAGATGTAACCGCTGCGGCTAGGGGTCCGAAGATGATGAATCCGAGATAGCCTACGGTGAGCCAGTTTCCTGCGCCTCCTCCTGCGACTATCTTCGCTGCCCCTGGAGTTCCGTATTGTGAGTCATAGAGAAGAAATGCAGTCGCGCTGGCAGCCAGTGCACCTTGGACTATAGCCGCAATGACGAACCGGTTCGCCCACTTGCTCCACGGGGCGAGTGAAGGATCGGCTTGGAACCCGACGATTGTACCCGGCCTTCTTTCCCTGGCGAGAATAAAAGTCCCGGGCTGGTTTGTTTTTGTGTCATTTTCATTGTTGTATCCACCAATTTTTTCCATTGTGTTTTCAACGAACATACTGCGCGTCTATGCCATTTAGGCGGGGCGTCCACTTTGTGCAGAAAAACCTCAACTGTATTACATTGAGGTACAAGATGAGCAGATACAATGTGTACTTTCTAGTGACAGTGTGAACCTTCCACTCAAGTAGTCCAAGAGTACTCTATTCCTCAGGTAGCAATCGGTTGCGAGGCCAATGGTGCAGCCCGGGATTGTAGGAGGGGAGCTCGCCACTGAAGCTGTTCCAACCAGCAAGCGGGCCAGGGGGGTTCTTGACATATCCGGAACGAAACTTGTTGATCGGCCTTCATTCCTAGAGGAGAAACTGAGGAGGATGCAAGGGGTTATCGATCTTGAGATCAATGCGTTCTCGAGCCGGATAACCGTAGAGTTTGACCCTTCCCTAATCACTCTCGACAAGATCAAAGCCTCCATAGCAAGGCGAAAGGATCGTAAGTCCCGACAATCTCAGTGGCTTCTCCTCCCCCGCCGCGTCAGGCGAACGACGGCTGGCAGTTGCTGAAGCACGTCTGAAGCTAGCATGCTTTCTCCAAGCCTTTCAGAAGCCATTCCGCCCGCCCGGCCTACAATATACGCAGCCCCCGTTGCCGATTCAAACGGATCTTGACCTCTTGCGAGAAGAGCGCCTGCGGCTCCGGCTAGTAGATCGCCGTACCCACCCTTAGTCATGTACGGGGATCCTTCATTGTCAATGTAGGATCTTGTCCCATCGGAGATGAAGTCCTGAGCTCCCTTTACAATAACAGACGCATTATAGCGTCTGGCTAGAGACTTTGCAGCGATTGATCTTTTTCCAGGGGAACGAGGCCAGGGGGTTCCTGCGAGTGCTTGATACTCTCCAGGGTTTGGCGTTAGGAGCATTCGCTTTCCATTGCAGGCATTGGGCTTTGATGCGAGCGCATGTAGGGTTTCAGCATCAGCCACGATGGGAGCTTTGCAGTCTCTTATTATGGAAAGGAGTGCGCTATGGGCTGCTGATGTCCGCGTGACTCCACATCCAATGATAAGAGAATCTGCTCGTGACAGGAATTCTCGGGCGACTCGAGGGTCCGGGAATGGGGTGTTGCATGACGCTGTGATGAGGTCCGGCGAGTGTCCAGCCACAATGTCGGCTGCACGTCGGGGCGCGATGATGATTGCGATGTCTGCTCCGGTGCGGAGGGCTGCGAGCGCGTTGAAGGTGAGGCATCCTGCGTACTGGTCGCTACCGCCTACGATGATTACACGCCCGTAATCGCCTTTGCGTGTGTCTCTGGGACGTTGCGGATATAATCCGGCTAGATCTATTGGTCGTCTGAGATGTTGTTTCTTCAGTGATTATTCAGCGAACCTTGAGGATTCCATTTCCATCCTCGAAGGATGTCTTCTGTGCGATGCTTTGTCTCGGGGCTTGGTCATAAGTCTCTTTATCTTCTCTCCGATCTCTTCGAAGACTTCCTCGATCGACCAGCCTTCTTCTTCGAACTCGAAGTGTTCTTTTGGGAGTTTGATGAAGACTTGGACCTCAAAGCGCCTACGCTCCTTTTCGAGCAGGGAGGTCTTCACTATCGCTCTTGCTTCGATGATGTCGCGATGAATGCGGCCAAAAGCCTGCAACGATCTTTGAAACTTCAACTCTGCCTTTCGAGACTCGATGTCATCCTTCTGAAGACCCACAACTTGGACTGGTACCTCCTCGAATTCTTGTCCAGCCATTTGTCACTCCTCCCAAATTCGCTCTATCTGATTACCAGTACTGGACAATGGGCGTGTGAGACTATTCCGCTTGACACGCTTCCCAGTAGCATTTTCTTGAATCCGCCCAGCCCTCGAGTCCCTACTGTGATCAGGTCAACGTTCTCCTTGACGGCGTGATTGATTATTGTCTCGACGACCGAAGAGACCGCCTCCGGAATCTCTGTCTTGACAGAGATGCCACGCTTCTTGGCCTTGGACTCCGTGTCGCCCACGACACTCAGTGCAACTTTTCTCGCATAGGCGTAGTAAGCGTCGATCTCATGCTGTGAAGGAGCAGGTAGGCTCATCCCTACTGGGGATGCGATTGCGGAGTGGTAGTAGGATGTGGGAGGAATGATCGCATGAAGAACTATGAGTTCAGCCTTCAGCTTCTCTGCTAGTTCTAGCGCGGCTTGAGCCGCTCTCTGTGAACTCTCGGAACCGTCCAGAGCGACCAGAATCCTCTTGAACAATGGCCTCGACGCAGCAGGGGAAGGCTCTGGCTTATACTTCATCGTCTTTGTTTCCAATTGCATCACCAAAATTCAGCCGTCGGTAGGTCGTAAAGTTTTCGCAATGATCTTCGGTTCGAGTTCCTGCATATAGAGTCCCAACCTGAAGTGTGACGGAACTGAGCTGATAGGCTAGGACTGTTTTGTCCCACAGCAGGGGCAGAACTCGGCATTACTAGATATCTTAGCTCCGCATTTGTGACAGAACTTGAACTCCTGGGACGGTTGATGCGAAGACGCTGGTTGTTGCATAAGGGGAGCGTTGTAGCCAAATGACGGAGCTTGCATACCGGTGACCGCGCTAGGCCGATCCTGAATTGAGAAGTATGCTATGACTTGGAAGATGAGTGCTATGAAGAGTATGATGAACCCGACAAGTATGATGGCGGTCACCGCGCCAATTAGGTAGAGCATGCCGGCCGTTCCAAACGCGTTAACGTTCAATCGCTGTGCAGTTTTCTCATATGCTCGTTTGAGAAATATCGCTGAAACAATTGAGAATACCCAGAAGAACGCGAGGGTCCCACAGCGGCTAGAACTCCCCTAGTACCGAAAGCAAGGGCACCAAAAGTAATGAGGGTTGAAAATGCTCCCGATACAAGGAAGACGAAGAAAGCGACCGCTCCAAGTATCGCTGTGATTCCTGCAATCAGGGCGTCGTCGAAGATGCTTCTGTCATGAACAACAACCGATATCTCGTTTAGCGATACAAGGATGAGAACCCATCCCACTAGGCTGAGTCCTGGAAGGAAGACGAGAATCCCGCCGATTCCTCCAAGGGTCTTCGCCGATGAGAGAGATGCCATGACTGGAGGTTGTCAGTCACTCCACATTTAACCACATGCAACACATTGTGCGCGGACAGCTACGTTTCAGCGCGCTTCAGTGATACCATGCTGTGGTTGATTTGTTCACGGTGGTGATATGGAAGATGGAGACGAAAAACTAGTACTGCTCTGCGGAGGAAACATAACAGCCTGTCCAGGGCTCCGTGACTTATTGGAACGATTTGCAAATGACAGGTGTATGGCTGTGCTATTTCTCGTGCTGCTCGTGCAACGAGCGATCGGTTCGGGTCGTCATTTTTCCGCCCATGAGCGAGTAGACGATTGCTCCCGACGCCGGGAGGAGAAGTCCCAAGGCGACGCTCAGCGTGTCAAATTGGGTCAGCAAAAGAATACAAGAGATCATTCCTAACAAAGCTGTTATCGAGACCCACCTAATGGAAAGCGGCGCTTTGAAAGGTCTAGGGGCGTGAGGTGCGACCCGTCTGATATGGAGTAGCGATAGGTTGACCAATGTGAAAGTGAGTAGTGATCCAAAGCTAGTTATTTTCGCAACAACATCGATTCTTCCAAGTGGCAGAAAGCAAAGCGCCACGAGGAGGGCGATTACGGACGCAACGATCGGCGTACTCGTGCGTCTATGTAATCTTCCTAGAACTCTGGGAAGCGCACCCTCCCTACCCATACCGTAGATTATCCGAGAGCTTACAATCAGCAACACTAAGACAGTGTTTAGCGTCGTGAGCAGAGCAATGATGGACAACAGACCGTATGCCGTTGGGCCGAGATCTACGGAAACCGCGTATGCGAGAGGAGCAGCTGATGTTGATAGTTCCTGCCAGGACACGAGGCTAACAACAGCCAACCCGACGAGTCCATATGCGACCGTGGTAATCACCACCGCGATCAGCAGGCCACGCGGTACCATCTTTTCTGGCTGTTTTGTTTCTTCAGAAATATTGGACATGTTGTCGAAGCCGATGAACGCGAAGAAGACGAGGACCGCCGCACCTAAGATGCCGCTAAGCCCGTTTGGTGAATAGCTGTACGAGACTGTCCCGAACCTGTCGAGTCCAGCACCTATGACGATGAGTAGCCCTGCAATTGCGACGATACTCAACACGGTGTTCAATCGGAATGATCCACCGACTCCACCCACGGCCACGACTGTCAGTATTGCCAGAAGTGCAAACGCCACAGGGAGTTCGGGAACATGAAAAATAGTTGAGAAGTAGCCCGCGAACCCGATTGAAACTGCTGCGGCGGCTACAAGCTCAGTAATTAGCATGATCCACTCTGTCATGAAAGACAGAAGTCTGTTCCCATAGGCCCTTCCTACGTAGATGTACTCAGATGCAGCCTTGGGATACATCGAAGCTAGCTCGGCATAACTTAGCCCGCTGAACAGAGCTATGACCGCTCCCGCTAAGAACGCCAGCCAGAGAAGCCCTCCAGCCAAGCCGGCAGCGTCGCCAACCAGTACGTAGATGCCCGCCCCTACGATATTACCAACTCCGTAGGTAACTACTTGGAACAGACCCGCCTCTCGTCTCAGAGACGGCTCCGCAGACGAGCTAGATTCCGACACCCCTATTCTCCGAAGCACGCGCTCAACGAAGGTGAAGTGTGCACCACTTAGATCGATGACCCTCTAGCCACAAACATTCTTAGGCGCTTGATTCGCGCGAGGATCCTTGAACTTCGGCCGAGCTAAGACTTGTCTGCCTTACTCGACCTTACACGTGCGCTACCGGAGTTGGTGTCGTCTCAACTTCGAGGGTACATTTTGTGGCAATACCTGCTATCACACCTAGAGCCGCGAGCCAAGGTGCCAGGGCGAGTGTAGCCACGGCTCCGGCTGCTCCCCACGTAACCGGCACAGAGAGAATCGTCTTTCCACTCTCGTTCTTGACAACGATTCTCCTCACGTTAGCGTCTTTCGAGATTTCTTTGAACTTCTCGACCAATTTCTCCGGAGAGACCTGGAACACTTCTTTCTTGAGCCCAACTTGGGTCCCACACGACGAGCAAAATCTAGAGTTAGCCCCTAGTTCAGCTCCACACTCTGTGCACCTTAGCATGTTCATTGCCTCGCGCCGGGGTTTGGCACCGTTTTCTCATCTTTTCTTATTGAGTTTCCGATTTCATAACCTATTTTCTCGAATGCTTCCATCTCACCTTCCCTCAGTGGCCCCTCAGTTTTCTCTACAATGGCTGACTGTCGCGGTCTTACTATGGTCATCCCCAGATGTTCGATTCTCTTCTCGATATATTTTGCTGCGCTTCCAGCGAGCGGACTTCCAAACTTCGTGTCAAATGCAAAACCCGACTTTCCTTTCAAACCCTGAACTCTTTCGAGTTTCATGAGGAACTCTTTCATGGGCTTAGATGCGGTGAACATCTGAGTGGGCCCACCTATGGCTATGAAGTCGAATTCTGTTAGAGAGTCGACTTGAATGTCTCCCGTATTGATGCATGCTGCTTCAACTCCCGCTCGCAACAACCCTCCTGCAAGTGATTTTGCTATCTTCTCGGTGTTTCCAAACTTGCTGTCAAATATGACGACTCCTCTTTCAGATTTTTTGTTGTATTTGTGCATCCCTCTTCCCGTCTAGGACAAGAGCTCTAATTCGATATAATTGGGAGGTCCACAATGTGTACGTGAGAATCGTTCTTCAGACTTTCACGGTCTCGGCCATGAGAGGATAACTCCAGGGCGCAAGAGCCATCTCCCCCCCTCCGGGGGCTCTCTCATCAACTGCAGATATGGAGGTCCCTGGGGCTATCCTGTCTCCATTACTCAGATGGGCAAATTCGACAAGGTAAGCGGAAGGGTCCACACAGTGTACGTTCTAGGTATCTCTTGATGTAAGATCAATCTGATGGCTTGTTGGCCTGAATGTTCTCCAGAAATGTCGCGGATGGCACGAAGAAGAGGTTCCCGGTGACCGCACGGCTGAAATCTAATAGGCGGTCATAATTGCCTGGGGGTTTGCCGACGTACATGTTCTGCAGCATCTGCTCTATTGTGCGAGGAGAACGACTGTAGCCGATAAAGTAGGTACCGAACTCGCCCTGGCCAGCATGACCGAAGGGCATGTTGTCGCGGAGTATCTTGATTTCCTTCCCATTCTCCACTATTTTGGTCAGCGCGTTATGAGCATAGGTGGGCTTGATAGAATCGTCTAGTTCTATGTCCGTCAACTTTGTACGGCCAACGATGTGTTCTTGCTTTTCAGTCGGCAGCTTATTCCACGCTGGTAGATCGTGGAGGTACTTCTGCACGATCACGTAGCTACCCGCAGTGAACGTGGGGTCCTCGTCGGCTACGAGGGTTACATCCATAGCTTCCCTTGCCTTAGGATTCTCCGTCCCGTCGACGAAACCGATGAGGTCGCGACTATCGAAATAACGGAACCCTTGCACTTCGTCTATGGGCGACACTGCCGGTCCAAGCCGAGCCATGATTCGCGTCGCCAGCTCGAAACACAGATCCATCCGTTGCGCGCGAATATGGAAGAGCATGTCGCCCATTGTTGAGACAGCGTGACGCTCCCCAGCGCGTATCTCATGGAACTTGTGAAGTTCTGCCGGCCTCGGCTGCCCGAAAAGGCGGTCCCAAGCTTCTGACCCAACACCCAAGACGCATGAAAGGCTTCCCTCGAGTTCGCGAAACCCGACCGAGCGCACGAGTGCGGCCAGGTCGGGACAGAAAGATCGGATGGTTGCTCGATTCCCAGCTCCCGGCCTAATCGTCACCACCAGAAAAATCGCGGCACGGGTGAGCGGTATAGCGACCGGCTGCGGCGATGGGACCGAGACTTCTGAAGCTACTGGATTCATCTTTGCTGATGTTTCCAGTCTGAACCGCTGAAAACTCTTGTGGTCTTTCCGCCGGTGTCGCCGTGTTTTCAGAGCTGACAAACTGTTCTAGATGTTGAATATCACGGCTCGGTCTGACGTCTTCGTTTTCGGCTGCACTCCGGCAGCAACGAAGGCTTCGCCTATGTAGTGAGTGAGGAACGTGGACCATTTCGGTCCCAGTTCATGCATCAGAGTGATGGTCCAGCGTTCGTTCTCGTTCTTCTCGTAATACTCGAACAGATTTGCGTAGGCTGACAAATCGTGAATGTACTCAATGACCGTGTTTACTGTGATCTTCCCCCACTTTGAAGCGATCAAGGCCATTGGAGCACTCTTACCAGCGGCCAGTCCCGCTTTGACAAGATTGTCATCAGAGATGGAGTTCAAGATTTCTGAGAAAGTCTTCCTACTAAGCCGGAGGGCGTTCATTCGCTGAAGATATCTTCCGAACTCGGAATAGTCCAGCAATAACTGGTTTACCAGGGTATTGACACTC
>Ga0307469_10000852_pt1 | contig 11199 bp, 10 predicted proteins | sample atmos_gasesAM2C__FD_203084 | JGI IMG/M metagenome (GOLD analysis project Ga0307469, IMG submission 203084) | Hardwood forest soil microbial communities from Morgan-Monroe State Forest, Indiana, United States - atmos_gasesAM2C_515 | ecosystem: Environmental > Terrestrial > Soil > Temperate...
ATGCCGGCGACACGCCGGCCTTCCGCGGCGTGTACGAAGCGGCCGCGATCGTGGTGGGCGCCACCCTGAGCGCCATGGAGGCGATCATGCAGGGCGAATGCCGGCGCGGCTTCGTGCCCATCGCGGGACTGCACCACGCCGCGCGCGATCGCGCCGCCGGCTTCTGCGTGTTCAACGACTGCGGTGTGGCCATCGAGTTGCTCAAGCGTGCGGGACTGAAGCGCGTCGGCTACGTCGACATCGACGCGCATCACGGCGACGGCGTGTTCTACGCCTTCGAGGAGGATGCCGCGGTGGTGTTCGCCGACCTGCACGAGGACGGGCGCTACCTGTATCCCGGCACCGGAGCACTGGAGGAGCGCGGCCGCGGCGCGGCGAGCGGCACCAAGCTCAACATACCGCTGCCCCCCGGTGCCGACGACGAGGTGTTCGCCAGCGTCTGGCCGCACGTCACGGCGCACCTGGAGAAGTTCGCACCGGAATTCATCATCCTGCAATGCGGCGCCGACAGTCTCGAGGGCGATCCGATCACCCACCTGCGCTTCTCGCCGCGCGTGCACGGGCGCGCGGCCCGCGAGCTGGCCGCGCTCGCCGACCGTCTCGGTCACGGCCGGGTGCTCGCCCTGGGAGGCGGGGGATACAACCGCGACAATCTCGCCCAGGCCTGGACCGCGGTCGTAGAAAATCTGCTATAGACGCGCGCGCGGCGGCGCGCCGCGCTGGCCAAGGCGGCTGCGGCATCGTTCCGGTACAATTCGCGCCCCGCTTTTTTCACACCCCGAAGGCGCCGCGCATGTTCCATTCGACCATGACTATCGAAGGCTTCGATCCCGAGCTGGCGCGCGCGATACAAGGCGAGCGCCGCCGCCAGGAGGAGCACGTCGAGCTCATCGCTTCGGAGAACTACGCCAGTCCGCGGGTGCTGGAGGCGCAGGGCTCGGTGCTCACCAACAAGTACGCGGAAGGCTATCCCGGCAAGCGCTACTACGGCGGCTGCGAGTACGTCGACGTGGCCGAGCAGCTGGCGATCGAGCGCGCCAAGCAGCTGTTCGGCGCCGACTACGCCAACGTGCAGCCGCATTCCGGATCGCAGGCGAATGCGGCGGCGTACCTTGCGCTGGTGCAGCCGGGCGATGCCATTCTCGGCATGAGTCTCGACCACGGCGGTCACCTGACGCACGGCGCCAAGGTCAACTTCTCCGGCAAGTTGTTCCGCGCGGCGCAGTACGGCATCCGTCCCGACACCGGCGAGATCGATTACGAGCAGGTGCAGCGCCTCGCCGAGGAGCAGCGCCCGAAAATGATCATCGCCGGCTTTTCCGCGTATTCGCGCATCATCGACTGGGCGCGCTTCGCGGCCATCGCCAAGAGCGTCGGTGCCTACTTCGTGGTGGACATGGCACACGTGGCGGGGCTGGTGGCGGCGGGAATCTACCCCAACCCCCTGCCACACGCCGATGTCGTGACGACCACGACTCACAAGACGCTGCGCGGTCCGCGCGGCGGACTGATCCTGGCGCGGGCCAACGAGGAAATCACCCGGAAGCTGAGCTCGCTGGTGTTCCCCGGCACCCAGGGCGGACCGCTGATGCATGTCATCGCCGCCAAGGCGGTGGCGCTGCTCGAGGCTCTGCGGCCCGAGTTCCGCGACTACCAGCGCCAGGTGCTGACCAACGCCCGCGCCATGGCGGCGCGGCTCGTCACCCGCGGCTACCAGATCGTCTCGGGCGGCACCGACAATCACCTGTTCCTGATGAGTCTCGTCGACCGTAACATCACCGGCAAGGATGCCGACGCGGCACTCGGCCGCGCCTATATCACGGTGAACAAGAACGCCGTGCCGAACGACCCGCGCCCGCCGATGGTGGCGAGCGGCTTGCGTATCGGCACGCCCGCGTGCACCACTCGCGGCTTCATGGTGCCGGAGGTGGAGCAGGTGGCGGATTTCATCGCCCAGGTGCTGGACGCGGAAGCAGCGCCGGCGGTGATCGAGCGCGTACGGCCCCAGGTGATCGAGCTGTGCGGGCGCTTCCCGGTCTACGGGCCGTAGCGTTGGCGCGCCGGGAACCTGAGCCGCATGTACTGTCCCTTCTGCGGCCACGTTGAGACCAAGGTGACCGACTCACGCCTCGCCGGCGAGGGCCGGCAGATCCGCCGCCGCCGCGAGTGCCTGAAGTGTGGCGAGCGCTTCACGACCTTCGAAGCGGCCGAGCTTGTCATGCCGATGGTGGTCAAGGGCGATCGCGGGCGCGAGGCGTTCGATGAGGCGAAGCTGCGCGCCGGCATGGAGAAAGCGCTGGAGAAGCGCCCGGTGCCGCGCGCAGAGATCGACGAGGCCCTCAGCCGCGTGGTGCACAAGGTGCGCACCCTCGGGGACCGGGAAGTGTCCTCGCGCGCGATCGGTGAGCTGGTGATGGAGGAGCTGCGCCATCTGGACGAGGTCGCCTATGTACGCTTCGCCTCCGTGTACCGCCAGTTCGAGGACGTCGAGGCGTTTCACGAGGAGATCGAGCGGCTGCGCAGTGCGCGCCCGCCAGCGGGCGGCGGCGCGCCCCCGCGCGCGCGCAAGCGCGCAACGGCGCGCGCGGCGAATCGCGATCAGCTGCCGCTGCTGCCGGCCGAGCCGGCAGCGAATGACGCCACTCCCGGCGCCGACGGTAAGAAGTGACCTGATCAGGCGCATGAGCTCGCGCGACCATGTTCTCTGACTACGACCGCCTCGCGATGCAGCGCGCGCTCAGCCTGGCCGCGCGCGGGCTCGCGACCACCGACCCGAACCCACGCGTGGGTTGCGTGATCGCACACGGTACGCAGACCGTCGCTGAAGGCTGGCATGTGCGTGCCGGTGAAGCGCACGCGGAAGTGGTGGCGCTGCAGGCCGCCGGGGAGCAGGCCGCGGGCGCGACGGTCTACGTCACGTTCGAGCCGTGCGCTCACCACGGCCGCACACCGCCGTGCGTCGAGGCGCTCACCCAAGCGGGCGTCGCGCGCGTCGTGTACGCGGCTACAGATCCCAACCCGCAGGTCAACGGGCGCGGCGCCGAGGCATTGCGCGCGGCCGGTATCAGAGTCGAAGCGGGGCTGCTCGAGCGGGAAGCGCTGGAGCTCAACTGCGGATTCGTCAAACGCATGCAGCAGGGACGCCCGTGGGTGCGGCTGAAGCTCGCCATGAGCCTGGACGGCCGCAGCGCGCTCGCCAGCGGCGCGAGCCGCTGGATCAGCGGCGAAGCGGCACGGGCTGACGTGCAGCGCTGGCGCGCGCGCAGCTCCGCCATCCTGACCGGGATCGGTACCGTGCTCGCCGATGATCCGCTGCTGGACCTGCGTCTGCCCGCTGCCTCATCCAGCCACGGCGCACGCCAGCCGCTGCGCGTGGTGCTCGACCGCCACCTGCGCACCCCGCCGGGCGCGCGATTGTTCACCGCGGGCGGGGAGGTGTTGATCGTCACGGCGATGGCGGCGCTGGACGATGCGAGCGCCGGCGCGTCACTCAGCGCCCGGGGAGCGCGCATCGAGTCCGTGCCGGTGGTTGACGAGCGGCTGGCGCTCGGCGCGGTGCTCGACAGACTCGCTGAGCTGGAATGCAACGAGGTGCAGGTCGAAGCAGGAGCCACGCTGGCGGGCGAGCTGGTGCGACAGTCGCTGGTGGACGAGCTGCTGGTGTACATGGCCCCGAAGCTGCTCGGCGACAAGGCACGACCGCTCTTCGAGCTGCCGGAGCTGCGTGCCCTCAACGAAGCGCACGCCTTCACGCTCATCGGCACCCGCCAGCTGGGGGATGATCTGCGGCTGCGGCTGCGGCCCGGGGTCGAGCCCGCGCCCGCGGTGAGTGGCTGAAGCCTAAGGCCGCAGGAGCTGCTGTGTTTACCGGAATCGTCCAGGACATCGGCAGGGTGCAGGCGCTTGAGGCGCGCGGCGGCGATGTGCGCCTGGTGATCGCAGCGCAGCGCCTCGACCTGTCGGCGGTTCGCGTCGGCGACAGTATCTGCGTGCAGGGTTGCTGTCTGACCGCGACTGCGGTGCAGGCGCGCACCTTCGCGGCCGACGTATCGCGCGAAACGCTGGCACTCACCACTCTCGGTGAACTGCAGTCCGGCGCGGCGGTGAATCTCGAGCCCGCGCTCAGGGCCGGGGATGCGCTCGGCGGACACCTGGTGTCGGGGCACGTTGACGGTGTTGCGCAGGTTCTCGAGCTGAGCGGCGACGCACGTTCCCTGCGCCTCACCATCGGAGTCCCGCCGCCGCTCGCGCGTTACCTCGCGCCCAAGGGCTCGGTCGCCGTGGACGGGGTGAGTCTCACCATCAACGCAGTGCAGCCGGCGAGCTTCGGCGTCAACATCATTCCCCACACGCGCTCGAGCACCACCCTCGGGGCCTTGCGCGTGGGGGCGCGCGTGAACCTCGAAGTCGACCAGGTAGCCCGCTACCTGGCGCGGCTGCTGGCGATGCCGGCAACCCCGAGCGATTCCTGACGCTCTCGTGTTGCCGTTGTTGCCGTGGGGGGTCGGGTATACTGATCCGCCGTACCACCCGACCGCGCACCATGTCCAAAGTCCTGTCACTTACCGGTAAGGGCGCACCCGCACCCCAGGGCGCGCCGGCGCTCAATTCCATCGAAGAGATTCTCGCCGAGCTGCGCGCCGGACGGATGGTCGTCATCATGGACGATGAGGATCGCGAGAACGAGGGCGATCTCATCATGGCCGCCGAGCGCGTGACGCCCGAAGCGGTCGCCTTCATGATTCGCCACACCAGCGGCATCATCTGTGTGCCGATGGAGGAGCAGCAGCTGGCGCGTCTCGAGCTGCCGCAGATGGTGCCGCTGAACAACGAACAGCAGCGCACCGCGTTCACCGTGTCGGTGGATGTGCGCGCCGGAACCACCACCGGCGTGTCATCGGCGGACCGCGCGGCGACCATCCGCGCGCTCGCGGATGAGGCGTCGGTCGCCGGCGATTTTGCCCGGCCGGGGCACATTTTCCCGCTGCGCTCGCGCCGCGGCGGGGTGTTGGTGCGCGCCGGGCACACCGAGGCGGCGCTCGATCTGTGCCGCCTGGCGGGACTGAAGCCGGTAGGGGTGTTGTGCGAGGTCATGAACGAGGACGGCAGCATGGCGCGCCGGCCGCAGCTGGAGGAATTCGCGCGGCGACACCAGCTCAAGATCGGCACCATTGCCGATCTCATCCGCCACCGCCTGCGTACCGAGCGTTCAGTCGAGCGTATCTCCGAGCAGAGCGTGCAGACCGAGCTCGGCGAGTTCCGCCTGTATACCTACCAGGACCGCGCCAACCTCGAGGTGCACGTGGCGCTGGCCCGCGGCCGGCTCGACGGCCCGGAGACTCCGCTGGTGCGCGTGCACCTGCCCGACACCCTGCGCGACCTGTTCGGCGTACAGGGGGCGGCGCGGGCGTGGACGCTGCGGGCGGCCATGCAGCGCATCATCGAGGCGGGCAACGGCGTGGTCATCGTGCTGCGCCAGCAGGAGTCCGCCCGCGAGCTCGCCGATTCGCTGCGCGCGTTCACCGTCGTCGCGGCGGCGCAGGCGCCGGAGGCGGCTGCCGCGGGCGCGGCTGACGGCGCGGTGCTGCGCACATTCGGTGTCGGGGCGCAGATTCTCAAGGACCTCGGCGTCAAGCGCATGCGGGTGCTGTCGGCGCCGAAACAGATGCACGGCCTGTCCGCCTTTGGCCTGGAGGTCGAGGGTTACGTCGGGGAAGAGGGGTGACCGCCGCACAACTCATCGAGGGTGAAGTGAGTGCTCGCGGGCGCAAGATCGCGATCATCGCGGCGCGCTTCAACGATTTCATCGTGGCGAGTCTGCTCAAGGGCGCCACGGGCGCATGGCTCGAGCGCGGCGGTGCGGCCGCCGACCTTGCGGTGGTGCGCGTGCCGGGCGCGTTCGAGCTGCCGGTAGTGGCACGCAAGCTGGCCGGCAGCGGCCGTTACGACGCCCTCGTGGCCCTCGGGTGCGTGATCCGCGGCGACACGCCGCACTTCAATTATGTCGCCGGCGAATGCGCGCGCGGCCTGCAGCTCGCAAGCCTCGAGACCGGCGTGCCGATCGCCTTCGGCGTGCTGACCGTGGACTCGCTCGAGCAGGCGCTGGAACGTGCCGCGACCACGGCCGGAAACAAGGGCGGCGAGGCGATGGAGAGCGCGCTCGAGATGGCCGGCCTGATGGCGCGCCTGTGACGGGTGCGTGCCGATGACCGCACAGAGCGCCCGCGAATACAGCGGTATGCGCACCGTGGCGCGCAAGCTCGCGCTGCAGGCGTTGTATCGCTGGCAGCTGAACGCCTGCCCGTGGCAGGACCTGCTGCTGGAGTTCGGCGAGGCCGAGGACATGCCGCGCGCCGACCGCGAGTATTTCCGCGCCCTGATCGAGGGCGTGTGGTGCACACGCCTGGAACTCGACGCGCGGCTCGCATCGCTCGCCGACCGTGAGCCGCGGCTCCTCGATCCGATCGAGCACGCCATCCTGCTCATCGGCCTGTACGAACTCACCGCCCGGCCGGAAGTGCCGTACCGCGTCGCCATCAACGAGGCAGTCGGTCTGGCGAAGCGCTTTGGCGCAACCGACGGACACAAGTTCGTGAACGCCGTGCTGGATCGCGCCGCGCGTGTGTTGCGGCCGGCGGAGCACTGAAAACGGGCATGCGCACATGCCGCTGTCCGAATCCGCGCTGATCGATCGGTACTTCCGCGTCTGCGGGGCGCAGCGCCCGGATGTGCTCGCCGGCATCGGTGACGACGCCGCGCTGCTCGCCGTCGCGCCCGACACCGAACTCGTCGCGGCAACCGATACGCTGGTCGCGGGCGTGCACTTTCCCGCCGGTTCACCGCCCGCCTCCATCGGCCACCGGGCGCTCGCCGTGAACCTCAGCGACCTTGCGGCGATGGGGGCCCGACCCGCCTGGGCGCTGCTCGCGCTCACGCTGCCGGATGCCGACGAAGGCTGGCTGGCGGAGTTTGCCGCCGGGCTTGGCGCACTGGCGTGCGCGCACGAGGTGGCGCTGGTCGGCGGAGACACGACGCGCGGACCCTTGTGCGTGACGCTGCAGTTGCTGGGACACGTACCGCGGGGCCAGGCGCTGCGGCGCTCGGGTGGGCGGGCCGGGGATGCGCTGTTCGTCTCCGGCACACCGGGGGATGCAGCCGCGGGACTGGCTCTGGAGCAGGGGCGCCTGCGCGCGCCCGCCGACGCGCTCACCTACCTGCGCGAGCGCTTCCTGCTGCCGACGCCGCGCATGGCGCTCGGGGAGCGGCTGCGCCGCCACGCCAGCGCCTGCATCGACGTGTCCGACGGACTGCTCGGGGATGCCGGCAAGCTCGCGCACGCGAGCCGCGCGGGCGTGGAGCTCTCATTCGGCGCCGTGCCGGTGTCCGAGCCGCTGCTGCGGACGCTCGGGGCGGAGCGGGCGCGCGAGCTGGCGCTCACCGGCGGGGACGACTACGAGCTGTGCTTCGCCGTGCATCCGGAAAACCTGCAAGCACTGCTGGCAGAGCTGCCGCCGGAGCGCTGGGGTTACAGCCGCATCGGCGCGTTGCGCGCCGCCCCGGGCGCGGTGGTGGTACGCGACGGGACTGTGATGGAGTTCTCGCATTCCGGTTACCAGCATTTCCCCTGAGCGGCCCGCAGCGGCCCCGAGCCTAAGCGCGCCGCGCCGCCGCCGCCGCGCTGGCGCCGTGCCGGAGCGCGTGAGGCTTGCATCACAGTCGCGTGGCGGGGCGAGACCGTATCCTGACCCGCCTCTTCGAACCTGCGCCGCGCCCATGTCGACATCGGCTCCAAAATCCGTTCCACCCGCCAAGCCCTTGGGCCGCACGCCGGACAAGATCGGCAAGTACGTGGTGGTCAGGGAGGTGGGCCGCGGCAGCACCGGGATCGTCTACCTGTCGCATGACGCGTACTACGGTCGCGACGTCGCCATCAAGGTCTACAACATGGACACCGGCGGCGACGAGGAGCGCGCGCGCATTGCGCGCAAGATGTTCCTCTCCGAGGCGCACCTGGTCGGCATGCTGCAGCATCCGCACATCCTGCCCATCTACGATGCCGGCGAGGAAAATGGCCACTGCTATATCGTCACCGAGCACGTGCACGGCGCGCGCACGCTGGCGGCTTACTGTCGTCCGGACAACCTGCTGCGCATCGACGACACCGTCGAGATCATGTTCAAGTGCGCCAAGGCGCTGCACTACGCGCACTCGCGCGGCGTGATCCATCGCGACGTCAAACCCTCGAACATCATGCTCACGCAGGACAGCGACGTGCGCATCATCGACTTCGGCATCGCGCTGGTGTCGGATTCGGACATCTCGCGCATCGAGGGCATCGCCGGCAGCCCCTCGTACATGTCCCCGGAGCAGGTGCAGAGTCTCGAGCTCACCAACCGCTCCGATCTGTATTCACTCGGCGCGGTGATGTACGAATTGCTCACCGGCGCGCGCCCGTTCCGCGCCGGCAATCTGCAGAAACTGCTGCACCAGATCGTGTACGCGACGGCGCCGCCGATCCACACGCTGCGCAAAGACATTCCGGAGGAGCTCGAGACGGTGGTGGCGCTGGCGCTGCAGAAGGATCCGGAAAAGCGCTGCAAGAGCGGGCTGGACTTCGCCGCCGACCTCACCCGCGTGCACCAGCGGCTACGCGAAGCCAACGCGCGCATCGACCGCCAGGAACAGTTCGGCGTGCTGCGGCGCCTTAAGTTCTTCCACGAGTTCTCGCATGCCGAGATCTGGGAAGTGCTGCGCGCCAGCAGCTGGCAGGACTATGCGGCGGGCGAGGAGATCGTCAAGGAGGGCGAGCTGGACGATCGCTTCTATATCCTGGTGAGCGGCAACTGCGTGGTGGAGCGGCACAGCCAGCGCGTCGGCGCGCTCGATACCGGCGACTGCTTCGGCGAGGCGAGCTATGTGCCCGGCGCCAAGCGTACCGCCACCATCCGCGCGGCAGCGGCGGTGACGGTGCTGAAGGTGAGCTCGACGTTGCTGGAGCAGGTATCGGCGTCCTGCCAGCTGCGATTCAACCGGGTGTTCCTGAGCGCGCTGATCGCGCGCCTGCAAAGCGCCGAACGCGCCCGTACCCCCGCCTCCTGAACCCTAAGCGACTCTTGCGCGGCGGCGGCAGCGGCTCCTACTCTGTCGCCTAAGTGCACGTACTGCTCATCGAGGACGACAGCGAGGCCGCGCGCTTTCTGGTCAAAGGCCTGCGCGAGAGCGGCTACGGTGTCGATCATGCCGCCGACGGGCGCGAAGGGCTGTCGCGCGCCACCGAGGGGCAGTTCGACCTCATCGTGACCGACCGCATGCTGCCGCACATCGACGGGCTCGCGATCATTGAGCTGCTGCGGGCCAAGGGTATCCTGACTCCGGTATTGGTGCTGTCCGCCCTCGGCAGCGTCGACGACCGCATCCGCGGGCTCAAGGCCGGTGGCGACGACTATCTCACCAAGCCATTCGCGTTCGCGGAGCTGCTGGCGCGCATCGAAGCGCTGCTGCGCCGGCGCGCCGGGGCACCTCACACCATGCACCTGAAGGTGGAGGACCTCGAGTTCGACCTGCTGGCCCGGCGGGTGACGCGCGGCGGGCGCGCGGTGGAGCTCACGGCGCGGGAGCTTAAGCTGCTGGAATTTCTCATGCGCCGCGCCGGACAGGTGGTGACGCGCACCATGCTGCTCGAGGGCGTATGGGATCTGCACTTCGACCCGCAGAGCAATCTCATCGACGTACACATCAGCCGGCTGCGGCAGGCGATTGATCGCGGCACCGACCACCCGCTGATCCACACCGTGCGCGGCTCGGGCTACGTGCTGCGCAGCGACACCTAGCCCGTGCGGCTGGACCTGTTCAATACCACAGCCTTCCGCCTGTCGGTGGGCTACACACTGCTGCTGACGCTCGCGGTCAGCGTAACGCTCGGCAGCGCCTACCTGCTCACCGAGAGGCTGATCGCCGACGAGGTGGACCTGATCATCGACACGGAGCTGCAGAGCCTCGAGGAGAAGTTCGCGGACAGCGGCGTGCCGGGCGTCACCGACGAGATCAACCTGCGCATCGAGCGCTGGGGCCGCATCGGGGCCGTCTACATGATCACCGACGCCAACTTCGAGCGCATCGCCGGCAACGTGACCCATTGGCCGTTCGACGGCATGCCCGTGGAGCGCTGGCCGGAATTCGAGATCGCCACCATCGAGCCGGGACGGCGCGCGGTGCACCCGGTGCGCGCCGCGGTGCGCACGCTTGCGGGCGGGGACCTGCTGCTGGTGGGAACGGATATCTCACAGGGGCGGCGCTTTGCCGAGAAGTTCCGCGTCGCCACGCTGTGGGGCATCGGCCTGTCGACGCTGGCGGCGGCGCTGGCCGGTTTCTGGTTCAGCTACAAGCTGGCGCGGCGGGTGGGCGAGGTAACCAGCACCTGCCAGCGCATCATGGCGGGTGAGACCGGGCGGCGGCTGCCGGTGGCGGGCGCCAATGACGAGTTCGACGCGCTGGCGGTGTCCGTCAACCGGGTGCTCGATCGCCTCGAGGAGCAGGCCGTCACGCTGCGCGCGACCTTCGACAGCACCGCGCACGACCTGCGCGCGCCGTTGCACCGGCTGCGCACCCGCATGGACGCGCTGCTGCTGCGCTCACCGGCGCTCGAGCCGGCAGTGCACGAGTCGATCGAGCTGGCATTGCGGGAAGTCGATCACCTGCAGCGCACTCTCGCCACGCTGCTGCAGATCGCACTCGCCGAATCCGGCGCGCCGCTCGCTTCCGCGGCGTCGGTGGACCTCGGCGATCTCGCGGCCGAACTGGTGGAGCTGTTCGAGCCGGTCGCCGCAGCGCAGGGCCTGCAGCTCGCCTGCCGGCATGACACCCGGGCCATCGTCCAGGGCAATCGCCAGTTGCTCGCGCAACTGCTCACCAATCTCATCGAGAACGGACTGAAGTACGTGCCTGCGGGCGGGCGCATCGAGGTCGCCGTGCAGCGCTTGAGTGATTGCGTACGGCTCACGGTCAGCGACAACGGTCCGGGCATCGCCACCCAGGACCGGGTGCGCGCCGTGCAACCGTTCGTGCGCTTCGGGCCTACGCCGAAGCAGGAAGGCAGCGGCCTGGGCCTGAGTCTGGTCGCGGCCATCGCGCGCCTGCACCGCGGGCGGCTGGAGCTGCAGAGCAACGACCCGGGTCTCAAAGTGGTGGTCGAGCTGCCCG
>Ga0307469_10000853_pt1 | contig 11186 bp, 11 predicted proteins | sample atmos_gasesAM2C__FD_203084 | JGI IMG/M metagenome (GOLD analysis project Ga0307469, IMG submission 203084) | Hardwood forest soil microbial communities from Morgan-Monroe State Forest, Indiana, United States - atmos_gasesAM2C_515 | ecosystem: Environmental > Terrestrial > Soil > Temperate...
CGCGGCTACGCCGCCCGGAATTGCCATATCTTTCTTCGTGGGCGTCTGCGTTGCGTAAACTCCATACCCGGAGACAAACATCCGCGGCCCGATCATTTCGCCCTGGTTAATCAAATCCCGCATGGCAATGTCCATGTACTGATCGGCGCTGAGGTCGCGCACAGTGGTCACACCGGCTTCGAGCGTGCGCAGAGCACCCTTGCGCGCGAGAAAAACTTCGACCGCGGGAGGGTTATTCGTGATTTGTTTCAGCATCGGCGTTCCGGGTGTCTCGTCGGTGTACATGGTCATGTGCGTATGCACATCGATAAGCCCGGGTATCCCGGTGTACTTCGAGAGGTCAATAACTTCAGCGTCGGCAGGAATTGCCGAAGCGTCGGTCGTTACGCTGCGAATTCGTTCTCCTTCGACGATCACAATGGCGTTTGTCCAGAGCTTCCCTTTCGCGTCCCACAACTTGCCCAGCCGCACGGCCTTGATGGGATTCGCCGCGGACTGGGCCTGCGCGCATGGCAAAATCAACACAAGCGTCCACACCACCATTGCTATCGCCGTACGAGCCAGTCTCATGGCACTTTTCTCCCCGCACGCGCACAGACACAAAACGCGCAGCCCAAGAGTTCTAATTCATCTTTGCTTGGAAAACAATGCCCGAAAGTAAGCTGGCCGGATAAGCCCGGCTTGCCTACTGCCTGTGGGGCACGGATTGTGTGGGTGTGATAGTTGCGGCAGTAGAACTGATGGGAGACATCGGCGGCGCAATTCCTGCCGTTTGGGACCCCAATCCCAGTTGCTGCAGGGTCTTGGCGTCCATCTTGCCGGTCGGATTCAAACCATGCGCGGCCTGAAATTTCTTCATGCCATCCACAGTGGAGTCATCCCACTTTCCGTTAGGAGTGCCGGCAAACGAGCCATCCTTGGCCAGAGCCTGCTGGATCTGCGTAATCCGCTGAGGATCCGGAGTTTTTTGACCGCGCTGGCGGCTAGATCGCCTCGACGATTTAACGCGCCGCGATTTACCACTTGATATCGAGGAACTCTTCTTTTTGGCGGGAGTGTTCTGCGCTTTGGCAGGCGCTGAATCCAGAGCGAACCCCACGACAAGCAGAGAAGCCAGTGCCAGATATTTTGTTTTTCTCATAGGTAGTTTTCTTTTGCCGTCCTGGATTTTCCTACTGTTGGTTATCCGACGGCACAACGCCGGGCAGATACACCGTAAAGAGTTTATCGTCCTGTTTGCGCAAAACTTTGAACACGACATTGTCGCCCGGCTTCAGTTTGGTCACAACCTTGCGATACTCCTCGACGGAGTTCACGGTTTCGCGGTTGACTTCGGCGATCACGTCGCCGCGTCCGAATCCGATATCCTCGGCAAAGCTGGCGGGTTCAACGTCCGTAACGAGCACGCCCTTTTGCCCTTCCAGACCAACCTTTCGGGCGCGTTCCGGGGTGAGCTCGTCCACGCGCAATCCAAATTCCGCTGGCGCAGCTCCGCCCGGCTGATCACTCGTTCGACCGGCCTGATTGGGGAATACCCGTGTGCGATCCTCGACCGTCGCGTTGGTTTCCTTCTGCTGGCGGTCGCGGATATAGGTGAGCTTCACTTTGCTGCCAATCTGTGCGGTGGCAATGGGGTTCACAAGGTCGTTTCCGCTCTTGACCTGCTGGCCGTTGACGCTAGTGATGACGTCGCCGCCCTTCAAGCCCGCTTTTTCGGCGGGGCTGCCCGGTTCGACGCCTTCGATAACCACGCCATACGGCGCACCCAACGACTTCAGGGTGATGGCATTAGTTCCCAGATCTTCCTGGAAGCTCACGCCAATGGAACCGCGCGTCACGCGCCCCTTGGCCACGATCTGGTTATAGACGTTGATGGCAGCAGAAGAAGGAAGCGCGAAGCCGACTCCTTCGTAGCCGCGGCTTCCGGTAATAATGGCGGTATTGATCCCGATGACTTCTCCGGCAAGATCCACGAGCGGTCCGCCCGAATTTCCCGGGTTGATAGCCGCGTCAGTCTGGATAAAGCGCTGGAACTGGCGTCCCAGGCCGTTTCCGCCGCGATCCCTGGCGCTGATGATCCCCGCAGTGACGGTGGCCTGCAGACCAAAGGGGCTTCCGATCGCCAGGACCCAATCTCCCACCTGCACGCCGTCGGAATTCCCGAGTTTCGCGACCGGCAAATCCTTGCCTGCTTCAATCTTGATGACGGCGAGGTCGGTCTCTTCATCCACGCCGATGACCTTGGCGGTGTACTTGTTGGAGTCGCCGTTCAATTGCACCTGAATCTTGGTGGCCTGCTCCACGACGTGATTGTTCGTGAGGATGAAACCCTTTTTGTCGACGATAATTCCCGAGCCCAGGCTGCGCTCTGCCTGCGGCGGACCATCCTTCTGTCCATCGAAGAAGCGGTCAAAGAAATCCTGCATCGGGTCTTCGGGCTCGTTCGGCTGAGGGCGCCTTTTCTTTGCGCGCCGCTCAAGCACTTGCGTGGTGGCGATGTTTACTACTGCGGGCTCCACCCGATTCACGATAGAAGCGAAGGAACTGGACGAAGGCACCGGGTCCGGCACCACGAGCGGCGTCGCCCCGGACGTGGAAAACGACAGCGATTTCATGGCTGACACGCGGCCAGAGATGACTGTCCCGATCATTATGCCTACGGTCAGCGTGAAGGCCACAAACACCGCGGCCATGATCTTGCGCCGGCGCGCCCAGCTAAAAAATTCTCGCACTTGCTCGCCCATGTTTCGTGCTCCTGTCTTGCAGGCAGCCGCCCACCACGGCTCCCAAATAGTAAGTATAACACCGCAAATTGCGGTGAGTTGCATCCATCCTGGGGTGCGCCCGGAAATGCACTGTCCCAAAGGACGGGTAGTACTTTGCAAAGAGCCAATCCTACTTCCCTGATTCTGCCATTCTATTGGACGCATGAAACTGTTAATTTGTTGTCAACCAGTATTTCCCGGTCCGGCCCGATTTGGTTCCACCCCCGGATCGCTCTTGACAAGTGCTTTGCTTTGTTGCATAAACGAAGTAGCCGCAGTTGCGGCGTCACGTGGCGATTTAGGGCAACTTGCTCCACGTAAAAAACTGCTAAAGAGCTGTTGAGTTTCCCAGAAAGTTTTCTGAGACCCTCCGAGCACTCTTTGGCCGGAGGGTTTTTTTTATTCCCCTCCGCGCTGCCCTGATCACATATCACGTGGATCAAACCGAGGCCGGGCATATCGCCGGCGTCGGCACACGAAACTAAAGGTGACACATGTCCGATCTATACGAACTGCGCTGCCGGGAATGCGGCAAAACCTGGGGAAATAGTCCCAAGTCATACTGCGAGGATTGCTTCTCCCCGCTTGAGATCACGTATGACTACGAAACCTTGAAAAAGAGGGTGAGCCGCGAAAAACTGTTTTCGCGTCCGTTCAATATGTGGCGTTACGCGGAACTGTTGCCACTTCCCGAAGATTTCTCTCCGCCGAACGCCACCGGCGGCACGCCCCTGGTTCCCGCGGCGAATCTCGCGGCTCGCTGGGGCGTTAAGAATCTGTTCCTCAAAAACGACGCGGTGTGTTTCCCTTCTCTTTCGTTTAAGGATCGCGTTGTCGGCACGGCTCTCGTTGCGGCACGACGTTTCGAATTTGCCACCGTGGGTTGTTCCTCGACGGGCAATCTCGCGAACGCCGTCGCGGCGCAAGCAGCGCAGCAGGGTTTTGACGCTTGCGTGTTCATTCCAGCCGATCTCGAACCTGCCAAGGTGCTCAACACGGCGGTGTACGGTGCGCGGATCGTGCGCATCAACGGAAATTATGACCAGGTCAACCGCCTCTGTGCGCAAATTGCCGACCGCTACCAGTGGGGATTGGTCAACGTCAACCTGCGGCCGTACTACTCCGAGGGCTCGAAGACGCACGGTTACGAAATCGCCGAGCAGCTGGGTTGGCGTCTGCCCGATAACGTGGTCGTGCCAGTGGCAGGCGGCTCGCTCATCACCAAAATTGCCAAGGCTTTTCGCGAATTGGTCACGCTCGGATGGGTCGAAGAGAAGCCAGTGCGCTTCTTCGGTGCGCAAGCCACGGGGTGCTCGCCGATTTCCTCCGCAGTGAAGCGAGACTTGGCCCGCTTCGAACCGCAAAAACCAAACACCATTGCGCGTTCTCTCGCCATCGGGAATCCCGCCGACGGGCCCTTCGCCATCAAGCTGATCCGCGAAAGCGGGGGCTGGGCCGAAGACATTTCCGACCGCGAAATCGTGGAAGCCATCAAGTTGGTCGCGGAAACGGAAGGCATATTCACGGAAACCGCGGGGGGAGTGACCGCTGGCGTCGCCCAGAAGCTCATCCTCGAGGGACGCATCTCACGCGAGGAGACGACCGTCGTCTGTATCACCGGCAATGGGCTCAAGACAACCGGCGCTCTGACAGCGGAATTCCCGGTCACGGAGGCCATTGCGCCCCGCCTCGAAGCCTTCGAGGCATACCTCGACAACCAATTAACCTACGCTGCTGGATTCAATCGGTAAGTGCAGCGAATCCAGAAGGACCAAGGAAATCGGGATATTTAATGCCAATAAGGAGCACTGCACCGTATGCCTGTAACGATTGAAATCCCCACCGCGTTCCGCCGCTTTACCGATGGCGCACCGAAGATCGACTGTGGCGCCAGCAACATTGCCGGAGCATTAAACGAGCTGACTACGCGTTTTCCGTTGATCGCACGTCACGTCCGCGACGACAGCGGCCAGATTCGCCAGTTCCTCAACGTCTATCTCAACGAAGAGGACATTCGCTTCCTCGGTGGCGAATCCTGCGCCGTGAAGGATGGGGACCGAGTTCTGCTCGTTCCCTCCATTGCCGGCGGGATCTAGTTCAGCGCAATTCCCAGTTATCGATGCCTAATTGCGAACAGAACTGTCTTCGTTTTGCTGCGCTGACATAGTGGGATGGGAGAGAATTGCACTCATGCCGCAGAACAAACCTGTTTCCCCTATAGCACAGGACCAATCCACCTTTCTCGCGCAACTTATGCCCAATCGAACACGGGCAAAATTTCTGCGTTTCGCGGCATGGTTTCTCATCTTCATAGCCGTCGTGTTTGGCGCTCAACTGCTGAGCGCGATCTATGCCGAGATGTACGCGCGCCGTCATTGGCCTGTTGCCGAGGCACAGGTGACGAATTTACAAGACAAGTCAGACGATGAGCGGCACGTGGTGCCCGGCAGCTCCAGCAGTCGCACCGTCTACTGGATAGAGTTCGAAGTGGAATTTGCCGTCCCGGTCGCACAGTGCAAGACCGGTGCATCCTGGGGCGTGCCAAGCCAATTTCCTTGCATCGGCACCATTCACTCTCTGCCCAGACAGTCTTGGGCAGAAGCCCAAGATTTCGCGCGGCGACATCCGCTGAATTCTTCAACCCAGATTCGTTATGATCCCGCCGGACCGCGCATCAAATTTGCGGATGAATCGCTATGGGATGTGTACCGCTGGCAGAACTTCGTCGTCTTTCTCATCATACTGACTCTGGGTCTGGGCATGCTCCGAAGCGTCCAGCAGCGTCTTCGTTATCTCGAGACTTTGCCCGAGGACTACGACGACTCGCCGCCTGCTCCGCCCGATAAACATGACCCCAATGAATTAATCGATCTCAAGCTTTCCTAGAGATAGTTCGTTTAGTTCGAACCACGCTTCTCAATCAGCTCTAGGTGCCGGTGCCATCCGCATCAGCACCTGCACGCCCCGTGCTTCGTGGTAGGCTCGCTTTTTCGCACCAAAGGAGAACGGATATGGCTTATTTTGCACTCATCTATGAAACGGTTGATGATTTCATCGCGCGCCGCGGCGGCTATCGTGACGAGCACCTCCGGCTGGCTCGCGAAGCTCAGTCCGGCGGCGAACTCGTGATGGCCGGCGCTTTCGCTGATCCTCCGGATGGCGCACTTCTCATTTTTCAATCCAAGGACGCAACTACGGCCGAAGCCTTCGCCCGAAACGATCCCTATGTGAAAAACGGGTTGATTACGAGCTGGAAGGTAAGGTCCTGGAGCGTCGTAATCGGTAATGAATAGCCTCCCTCCAAGTCGAAAGGAAAACTCACGCTTGCCGCCAAAATAACGTCTCTACCCGCACATTTTCCGGAACATTGCTCTCCCGCTTCTCGTCTTTCAAATAGACAGCTTGCCAGAAAGTGTGCACCCATGAAGCCAAGTTTGTTCATCGGAGCTCTGACCGTCCTCTTCCCCGCCGTGACGCCTACCCAATCCAAGATCGAGGTCTCCGATCTACAGCATCACCCTTTCTCCGTTGCCTTCCCTTCCGGTGGCAAACTCCGCATATATGTGCGGTCGGGCGATTTTCGCATCGTGGGAACCGACGACAACAAAATCACGGTTAGGCTCTCCGGGACAAAAGCGGACGACGCCAGGGATCTTATCGTGCGCTTCAAGCCGTCCTTAACGGAAGCCGAGTTGCGCATTTCCGGCGGTCCCAAGAACGATCTCCAGGTCACGATCAACGTTCCCAAGAATGCTGGCCTGTTTGTCCGCATGCCGGCAGGCGAGCTGGTCATCCAGGGAATTTCCGGCGACAAGGACGTCGAGCTTCACGCCGGTGATTTGACCATCTCCGGCAACAACGCCGCCGACTACTCCCGCGTCGACGCCTCCGTCACCTCCGGCGACCTCGAGGCTCCTCCCTTCGGCGAATCCCACGGTGGCTTGTTTCGCTCGTTCCACAAGACCGGTCCAGGTAAATTCCAGCTCCACGCTCACGTCGGCGCCGGCGAACTCACCTTGAACTAATCTGCAGCAGGCTTTTCCTTTGACTTCTCTTTCTCTCCTGCCTACCATGCCTCACGACGCGCGGTGCCCCGATGCAACTTCGCATGCAGCATCAATTTTGCGGCGATGTGATGGTGATTCGCTGCAGCGGCCGGATTGTGGCCGGCGAGGAAGCCCAGTCTTTGTTGAAGGAATGCGAGAAGCACACCCTTGAAACGAAGAGATTCGTCCTACAACTTCAGGAGGTCAATTTTCTCGATAGTGGCGGCCTGGGAGCTCTCGTTCGCCTTCTAGGATCGCTCCGCGCCCACCGCGGTGACCTCAAGCTTTGCCAACTCTCTCCCTTTTTGCTCAAAGTCTTCACGACCATGAATTTATCGGCCATTTTCCACACTTATGCCTCGGAAAAAGAGGCCATTGACGCCTTCTCCCAGCGTCAACACCAGCCACATGGATCACCTCATCCCTCCAAACCAAAAATCTTGTGCGTGGAAGACTCTGCGGAGCTGCTCGCCTATCTAAGCGCCTTGCTGAAGCAGTCGGGCTTTGAAGTCTTTACAACGAAAAATCTCGGTGACGCCACCACGTTCATGCGCGCCACCAAACCCGCGATGGTTATCTGCGGGCCCGCCGCGCAGGCGAACCGCCCCATGCTCGATAAGTTCCGCAACACTCACGCCAAGGTCGAACTCTTACTCCTTTCGCCAGACTTCGTCGTCACTGATGCCAGCGAAGCAAGCTTGAGTCTCGTTAGTCGGATTCAGACTTTACTCAATCCTTCACGGTAGATGGCTGGCGAATCCGCGCCTGAGCCGATTCTTTTCTGAGAAAGCGGCAAGACTCTTGACAGGCCGTCCGCCAGCCGCGTACTGTCCCGCTATTGCCTCCGCCTAGAACGGACAAGAAAGACCGCGCACGATGACTACCGCTAGAGCGACCCAGGCCAAACCAGAAATCCAACTGGTGCCTGCCAAAACCGAACATGTACCGGAGCTCGGAAGAATTTGTTACGAAGCCTTTAAGGACATCGCGGAGTCCCACGGCTTTCCGCCGGATTTTCCCAGCGCTGAGTTCGCCGCAGGAGTCATCGGCATGCTGGTTGGGCGCGAAGATTTTTACAGCGTCGCGGCGCTCATTGACGGGCGGCCGGCGGGGTCAAACTTCTTGTCACTCAGCGACGCCACCTCGGGAGTCGGCCCAATCACCGTCGATCGCTCCGCTCAAGGAAAAGGCATCGGTCGCGCGTTGATGGAGGATGTCATCGATTACGCACGGCGCAATAAGATTCAAAGAGTTCGCCTGTTGCAGGACGCTTTCAATATGGGCTCCCTTTCCTTATATACCTCGCTCGGGTTCGCGGTGAAGGATGCCGCGGCACTTATACAATCCGCCCCGGGGAAGCCTGACGATAGTGTCCGACGTGTTGTCGAGGCAGATCTGGCGGCGATTGATGAACTCTCGCGACGTATTTACAAGACCAGCCGCCGCAAGGAAGCGGCCGCCGCAGTTATTGGGGGCTTGTCGCCCTTGCTTAGAGAACGCCACGGGCGAGTCGTCGGCTATTACATACCCGGAGCTTTCGGCCACGGTGTCGCTGAAACGGAACAAGACGCGCTAGCCATGGTCTGTGAGTCAGCCCGCTTATTGTCACCGGAGGCGGCATACTTCTTCTGCCCTCTCAGCCAAGCGGAGCTCTATCGCAATGCTCTGAAAGCCGGCTGCCGCGCCATCAAAGTTATGAACATAATGGCCATGGGTCCTTATGAACCACCCGAAAACGTATGGATGCCATCCGTTCTTTATTGAAAGCTATGGCCAGGTAAAGCTAGCTAGTGGCAAGTTTTTTTGCGCTTCACCCTCCTACTCCACCGTGAGGCCTTTGAACTCCCCGCGAATAAACTGCTTCACGCCTTCTCTCCCGGTGATTTTCAGCCACACTGACCCGCCTTCGCGTTCCGCTTCAATCGCCAGATCAAAAAATGGACAGCAGCGCCGCTCGCTTTCCACCCAATCTGCGAGCTCCACGAGGGAGACTCCGCCGGGTCGAAAACGAAACGCATAGCCGTTCGGCAGCTCATTCATCTCCACCCGCGAGGCAGCCATTTTTTCACCGATCTTTTTTTTGTGCAGTCTTTCCGCTGCGGTTAGCGTCTTCATGTTGCAATAAAAAGGAGATTCTTTTTTTTCACCTTGCTGGTTCTGAGCCTGTGCCCCGCCCGCTGAAGCCAGCACTCCAAACGCGAGAAACAAAGCCGCCACTGCAACACCCCAACGTCCTGACCCAAGCAAACTAGTTCTCTTCTCCATCTCTCTTCTCCTCTCGCCGTTTGTTACGGCTACGCGAAAAAGCGTACAAGTTAAAGTCGGCTTTAAGTCAAGGAGCAATTAAGCCTGGGCAAAGCGCAGCCTGGTACGCATGCGGGAGAAAAGTATTCATCGGTGCTCCGCGCTGGTATGATTCGGCACAGGACCTGCGCTCAGCGCCGGCCTGCACGCCACATTACCGAAGGAGGAGAAACTCTATGCGCAAGACAATCGGCATCCTTTTGTTGGGGATGCTTGCGCTCGTTGTTCCTCGAGCTGGCAATTCGCTCTGGGGACAATCCGAAAAGAAAGACGCTATGCCGGAGCCGGCCATAAAGGTTGGGGATACGGCCCCGGACTTTACGTTACTCGACACCAGCCGGAAGCCCGTTTCCCTGCACGACTTCCGAGGCAAGAAGAATGTCGCGCTGGCATTTTATATTTTTGCCTTCACCGGTGGTTGAACGACCCAAATGCAGAACTTCCAGAAGAATTTGCAGAAACTGGAAGCTGCCGACACCCAGGTCCTGGGTGTAAGTATGGATAGCACCTTCAGCAATGCGGCGTGGACGGAAAAAATCGGAGTCACTTTCCCTCTGTTGAGCGACTGGGGCGGCGACGTCACCAAGCAGTACGGCCTCTACAATCCTAAATATAAAGCGGCCCGGCGGGTGAATTACCTGATCGACAAAAGCGGCCGCGTCGTCGAAATGCAGATCGATAATGATGCGGTGGATCCCACCAAAATCGTTACTCTCTGCGAAAAAAGGCACAAGGAGTAGTCTCTCCGGAGTGGGCGCAGCTGTCGCTCCGCCCACTCCTTCTTTTTCACCACAGGACAAACTCCTCTTAAGCTTGGCCGGCTCTCACCTGCCGCACCTGGCGCTTACCAAATGTTTCTATACATAGCTCGACCGCCCGTCAAGTCGCTTCCACAAAAGCAAAGGGCGCCCGTTGGGGCGCCCTTTAACCGAGGAGAGTACGTCTTGCGTGACTGCCTACGGCGCGCAGCCCGCCTTTTGGGGCGCTGAAAGCGCGGTCAGCGCGGGGCCGAGCTCGGGGTGAGGATCGTTGATGTCGGGGTAACTGAGAATCCCACCGAGGGCCGTGGATGGAGACTGGAACTCGAACCATGGCAGAAGTGCTTCGTTTTGCGGATGGTAGGTGAATCCATTGGGCATGGTAATCTGGGAAACCTCATTAGGCGTATTTTCGATGACGTCGCCCACTTCCAAACTGTCCTGACAAAGCCCGTTTGGAGCGAGCCACCAGGGAGTAATATCGACCATGGTAGTCGGGTCGGTGGGGTTGAGCTGGAAAGCTGCCACAAACGGATCGTTGTAGATTTCCGAAACTTCGTGGCTAAGCCCGGTCACGTCTTGAACATTAGGGTCTAGGAAAATGGGCGGGTCCCAGGTCGTAAAACTGAAAACGAAAATCCTCAGCAAGTTTCCGTTTGTGGCGTCGCCCGGCTCTGCATCAATGCTGTGGAAACCTCCGATGCAGCATAGGGTGCCCTGGGGCGTAGGTACAAAAAGAAAAGCCGGCGGAAAGAAAAAGTTGGAGACGTCCGGAGTCTTGATGTCACCCGCAGCTTCGGCGGCTCCTACCGGAGTGGTGCTGGGGGGCGGAAAAGCAAACGTGGACGGGGCAAGCTTGGCCGAGAAAACGTTCAAGTCAATAAGAACGAAGAAGCAGCAGCTCCCGTCGGGGTTAAGCGCAAACAAATAGTTGCAGTGCCCCGCTGCTCCCCTTGCTCCGCACCGCGGGTCCTGATTGATTACCATCGTCTGCGAGTTCTTGACGCTGGGGGCCAGCAAAGTGTGCCAATCGGGAGCGGCAATCTGGTATTCCGCGCGAGCCACGGCATCCGCAAATTGCGTGGGGATGTCGCTGCTCGTGTAGGTGAAGTTCGAATACACCGGCGAATCCAAAACGGGCTGGATAAAGGGCGTCGGATCGAAAAGGAGACGATGGCAATTTTTCGCGAAATCCGTTTCACCCACGCCGCAGGTGACCGCCCTTCCCTTGCTGCCGGAGTTAACCCGGACAAATCGCGGCATTCCATTGACGTCGCGAAGGTCGAGGAACACAGGCACAACGGGAGCGTCCA
>Ga0307469_10000854_pt1 | contig 11184 bp, 12 predicted proteins | sample atmos_gasesAM2C__FD_203084 | JGI IMG/M metagenome (GOLD analysis project Ga0307469, IMG submission 203084) | Hardwood forest soil microbial communities from Morgan-Monroe State Forest, Indiana, United States - atmos_gasesAM2C_515 | ecosystem: Environmental > Terrestrial > Soil > Temperate...
GTTAGGGTGGACGATTGGGCTGTTAGTATGGGCGGAGCATGATTAGCATGAGGATGAGCAGGTTTCCGATTCTAAGGCGATTCTAGGGCGTTTTTGCAGGGGACAATCAGGCTCCCAATCCTGGCAACCGAACAACCTGTAACTCGACCATTCTATCCTGGGTTTCGACATAGCAATATCCCGTTCCCATAGCGATAGTCTTTCCAAGTGTAAGAGAATGACTGATTCAACTTCGAACAAGACTTGGGGCGCCTTCACTCCTGTCATGCCTTCGTTCATACGCCTCGTCGTCGGCGTGATCGTACTAGTGATCGTCGAAGCAGTCGTACTCGGATTTCCGGGAATATCAAACAACATAACAGGATCAACCATCTCCGTCGCAAACATCGTCGTCTTCATGATCGGCCTCACCGTCTGCTTCATAGTCCTCAAATTCGGCACCCAGCTCGCCAACACAGTCCAAGACGCATACAAGAACTACAAAGCCTGGACACCACTACTCGCGTTCTTCTTCCAGATCGTAGCAATCGGAATACTCTATGCCGTAACCGCCGGGATCGCAGCACCATACTTCGCCACCAACCCATGGGCATTCCCACTGATCTTTCTACTCATCGCACTAATCCCAACAATCAAAGCCGTCACCGGCATCGTACACGCCCTCGAAGGAACTAGTGCCACGAAACATAGCCAGGCTTAGTCAAGCGAACCGCCCCCGAAACTGCACAAGTAACTTTCTTTCACAGACTCTTTACTGAGTCTGTGTTTTATTCCTGTGAACTAGATAGACTACGACCCCGACAATTACGGCAAGCGCGATAATCCCCGCAATAATTCCGAATATGACAACCTCTGGGAGAAACGAGCTAAACGCTCTACCCGGAGCAACTTGCTCCAAAGCTATTGATGCCCACGCAGTGTCTAGAGCGTTGGACCCAGGTGAGGACCGAGTGCTGTCTCGAAATCCTCCATCCGAATTCTGGTGAGATAGTATGAATGCTATTGCATCATTCGCTAAGGCCGTCCGCCCAAAAGTGTACAACGCGAGTGCCGAGAGCGAGGCGGAATAAACTGCGTTGGTGTCATTCGCCATCATTGAATACTTGGAAGATGCTGTTGTAAGGAAGTTCAACGCTTTGGACACGTGAGTATTAGCGTCCGTGTAGGATGCGTCTCTCAAGGCGAGCAGCACCAAGGCGGTTATGCTCACTGGCTCAGGCCCCAGGGAATAGTCTAGTGCATAAGGTTGGGTATTGGTCAGGTTGAAGCTTCCGTCAGAGTTCTGCAGACCGATCAGATAGCTGACAGCTAATTGCTGACTCGATGCGTTGATAGCTCGGGCACTAACGAGACCTCTGAGGGCCTCGGCTGTGTCGACACTGCTTGTGACTGGGTTGCTGGCCCCGTTTGGCCAGAATCCTAGGAAGCCCCCGTTTGATTGTTGAAAATCCAAGAAACTGGAAGCGACACTAGAGACGTGAATGAGCTGCAGATTTGAGCTATTGGCAAGACTGTAGAGGGAGACACCGGGTATGTCGAACTCGCCGTAACCTCCCCAGAACCAGTTTGTTGAGTTGTTCAGTTGCGCTGCAAGCCAAGCATAAGCAGAGGATGCCTTGGGCGAATGTGTGTCGTTGAGCCATAGAGCGTAGGCGGCTGCAGCTGTGTAGGGAGGAAAGCTTTCGCCATACGACCCGTCCGGCGATTGTTCCTTAGCTAGCCAATGTAAGGCCGCTTCTAAACCCGAAGAAGCTGACGAGGCTAGAACAGGGTGAGACGCGGGTGAAGTACTTGCCGAGACAGCTGGACTCATAGATGAGATGGAAATTACTACGAGTAGAACGACAAAGAGGCTAGCCTTACAGGCGGGCAAAGTTACCCGCTAGTTTGGGACTTGGAATATAAGCATTAGTAATTGAAGCTCTCAGGAATCATGAGCAGGAGGTCACAGTCCTTGCGTTCGGTATGGGGGGCTGCGGATTGCTACCGAGCGATGAAGCTCCGTAGGCCCAAGCTAAGGTTTGGCCACTTGTTAAGGCGATCATGTCAACCCCAACTTGAGAGTACGCCCAGGCATTCGCGTGTCGACAGAACATCCAGATGCTCCACGAGAAACTACCTTGATTGCTGACTCCGTTTATTGCAGTAACGAAGTGTTCGTTCAATGGGGGCCCATAGAACCTCGCCTGAACATTGCATTTCGCCAGATACATTGTTAGCGCATACGCATTCCAGCTCGAAGGGACAGCTGTTTCATTGTACCATTGCATCGTGCCGTTGCCGTAGCTGATCAGAACGTTTGTAGCGATCATGTTTGCGCCTGGTGCGCCGCTCGTAAGAGAGTTGCAGAGTACTGATGAATCTGCGATTGCACTGTTAGACCTCTCGAGATAGTAGTATGCGCCAACCTGGGCCGACGCGATTGTGAGAGCCGTTATTCCCAGAACGAGATAGAAGACTCGGTGGCTATTCGTTCGTGCTCACGTAATCCTCTGTTGAATGTGTACTCCAACACGTTTCGCCGCAGCTATTGCGGGAGGGACTACCGTCGCGAAAAACACTAGATTGCTTGCTTCGTGAAGTATAGCGAAGGGGACTCCAGTTATCATGCCGATAATGAGCGCTTGATACAGTGAACTCGTTTTGAACACCCAGGATCCGAAGTTTGTCAGGACATCGTAGGCGAAGGTTGCTTGGAAGCCGATCAGCCCGAATAGCAGACTCATCTGCCCATACGGAAGGGCTTTGTTGAGCAAGTTCAGAACACGCGTCTTAAATCTGAACAGGCTCCTTGTCTGCTGATCTACACTGTATCTGATTGACTGTTTTTCAATTGCTCTGGCTTGAATTTGCTTCGCTATGAGTTCTCGGGCCACTGAAGTGCGGCTAAGGAGGGCCCCCGCCACGGCGTACAAGCATTCGCCAGCCATCAGGAAAAGGAGGAGCGCGAGGTCATCTTGGCCGTAGGGGTTGATGAACCCGTACACCGCCCAAATCGAGATAGCCGTACCCAGCCCTACTTCTAACCCAAACAGGAAGGCTGCGATGAAGACAAAGGCGTCCATCAGCTTGACGTTTGGAATGTCTATCATGGCATAGTTGGTAGCGAGAGACAGGGCGGTGAAGACTGGAATTAGCGCCGTCCGCACAAGGGGTGATGAGAAAGACTGCTGACGTGTCCCGGGTTTGAGCAAGCTAAGCGGGCAAAGTTACCCGGTGGCTTATATAGAATTTCCTGAGTATGCATAGGGGCTCAAGTTTGCAATCAGAACTCGATGGCGAGTAGCAATGAGGATCGCATCTCTTCTTCCCAGTGCGACGGAGATCGCGTTTGCGTTGGGGCTCGGAGACGAAATCGTTGCTGTGTCTCATGAGTGCGATTATCCACCTGAAGCCTCCCACCGCCCTGTCCTGACCAAATCCGCGTTCCATCAGAAGATCCATAGGAGCCTTGAGCTTGATCAGGAAGTGGAGAAGCGTGGAGGAGACATTTACGAGATTGATGGGAAGCTACTGGAGAAGCTTCAACCCGATCTGATCCTCACACAGGAGCTGTGCGCTGTCTGCGCAGTGTCTTACACCAAAGTCAAGGAAGCAGCAAGGGTCCTGGAGGCGAATACGAGGATTATTTCGCTAGAGCCTACAAGTCTTGAGGAGATCGTCGACAATATTCTGCTCGTCGGAAAGACCACCGGCAAGCTAGAGAGAGCCCAAGAATTAGGCTCTCAGCTATTATCCAGAATCCACGCGATCAAGAGCAAGACACGCGACCTAAGATCTAGACCGCGGGTCTTCTTCATGGAATGGCTTCAACCTCCCTGGGCCGGAGGGCACTGGATACCTCAGATGGTCGATTACGCGGGAGGCGTCGAAGGCCTAGGGAGGCTGGGTAAACCGTCCCACAGAATCCAATGGAGTGACGTACTTGACTATCAGCCCGAGATCATCGTCCTGTCCCCTTGTGGGTTCGACTTGAACGGAGTCATGGGGGAGCTCCATGAGCTAGAGTCCTACCGTGGATGGGACAAGATACCCGCGTACAAATCTCGTAGTATCTATGCCGTGAACGCGTCAGCGTACTTCAGCAGGCCAGGACCTCGAATAGTGAATGGTCTGGAGCTGCTGGCTCACATAATTCATCCCGAGTCATTTCCTGAAACACTATTGGCCCATGAGATGAAGAGGATCGATCTGAGCTTTCTCAAAGCCTAGCGTCCTCTCGCTCAATCCGCTCAAGGGCCTCTTTCTCCATCTGCAGTGTTACATGCTCTATGCCAAATGATTCCTTCAACTTCGCGGCAACTTTCCCGATAATGACAGAACCGTCAGTAATCTTGTCTAAGTCCAGGGTTACGTGGCCGCTGAGCGCATAAAGTCCAGACGTGATAGTCCAGACATGTAGGTCGTGGACCCCCTTGACACCGTCGACGCTACGAATAGCCTTGGCAATGTTCTCGAGTTCCAGGTGTCTAGGCGTTGCCTCCAGCAGGATGTTTGTCGAGTCCCTCACAAGACCGTACGCGCTTCTCATGATCAGAATCCCGATCAAGACTGCGGCTATCGGGTCCAACCCGGAATAGCCGGTGAATACCACCACCAGGCTACTGACTATTACAGCGATCGACGAGACCGTGTCTCCGACGGAGTGAAGGAAGACTCCACTGACATTGAGACTTGTCTTCCTAGTCCGAGCTAGAAGCCCCGTCGTGGCCAGATTTCCCAATAGGCCCAGTGAGGCGACCCCGAGTACGAGCGGTCCCTGGACTCGGGTCGGCTGCTGCAGTCTGAGAAACGCTTCATAGATGATTAGAAGGGCTACCGCGATTAGGGTAGAGCCGTTGACTAGTGCAGCGAATATCTCGGCTCTGTGATAGCCAAATGTCCGTCTTGCGGTATGGTGCTTTCGTCCGAGCCTTAGTGTGAGGATGCTGACGCTGATGGCGAGAACGTCGGTCAGTACGTGGCCAGAATCACTCAGCAGTGCAAGGCTCTGCCCCAAGAATCCTCCGGCGAACTCGATGACGACTATTCCTGAGGATACTGCAAGGGCGATCCAGAGGCGCCGCTCAGCGTTCTTTGAAGGGACACTCAGGTCGATGAGCAACGAAAAGGCGTTACAGCGGTCTGCGAATAGCAGTATTAGAAATGGTCGGGCGGGATTCCAATATCTAGGATGCCCGAGTTATCTTGTTACAGTCGGGAGCAAACTGAGAATTATCGGGAAAAAGAAAAACGGGTAGGGACTGGGCGTTCGATGCCCTGGCTGATTCTACATGCCGCTTTTCTTTTTCTTGCTCTTCTTCTTTGGTGCCATATTACGTACCGTAGAGCAGATTGCTGTACGGATGTTGCATAATACATCTCCGGTCGCAGACTTGTCCAAACCGTCTTACTATCGGATCGAGAAAACCATGACCGTTCGGTGGAATCAACTGCTAGATTCCGCGGAAGGACCCTCCAGCGAGCGACCAGTATCTTCTCAGGATTAGCCCCGCGACAAGTCCTCCAAGATGAGCGGGACCTCCACCGCGAGCGAAAATGTCGAGACCCAGAAGGAAGATTAGTAGGAGCACGACTTTGAGTCCGACTGCTGTTCCCATTATTCCGTAGACGGCGCCGGACGCGCCTACAGCGCAGTCGAGGGAGTAAGCGTTAGGGGCTCCGGTTAGGAAGTAGCCGAGTAGATCGTAGCCTACGAAGCCCAAGCTGCCTACAAGTCCTGTTATGAAGAAAGTCGTCACCCAACGCGATTTCGACACTTGTTCTTCCAGAATGAAGCCGAAGAAGAGAAGGAAGAAGACGTTGCTAGCTATGTGGAGAATGCTGGCGTGTAGGAAGATGGCTGTGAGAACAGTCCAGGGGAAAATGGGAGTGGGAGCATCACATTGAACCAGCAAATACAGGACGAGATTTCCCGTGGATAAGGGGTCGAAAAGGTTCCCAGCTATTGCTCCGATGATAATGTAGACCGCGACTAGAACCAACGAGAAGATGACCGTCGGGGACTGTAGGATGTGCTGAATCCCTCTGGACCCATTGGATTCGGAGGCCGATTCCATCGTTCAACGTCTCTTACGAACTGTATCTATTTAATCGACCAACTAAACAGTAAGGGAGCGGTGCTTTGCCAAGGCAACTGGTTCTGTACATGGCAAAGGAGGACGAAGACTCTTTCCTTCAATATCTCCGGTCGTTTGGACACCTAGTGCTTCTTCCCTCGACTTCACCCTCATCGGAGTTTGCACCTGTCTTGGATCTTCCGGAGCCCACCGAGGGCGAAGCCACCAGGAGGTTCTGGCTACAGAAAACAACTGTCAGTCTACCTCTTGTGACAGAATATGCCCCTGAGAAGAACGCCTACGTCATAGATGGCTTCCAGTCTCCTGTCGTAGAATTTCTCCGTTCATGGACGGTATCTAATGTAATGCTGGCGGGTGGAATTAGAGCTGACATGAACTATCTTGACGATGCAACCCAAGACCTGGTTCGGAAGCCTGCCGAGTTCAGAGGCTGGTTTGATTCGATGCAGAACTGGATTCGCAAGAGCTTCATTCATCTGACGCTTCTCACATATGTGGGCCGAGGCGCTGAGGAGTTTAGGGAAAAGGGAGGACTCTTCCACTAGAAACAATCGCGAGACAAACCAGACAATTCCTCCAGATTTGGTTTGACCCCACGCTATCATTGACAGAAGAACAATTAAGATGAAGCTGGCAGCTTCCGCTCGATTACCTTGCCTTCTCAGGCTGCTGCTAAGCAAGTTGATCGATGGATCCAGGCTCACAAGAAGGACCTTGTAGATCTTACCTGCCGCCTTGTCAACATAGATACCACCGTCCCTCCAGGCCTCAACTATCCTAAGATATCTCAAGTCCTGGCTAGCGAGCTCAAAGAGTTGGGAGTCACGCCTACAGTGAGCTACATTCCCGAAGCTTCTATGCGACGGAGAGTAAGCCCCGAAGTTGGCCTAAAGGGTCCAAGGCCCAACACCTACGGGACTCTAAAGGGGGAGAGAGAGGGACCCTGGGTCCTACTCAATGGGCATGTTGACGTTGTCCCAGCTGATCCCTCGGGCTGGTCGCATGATCCGTTCGAGCCGGTGGTCAAGAATGGGAAGATTTTCGGGAGGGGAGCTGCCGATATGAAAGGATCTAGCGCCTGTCAGATATTTGCCATGAAAGCACTCGTTGAGACCGGCGTAAAGTTTCGTGGACGGATCACTTCGACATTTACTACTGACGAAGAGGTCGGCGGGTATAGCGGCGTAAACTATCTGGTGGACAAGCGCGTGATTACCAAGGATGTGGATTACTGTCTCTCGACAGACAGCGGAATCGAAGCCCTAGACATCGCGAGTCTTGGGGACGCTGAATATCTGATTACGGTGCGCGGAAAGGCGGCTCACTCGGGACGCGGTTGGACAGGCGTCAACGCCATTGAACATGGAGCATCGTTGATTGAGGATTTGAAGAGGCTGGGAGAAGAGGTTGGCAAGAGAAGATCCCGAATCAATGCCGAGCCAGTCTGGGGAACCAAGAAGATGAGGCCGGGACTATACGTCAACACCGCGAAAGGAGGGCTAAAGGGGAATATTATTCCTGATACTTTCGAGATTCTCGTCGACCGCCGGTTCATACCTGAAGAGAGCGAGCCTCGAGTGAGGAGGGAGATCGCACGAGTCGTGAAAGAGTTTGCCGCGAAACATCGAGAAGTCAAAGCTTCCCTGAAGATGATACTCAGCTACGATCCTATGCTGACCGCGCCCAATCATCCGCTGGTTCGGACTGTCCGGAAAGTAGCCAGGAAAGTTCTAGGCAGAGACGTTCCGCCTTCTGGGAGTCAAGGGTCTACTGATATGGCCGCGGTCAGCGCGCTCGGCGTCCCCATAGTGGTGTTGGGAGCGACGCGCCAGGATAGCAATATTCACGGAATAGACGAGCACGTTAGAATAAACGACCTCGTCAGCGTCACGAAGATTCTAGCCCACACATTCCTCAAACTCCCTGTAACATACTCTGCGAATAGGTAGAACAGAGATCTACGGCATGCTTGTTAGCCTAGAACCGGAAATAGGATCTTCCAGTTCTGCGTCACGAGACTCGCGAGCATAACTATTTTTCTAGAGGGTCTTCTGCTAGCCAGATTTTAGCATGGACCGCTCAACTTGTCCTTATCACCGATCACGAATCTCACGCCGACCTTGACATCCTCATAGACCCTCAGCCGTTTTCCTAGGCGTTTCCTAGGGACGATCAGGTTCGTTGACGGGAATTATCTGCAATCAAGGGACATAGAACGAAACTTTGCACCTGCTCTTCTTGAGATCTTTTCCCAAACACGAGGTTTACGTCACGAGACTCAACTGCAATTGACATTTCTTGAACGGTGACGGGTTTGGTAACCGTAAATGGTACCAGGAACCGAAGCTGGAAACCTAGAATGGTGCCATCTTCAGCAATTCGGGCAGAGACTCTGCAACGACGTTACTTCTCTCCTCACGACATGGGTTGCCGGCCTTTCATCATTACCGCGCCTGTGCCCTCAGTCTGTTACGTGGAAGGTAAATGTCGTGTCACGACTTGTTCCAAGATCAACTGTATACTGTCCGCCAGTGTTGAATTGGCTGAATGTGCCTTGAGGATCTTCACCTTCGAGTGCAAGTTTCTTCATAACACTTGACAGCTCCGCGAGATAATAGCGAAACAGAACCAGCAATGAAAGAGATTGTGACTATGCAGTTGACTTTCGCAGCTCGAAGGAGTTGTCTGATCCGATTAGTCTTGGATTCCGGCTTCCTGTCCTCTTAAATAGACGGCCTGGCTCGGAGCAAATTGATTGAAGGACTGGAGAGCGACTGGGACGGGCTGGAGAGTCCAAAGCTGGAGCGATCTTGTATCGAGACAATGTATTATTGACAAACAGTACAAGATGAGAGAATGATGGGAACCCCAGCAAAACAGCGCATTTCCATGCTCACTGCTGAGCAGCTTCTAGGTCCGCTGAATGATGTCGAACGAAAGTATGCACCGGTCAGACTGTATGCCGCTGGTCCGATGCAGGTTCCACTACCCAGACCGAGAGCCGCAATCATTGGGTCCAGAAAAGCATCAGAGAAGGGCCTTGACGTTGCTGCTGAAATCTCGAAGAAGCTTGCAAAGAAGAAGGTGATCATTGTTAGCGGTTTAGCCGAGGGCATTGATACGGCTGGACATCGAGCGGCGATTGATGCTGGAGGAAAAACTGTGGCTGTTCTTGGCACGCCTCTGGATCAGGTTTACCCGAAGAATAATGCTCTGCTACAGGAAGAGATCATGAAGTCTCACCTTGCGGTCTCCCAGTTTGCAGTTGGATACCCAATCCAGCGACAGAATTTCGTCATGCGCAATAGGACTATGGCATTGATCGCCAATGCCTCCATCATTGTCGAGGCTGGAGAGACAAGCGGTTCGCTTCATCAGGGCTGGGAGGCACTAAGGCTAGGCCGACCCCTGTTTATTTGGACAGACCTTCTGAAGTCATCCCTCAACTGGCCCAAACGGATGTTGAGATATGGCGCGTTTGAGCTCACGAATCCAGAACAAGTTCTCGACGTGCTGCCTTCAGCAGAAAGAATTCTCATCAAGATAGCTAGGTAATCACGGGACGTGCGCATCACAGTACTCGACTTCGGCTCGCTCCTAGCCTACGTTCCTCGGGTCTCTTCGAACAAGATGCAGCAAGCAAAGAACGTGATGTTTGCCACAAAGTCGGACAGCTTCCTCGAACAACCCCGACAAGAGCCGATTGCGATGTCTCAATGGATAGCCATGGCAGTTCGACAACAAATGTCTACACTACCCTTCATCTCTCTCTTCCAGCCGGACACTGTTCTCGTCCCGGTCCCAAGTACCTCATTGATGCAACCCGGAACCCTCTGGGTCCCAGACAGAATAGCAACAGCCCTGTCAAAACCGGAGTTGGAAGAGAGGTCGTCAGATATCTCACTCGGTCAAAGCCGCTCAGAAAAGCTGCCTTCAGTGACCCTTCTGAGAGACCGACGCCCGAGGAACAGTATGAGACTCTAGCAGTACAACGTCGCGTGTCCGAACCGCAGCCAAGTCAGATAACCTTAGTGGATGATATTGTAACTCGAGGCGCGACCCTAATGGGCGCCGCCAATCGACTTGCAGAGGTGTTCCCAGAAGCAAGAATAAGCGGCTTCGCCGCAATGAGAACCGTCAGCCCGTCTGATTTTGCAGCCGTCTACGATCCGCAATCCGGGACCATCCGATTTCGAGAGTCGACCAAGGACACTTTACGGCGGCCCTAGTAATGCGGATCCCGACCTTCATTTCGTGGCGAAGTGTTAACGAGGGAGAAAAAATGGGGTTTGGCGGTCTACTGTGACGAGACGTGTGTCGAAACTTGGAAGCATGCGACGTCGTACTGGGAGACAGCTGCTCCGTTTGCTGGAGTGTTTGTGTTCTGGCCGGAGCCAGCGTAGACGCTCGTTGCTGTGTTGTTGAAGCCGTTTGTGTTGAAGCCTCTCGGTTGCAGTCCGTTTACGGGGAAGAAGTTCTGGCAGCTCTGGTTGGGTTGGCCTATTGTGCCGGTGTTGGTGTCAGCTTTGACGGGGATTGCCAGTAGTGGGACTACTGCGAGAGCTAGAACCGCGACCGCCAAGAAGAGCTTCTTACTGAAATTCATCTTCATCTATCGCCTCGCGGTTGAGAGTGCCTTCCGCTGGACCGTTAAAAATGTTACTATCGTCGTAGTAGGCAACTGACAACCGGGAGGGCTCGCTGCAAAACCTGATTTATACCTGAAAGACGGTAATACCTAATCGAGCCATTGGAGCTAAGCAGAATCTCCAACAGATGGCTGATCATCGCCAGCCTCATCATACTAGTCGCCCCGACGACGATTCTTGCACTGCTCAACTATTCGAATCAGCAGCCACTCTGGGGCTTCACGACCTACGGGTGGGCTAATTCGGTGGCGCTTTCTTCGGATGGCTCAAACGTGGCTTTAGGAATAGCGACTCAGTGTTGTGGTCCCAGTCGCTCTGGCCAGGTTCTTCTTCTCGACAGGACAGGTAGAACCCTGTGGAGTTTTGGCACGGATAGTGCGATAAATTCGGTTGACATATCGCCTGACGGGTCCCGCATCGCCGCGGCAGGATATCTACCAGGAACGTCAATCAAC
>Ga0307469_10000855_pt1 | contig 11180 bp, 14 predicted proteins | sample atmos_gasesAM2C__FD_203084 | JGI IMG/M metagenome (GOLD analysis project Ga0307469, IMG submission 203084) | Hardwood forest soil microbial communities from Morgan-Monroe State Forest, Indiana, United States - atmos_gasesAM2C_515 | ecosystem: Environmental > Terrestrial > Soil > Temperate...
CGGGTCCAACAGAAGGAACAGCATCAAATCCTCCAACGCCTACGCAGCCCTTGCTCTAGTCGGATTCGGATTATTCACATTGATAGCGTCGCTAATCACCTGACGAGGTCGGGTTAGCTTGTGTCAGATCTTCTGGAGTAGTATTCTTTGACTAAGTTTTGAAACGACGGAAGCGACTTCAACTTCGTGGTTTCTGGGGACGGCGCGTAATACTTCAATCCGTACCGTAAGAATGCCAACAGTACATACGCCGCGTCTTCTCCGCGAGGAGTCAGCAAGTATGTGATTCGGTCCGACCTTACCGTCCTTTCGATCAAGCCCTCCTTCTGCATATTTCGAAGACGCCGCGAGAGCACTCGGGGTGTAAGGCCAGGATTGTTCCTCAAGATCTCGCCAAACCTCTCCAGCTTGAGAAATCCTATGTCTCTCAGAATTAGTAGGGTCCACTTCGAACCTAGCGCTTTGACACTGCCTCGCACGGGATCCTGTTGATACAGAAGCTTGGGGCCCATCTTCACTTCTCTCGACTCGGACCGTGCCAAAACGGTTCAGTATCCTTCTTGACCCTACCCGACATATTAGTATCCTTAGGATACTTCATGTCGATGAGGAAAAGTTGGTACAAACAACCGAATCACAGAGCGAGATTGCTCTGAAATACTTCGATCACTGGTCCAAGAAGGAATACGATGCCAGCGCCCGATACCTTGACGAGCACCTGTCATTCACGGGTCCCATAGACAAGTTCAACAACGCTCACGACTACATGGAATCAATACGACGCCTCGCCCAGATAGTTACAGGGGTACACAAGAGGAGGACCTTCGTCGATGGAAACGACGCGTGCTTCGTGTATGACCTAGCCACAAACACACCTGCCGGGACTGTTCCCTGCGCCGAATGGATTCACGCAGAAAACGGCAAAGTCAAGTCGATACAGGTATTCTTCGACGCAAGACCCTTCGCGGCCATGTTCGCCCACAAATAGCTAGCCAAAAACGAGTTAATCCCCTATTCTCCCCTTTTTGAAATGTCACGACCGATGAGCAGCGGAAACGATTCGAAGAGACCTAGAACGCCAGGAGCTATGGCGTTCACAGAACTCGCAAGCACGAACCTCGGTGAGACAAGAAAATTCCTCGAAGAAACCTTCGGTTGGAAGTTCGACTCTGTCCAGATGCCTGCAGGCCAGTACCTTACCTTCCAAAACTCTGCCGGGACGGCCGTCGGCATAAGGTCCGCTCAAAAATCGGAGATTCCTGGAAGCACAAACTACGTTCTCGTTAAAGATCTCGATGAGGCAGAGAGGAGCGTTCGAAAGAAGGGTGGCCAGATCGTTCTCCCACGAACCGACATCCCAGGCATGGGCAGCTTCTTCTGGTTCAAGATACCGTCGGGACCGATAATGGCCTGCTGGCAAGACGCAACAAAACCCTAAGCTGAAAGTTCTAGACCTCGCAGTCGCTCGAACGCAAGATTTTGGGCCTAGGCTGGAAGCTCAGGATACGTAATCTGTCTACCATCGACCTTAGCCCATTTCGTCAGAGAGTGTTCCCTAGTTTTCTTCAGCGTCATTATGTGCTCGACCTTGACTTCCCGAGCAAGCAGGGCGTCAGCAACTAAGGAGCGATGGCATCTCCACGGAAGAGCTTCTGCGCACATAATGGCGACAGTACGATCTTGGGCCAGCCTGATCAGCTCGTTGAGGCCAGCCTCGAAATCCGGGGTCTGCATGTAGTCAGCAAATCCTCGAAAAGACTCGTTTCTCCAACCCATGTTCTGGGAGTCCTTCCTTGGATGTCGTAGGCCTCCGAGTTCCTTCAATCGAACGTAGTCTATTCCTGAATTTTTCAGGGACGCTGCCAAGCTATCCTCATTGAATTGTGGGTTCCGTCTAGAGCGGGGAATTGTCCGAATGTCGACTATGAGCTGGACTCTCTGAGCCCGTAGGAGATCGGTAAAACCCTCGATAGTTCGAGTAGAGTGCCCTATCGTCAATATGTGGGGAATGCTCATCGATGAAAGACATCACAGGCGGCGAACGACTTTTCGCATCACCATAACCCGGTTGCTCGTGCCAAAATTACCGAGTGGACGGAATCCTAGGTTTCGGTACATTGACTCGGTTCCGCCCCAGATGAATGAGTTCGAGTATTTCTTCCCCCTAGGCAGGGCGATTGGATATCCGTCAACTGTCCCGCCTCCTCTCGCGGCAATGAACCGGAGTGCGCCCTTTAGCGCGGCTTTCGCGACTCCCTCGCGCCTGTGGTCGCGGTCGACGAAGAAGCACGTAGTCCTCCAGTCCGGCATAGTGACGTCCATCTTGCCATAACCAAGCATCCTACCGGGGAGTTCGGCTAGTGGTCCGAACTGGCACCAGCCAACAACATCGGGCCCATCGTATACTAGGGCTGCGTGGGAGTGATTCTCACGAACAAGTTTCTCTTTGTATTCGTGGTGCTTCCCAGACCACTTCTTGTGTTCGCTAGGCGGGAGGTGGAAGAAGGTGCACCAGCACCCGCCCCAGACTCCGTTGTGTTTTTCGACCATCCGCTCAAAATCAGGCCACGTCTCGTTTCCAAGCTCTTTGACCTGAAACCGGGTTGAGGACTGTCTTCCGTGTTTCGTGTCAGAACCTTTGTCTTTGTCCGAGTGCAAGCTCGCTGCAGACCGTCTACTCTGAGAATTGAGTTTCCGGGATCTTCCAACGCCAGTAAGGAAGGAGGCAGGGTGCTGGCTCATACGATTCCTTGGTCCCTTATCGAGATAAGGGTTGCCGAATTGAACTAGTGGGTTTGAATTGGGTCTCATTCAATCTGTGGAATCAAAATGGAGGACGACCTAGGAGGGTTTAGAAAAAAGGAGTGGATTAAGGGCTATGAGGATGCTATTTCTTTGCGTAGATTCTGGCAGTGAATGTTTGGTCGGCCATACTGGCGGTGCCTTCCTGCCAGCCCTTGGTGTTGTTGAGCCAGGCCAGTTTGGGCGATTGGGTCATGAAGGTCATTTCTCCTTCCCACGAATTCCCTGTCGGGGTCCTGCGCGCGGTGCCTTTTCCTGTGACCAAGATCATGTCTTGACCTGAGTTTTGTACTCCCCGGCCCTCCCATGTCATGGTTCCATCAGGTTTCGTGTGTACGACGACAGTCTCCATGAAGCGTGCATCATACTTGCCAGTTACGTCGCCGGCATCATTCATCTCCATGACCATACCGTTCTTTCCGACTTCCTTGATGGTCCAGCTGTGAGACTTACCCCTCATCTCCGCGATCAGCTCGCCTTTCGTCTTCTGAGTTGAAGCTTGCATAGTTGTTTCCGTGACAAGCGGGGGCTGGAAGCTGCTATTTGAACCGTTTCCGACCTTGTGCTGAAGAAGTCGATTGTCAAAGGATTCAATCCTAAGACCTTGAAGTAGAAGACGCGAAATTATTCCTACCAGGGTTCGGAAAGCCCTGCGGTCTAAGGGCCCAAGAATCACGCACGGGACAATTCCAGCATATCAAATTTCGATCCGTCAGCATGAACTGAATTTTATCGCGCCGATTGATGTATATATCCAGCCTAGTTCAGACTTCAGATGATTTACCATGCCTATGATCGATGTTTATGCTCCCGCAGACCTCTTCCCAGCCGGCACCGACGGCCGGCTCGGCCATGAACTGACAATGGCGGTCCTACGCGCTGAAGGCGTGACAACCCCTGGACCATTCCATCTCAACAACACCGCGGCTTTCATCCACCGAATGGACCCTCACATGGTTCACACCGCAGCCACCGACTCTGCCCGCACCGTCCGCGTTCAGATCATCACGCCCCCAGCAGCATTGACCCGCGAGGGCCAGAAACAACTCGTCAAAGAAGCCACAGATATTGTCACAAAGATCTCAGGGGACCCGACGCAGGCTAGTCGCACCTGGGTCATACTCACCGAGGCTGCAGAGGGTGGTTGGGGGCTATCAGGCACTGCCTTTGGCCGTCAGGAATTCGTAGCGCTAGCCGCCAAAGCGGCCGCGGCACGCGCTAAGTAACCAGCCAACCTCTCCCTGATACGACAAGCCTCCTTCGTTCGGAAAGACTTACAGTCTGCTGCTAGCCCTAGATCGGGGTGGAGGAGTCTCCTCTGCCTCTCGCTCGGCCGACCCTGCTCTACGACAACGACTGCGGAATCTGCTCCCGTTTCGCCCACATCGCGGGACGAACCTCCAAGGGCTGGATAGACACTGTAGGCCTATTCACCAAGCGCGGAATGAGAATCAAGTCAGACTTCTTCAGCCCATCAGATCGTCCAGACGACAACTTCTGGCTACTAATCGGAGACGTAGGCTATGGGGGAAGAAGCGGACTACTCCCACTCGCACGAGAGATCGTTAGGGGCCTAGTCATATGACCGAGAGAGAAGGAGAATCATGCACACGACCCAAGAACGCAGTAAGCAGAATACTCGGCACCCTACGACGGGGCAGAGTGGTCAGGCGCAAGACCGAGAGACAAACCGGAAACTAACAACTCCCAGTCCAAGCCGCTGGGAGCCTCTCAACTCACCCTTAACCGTTGAAGACTCACTCTCAAGAAGAGCAGCCTGGAGGCGTTTGGATGCGAAATATGCTAACTAGAAGGGAAATTGTGATCTCCGTTTTCGTCGCAATAGGTGTGGGAATCATAACCTATGGAATCACTCTTCAGTCTGGAATCGGAATATTCCTAGCCACAGCCGTGGGGTCATTCAGTGTTGCTGCGTTCTCGTTTTGGGACAACTATGCTTCCGTGCTAAACTGGAAATCGAGTTCAAGGGAGAAACAGACGTAAGTTTCATCACGCTGACAAGCGTCGACCAATCGGGGAATCTACGGTTCAATTATCGCCAAATTAGGGTCTTGGTTAGGAATCGCGGGAGAAAGACCGCCACGGGGTGCACGGGTTGGATGGAGCTTGTGGAGCCGCCAAGGGAGGGCTGTTCACTTTTCACGCACCAACCAACAATCCTCGAATGGGTTGAGCTTCCGGAAGGAAACCAGATCGCGCCTCAGGGCGGTTATGGGCTCCTCGGAATCGCCCAATCAATAGATCATCCCCTCGCGGTGCCAGATAATAGATGCAAGGTGGTAGGCAATACATTTCTCCATGCTTGGGCAAACAACAAAAACTTCTGGATTTTCGGAGGAACTGACCTCATCCAGTATTCGCCGTATGCCGGAGACTGGAAGTTGCGCATTACGATTTTCTCAGCCACCTCGTATCCAGTGAGCCGTCAATTCGTATTGAAAGTGAAGCCAAAATGGGAGGATTTAGAAATGGTTGAAGAAAGGCCTCAATCCAGAATCTCGACTGTCCAGAATCTGGTCACAAGGGTCTCGTGGCGCGGGTTCTCAAATATTTCGGCCTGGCTGTTCTCATAGTTGCTGCGAATTACGTTATTGGAATCCTGACAGTGAACAACCTCTCGTTGATCCCCTCATGGGTCTGGCCGTTGTTGGCGATACCGTCGGTTGCCATTCCCTTCATCTTCGCGTTTGGTTTCAAAGGGAGTAGAGGCAAACGGCTACTCGTGAAGTATGCCAGCATTTTAGTCGCCGCGGAGGTTTTCGTCATAGTCAAGATTAGCGATGCGCTAACAAGCTTGATCCCTTCACTGTTCGGACTCAACGTCCTCAGCCTCGTAGTGATAGTTGCCTTCGTCTCCATTGTCGGAGTCTTTCTATGGCTGGTCGACTACCTCAAAGAGTTCCCGAAAATTGTCGCAAGATCACTTGAAAAGAAGGACCCCGATAGGAGCTAGGTTTCGTTCAGCAACGTTTGGTAGCAGAGAAGAGCATTGACCCCAGTACTCACCATGCTAGATCTTGGCGGTTTCGTTCTCGTGTCTGAGCAATAGCCGAACAATGACTCAACTTTACAGATGTCGGGTCAGCGGAGCGACTGGCGCGAACGCCTACACGCCAACCCCTCACGAATGGAACAAGAACTCGCAATCAAACTACAAGACAACGGAATACCAGAAGTATCCCTTCCATCTGGTACCATTGCAGACGAATACGGTACCATCTCCAGACTCCTGCTTCATTAGCTGGTACCATTCACGGTTACCAAACCCGTTACCAATCGTGAAATGTCAAAAGCAGTTGAGTCTCGTGACGCAAGTCTCGTGTTTGGGAAGCTCCCAGAAAGGGAGAGTTGTAGTCTTCTTCTATATCCCTTGAGCGCAGATGGTATAGGACATGGACCTGATCTTGCCTAGGAAATCGGCTTGGAAACGGCTAGGGGTCCATGACGGTGTTAATGTCGGCGTGAGATCCGAGATCGGTGATGGGGACTGTTTTGATCAGTCTGTGTTGAAATCTGCTCAGTTGACAAGCCTCTCGAAATTTAGGGTATGCGTGTCTGTCTCGCGGCGCAGAATCCGCGGCGAAACAATCTCAATCTACACGCCTTCGACGGTGATAGGATTGCGGTTGTTCTCACCTCTGGTAAGATTAGAGAACACAATCCTCAATCTTTGCAGGCGAGAGGAAACCACGCTGTACGATTATGCGATACACTCGCAGCTTGGCTGCCAACGGGACCCTATCAGCGGTCTACGCCCTCGTAGCCTTCGGCAGCCTCAGACTCTTCGCGACACTGAACGCCAGCTCCAGCCCAGTCTGGCCCCCGACCGGCCTAGCCATTGGTGTCCTTCTCTTGTGGGGTCCAGAGCTCTGGCCTGGAGTATTCCTCGGCGCCTTTGCTGCTAACCTGCTAACCGCGGGCACACCTGCAACCTCTGCGGCTATTGCAACGGGCAACGCGCTCGAAGCCGTTGTCGGTTTCCTGTTAGTCCGTCGTTTCGCCAGGGGAGTGCAAGCATTCGACACAGCTCGCACTGTAGGAATCTTCGCGATCAGCGCTGGACTTGTTGCCCCTCTCATCAGCGCGACAATCGGTGTAACCAGCCTAGCCTCGGCCGGCTTCGTGCCTTGGGATCTTTATGGTGGCGTTTGGAAAACGTGGTGGCTCGGAGACGCTTCAGGAGCACTAACCGTTGCGCCCCTAATCATATCGGCGTTCCGGCCTCCTAAGCCTGCTCCGTCAGGAGGCGTCCGCGAACTTGGATTTTTCGGATTGGCAATGTCAGCCGCTTGCGCAGCTGTCTTCTCCCCCGCGGTATATTCAACAATAGCCCCAATCCCGCTAAGCTTCACAATCGTCCCCCTCATAGTCTGGGCGGGCGTACGCTTCGGTTCTAGAGGCGCAACTGGAGCCACATTCCTCTTCTCAATCGCCGCCGTTTGGGGAACACGCTTCGGCATGGGACCCTTCAACTCTCCAGACGTCAACACTGCACTCCTATCACTACAATTCTCTGTCATGGTCCTTGCTACGACCGGCCTCGCTCTTGGGGCGTTAGTGCATCAGAGACTTGACGCCGAAGAAGAAGCACGGAAGGCCACGGCTGCGGAGCATCGGTTCCAGACGATGGTCGAGTCCGCACCTGACGCGGTGGTCATCGCTAACACAAAGGGCCGAATCGTTCAGGTGAACAGTCAAACCGAAGCGTTGTTCGGCTACAACCGAGACGCCCTACTCCAACTTAGTGTTGAGGATCTGATCCCTCAGCGCCTCCGAGACCGATACAGAGACAATCGTGCCCAATTCCAGGCATCCACCCATCAGCGACAGATGGGAGTTGGCCTAGAACTCTTCGGGCAGCGTAAGGACGGTAGCGAGTTTCCGATCGAAGTCAGCCAAAGCCCGCTTCAAACAGACGCCGAAGATATGGTCTCCAGCAGCATCCGCGACATTTCCGAGAGAAAGGCAAGAGAAGCCGAGCTTGATGCCTTTCGGCGTCAAATCGCTGTAAGCGAGAAGCTCGCAGCATTAGGGACGATGGTCTCAGGCGTAGCCCACGAGATACGAACCCCTCTAACCTACATCAACACTAACCTCGAACTCATCAAGATACAGATCGAAAAAGTGTCGAAGAGTGAGACCGACCCCGCGAAAGCGTCACAAACCATCGCAAGCCTCGTCGTTAGTAGCAAGGAAGGAGTAGAGCGGGCTGATAGAATTGTAGAGCAACTGCGCCAGTTTGCAAGCGCACAACTCAAGATCGAACCTTCGGCCCTCCACAAGGTCGTGGCCAACGCCGTCGAACTCTTCCGCTCGGTTCGCAAAGGGCAGGTAGTCGTAAACGTAGACCTGCAGCCCACGACCGGGTTCGAAGTAGACAAGGGGCAGATCCAACAAGTGTTGATCAACCTGCTCAACAATGGCGCAGAAGCTATGGGGAACAGTGGGATTCTGAAGGTCAGACTGCGCGAGACGAGCGACGGTGCAGAAATCGAGGTGGAGGACAACGGGCCAGGCATTCCGGCAGAAGTACAATCCCGCTTGTTTGACCCCTTCTTCACTACCAAGACCGAAGGCACTGGCCTCGGATTGTCAGTCTCAAGACGCATAATCGAAGCCCACGGAGGATCTATCCGCTTTACGACGCGGTCTTCCGGCACAACGTTCACAGTTCTGCTTCCCAAAAACCGTTCTACTTCAGAAGAAGTCGAAAAGCAGAGGGAGGTAAGAACGTGAAGCGCATCCTTCTGGTAGATGACGACCGAGACGTCGTAAAGTCGACCGCCCAACTGTTACAAGCGTTCGGTTACAAAGTGACAGTATGCGTTGATGCAGACCGCGTAGTTGAGATGATGCATAGCCAGCGACCCGACGTCGTTCTGCACGATGTACGCATGCCAGGGCTTGACTTGCGGGCCCAGGTTCGTGCGATCCGCGATGACCCGGATATTGCCCGTGTCCCGATTGTCTTGTTCACCGCAGTTCTTTCTGCAAGAGAACTAGCCCAGGAAGTTGGTGCAGACGATGCAATCCAGAAACCGTTCGACTCAGAAACCCTCCGTCGGGTACTTCGAGACTGCGAGGCACGGCCACGCAGAGCTAACTTCCGGCTCAGAGAGTATGAGCAGGCTTAGCCTTTCTCGCGTCTTGGCGCTAACGCACACGCCTACCTTCTACTGGCACGATTGCTCTTGCCTCATCAGTAACAAAATCGACTATGGGCAGAGATTACCGTCAAATAGTGACTGGAATGAGCGGCGAGGCTCGAATCGACTCTGATGATGAGACGTCTACAGTCGACGCTTCCCTAGCAAGTGAAGGGAGCGACTCTAACGAAGTCGTTGAACGAGTTGTCGTGGGGTCTGAGTCGACTTCCACGATGTCAGAGCAACCTCCGCTCCGCTACATGATGAGTCTCATCTTGAATTTTCTTGACGTCCCAGGGCACGTCCTCCTTATCGAGGGAGCCCCCGGCACCGGAAAGACCAGCCTTGCTCTCGAAATCCTAAACGAGATGGAGAATACTCACAAAGTCTACGCCTCAAGCAGAGTTTCTCCGGTGAGACTTAGACAGGACTTTCCCTGGATAGACGAAGTCATAGATTCCATGTCGGGAAGGACCGCAAGAGCAGGATGGCTTGATGAACTCGACGATATTCGGTCTACCGAACCCGGCAATATTCTCAACATCGTCTTGAGGCTCAAGCACTCAAAGCGTAAGGCGGTACTAGTCCTGGACAGCTGGGAGGGCGCGGTGCGAAACGCCAAGGAAGAGGGACGAAGCATGCTCGAATCATCTCTCCTATCCGAGCTAGACGAGAGCGGAATCAGCGTCGTAATAATCATGGAGACTGAAAAACACGATCACCTGAACTACTTAGTTGATGGAATAGCAAGCCTTTCCCAGTCGGAAATGGAGGGCAGGAGAACAAGACTACTCGAGCTGAAAAAGCTCAGAGGTTTCGAGGTCTCAACCCTAAGGGGACTTTTCACCCTTGACAGGGGTCGATTCACGCTACTGCCTCAGGGGCCTGACGATGACGTTTCTCACACTCAGGAACCACTCACTCCGATTTCCCACAATGACAAGTATTACTCCACAGGAGTTCAAGACTTAGACCGAATCCTAGGAGGTGGCGTAGAAAGAAGCACCCTCCTGCTCATTGATGTGGACAGTAACGTTCCCCCTCGTTGGATAAGGCTCCTGCTTAACATTATGAGGGCTAATTTCGTCAACCAACGAGGCGCGTGCTTCATACTTCCCACAGGAGGCTATAGTTCAGACAATGTAGCGAAAACACTCAGGCCCTTGGTAGGCGAACCTGCAATGAAAGAGCGAGTAAGAATAGCCGCCTACAACCGGAACTCTTCTCCAAAAGAGTGGAAGGTCCAACTATCAGGAGAGCTCCAAGAGGATGTCAGAACCTTCACCAGAACATGGGCTCCTTTGGCGAAAAACACAGCAGGAACAATCGTCAGTGTCGACCTCGACAGGTTAGCAACGGTATATGGCGACGAATTTGCCCTTCCAGGATTCACAGAGATCGGGGAGGAACTACGGGATGCTGAGGCGCTCCAAATTTGCACCTCATCAATCCCTACGAAAGTGAGACAGGACACCCTCAGAAACGCCGACTATCATCTAAAGGTTCAGAATGAAGGAGGATCTCTGCTAATCTACGGAATAAAACCGTTTACACAAGAGTACGCTGTAAGAGCCGAATTCGACAAAGGCTACCCGGTGATTACGCTCATTCCCGTCGTTTAGGAACAAAAGATCAAGGGACTGCCCAAGGCCTCCTCGACCATGGGCGGCCACACCTTCATCAATAAGCCTACTTCGCCACAACGACCGTTTCTCCAGTTTCTTTTGTGGCTCTCGGTGGGGCGTTCGCGTAGATCCACTAGCCAATTGCTTTTAGGCTTGTCAACAGTCTTGGCACGCTGTTCCGGTTCCGACTGGTTCGAGTATTGTTTCGCCGCAGTTCTGACAGACGAGTAGTCGGCCTACGAACTGGTAGTCGGATCGGTATCGGATTTCGCGGTATGTAGGTTCTTGACAGGTTCGGCAGAAGACCTTGCAATCGAGACTCTGCATGGGACCCAGTCTGGTATTCGAAGTAGATGAGCCGGAGAGCAGCTATTCTAGCGTGAAACTATTGGAAAGGTAATCTGACCCGAGGATCGTTACCTTCGTCGGTTCAAAGCTTTTGAAAGGTCCCGAGATGCACGAAGTGCCCAGTATCCACGCCTGTTATCATGTACGGACACGTCTAGCTTGCCTGTCTCTGGATCATAGGTGACCTCTACCGTTCCCATTCCGGCCCTAAGACCGGTCATGTGCCAGTGCATGGAGG
>Ga0307469_10000856_pt1 | contig 11179 bp, 8 predicted proteins | sample atmos_gasesAM2C__FD_203084 | JGI IMG/M metagenome (GOLD analysis project Ga0307469, IMG submission 203084) | Hardwood forest soil microbial communities from Morgan-Monroe State Forest, Indiana, United States - atmos_gasesAM2C_515 | ecosystem: Environmental > Terrestrial > Soil > Temperate forest...
TTCAAAAATCGACCACTTAGTTTGCTGTGGTCGAGGCGTAACGAGGTGCACGCCGGGAATCTCGCCAATTAGCTTCGCTAGAACCGCGAAGTTGCCCGCCCGAATGGCGTGTTGTTCTTCAAGCCTACGAAGCCCAGCACAGAGTACAGCGGCATGAAACTCGCTTAAGCAAAAGTTCGCACCCAACGTCGTACCCGTTTCCACCAAGTCCGATTCGCCCTTATTCGGACGGTCTGTACGAAAGCGGCGCGAGTCCGCACGCAATTCCTCAAGCAGGCCAGCGAGAAGTTCATCGTCGGTTACGACCGCCCCCCCTTCGCCCGACGTGAGCACCTTTCCGTGCTGCATGCTGAAGCAACCTAACCGCCCCATTGAACCAGCCCTACGGCGATCCCACTCAGCCCCGTGTGCTTGCGCACAGTCCTCCACAACGTGGACTCCATGGCTCGCGGTGGCGTCGATGAGACTCGGAATGTCCGCCATCCCACACGACCAATGAACTGCCACGATCGCTCGAGGATCGGAATCGAGACATATGTTGGCTGGACTGATGCACCCAGTTTCTAGATCAACATCAACGAGCAAAGGTACGAGGCCGGCGCGCAACGCAGCGGTGGCAGAAGCGGTCCACGTCAGCGTCGGCACCAACACCCGGTCGCCGTACTCAAGGTCTAGCGCGTCGAGAGCAACGACAAGAGCACTAGCTCCATGATCTACCGGCACGCAATAGCGACTCCCTGTGTACGCAGCAAACTCCTCAGCGAACTTTCGCTCGAAGAGCTCCGAAGAACCAACGGGTGCCGTCAGCGTCCATCGATCGCTGGCAATAACTGAACGAAGGTTGGCGGCAAGTTCCGCCGTGCGCGCCGGCCAAATGGGCCAATCGCGAGACGGGTCTCGAACGGGCTCGCCACCTTCGACCGCCAGTAAGTCCCTAGGCATAACCGAGTCCTGACGCGACCTCGATCCAGTTTGTCATTAACGCGGGCCACCGGCCCATACGAGCGGTTCGAAGCCGAGGGAAACGACTTGGTGCGATAGTCGGACTGTTGGTCACCGCTTGGCCGTCGGCGATAAGGCGCGGCACAACGCTCACTTCGGATTCTCGATTTGAAGTGACGGTCGTGACTGTGGAGGCAAAGCAGCCCTCGTGATAGCAAGCAATTCCTCGCGCGCGGGCGCACCTCCCGCTGCCGACGCACCGGGGCGGCGGCGCTGAACGTTCCGCGCGCGTTCAAGGACGTCTGCGTTATCGAAAATGGCATCAGGCCTGTCAATCAGATGAAGCATACGCATCGCGGCTCTGAGCAGAATCGGGTCTTCAAACATCGCCGGTATGACACCTTCACGAATGAGGATTTGTCGTCGTACGTCGGGGTCATCGACGTCTGGACTCTCACCTCGCCAGTGCGCTAAACGCACGCGACTCCCTGCAGCCGTCGCACGAAAACACGCTTCGGTCTCCGTTTGGACCTCATGGGCGTAGCGCCTCGCGCTTGTGTCCAGATCCGCCTCGACAACCCTCGCCATCGTAAAGGCATGGTGAATAGCCAAGGATAAGCCCCAGCCGACCATAGGATCCGTTGTGCAGAGGCTATCGCCTACCGGAATGCAGCCGAGATATGGCAAACGAGTTCCGTCGACAAAAGGCCGATAGGAGTTTCGAAATCCTCCCATCGGGTCAACTGCTGAGAGTGGCCGTGCCCGTGACGGCGCTATCCAAGGCGCCAGCTTGGGAAAGGCCATCACCGCGGCCTCCCAAACATTGTTGAATCTAAGGATCCGAAACGCAGTATCACGTGTTTGCATTTCCAACGCGATTGCAAAAGTTCCACGATCGCCGGGAAATGCGCTGTAAAGGCAGTAGTCCGCCTCGTCAAGCGTCGTTAACGCCCACGGATCAAAGGACCCGCTCGCGATTCGGTAGTAGCGCGTATATTGAGTGACCCCACAGTCCTGAGCGCGCTCTTCCGGCAACGAGACACCCGCATTCTGAAGCCACGAGCGCACTGGCGAGCGGCGACCACCCGCATCGACGATTAAGTTGCTGTCGATTCGCCCGACTGACGTCGTCATGCCCCTTATGCGAGGAACTGAGCCAGCATCAATTACCAGACCAGTGGCTTTGACGCCGCCCTGGATGTCGACGCCGGGCGTCTCCGCCGCTGCTCGACGCAATGCAAGTTCGAACGTGATCCGCCGACACGAGAGGAGAGCTAGCTCCTCGTCGCCCGGCAATCGACATTCGGGCGGAAATAAAGCGACGAGGGGACTCTGGGACAACTCCCCTCCAAGTTCCTCCAAGTTCTCAAGAACGTCCGGAGCGTGCTCGCGCAGCACATTGAGCCCACGCGCAAAAATCTCGTGGCCCTGACGCGCCTGGCGAACGCCTTTACGTGCCCACGTCGTGAACGCCTCGACCGGATCCTCTGTCTGTGGACCCCCGTCCTGCTCGATCAGGGTCACATGGTGACCCTGGCGTCCTAAGGCAATCGCAGATGCGAGTCCGCCCACGCCGGCGCCCAGTACTGCGATACGCACGCCTCTTTCGCCTCCCGGCCAGTTTGTGAGCGCCCATTAAGACGTGTTGACAGCACCTATGAAGGCATGGAGCCGCGACTGCTACTCCGTGCCGATGATCAACACCGTGTCGCCGTCTTCGTTCGTTGAGAACGACTCACCCGTGATCCTGCTGCGGAATTGGTCGCAAGACTCTTCGAAATCAATTCACGCGCAACGTCGTCCTGGCTGCGATTCGTCTGTTGAGCGAGGCGCTGAAGCCTCGCGTGCACCTCCATCGGCAAGGCGATCAGCATCTGCACAACCTTGCCCTCCTCTCGAATCGAGCGAGCTACGTCGGCAATGTCGGAGTCGGGCGCCTTGCTAAGTGTCCGCAGCAGCCTCTTCTGCTGTGGCGGCGAAAGCGCGATAAGTTCGGTGCTCAAGACTCGGATTCGCGCTTTGTAGTTCCCGTTTGACGTCGCAATGCATGCCGACTCCACAACGTCCTGAGCGCGCAACGCTACCTGTAACGCAAGCTTGCCGATGTCTACTAACTCCTTGAACACCGAGTTCAGACGGTCATACTTCACGTACTGTCGCACCTTGTGATACGGCAAAGCTGACTCGTCAGCCACTGCCTTCATCGATCCGTATGTTCTGTATAAGTTCGTGCACGATTCGATTAGATCCCTTGCCGCTAGGTTCTCGCGCACAAGGTTTTCGGTCAGCGATACAACCCGGGCTTGCGTCTCGTCCATTTGACGAGCCACAACCGAAGCGAGAATCGTTTCGCGCTTCAGCCGTCCGTGCGCAATAAATCGACGTTGGCCAGAAATCAGTTCGTATGCGCCCTCTGCCTCGCCTGGCGTAACCACGATAGGTTCGAGTAAGCCGTGCGCCTCAATGCTCCGCGCCAGTTCCTGAAGCGCATTCTCGTCGATTCGACGTCGCACCTGCCCTTTGTTAATTCGAATTGATGCGAGCGGAACCTCGCGGACATCGTGAGAAGCCATTAAGACCCTCCCCCCAGTGTATTGGCCGGGCACCGTAGCTATCACAGCTCGCGCTTGCCTGTCAATGCGATTGGACATGCTTGACCAAACTCGTCGCAACCGAACCGAAAGCGGTCAGCAACGGCTACAAACCTTCGAGCTCGTTAGTCGATTAGCGGTAAGCGCGTGCCTGCAGCTCATACAGTTCGGCGTACAAACCGCCCGCAGCCAAGAGCTCGTCGTGCCCTCCGAACTCCGCGATCCGCCCCTTCTCGAGCACAATGATCAGGTCGGCAGCACGCACGGTTGAAAACCTATGCGTGACGAGAACCGTGATCGCGCCGGTAACCGCCGCGAGTTCTCTCGCCACACCTACATAACGTTGAAAAAGCGCGTATTCGGTCGGCGCATCAATGTTGGCGGTGGGTTCGTCGAGCACGAGTAGTAGTGGCGACTCGCGCATCATTGCCCTTCCCAACGCCACCTTCTGCCATTGACCGGCAGACAGCTCGACGCCGTCGTCGAAGCGTCTGCCTAGCTGCGAGTGAAGGCTGGCGGGGAGCTCCCGAGGGAGTTCCGCCGCGCCAGCACGGCCCAGCGCCGCTAACACGGCCTTCTCATCGCCTATTCGCGGCAGATCTCCAACGCCTACAACCTCACTCGCCATCAGCTCGAAGCGAACGAAATCCTGAAATCCCGCAGAGGTCGCTAGGCGCCAGCGAGTCGGATCAAGGCTTGCTAACTCAACATCATCGACAAAGACGCGTCCCTCCTGAAGATCGTAAAGCCGCAGTAGTAGCTTGACCAAGGTGGACTTTCCTGCGCCGTTTTCGCCGACAAGCGCAACGGTCTTTCCTGCCGGCAGAAGGATGTCTAAATCTCTTAGGACATCCTCGTCTGTGCCCGGATACGCGAACGAGACGTTCTCAAGTCGTATGCCCAGACTCAACCGCCGCGGGGTCTGCGCCCCATCTTCGCTAGCAGTTCGCGCTTTGTCTCGACGATAGTCACGCAACCATACGAAGCGACCGACCTGTCGGAGGCAGCCCTGTAGTACGCCTGCACCGTCCGCCAACGCGCGCACCGTTAAGAGGACCTGAGCGGCCAAATTCACAGTAAGCAGTACGTCACCAGGTGTCGCGCGCCTATTCGTCGCCTGAATGACAACAAAGACGACAGCGATGACATAACCGAAACCGAACGTAGCCGCTCCGGCCACTGTGTTTAGCGTCGTGCGTCTGTTAGCGCGATCCATCGCGGCAACGACTCGCCGACGAACGGACGTGTACATTGACAGCAACTCGTCCGCAAGCCCGAATAGTTGAATCTCCTTTGCCGCGGACGCGCCGGTGCTCATATCAAGGAGATGCTTCGCTCGGCGTTGATCCTCGGCACTATCAACGTCCGCACGATTTCGGACGTCTTCGTTTCGCCTCGCAGCCCAGAGGGTAGGCACGGCAAACGCCGGGAGAAGGACGAGCAGTGGATGGATACTGATCAATAAGCCGACGACCAGAGCCAGCTGAACGGCGTTCTGAGTATTTTGCGCAAGCGCTGCGCCAGTGAACGCCAGATAAGTTCTGTTCATCCTGAGTATCGACAACTCCGTCGCATACTCTGGACGCTCGTGATGTTCAATCGTGTGGACTCCGCCGCTGAGATCCATTAACTCGAGATCAAAACTGAGTAAGGTCTTGTCGCGAAGCGTCTCCTGCATTGTGTACTGCAAGAAATTCGCGATCGAAGCAACGGTCACAGAACCGATGAGCCCCGCCGCACCCCAATGAACGAGCGTCGGGTCGTTGCGTATGACACCGTCAGCCAACAGCTTGAGCCAAAGGGCGACTAGCGTCAGTGACGCGGTCTGGCATATAGCGAGTAACAGAACACCGACCGTACGCACTCGGTCCGCCCTGTAGGGCATTGACAGCAGGAGCGTCAACAACTCAAGACGTTTCTTCAGCGGGAGCCTCCTCATCGAACCGACTCGCCTGGAAACGGAACATTTCGGAATAGACTCCTCCGAGGTCAAGCAATTCCTCGTGCGACCCGTCCTCGATAATTCCACCCTTCTCAAGCACGAATATGCGGTTCGCCTTGCGCACAGTAGAAAAACGATGGGAAACCAGAACGGTCGTCAAGTCTCTCGTTAGATCGAGAAACTGCTCATAGACTTGCGCTTCCCCCCGAGCGTCGAGATTGGCGGTGGGTTCATCCATCAGCAAAACGCCAACTCCTCCGCCAGCAGCCATCATCGCGCGCGCTAGGCCTATTCGTTGCCACTGGCCACCCGAGAGCTCAACCCCCCCTTCGTACCGTCTCGATAGCGTCGTGTCCCAACCTTCGTTCCAACTATCGATCAGGTCGTACGCCCCGGCGCGTGTTGCAGCGTCGTTCAGCGATGAAAGATCGTCGAGTCTGCGAATGTTGCCGAAACCAACGTTATGTCGCACGGACAACTCCCAGTGCGCGAAGTCCTGAAATACTCCGCCAACACGGCGGCGCCAGGAGGCTAGGTCAAGACTCCTCAAATCGAGCCCATCCACGGTTATCCGCCCGGAACTGGGATCGTAAAAGCGGCAAAGCAGTTTGAGAATTGTCGTCTTTCCTGCGCCATTTGCGCCGACAAGTGCGAGCGACTGGCCAGCGTGAATCTCGAAGTTAAGATCACGCAGCGCCGGTTCGTCGCTTTCGGGATAGGTGAAAGAGACTCCCTCAAACCGTATGACACTCCGCGGAAGCCCTTCAGCGCTTTCCGAACCGCCTTTCAACTGTCCGACCGAATCGGTCTTGTCGTCCAGCGAAACGGCGGCGCGCACCGACTCCTGCCCGAACTCCATAGTTATCTCGTCGTTCCCAAGCTCGCTAATACTGTTCGCGTTGAGTGTGGCGAGTGCGTAGATCGACATCGCAGCCAGCGAGATGTGGCGGGCTGTCACGCGCGAGGCAATCTCCAAGAAAATCAGCGCGCTGGGCAATACTTTAAGGAGGACCGCCGCGAACGAAATGCCAGCGCCGCGGCGTCGGTCAACCCACACCTCACTCATCGCTGAGTTCCAATGGAGTCCGAAACGAGCCTTAATCCACTCAAGCAATCCAAAAATTCGGGTTTCCTTCGAAGCATCGGGTTCGAGCACGAGGTCGCGGAAGTAATCGCTGTGCCGAATCGCACGCGCTTGACCAGTCTGTACCTGCACCAGGCGGAACAATTGGCGACGGCGAATCTGACGGGTCACGAGCAAGGCAAATAGGAGAAATACACCCAGCGGCACGCTAAGACGGAGTAGCACGGCTGTTGCAAAGATTGTCTGCAGGTACTTCACTGAAATGGACGACTGCGCGCCGACAGTTTCACCTGCTGTGATCCAGCCAATCTGGCCTCGGGCCCGCGCGATCTCGTTCAGAGTCGCAGGATCTTCAAAGTGAGCAATCCCCATGGGCGCGTGGGCGGCGGCGACGATGCGCTTTGCCAAGTTTGTGTCGAACCGCTCTCCGAGCGAATTGGCGATCGCCGCACGGACTGGATTCGCTACCTGCTGCATTAACGCAAGCACAGCCGTGGCCACCAAGAAGACTAATAGTCGCCGCCCGGCAACGGAGTGCAATCCGGACGCGACTGCCGACGGAATGCTCCCAACGAGAAGACCGGAGCTAACACTAAAAGCAACCGGCAGGAGCGCGGTCGCAACCGTGAGGATCGTTAGCGCGGCAACTAGGAGAGGGTGGGTCTTCGCGATCTCCGTCAGAATGAGGAGCCGCGTCCTTCCGTCTTGTCTCCACTTAACGACTGCGCTACGGATTCCTTTCATCTCACTGCCTTGCATACTTTAGGTTCTCCTCCGAGCGACTAGCACGTAAGTCCTTCACCGCCGTATCAAACTCCAACGGGCGCCGTCCGCGCGCATAGGAGACGACAACGATTAGTGCCAAACCCATGGGCCCCCTTTGCGAATCACAGCATGTAACTTCTGGACGATCGGGTCAAAGGCTCGGCGTGTCAGGAGTCCTTGGCGACGACAAACGCATCGTTTACCGGAACGACGTCCAATCGAGAGTGTTTCGTCCTCGGCTATCTTCGAGAAGCGGGCTCGGGACGATCGGCTCCGCGACGACGACGACGACCCGGCTCCAAATCGAGGTTGAGCCGCCACAAGATTGGTGCTTAAATCCCTAAAGATGCCGGCCTGCAGCCACGGATGAGTGAACTCACTGACATGGCTCGATTTCTCGGAATAGGGCAACCGCGCCTTGAGAATTTCCGCGCAGCGGCGCAGCGGGTCGATCCACACGCCTGGAGGCACCGACCTTGAAGGACGAGACCCAGAGCGATACAGCACCGATTCAAAAGCTCGCCGGCCTTGAGGTTGTCGAAGTTGAAGTCGGGTCGCGGTGCAACCGCCGCTGCACGTATTGCCCCGTCTCCTTGGACCCGACTCCGCCGGTGCCACGCCTGATGCCCGACAACGTCTTCTTCACGCTGATTGAGCAGCTTGCTCAGCATGGATTCGGTGGCCGGATTTCATATCACTTGTACAACGAGCCATTGCTGCGGGCCGATCTCACTGAGCTTGTAGAGCTCGTCGATCGGAAACTACCGGAAGCCTTGCAGATTCTGAACACCAATGGCGACCTTCTGAACGACAAGCGCTACTCCCAACTCCGCCGCGCGGGCATCGATTACTTCTTTGTCACTCGGCATTCGACAGGCATATTCCCGGACCGACCTTTCCAAATCGTCCAGTACTGGACGGAGCTTTCGCTCACCAACCGTGGAGGAACACTCAAGGATTTGCCGGGACCGTCGACAAGCGCCAGGAAGACGCCGTGCTTCGCTCCATCCGAGATGCTGATCGTCACCGTCACTGGCGACGTCCTGCTCTGCTATGAAGACGCAGCAAGGACACACATCATGGGAAATGTCCTTCAAACATCTTTGGCCGAGATCTGGACAGCAAGTCACTTTGAGTTATTCCGCAGTCGACTGGCACAAGGCGACAGGGCGCTCGATCCAATGTGCTCAGCGTGTTCAAACGTTTCGCATTGCCAACCCGGCTTGTCCGCGTTGGAAGATCCCGTGTTGACATCCACAAGAACACACCGTTCCCCAAGCGTCATCGAGGAGCTAAAGCGACGCTCGCGGACGGCGCGAGATACTTCGGGCTGATGACTTTTCCTCCTGCACCACAGACGGCCGCCGAACGCCGACTAGAGTCCCCCGACTTTCCGCCCTTCGCCGAAGCCCCTATGACTCCGGCCGCGCGGAGAGCCGTACTGATGCGCGATGTAGATCTGGTGCTCGACGTCGGCGCGAACCGCGGCCAATATGCTCAGTGGATCCGCTCCTTTGGCTACGAAGGCCGGATTATCTCGTTCGAGCCACAAAGCGAGCCATTTTTCGCGCTCTTAACCAATGCAGAGTCCGATTCTCGGTGGGAGGCCCACAACATCGCCCTCGGAAATCAAGACTCAGAGATCACTCTTCACGTCGCTAAAGACTCAATTTCGACGTCAGCGCTAAGAGCGACGGTCGAGCACCTGCAATTTTGCCCAGAGGCGGAACAAGTAGCGCATGAGCATGTGCAGATTCGCACGCTCGCAGCAATCTGGGACACGCTCGGTTGCGACGGCAGCCTCTACATGAAAGTTGACGTCGAAGGGCTCGAGCTTGACGTACTCAGGGGGCTGGGAGAGGGACTTTTGCGCTTATTTGAATTCATCGAGCTGGAAGTCGGTCTGGTTCCACACTACGAAGACGCACCGTCATTCGCGGACGTAATTGAGTTCATGTCATCCCACTCGTTCGGAGTGGTAGCTCTCGAGCAGACGCAAGGTGACGACCACTCGACGGGACAGATGCTGATGGTCGAAGCCATATTCCGTCGTGACACAGGATGACGCTCACACCGGTAAGTACGAGTTGTCGCGTAAGCCCGTAACGATTCAACTCGTCGAGTCGATTGCCGCTATCCCACAGAAAGACTGGGATGCACTGGTCGGAGCGGGTGCCTTCTTCCAGTCACACGCCTGGTTGCGCTTTGTCGAACGCGAGCCGATCGCTCGCGCGCGGTATGTCTTGGCGCAACGCAACGGCGTGTTGGTCGGCGCATTGCCCTTGTATAAGTACTACAAGACCCCGCGTCCGCGATATAGAATTGAGCGGTTTCGATCCCTCCTATCAATCGAGGGTGACTACCTCATCGCCGGTGCACGGCGAGGCCTTCGGACTGCTCTACTCGTGAGCGAACTAGAAGGCGATACTCAGGCCCTCGCGGCCATGTTAAGTGCGGCGATGGAAGTTGCCGCGAGCGAGCGCTGCGCCGGTCTGATCATTCCGTTTATGCCCACGGCGGATGTCTCCAGACTGGCGAGGCTCGCCGACGTCTGGTCGACGGACATCGCATTCGACGATGTCGAGGCAGTATTACAGGTCGTTGGCACCTTCGAGAATTACGCGGCTCGTTTACCTCGAAAACGTCGGTACACAACGATGAAGGAGCGTCGAAGATACCTTCATGAAGGATTGCGTACGTCGGTCGAACGGCTCGAAGACTGCCTCGAAGAGGTCGCTTCGCTCGTCAGTATGCTGGAGACGCGACACGGCCACTCGATTCCCGACTTCTTGCTTCGCCGCGTTTTCCGCTGGCAAGTGAAGGCATCGCCTGAGAGGCCCGTCGTTCTGACCTGCCGCACAGACGATGGTCAAATGGTGGCATGCACTGTGAATTATGCGTGGCGAGGTGGCCTCTACAACCAGGCTGTCGGTATGAGGTACGCACTCCTTCGAGAGGCTTATGAGTACTTCAATCTGCTTATCTACGAGCCCGTCAGTCGCGCATCCGAACTCCATGTGAGTCGAATCCACCTCAGCATTGCCTCGCGCGCAAAGCTCCAGCGCGGAGCGGACGCATTCCCTTTATGGACCGCCGTTCTACGCCACTCTCGAGGAAAGGGGGGCGTGCACATCTTGGATCCAGACGCGTCCAACCGATGGCGTCGCGAAATGGGCTACGTGCACGCCTTTCCTGAAGACGCATGGCAGGACGCCAGCACGCTCCTCGAGTTCTAGCAAGCCCCGATCGGATTACTGATGTAAAGGCACGGACCAACTTGCGTTCTATCGGACGACTCTGTTTCCGTCCGATCGGGCAGACCTGGCGACTCTACGCGCAACAGAAGGTTGGGCCTCCCAGACTTTGCCTTAAGTTGCGCACCCGGAGACCAGCATTCGAAGGTGAGCAGCTGTGCTCTACAAATGCAGCCCAGCTCGAGGCATCTGAATCGACTTAGAGTGCTCGCCCTACTTCGGATGCGTACGCCGACCTTGGGGCTGCCGCCCTCATCCCCCGGATGACCGCGTATTCCCATTGGCTCGCAATGGGCCGCCAGGGGCCCCCTGCTATTGTTCGCATGTTCGAAAATGCGTCCGAGCGGTTAAGCGGAACAGGCGTACGAACCTATGACAAGGCGGGCGGGTTCACCAAGTGGGCCAGGAGTACCCAACGCACTGAGGCAAGACCAGCCCATCGTCGATGCGCCCGAGACGCGCCTTTCACAGTTACCTCTGCTATCACCAGCGGAACGCGACAAGCTGCTCGTCGAGTGGAACCAGACCCAGACCGACTTCCCTCGCGATCGGCTCATCCACGAGCTGTTCGAACAGCAGGTTCAGCGCGATCCAGGGGCCA
>Ga0307469_10000857_pt1 | contig 11175 bp, 6 predicted proteins | sample atmos_gasesAM2C__FD_203084 | JGI IMG/M metagenome (GOLD analysis project Ga0307469, IMG submission 203084) | Hardwood forest soil microbial communities from Morgan-Monroe State Forest, Indiana, United States - atmos_gasesAM2C_515 | ecosystem: Environmental > Terrestrial > Soil > Temperate forest...
CCGAGGACCTCAACAGTCGGACTGGGAACGTTGGTCGTAAGTTGTTCGAGCTTGACCTCTAGCAATGCCATACGTTGACCGATATCGTCGTGAAGGTCTCTCGCGATCCGGGCACGTTCCCGCTCTTCTGCATCAATCAACCGTCGGTTCACGCTTGAGAGGGCCTCCTCCGCCATCCAGCGGAGTCTGGACACCAAGCGAGCGATGATCAACGACGAGATCAGGAAAGCCACGAAGGCCACATCATCGAGCGGATTGTCAATCCGAAAAGAGTAATTGGGTGGAGCAAGATATGCGGCAAACAGCCGCGACGATGGAGATAACGATTGATGAAACGAAGGTTCCCACGCGCGATAGTATCGCGACAACTATCACATAGAGGAGGGCGGCCGTGGTGAGATTAAGATGCGAAGAGGCAGAGAAGAGCAGGGGGCTTGGTCTCATCAGTATGGAGGAGCGACTGAAAATGCTGGACGGAGCGCTTTCAATCGAAACGCAACCCAACCGTGGTACCAGCATCCACGCCCGCGTGCCTCTCAGTTCGGCAAGCGATTCCATGCGTGCTGCGGGTAAGAACGCTCCTCGAAAAGGACTTTAGACACAGCCGACTTGGCCGTTCCGTTGGTTTGGGGCCGCAAAGTTGAGTGGGTTCGATACTACTACGCAATCCGTACGGAGTCCTTTGCATACCTTTCCAATTCCTTTTCATTTCTGGGGACCTGTTAGAAGTGACAGGTTTCAGGGGATCTTGAACATTTTATGTTTCTTCACTGCTTAGCGATCCAGGGTCTAGCGAGCCGTCTGTCGGTGTCGGGCGAGGGATCGAGTCATTTGGCATAGCTCACGCTAGAAATCTGGCGCGATCGGAGCGCCTGACCGAGCCAGCCAGTATCAATCCATTCAGTAGGTTGGATAGCATGGCTCACCCCTCATCGTGATTCTCGGCCGCACAATTTCGCACTACCGCATCATTGAAAAGAGTCGAATTCCAGGAGCGGACTTATGAGAGGAAGAAAATCAATTGCGTGCCTGCTAGTCGCATTATTCCTTGTTGTGCCTGGAATCGTTTTGTCACAGAACGCGAACCAGAACCGCACTCTCATCGTCAACGGCCAATCCACGCAGGTGCCCGTGGTCCAGGTGAACGGCCGCTCCTACGTTGACCTGGAAGCGCTGGCGAGCGTTGTGAATGGCTCGCTCAGCTTTGCGGGAAATCAAATCGCGCTGAGCGTGCCTCGCAGCTCCGCAACCAGCGCGCCCGCAATCACCGCAGCGAAACCAGCGTCTTCGCCTGCTCCAGCATCGAATCCGGGATTCTCAAAAGGGTTCTTGAATGCAGGAATAGAGGAAGCGGCGACCCTTCGGGAATGGCACACCGCTCTTGCTAGCGCCATTCAAAATGGATACCCCGTGACGGCCGCCGCGCTTGCGCCTTATCGTGCTCAAGCGACTACCAATCTACGTTTGGCCTCGACCGCAGTCTCGACCGATTCGGATCATAGTGCCTATCAGTTATTGAACAACGAATTTCAGAACATGGTGAAATTGACCGACAAATATGTCACTGCTCGCGCCAATATGAGTTACATTTCGCCGGACGCACTCGAAAATGACAGTTTGAACCAGCGCTTCGTGGCTTGTGGTCGCTCACTGGGAGCGATGGCTGCGAGCGGCCAGTTCATGGACGATGGTTCCTGCGATTGAACCTGCCCCCGAAGCTGTTGTGCCCTCATGGAATCCGGTCGGATTAATGATGGCATAACGAAGTCGGCCTCACGACGAGCCGAGTAAACTGTCATTTAGGGGCTTTGGCCCGCGAAACCTCATGAAAATCAGTCAGAGTAAGATCGGAATGGTCCGGAGCGGTGAGGTCGACCGCACATTGGCGACGAGAGTGCGGGAGTGAACTACCGCCACCGATCCCCAAAGGGCAATCGCCACATGCGGCGCCTTCTCAACCAGTCTGCCAACGCCGCAGCCACACCAAAGGAAGCATCTTCGAGATTGTGTATCGCCGCTCGGTCCCGCGCCTGGGACATAATCAAGCCATCGGGGCCATTGCGCATCGACAGTGCCGGCTAATCTGGTTGATCCTGCACCAAGGAGTCCGTTACGAGGAATGCGGCCCAGCGGTCACAAAGCGATCAAAGCAAAAGCGTACTGCGAGAATGATCCGACAACTCCGAAGCCTCGGCTACCGGATCGTACTACCCAACCCTGATCCCAACAGTGGTCCTGCCGCGCAGTGACCGCATCAAGTGAATAGGCTACCCGCCTCCCCGAATTGCGGGGAGTTCGAATAAATCATCATGGTCACGAGTGATCGGAGAGATGTCTGGCGGGCAACACCGAGAAGATGAAGTGACACGAACCGAGCCCGTAGATTGGATAAGAACAACAATCGGAGAGTTGCGGCGCATCGCCCCGCCGGAGAAAACAGCGGGACTGCGCAGATGTGAAGGTGTGTGCGAAAGGAATAAAAACAAAAGTTAAAAACTCTTGACGCGGCCGACTTCGTTAGGGATGTTGATAAATCAGCTTACCGCTCAGAACCCGAGATTATGCGCCCTGTCAGTTTTGACAGATGTGTGGAGATCCGGATCTTTGGAACACGTGCCTAGAGATGGGTCCGACCGGAGAAGCCCCGCCCCCACACTTTCGGAGGGCACTCGTTCATTCCCATTTCTGGAGATTGATCACCCACTGATGTCCTCTCCGGAGGACGAGTTTCATCAGAGAGGTCTACTTGCCTGTCAGTTTTGACAGTTGTTGATTTCGAGGAGTGGAGCAACGCTCTTAAATGAACCACTTTGGCAAGGAGGGTGAATATGGCTCCAGGTGTAGCAGCTGAAAAAGGCACCAATCCTCTAAGTTCATATGGCTTCGCGAGATCCACCGTCTCAGGGACACCTCTTAGCGCCGAAGAATTGCGCAAGACGCACGCATTCTGGCGAGCCTGTAACTACTTGATGCTAGGCATGATCTACCTGCAAGACAATCCCCTCCTGAAAGAGCCTCTGAAGGCGGAGCACATCAAGAACAGACTTCTGGGACACTGGGGCGCGAGTCCGGGTCTGTCATTTGTCTACATACACTTCAACCGCCTCATCAAGAAATACGATTTAGATATGATTTTTCTCGCGGGACCCGGGCACGGTGCCCCCGGGGTTCTCGCCCCGGTCTACCTAGAGGGAGCTTATTCCGAAATTTACACGGATAAGAGTGAAGATGAGCAAGGTTTGCGCGAGTTCTTCAAACAATTCTCCTTTCCAGGCGGAATCGGAAGCCACTGCACACCGGAAACCCCCGGCTCAATTCACGAGGGGGGCGAACTTGGCTACGTCCTCTCGCATGCCTGCGGCGCTGCTTTTGATAATCCCGACCTGATTGTCGCTGCGGTGGTCGGAGACGGTGAGGCGGAGACCGGCCCGCTTGCAACTTCGTGGCACGTAAATAAATTCCTGAACCCCATCCGCGACGGCGCGGTCCTACCGGTGTTGCATCTGAACGGCTACAAAATCAATAACCCTACACTCCTTGCGCGCATCACTCACGAAGAGCTGGAAAGCTTATTCCGGGGTTATGGTTGGACCCCTTACTTTGTGGAAGGCTCTGACCCCGAAAGCATGCATCAAGCGATGGCCGCGACAACGGACCACTGTGTTTCCGAAATTAAGAAAAATCAGCAAGCAGGTCGGAAGACAGGCGTGGCTGACCGAATTCGTTGGCCGATGATTGTATTGCGGACCCCCAAGGGTTGGACCGCTCCGAGGGAAGTCGATGGCCACCGGTTAGAGGGATTCTGGAGGGCACATCAGGTTCCGATGGCGGATGTCAAAAAGAATCCCCAACGCCTTCACGAGCTAGAGAGCTGGATGCGCGCTTACAAGCCAGAAGAACTCTTTGATCAAGGCGGAAAACTGATCCCGGAACTGAAAGAACTTGCCCCAACCGGTGCGCGGCGCATGGGCGCCAACCCTCACGCCAACGGAGGACACCTTAAGAAGGCGCTGCGGCTTCCGGATTTCCAGCAATACGCCATAAAGGTCGATAAACCCGGGACTATTGACGCGGAAAACACACGCACGTTGGGTGCGTATCTTCGAGACGTCATGAAGTTGAACCTGAAAAATTTCCGAGTCTTCGGGCCGGATGAAAACACGTCAAACAAGCTGAATGATATCTATGCTGCCAGCAAGAAGTTTTGGATTGCTGATTACTTCGCGGAGGATGGGGACGGTGGGGAGCTCGCGCCTGATGGGCGAGTAATGGAAATGTTGAGTGAGCACACGGTCGAAGGCATGCTTGAAGGCTACCTGCTCACGGGTCGCCATGGCTTCATTTCGTCTTACGAAGCCTTTATCCATGTCATCGACTCAATGTTCAACCAGCACGCGAAATGGCTCTCCATCTGCAATCACCTCTCGTGGCGCGACAGGATTGCATCTCTGAATATTCTAGTTACCTCAACCGTTTGGAGACAGGACCACAATGGTTTCACCCATCAGGATCCTGGTTTCCTGGACGTGGTTGTCAACAAGAGCTCCGACGTCACACGCATCTACCTACCTCCCGATGTCAATTCACTCTTATCTGTTGCCAACCACTGCCTGAGGAGCGAGAACTACGTGAACGTAATCGTCTGCGACAAGCAGCTCCACCTGCAATACATGAACATGGACGAGGCGATTACACACTGCACTAAAGGGATTGGAATGTGGGATTGGGCGTGTAACGACCAGGGGACCGAGCCGGATGTGGTGATGGCCTCAGCTGGCGACATACCTACGCAGGAAGCTCTGGCTGCCATTGTCCTGTTGCGACAGGAGTTTCCTGACCTCAAGATCCGTTACATCAACGTGATTGATCTTTTTAAGTTGCAACCGAGCACCGAGCATCCCCATGGCTTGTCCGATCGGGAATTCGATTCTCTCTTTACCGTGGATAAGCCAATTATCTTTAATTTTCATGGATATCCGTGGCTCATCCATCGGTTGGCCTACCGCCGGACGAACCATGGCAACATGCACGTCCGCGGCTACAAGGAGCAAGGAAATATCAATACACCCCTCGAATTAGCGATCGAGAATGAAATTGATCGTTTCAGCCTGGCAATGGACGTCATTAAACGCGTTCCTAGGCTCCAGAGGATCGGAGCTCATGCCATGGAAAAATTTCGCAATGAGCAAATTTCGTGCCGGAACTACGCGTACGAGCATGGTACCGACAAGCCGGATGCTACAGGCTGGAAGTGGCCAGACTAAGTGTTCCGAGCTATTTGCTTAGTCTGGGCGCGTTGAACCAGCCGACTTGCAGTTTATATTCATCGCGCTCGGTCGAAACGACGCGCCTCTGAAACAACGATGAACGTCCTCGTACTTAACTCGGGAAGCTCTAATTTAAAGTTCCAACTGATCGCCACGGATCTTGAGCGGATCTCGCAGAACAATGATGGTCGGCTATGCCGCGGACAGATTGAGAGGATCGGGGGAGAAGCAATCATTGCAGTCCAGACCCGCCAGGGCTTGAAGCAGAAGTTCACAGTTTCGCTTCCCGACATCTCAGCCTCATTGGAATATATCGTGCATTGGATAGTGTCCAATGCCTCGGGAATTGCGGAAGTCCAGGCGATGGCTGACATCCACGCCGTAGGACACCGCGTGGTTCACGGTGGCGAGTTGTTTGCAGAATCCGCCGTCATCACTGACGACGTGTTAAGGGGAATTGAAGAATGCATCGATTTGGCTCCGCTTCACAACCCGAATAACATCAAGGGAATTTTCGCCGCACGACAGGTATTCGGCCCCAAACTGCCCCAGGTGGCGGTCTTCGACACCTCTTTCCACCAGTCCATCCCAGAGCACGCGTTCCTCTATGCCGTGCCCTATCACTTATACCGTCGTCACCACATCCGTCGCTATGGCTTTCACGGCACCTCGCACCGATATGTGACGGACCGATATAGGGCCTTGCGTGCCTTATCCAATGAACGCACCCATGTCATAACGTTGCACCTCGGGAATGGCTGCTCAGCTGCCGCTGTTCGGGGCGGCCGATCGGTCGACACTTCAATGGGGATGACGCCGCTGGAAGGGCTGGTCATGGGGACACGCTCGGGTGACATCGATCCCGCTATCGTAAATCTCATTGCCATCAAAGAAGGACTGTCCACACACGAAGTGGAGGCTCTCCTCAACACCCAATCGGGATTGTTGGGCATCTCTGGGCTGACAAACGATATGCGCGTGCTACTGGAAGAACTGAAGGATCATGACGACCGTAGGGTACGACTTGCAATTGAGGTCTTTTGTTATCGCGCCAGAAGATACATCGGCGCATTCCTTGCCTGCATGGGCAGCGCGGATGCGATCGTCTTCACAGGAGGAATCGGCGAGAACTCCCCAGTCATCCGTGCTCGAATCTGCGAAGGTCTCGAATGGGCTGGATTGAAATTGGACGACAGCCGTAATGCGCAAACGGTCGGATTGGAAGGTCAGATCAGCACGGAGAGCTCCCGTCTGCACGCGTTCGTCATTCCGACTGACGAGGAACTCCTAATCGCCCGAGACACCGTCCGTTGCATAAAAGGCGAACCTCATCCTTCGCAGGCAGAGAGCTCGCCGAAAGTCGAGGAACTGCGGACTTGATGAGGGTGATCGGACCCATAACTCCGCGGATGTGAATATATGTCCCTTCCAGGTTCGCTTAACTATCTTCGCATCGGTGTTCATCAACATCTCTAGGCTTTCGGAGACGAAGCGATGAAAGATGAACTTCCTATAATTTATCTCGCGAGACACGGTGAAACTGCTTGGACCTTGTCGAGGCAACACACCGGCCTCACCGACCTACCACTGACCGAACGTGGCGAACAGACCGCCCGGCGACTCGGCGAACGTCTTAGAGGACTGACCTTCGCAAAGGTACTAACGAGCCCATTGCAGCGCGCACGCCGAACATGCGAACTGGCGGGGTTTGGTTCGGTAGCCGAGGTCGACCCCGACCTCGTCGAGTGGGATTATGGTCAGTATGAAGGACGCCGAGGTGAGGACATCCGCGCGGAGCGCCCGGATTGGAATTTGTTTCGGGACGGTTGTCCGGGAGGGGAGACGCCACAGCAGATCAGTGCTCGAGCAAATAGGGTCGTTGAACGGGTGCGGGCAGTCATGGCTGACGTGCTGCTTTTTACGAGCGGGCACTTCATAAGGATATTGGCCGCCAGCTGGCTCGGGCTCGAGCCAACTGCTAACAGTCGATATTTCATGCTGAGTACGGCGAGCCTGAGTGCCTTGGGCTATGAAAATGATTTGTCGCGACCAGTGATCCGATTCTGGAACGACACTCGTCACGCAGACGCCGAGCCAGAAATAGCATCGCACGCCATTGTCTGAAGATCGTGATGTTGAAGGACTCGATGTAACTGGGGAACTTCAAAAAGGACAATTTCAATGAGCACAAAGAGCGGTATGGGGGCCGGGACAAGAGCGGTGCAGGAGGATACAGCTAGTCTACTCAAACAATACGGATGCGGTGCCATTCAATTCACAGGAACCGATGGATTGTACGAACGACATCTCCTCTTCGACAACATAAAGGACCTTCGTGCGATGGGAGACCGGGAACGTTTCGAAGCTGTGGCTCGCTCTGTGCGAGATGTCCTTTCGCAGAGATGGGTACTCACCGAAAAAACATACGAACGCGAAAATCCCAAGCGGGTCTATTACGTTTCGATGGAGTTCCTTATCGGCCGCTCGTTGGCCAACAATGTCTCCAACCTTCTGCTGGATCCACTGGTCGTTCAATCAGCGGAGCAGAAAAAAATTGACCTGCTCTCCCTGCTGCAACAAGAGCCCGACGCGGGTCTGGGAAACGGCGGCCTTGGTCGTCTCGCTGCGTGCTTTCTGGATTCCATGGCTACCCTGCAACTTCCTGCAATGGGCTATGGCCTTCGCTATGAGTACGGCATGTTTAAGCAGACTATTCAGGATGGCTGGCAATATGAGGTGCCGGACAATTGGCTGCGCCATCAGGACCCTTGGGAGGTCGCTAGCCCGTATGAGCGTGTGGAGATTAAACTGAACTGTTCCTTTGTCCTGCGCGAAGGCACGCTCCGCGCGATCGCAAGCCGCGAGTCCTATCTCTACGGAATCCCCTACGATCGGCCCGTGGTCGGCTACGGGGGCAAAAACATTAATACGCTTCGCCTGTGGGCTGCAGCGGCACCGGATTATTTTGATTTTCAGGAGTTCAGCAGTGGGGATTTCGTGGGTGCACTCGCAGAGACCTTAGCGGCCGAATCAATTACCCGAGTGCTGTATCCGGACGATACGACCAGCCTGGGTCAGGCGCTGCGCTTCGTACAGGAATACTTTCTTGTTGCGTGCTCGCTCGCCGATCTCGTTCGCCGCTTCCGGCACAACAACCAAGATTGGAACGCCTTCCCTGAAAAAGTAGCCATTCAACTCAACGATACGCATCCGACGATGGCCGTTCCCGAGTTGATGCGGATCCTGCTGGACGACGCACATCTGGGCTGGGATCAGGCTTGGGACATCACCCAAAAAACGCTCGCCTACACCAATCACACACTGCTGCCAGAAGCACTCGAAAAGTGGCCGGTGGATTGGTTTGCGAGGGTCGCGCCCCGACTTCTGGAGATCATCTATGAGATCAACCGCCGATTCCTCGACGACGTGCGGGCCAAATTCCCCGGGGATGACGGTCTTGTTTCCCGGGTGAGCCTGATTGAGGAGGGCGCAGTCCGCAAAGTGCGTATGGCGAATCTTGCCATAGTGGGGTCGCACAGCACCAACGGCGTGGCCGCAATTCATTCGCAGCTTCTTCGCACTACGACGGTCAAGGAACTCGCGGAGATTTTTCCGGAGCGTTTCAATAATAAGACAAATGGCGTGACCCCGCGCCGATGGCTGAGGCTCTGCAACCCGCCACTGGCGCGTGTGATTACTGAGGCCATCGGCGATGGCTGGATTACAGATCTCAGCCAGCTGTCCCGGCTGAAACCAGTCGCGGACGATGCGAGTTTCCGAAGTGCCTTTCTGAAGGCCCAAAACGAGTGCAAAGCGCAATTTGTCAATTGGCTGAAGGCCACCTTGAACCTGACCGTCGACCCCCTAACGATTTTTGATTCCCAGGTGAAGCGCATTCACGAATACAAACGACAGCTCCTGAACGCCTTGCGCATTATTGTGATTTACAACCGGCTCCGCGAAAATCCAGGCCTTGAGGTGCCGCCCCGCACTTTCTTTTTTGCGGGCAAGGCCGCACCGGCCTATCGATTCGCGAAGCTCATCATCAAATTCATTAACAATCTCGCTGGGACCATCGACGGCGACCCCGCCGTGAAAGGCCGACTGCGGGTTTTGTTTCTTCCCGATTACCGGGTTTCTCTGGCGGAGCGCTTGATCCCCGCGAGCGACGTCTCCAACCAGATTTCGACTGCCGGATACGAAGCGAGCGGCACGAGCAATATGAAATTCATGATGAACGGTGCGATAACGATTGGGACCCGCGACGGAGCAACTATCGAGATGGCCGAAGCGGCTGGTGAGGAAAACCTATTCCTATTCGGGTTGACGGCGGACCAGGTGGCCGGCAGCCGCGGCTGGTACAACCCGCACTGGCACTATGAAAATGAGCCAGAAACCCGTGCAGCCTTGGACTTGATTTCCTCCGATTACTTTAGCCGCAATGAACCAGGGGTCTTTATGCCGCTTCAGGACACGCTCCTGACCCACGGGGACTTCTACATGCACCTGGCGGATTTGAAGTCCTATTTGCAAGCAGATCAGAGGCTCGTCGAACTGTACGCCAACCCGGACAACTGGGCTCGCAAGGCCATTTTGAATGTTGCGAGTTCCGGGAAGTTTTCAAGCGACCGCACAATCAAGGATTACGCGGCCGACATATGGAAGGCAGAACCATGTCCGGTACCGTAAGCGCGAAAGCATCGACCATCGGCCTGAAGAACCAGATGTCGATTTCACCGCTTGCGGGACAGCCCGCGCCAAAAGCGATGTTAGTGGATGTGTCGAGGCTCGAACAGGAATACCTAGAACGTGAGCCGGATGTCACCGATCCCAACCAATGGGTGAACTTCGGTACGAGCGGGCATCGCGGCTCTCCTCTGAACGGTAGCTTCACGGAAACGCATATATTGGCTATTACGCAGGCCATCTGTGACTATCGGCGAAGTCATGGAATGGACGGTCCTCTCTACCTGGGAAAAGATACCCACGCGCTCTCTTCTCCTACTCAGCGCACTGCGCTGGAAGTGCTGGCGGGCAACCGCGTGGAGGTCATCCTTCAAAAGGATGACGGAGTTACCCCGACCCCGGTCATCTCCCGAGCAATCCTTGCCTATAATCGAGGCCGCCACGAGCACCTTGCCGATGGCATTGTAATTACTCCGTCGCACAACCCACCGCGGGACGGCGGCTTCAAGTACAACCCACGCAACGGCGGACCCGCCGATACAGGAGTGACACAGTGGATCGAGACACGAGCCAATGAGCTGATGCGACAGAGAAATGCAAATGTGAATCGCGATGTGTTCGAGAGAGCAATCCGAGCGGCGACGACACACCAAGAAGACTTCATCCTTCCCTATGTAACCGATTTGCGAAATGTAGTGGACATGGAGGCGATCCGGGCCGCTGGGATCAAGCTCGGTGTGGACCCGCTCGGCGGCGCGGCGCAACCATATTGGGAGCCCATTAACTCCACCTATGGAGTGAACATCGTTGTCACGAATCCAGTCATAGACCCGACTTTTTCATTTATGACGGTCGATCATGACGGGGAAATCCGGATGGATTGCTCGAGTCCTTATGCCATGGCTCGCCTGATTGGCCTCAAGGATCGTTACCGTCTTGCTTTCGGAAACGATCCGGATGCAGATCGGCACGGAATCGTCACACCCACTGCGGGATTGATGAATCCCAATCACTATTTAGCTGTAGCGATTCGATACTTGCTCACACATCGTCCCCTATGGTCCACCGAAGCCGCGGTCGGAAAAACATTGGTGAGCAGCAGCATGATCGATCGCGTCGTGAACAAGCTCAACCGCCAGTTATCGGAAGTTCCGGTCGGCTTCAAATGGCTCGCGGAGGGCCTATCCGATAGATCGTACTGCTTCGGCGGCGAGGAAAGTGC
>Ga0307469_10000858_pt1 | contig 11174 bp, 12 predicted proteins | sample atmos_gasesAM2C__FD_203084 | JGI IMG/M metagenome (GOLD analysis project Ga0307469, IMG submission 203084) | Hardwood forest soil microbial communities from Morgan-Monroe State Forest, Indiana, United States - atmos_gasesAM2C_515 | ecosystem: Environmental > Terrestrial > Soil > Temperate...
GTGTCGTGGTGGGACGCAGGAGGGGAGACCTGATGGCCATGCGGAGGTTCGTGATGCCCTGATCCGTCACATTTTCAAGGAGAAACTTGATCAAGACCCAGGACTGCGGATCAGGAGTCTTGGCCCGGCCTTTCGGCAATGTCTGCTCGATTCGCCGTAGACTGCAATCGGACACCAGGTTCCTATTTTCATAGAAGTAGGCCTTCGTGTCCCCCTCCAGAACGAAGGCACGTTCATACACGTAGAAGGCAACGCCAACATGGATAGGGGTCGGCTTGAACCAGGACACAATCAATGGAACGAGAAACAGTACTAACGAGGCAGAAAAACCGACGATGATAATTTTGTTGAGCCGGCTTTGCCGGCCAAACCACCTCCACCATTCCTTGAGGAGCATCATGCCGGTTCGCTCATGGAGCCCCTAGACCGAGTCGTTCACCAATCGCCTCACATAGTGAATCAAGCGGTCTGCCGTATGTTTCGGAGTCTCAATCGTCTCGACCCCAAACTCCTGCCCTCGTGACCAGCGTACGACTGCGTTACGTACGTCGATTCGTTGCTCATTTGGTAGCGTGACGGTCAACGAGAGGCTTTCCCCTGGTCGCATCGGCAGGTCTCCTGAGAGACGCCAGCCTGAACGCGAGAGATTCCACACGGTGCCGAGACCTCTGAAAGGGCCAGCCGAGTAGGAGACAACACACTGCACAGGGAAGCGGCGGAAGAGACGAATCGAGAAGGGCATAGCGGCCTCGCGGAGAGGCATATTGTAGGAGGGGAGGCGATCAAACCGCAAGGCGTAGCATGAGAAGCGCCCCCTCTTCGGGAATGTGACTCCCTCATAAATCAAGGGGGCACAGAGCACCAAGCCCTCTGTGAGACTAGGGGCCGCTGTTGTAGAATGCTGGACATGGATCTCGCTCACATTTCCAGTGCAGCAGAACTACTCAAGGTCGAGCACCCTCATTTCGGGAGGATTCACGGCCCTGGATTCCTCAAGGCCACGATCGGTACCGTCACTGGCACGACCCAGAAAGCCGCTGCCATAGCGGACTACAGTTCCGGAATGCGCCAGACTGTTGCGGTCCAGATCGATCCAAGAAATTTCATGGTCACCATCGCCAGTTCATATGTGCTGGTTACCCTAAAAGAAGGCGCAAGCAGGCATCCGGTCATTCACAAAACATGGAAGCCGGTGGGCCAGCGTAAAGGGAAGGAAGTGACGGAATTCTTCGGCACTGTCCACACGTACATTGATTCAGATGGCTTGAAGTGGGAGCATAGATTCGAAAGAACCCCTCACGAAGATGAGTTGATCGCCTTTGAGAGCAGTGGGGTGGAAATCCTTATCATCACTCTGGAGAGCATCTACCCCACCACCGCTCCTGGCCTCAGTAGCGTGGTAATATCCCCTTCTCCCTAGACCTGCCAATTCGTATAGCTGCCCCTGCCTTTGGCATTTCGTGTAGTGATCCTATTGACCTGCCCCCTCCTTTATCATTGAACTATTCAAGCCCGCATTATATAACTTGACTCCCGTACCCATTGCGTCCAGGGTGTAATGTCCGGTGTGAAGCTCGCTGACTGTCCTATCTCTTACGCTTCCTGATCCGTCTCTGCGTGACCGATTCCTCAGTCTCCGCCGCTCCGATGCCAGAGTTTCTCTGAACGGCTGCATGCCGCGTGTCGTGTTCCGCTGAGGGGGCGGGCAGGACGCCAGCCATTCTAGAGGACTCTTCGACTTACGCCCGAATTCCATAGAAAGGAGCGAGCCATGCTCTACTACGCACTCGTGTTTCTGGTGGTCGGCTTGATTGGCGGCACCCTGAATCTCCCCGAGGTGTCCGCGGTCACGGGCCAGATTTCCTGGACTCTGTTCGTGATCGGAATCGTGTTGGTCGCGATCCATGTCGTCACAGAACTCACCTCTCGGGTTGCAATACTGTATACAGGAGGAGGATCCGATGAACGTTAATCAATTCAACGAGAGATGGATGGAGTTCAAAAGTGAACTGAAACAGCAGTGGGGCAAGTTTACCGATGATGACTTGCAACAGATCGAAGGCAGGTACGACAGATTTATCGGCAAAGTCCAGGAACGGTATGGGTATGGCGATGAAAAGAGAGAGCTGATGAAGTGGGCGGACGTGTGGCATCAGAAGCCGGCGCCGGAATTCATCGGAGAAAAGTCGCGTTGACGCGCAGACATGCTCATTTAAAATTGGTGTGCTAAATTTGTGCCTAAAATCAGCAAAACAGATCTCTTGTCACCAGGCAGGCGGTCACCGTCGAGATGAAGACGGGCCAGCGCCGCGGGATCGAATATCTCTTGAGTCCGTTAGTGAAGTCTGTGAAGGAAAGCTTGAGAGAGCGATGAATAAGTTATTGATTTACAAGATATGCCTTAGAAGCCAATCACAGCAATGCCCACAATCATTCTTGCGCTGTGCGATTATGTCACCGGTCAGTGTTCTCGGGGCTTTCTTTCGTTGAGATCGCGGTCTTTTCACAGGGGCCTGGCCCGTCCGCCAGTCGAACAAAAGCATTTTCCTTTACACCGTAGCGCCTCTCCGCTCCTTCGACGCATACACTGTACTGATCCCCAACTGATTTGGCTCGCCGAATCAACAGAGCAAGTACTTCTTGTTTGAGGGGCTCCCGGCGCGCGTCAATTTCCGCATTATATTTTTGAATGGCCTCTTGATTCGGGGTAAACACGTATTTGCCGACATACTTCCCCATCATCCCACCAGAGCCGGCAGTGGGATGTTGGGCCGCGTACTCCGCCTTACTTGCTTCGGTCCATTCATCGACGATTTGGGCTGCGAGAGGATCGAGTACTTGATTGATGAACTCCTCCCTGGGAAGGGCGGGAGCTGAGGGAGACGTAGGTGCTGTAGCACAGGACGCACCGAGGAGCACAAAAATCAGAGAATACGCCGGCCAACGCATAAGAGACCCTATTCTCTCAATGTTCATCCTGTCAACGGTTCAATCCGGCTGAATCCCAGCCCGCCAGAAAACATTCTGGCTGCCGGGACTATTCATGGCTTCGAGTTGACCCAGTACGTGAGAAGAGGTAGGGTGGGGAGCGTAGGCATATGGGCTGCTATAGCGATGGTGTTGTCGGCGGCGAGATACGGTTAAGAGTTAACATAATACTTCTTATCAGACGTTAGAGATTTTCCATTTATGTCCCTGGAACTGCTTGGCCGTATCCAGCAGGAACTCTCGATCACCGGCAGTGCGGTCTATGAAACCGTCCTTGCGCTCGCCGAACGTGCCAACCGCAAAGTCCAGGTTCTCCGTTTACACAGTCAGGCGTCGAGCTTGTTGAGCCAAATTGAACAGGGACATGGCGACCTAGGACGTCAAATTTCTGCGCTCTGTGCAAAGCGCCCACCGTTCAGCCATGAGTCTACTCCGCACCCCAGTCAATTGGAAAGCTTACTCGGTCAGGCAGGCGACCACATTCAGTATCTGAAACAAACCCTCCTCAGCGTCGACAGCCAAATCCGTGATCTCAAGCTGGAAACGGTGCACCACGATCTCCTAACCCTCCAACAGGATCTGAGTCTTCGCGCGGCAGCCATCGAACGGTTTCCGGTCGTCAAGGGATCGCCGTTCGCCGGACGGACACTTGCTCAGGTTGCGCTGCCTCCATCAGTTCGTCTCGTTACGGTCTTGCGTGGACCGTTTTTCGTACCGCCCGATGATGCCCTGACACTCCGCGTCGATGATATCTTGATCATGATCGGGCTGCAGGCCGAACTCGCTCAGGTCGCCTTTGAGATCACTCAACCCCGTAACGCGAAGTCGGCGTAAGTCGTGAGCGAGACACGCAAGACTTGCGCGACAGGCGCGAATCGTAGTTCTGGGTTCGAAGTTCCGAAAACCTTGAACTTCGGACCTCGAACCGTCATCCCTCTCGCACGCCCCGCGTTTCTCGCAAATCTCGCAAGTCCCGCGCAAATATGATGTACAATGCTGCAGGAGGGTAGCAGATGACTCGTATGCTACACGTATCCACCAGTCTTCTGTTCGTCTCCTTACTCACTATCCACTCGTTCGCCGCCGCTGAGACCTCCACAGCAAAATCCGGCGACTCGCCGGGTCTCCGGTTACTGGAAGAGATGCAGACCGTCATCACCGATTTGGCCGAATCGGCAAAACCCTCCGTGGTGAACCTCATTCCCCTGTCTCCACTAGGACGAGGGCTAGGGTTGCCCCAAGAGCGGGCTCCCAATGCCTCAGGATCAGGGTCTGGTGTCATCATTGATCCCGATGGACACATCGTCACCAACAACCATGTGATCGGCGATGCGACGGAAATCGAGGTCCGCTTTTCCGATAAATCCAAGTTGGTTGCACAGGTCGTCGGTAAGGATCAGGATACCGACTTAGCCGTCCTCAAGGTCACGGCCGATCATCCCCTCCCTAGCGCGAAATTTGGAGATTCGTCGGGTGTACGCGTCGGCCAATGGGTGCTTGCTGTGGGAAATCCGTTCGGACTCGATCGAACGGTCACGCTCGGCGTCGTGAGCGGGGTCGGCCGGGAAAATATCAACCTGTCTCGCTACGAAAATTTCATTCAAACGGACGCGTCAATTAATCCCGGCAACTCGGGTGGCCCCCTCTTCAATTTGCGTGGCGAGATCATCGGCATTAATACCGCGATCATTAACTTCGCCCAAGGGATCGGCTTCGCAATCCCCTCCAACATGGCCAAGCAAGTGATTCAGCAACTACTGACACAAGGGCGGGTGACACGAGGCTGGTTGGGCGTCGGCATCCAACCGCTCACGGCGGAGCTGGCACGCAAGTTCGGGGTCAATGAAGGCGACGGGGTGCTGGTCAACGAAGTCTTCGAAAAGAACCCTGCGGCTGCAGCCGGCATCAAACCCGGCGACATCCTCACCCGTATTGACGGCATCGTGATCGACACACCGAACAAACTCTCTCGCGTCGTGGCGGGATTGCCCCCGGGCTCGACGACAAAAGTTGAAATCGTCCGCGATCAACAGCGCTTGGTGCTTGACGTCGCTCTCGTGGAACGCCGAGACCACGCCGTCATCACTTCACTGCCCCAGGCACGGGCTGAAGTCACGCTAGGTCTCGACGTACAAGATCTCACGCCGGGCCTCGCCGACAAATTTAAGCTGCAAGAAAGCCGGGGCGTGCTCATCAGCAAAGTGGAGCCCGGGAGCCTCGCCCAATCGGAAGGCCTCCACGAAGGCGATCTCATCAAAGAGGTGAACCGTATTGATGTCGGGTCGGTCGGAGAATTCAGCAGCGCAATCTCGAAGGTCAGGCGAGGCGAAAGCATTTTACTCCGCGTAGTGAGAGAAAGCCGCGCGTTCTATGTGGTACTCAAATCAACCGACTAGCCCGGTTCATTTGGTCTATCTGATTTGTTTGGTTTGTCTCGTTTTTGAGTTGAACGAATTCACCCAGATGAACCAAATCAACCAGATAAACAAAACAAACCAGCTGTGAGATTAATGCGTCGCCGCATGCGTCTCTACTTTGTGGGACTCAACAATTCGAACCACAAGCTCGCGCGGCACTTCGTCGTACCGTGTAAATTCCATCGCATACGTGCCACGTCCTGCCGTAAATGAATTCAGCGCCGTGGCATACGTGAGCAACTCGGCCATTGGAACAAGGGCCGTAATCAATTCCGTATGATCTTTTGCCTCCACGTGAAGAATCCGCCCTCGCCGCGCATTCAAGTCCCCGATCACGCCTCCAATGTTATCCGCCGGCGCCTCGATCTCCACCGTCATGATGGGCTCTAACAAGACCGCATGAGCCGTCTCCAAGGCCTTCTTGAACCCCATCGACGCCGCGATCTTGAACGCCATCTCAGATGAATCGACTGCATGATACGAACCGTCGTACACCGCAACCCGGCAATCGACGACAGGAAACCCCGCCAAGCTCCCGTGATGCATGGCTTCGACCACGCCCTTCTCTACCGCCGGAATGAAGTTGCGCGGAATGGCGCCGCCGACCACCTTGTTCTCAAATTTGAATCCCTCACCGCGCGGCAGAGGCGCGATTTCAAGCCAACAATCACCATACTGGCCGTGCCCGCCGGTTTGCTTCTTATATTTCCCCTGTGCCTGTGCCGTGGCGCGAATGGTTTCGCGGTATGGAATCTTCGGCATATGAACCACCACTTCAGCACCGTACTTGCGACGCAATTTTTCGAGCGCAAGATCGATATGGACCTGGCCCATCCCGCTCAACACCATTTCCTTCGTATCGGCGTGGCGTGAAAATTCGAGCGTCGGATCTTCTTCGATCAACTTATGCAGCCCGAGACTGATTTTTTCGATATCGGCGCTGGACTTTGGCTCAATCGCAAAGGACACGACAGGCCGGGGCAACACCGGTTTCGGGTAACAGATAGGAGTATGTTCATCCGAGAGCGTGTCGCCGGTTTGCGTATCCTTCAGTTTCCCGATTGCCACGATCTCCCCTGCTCCGGCCGAAGGCACGGCTGTATGTTTCTTTCCCAATAACGTATAGAGATGTCCGCTTTTCTCTTTACTCCCTCGAGAACTGTTGAAGACCGTCGAGTCTGCGTGAAGGACCCCGGACAAAACCCGTAGATATGACAGTCGTCCGACAAACGGGTCTATCAGGGTCTTGAAGACAATCCCTGAAAACGGATCTTCTTGAACGGCGCGGCGCTTGACGGTCTCGCCTGTATCCGGATGCTGGCCCTCCAATGGGGCTTTCGCCGCTCGCTCCATTGGCGCCGGTAGGAAATCGACGATGGCATTGAGGAGTGGAACGATCCCGATATTCTTGATGGCGGAACCGCAGTAGAGCGGGACAATCGTACCAGCCTGGACACAAAGACGAAGTCCTTCGATCAGCTCCTCCTGCGTCAGCTCACCCAAGGCGAGATACTGCTCCAATAGTCGATCATCCTGCTCGGCCACTCCCTCCTGAACACACTTCCGTGCATCGGTGACCATCGTCCGCTCATGCTCAGGTATCGGTAATTGCTGAACTGTAGCGGTTTCTGTACGCGATGTGATCACGCTCTGCTGAAGGAGATCCAGTACCCCTTCAAGCTGGGCACCCCTGCCGAAAGGCAATGACATCGGCAATGAGATGACCCCAAGATCGCGTTGACACAATGTGGCGATCTCCTCGGGGGAAACACCATCTTTATCCAATTCGTTGAGGAACAGGAGACAGGGCAAACCGAGTGCTTTCACGCGAGACCAAATTCTGACGAGTTCGCTCCGGATGCCAGACGAGGCACTCATAACCAGGATCACGGCGTCCACCGCTCGCAATGCCATGATCGGCTCCCCGAGTAAGTTCAGGGCACCGGGGGGATCGGCGAGATTGATGATGGTGTGATTCCAGGAATAACGAAGGAGACTGGTACTGACGGAACTGCGCCGGTGAAGTTCTTCCGGCTCAAAGTCAGAGACGGTCGTGCCTTGTGCGATCGACCCGAGTTGGGGAATCGCGCCGGCGGCAAAGAGCATAGCCTCAGCCAGCGAGGTCTTCCCGGCACCGGCACTAGAGATCAGGACCACATTTCTGAGTGACTCCCTGACTTGCTCGCTCATGGGACCCTCCTCACAATAGCCGAAAGATGGTCATATCTTTCGGAGATGAAATGGCCTGCTTATATCGTTGCAACTCCCCTTTCGTTCACGCGTCTGCACCATGGTTTGTCAGCCAGCCTTGATCAGCAAAGCTGACGTACCGTCCATCGCCGACCACGAGATGGTCGAGGACGCGAATGCCCAGTACCTCCCCTGCCGACACCAGTCGCGCCGTCAGAACACGATCTTCCTGGCTTGGCGTAGGATCACCGCTGGGATGGTTGTGCAGGAAGATCACCGCCGCCGCCGATTCTCGTACCGCGAGTGTGAACACTTCGCGAGGATGGACGATGCTGAGCGTCAAGCTGCCTTCCGAGACCGTTGCGTCACGCATGATGGCATGCTTCGCATCCAGTAACACGACTTTGAAAATTTCGTGTCGCAGGTCTCGCAAGGCTGGATGGTAATGGGCGAAGAGATCGTGACTAGATGTGATTTTAGTTCCCTTGGTCAGCGGACCAGCAAGGGCACGCTTCCCTAGTTCAATGGCCGCCTTCAGTTGAGCCGCTTTGGCCTCCCCCACGCCTGGAACCGCACAAAGCTCTTCGATTCCGCATTGCGCTAGTCCAGCCACACCTCCGAGTCGATCCAAGATATCCATTCCAACTTGCACCGCCGAAGATCCATGACGACCGACTCGGAGGAGGATGGCCAGGAGTTGGGCATTGGTGAGTATCTGTGGGCCTTGATTCAGCAACCGTTCGCGCGGTCGTTCTGTTTCAGGCCATTGAGCGATGCCTTGCCCTCCTTTCGTGCCGGTCATTCATTCTCCTTGGACAAAATAAGACACTCTGAACGTTTTTGTGCTAGCGACAACCCCTTCGACAGCCCCCTGGTAACAAATACGTATCTCCTAAACTGTTGAAATTACGTACAGCGACAATTTGGTGCAGTAATTGCTTTGGAACGCCTGCAGCAGTGCACAACAACCCTGGGAGGATTCGATGGAATGTCCGAAGTGTAAAGGTCTCATGATGCTGGAGCGGTTCTCCGACTTCTTCTTAATTTTCTATGCTTGGAAATGCATCAATTGCGGCGCCATCATCGATCGCACCATTTCAAATAATCGGCAAAAGAGCTTGGCCGCTCGCAAACCCCAGACAGTGGCGACCCCCCACTAACAACTAGATTCGATTCTACTGGTCGACCCTCTCAATCGCCACGGATGGTCGGCATTGCCGCTCTGATGCCTCATCGATCGCGTCGGAGATCGCCGGATCACTCGGCGGCATTATAGTCCCAGACTCCAAGGTCGTCAAAATACTTCTATTCGTCTCGATCCAAGCTACATCGCTCCACACCTTTCCCACACGGATTTCCACACCTCTCTTCAGCCGCACATAATCTTGACCCCTTCAAAAACGCTGTGTTAGAGTCATGCGCTCCAGAGATGGCTCTCACCTGAATGTATGCGTGTTATTGCCGGATCCCACCGAGGTCTCCGTTTGAGTGGGCCGCAAGGAACTGCGCTGCGCCCCACATCCGATAAGGTTCGTGGGGCAATTTTTTCAATTCTCGGAGCACAGGTGTTAGGAAGCCGTGTTCTTGATCTGTATGCAGGGACGGGAGCCGTCGGGATTGAAGCACTGAGTCGGGGAGCCACCACCGTCACCTTTGTCGAATCGGACCTCGCGGCCGTGCAGTTGTTACGGAGAAATCTAGAGACTTGTCGGCTGCTCGACCGGGCGCAGATACGTGTGGCGCAGGCCGCCACCTTCCTCGATCGGCAAGACTGGTGGGGTGGGCCATACGACGTGCTCTTTGCAGATCCGCCGTATGCCGCGCCCGATGAGTTGGATGTCCTGATCCATGCCTGGAGACCCGGGCTGTTGTCGGAGCACGCCGCCGTGATGATCGAACATGACTCGCGCATCGAATTGCCGGCATCGATCGACCATGCCGCGCTTGTACGGCAATATGTGTACGGCGACACCGCACTCAATCTGTACGGTGTGTCCACCTCAACTTCAGTGGCATTATGAAGATCGGCATCTATCCGGGAACGTTCGATCCCATGACTCACGGACACACTGATATCATCAGACGAAGCTTACGTGTGTTTGATAAAGTGGTCGTCGCCGTTGCGCCCAATCCGTCCAAGCATCCACTCTTCACCCTGACCGAACGACTGGAGCTGATCCGGATTGTCATGAAGGAGATGACACAGGTCGAAGTAACCCACTTCGACGGGTTACTCGTGGACTTTGTCCAGCAATATGGCGGCCATGCGATTATCCGAGGCCTGCGTGCGATCTCGGATTTTGAACATGAATTTCAGATGGCCCTCATGAATCGCAAAATCGCCAAACAGGTTGAGACTGTGTTCTTGATGCCCAGCGAAGAATATTCATATCTATCCTCAACTATCATTAAAGACGTGGCTACCCACGGTGGATCGCTCACGGAATTTCTGCACCCCGAGGTTGCGCGCAGACTGCAGGAACGGATCAGGAGTCTGAAAATATGAAACTTGCCGCACGAGCAGGGCGAATTGTCCCCTCCCCCACCTTGGCCATAGCCGCGACCGCAAAAGCGATGGCAGGACGCGGAATCGACATCGCCGATTTCTCGTCAGGAGAACCGGACTTCGATACGCCCGAACCGGTGAAAGCTTCTGCAGAAGCCGCCATTCGTGCAGGGTTTACTAAATACACGCCCTCATCCGGCATTGATGAACTGCGGCAAGCCATCATCGACAAGCTGCAGGCGGAGCAAGGACTCCGGTACGAAAAGTCTCAAGTGCTGGTGTCATGCGGCGCGAAACATTCGCTGTACAACCTTGCCGAAGCGCTCCTCGAAGCAGGTGACGAGGTGATCATTCCTGTTCCCTTTTGGGTCTCCTATGCTGACCAAATCTTGCTGAACGACGCCACGCCGGTGTTCTTGCCGACCCGTGAGGAGGACGGGTATGCCATTGACGCCCATGAATTGGAGCAGCTTATCACCCCACACACCAAGGCGATTATCATCAATAGCCCCAGCAATCCGACGGGAGCGACCTACGATCGGAAGACGCTCGAACGCCTTGCCGAGCTGGCTCTCAATCGAGACTTCCTGCTGATATCAGACGAGATTTATGAAAAAATTCTTTATGACGGAGCCGCGCACACGAGCATTGCTTCGTTAGGGCCGGAGGTCGCAGCTCGCACAGTCGTGATTAACGGTGTCTCCAAGGCCTATGCGATGACCGGCTGGCGGATCGGCTATGCGGCCGGCCCAAAGGACCTGTTGACCGCGATGGCGAACATTCAAAGCCAGAGCACATCTAACCCCTGTTCCATTTCACAAAAGGCCGCCGTCGTAGCCTTGCGCGAAGGGGGCACGTTCACAGCTACGATGGTGACTGAGTTCGATCGCCGGCGGCGCGTGATGGTCGAGCGCTTGAATGCCATGCCCGGCGTTCGCTGCCGAATGCCCACCGGAGCATTTTATGCGTTCCCCAATATCAGTGGGCTGCTTGGCAAGCAACGTTCAGGCGGAACAATCCTCACGCCGACCGATCTTGCGAACTACCTCTTGCAGGAATTTAAGGTCGCAGTG
>Ga0307469_10000859_pt1 | contig 11172 bp, 9 predicted proteins | sample atmos_gasesAM2C__FD_203084 | JGI IMG/M metagenome (GOLD analysis project Ga0307469, IMG submission 203084) | Hardwood forest soil microbial communities from Morgan-Monroe State Forest, Indiana, United States - atmos_gasesAM2C_515 | ecosystem: Environmental > Terrestrial > Soil > Temperate forest...
AACCAATTCAGATGTATGGCGCGTGTCTGGCCGGACGAAATGGCGAAGATCGTTTCGATCGCTCCAACGATGAGGATCGGATTCGGAACGGGAACGACGGCGCTGACGACGACACCGCGCAGTGCCGCAAGGGAATAACCGACGCCCGAGAAGTCGCGCGTGTTCTGCCAAAAGGCACCACTCGAAGTGATCTGCGTTACCGCAAAGGCGATCACGACGATCGCCGCGACGCCAAGGGTGAACGACAGTCCGGTCTTCCGCCGTCGCAGCCAGATGGCGAGAGCCAGCCCGGCTGCAAGAGGCGCGAAATTCAGCTTCGTCATGATCATCGCGCCGGTGACGACGGCGGCAGCCACAGCGAGGCCGGACCGCGGCTGATCCTCCCACACCGTGACGGCGAGCAACGCGACGACGCCCAGAGTGACGGCGAGCATGTCCGGACGGCCCGCCGACGCGATCATGATCGTTGCTCCGAAGGCGAACATCCCGAACGCCGAAGTGAGCGCTTCGAAGATGGAGCATTCCAGACGACGGGCTATCCGGAACGCCGCGTAGCTCGCGATCACCGATGCCGCGATCGAAATCACACGGCTCGGCCAAAGAGCAAGCCCAGCAAAGCGAGAGAAGGGAGCGAGCGCGAGGAAGAATCCGGGCTGATAGATGGGGAAGAGAAGGTTCCGATCGTCCCAGGACCGGTACAACGCGTGGCCAGTTGCGAGCCGATGGGCAAAGAAAACGTTGAACGACTCCCCACTGAAGTTGTCCCAGCCGTAGAACAGGTGCTGAACAGCGATGCCCACCCCGATCGCGACGCTTGCCCCCAGGACAGCCAGCAAACACCACCGAGCCCATCGCGCCCAAACGGGTTCGCTCGTCGCTCGATGCAAGTCCGGAGAACCCCCGTCAGCGCTTCGTGGCGATCATCGAAACGCGATCATGGAAGTCCGGCGTCACCAACCGCTCGCGGCCTCCGAACGCGCGACTCACTCGCACCGCCACGTGTCCGAGGAGCGTCGCGTATCCGCCGAAGCGTCCGGCGTAGTACTCCACGGAGAACGTCTTCGGATGTGTCGAAACTTCGGACACCTTGAGTCCAGCGCTCTGAACCGTCCGCTCGAGGCTCCGGCGCGAGAAGAACAGCACATGATTTGGGATGACGGACCACCACCACCGCCGCAGGACTCGCGCGATGACGCTGTCAACATTCGGCGTCGCGATGAAAACCACACCATCCGGACGAAGGAGTGAACGGATCCGCTCCAGGAAGCTCAACGGGTCGAACACGTGCTCGATGACGTCGGCGACGACGATCACGTCGAAGAACTGGTCGCCGAGGTCGACATCTTCGAGCGTCCCGGCATAGACGTCGAGACCGCGCGCCCTGCTCTGTTCAACGCCCCAGCGCGAGAGTTCGACGCCGGCGACCGTCCAGCCGCGCGTTCGCGCTTCGTCCAGAAGGAATCCGGGTCCGCAACCGATGTCGAGCAGCCGGCCCGGCGGCGCGCGGTGACGATCGATCCGCTCCAGGAGGGTTCGGAACGTGCTTCGGATCCCCGGCTCCTCCGCCAGGTACTCGTCATCGACCGCGTCCTCATACGGCGCGTGGGGTGGGTTGAGCTGACGGACGAGTCCGCACTGCGTGCACCGGACGATCGGTCCGGCGCGGCCGAACAGGTCCTCCGTGTGTCTGCCCGTCGACGGCGCGGCAGCCGGGCGGAGCGCGCGGAAGATCTCGCGCCACGAGCGGGACGCGCACAGCGGGCAGGCATCGACCACGGTAGCTTCACTCACCCGTTAGATAGTGCGCGGCGGATCGGTCGGCCGCCCCAAAACGGCATCCGAGACGTACCGCGCAAGCCGTATGCACTCGCTTGTGCCGCGATCCATCGGAAAGATACGTGACGTGTCGGCGAGGAACAGACCTGGGACGGGCTGGAGCGGCGGCGGTTCGTACGGGTGCCTGTAGATCGGCGTCGCGACGCGCGTTCGGAAGACGAAGCTTTGCTCGACACGGTCCGGTCGGAAGTTCGGGAAGATCCGCTGGACGTGCGGGAAGTGATGGGCGGCGAACTCGTCTTCAGGCATGGTCAGTTCCGGTGCGCTCTGGTCGAGGTAATTGAAGAGATACGCGATATGTCGGCCGTTGTAGTGCTCCTTGGGCACGAAGTTCGTGTGCTCGACGATCCCGCCGAGCGGGATGCTGCGGTCGGCGATGTTGAGCCAATAGATGTCCGACAGCGGTCTGTCCATGACGAGGATGTGACAGACGACCCCTCGGTAGCCGACCGACGCGCACCGCTGCGCAACACCGTCCGGGAGGTCCGGGACGAGCGAAACGAGGTTCGCGAGAGGCAACGTTGACAGGACGACATCGAAGTCGGGGGAGCGCTCCTCGAGGTCGATGCCCGCAACACGGCCGTGCTGCAGGCGTACCTGTTTGACGACCGTTCCGAGGTTGACCACTCCACCACGGGACCGGACGCGATCGGCGAGCGCTCGCGCGATCCCGCCGAAACCGTTGAGCGGATATCCAAGCTCTTCCCGCATCGCTCGACGCGACTTTCCGCGCGCACGAACCTTCTGCCACATCCACGCGGCCGATATGTCAGCCGCATCCGGTCCCCACTTCGCCTCGTACATAGGGGCCCACACTTTGGCGTAGACGTCTTTCGCGAACCGGCGACGGAAGTACTGCTCGACGGTGATGCGTTCGAGACTCTTCCCGCGTCGTCGCTCGCGAAGCTCGAGCATCGTCCACGCCAATCCGAGCCTGGAGAGTGCGCCGAGGGGCTTGAACCTCAACACGTCGAGCGGCGTACTCAGTCGATGTATGTCGTTCTCGAGGTAGAAGCCGATGTCCGCCGGACGCCACATGATCTGGTCACCGAGACCGAGTTCCGCCATGAGGTGCTGGATGTCGACGTCCGTCTGGAACATGTGGTGGTAGAAGCGTTCGAGACGGATGCCGGGCATGACTTCGAACCCCGCCGCCAAACCGCCAAGTTCTGGCCCACGTTCGAAGATCTCGACGGACGCGCCTGACGCTGTCAACATGTCCGCGAGGGCAAGCCCGGTGATTCCGCCTCCGATGATTGCCGCACGCAAACCGTTCGCAACAACCGCGTCCGTTTCACCTTGAAATTGCCGGTTCACAACGGCCGACCTCGCACAACCTGGTGAAGCCCGCCGTGCTGGCCCTTGGCCATCAGTCGGCTCGCTTGCATCTTGATGCGATGTAAGCGAGAACTCTTGTGGTGCTGATCGAATCCAGTGCCGAGCGGTACTGCGAAGAGGGGACTCAGCGCGTCGATGCTGAACCCTGACGCCGCGATCATGTTTCTGTGTGCCGCCGCATTCGGAACCCACCATTGGCGCGGTCCGATGCCGATATTGAACGCGACTACCGGGCGCCGCCGGTGCGCGAACGTGAGCCATGGATCGACGCTTTCGCAGGAGATGAGGTGCTCATGACACACACTCGCCATCGCGCTGATCGCACGGATCGGATCCCGGAGATGTAGCAGGAGGTCGCCGCAGAAGACGACGTCGAACATGCCGACCCGGTCCGGATGAAGGTCGTAGATGTTGCAGTCGATGCGCGTCACCGAGGACTCGAGCAGATCGCGTGCGACGCTGAAGCCATGACCGACGGGCGCTCGGTCGCGTTCCATCGCGGCGATGCCGAGCTCGCGCTCGGCGGGTGGCCAATCCCACTGCGTCTGATCGCTGAGATCTGTGGCAACTACGTCACGTGCGCCACGCCGTTCCATCTCGAACGCCCAGAAGCCATCAAATGTGCCGACATCCAGACAACGCTTCCCAGTTAGATCCGGCCACGGAACGTGAGCCGCCGCGACGCGCGTGTCGAACGCACCTTGAGTGATGACGCCGGGCGCCACCTCGATAGAGTGGTACCACGCTTTGACCGATGACACGCGGTCGCGAGCGGATCCGGTAGTCGGATTCATCAGTGTTTTCTCTCGTGTGCGGACGGGCGTGTCATTATCCTCCCGCGATGAATAGCCGTCGATCGCGACGTGGTGCTCCGCCTCCCGTCGTCTCCGTTGTCATAAGTGCTCGTAACGCGGGCGCCATGTTGCGTGAAGCGCTCGACGGTCTGCTCGCACAAGAAGGGGCCCCGAGCTTCGAAGTGATCGTGGTCGATAACGGATCGACGGACCACACTGCGGAGATTGCGGAGCGGCATCCGGTCGGCGCTCATGTGATCGTCGGTGAGGGTCGGGGACCGGGGCTCGCTCGCAACCTCGGCGCACATGAGGCGCAGGGCGCCTGGCTCGCGTTCACCGACGCCGACTGCGTTCCGTCGCCGTCGTGGCTCCGGGAAGCCGTCCTCGCGACCGAGTCGGCGGACCTGATCCAAGGGCTCGTTCGTCCACCGGACGACGCATCCGTCGGCCCCTTCGACCGAACGCTTTGGGTGACGTCCGAGTATGGCTTGTATGAAACGGCAAACCTCCTGGTGCGCAAGGACCTCTTCGACGAGCTCGGTGGTTTCACCGACTGGGCCGATGTCGACGCGGATGCGAAGACCTTCCGTCGCATGCCGACGCGTCCGTTCGGTGAAGACGCCTGGTTCGCGTGGCGAGCGCGAAGGAACGGCGCGCGGACGGCCTTCAGCCGATCCGCCATCGTGTTCCATGCTGTCATTCCCGGTGACGCTCGCGGATATATCGAAGAGCAGATGCGAGTTCGTTACTTCCCAGCTTTGCTGCGCCGCATCCCCGAACTCCGCGACGTCTTCGCGTGGAAGCGCTACTTCCTCAGCCGTCAGACTGCAGCGTTCGATGCGATGGTCGGCGGCATCGTTGGAGCGATCCTGCTCCGCTCGCCGTGGCCGATGGCGCTCGCGGTCCCGTACCTGTCGATGGTGCTGCGACGCGCTCGGCGCGCGTCACCCGACGTCGGTACGGCGATGAAGGTCACTCTTGCGATCGCAGCGCGAGACGCTGTTGGATTCGTTGCCCTTATCGAAGGCAGCGTCCAATCGCGCTCCGCTCTCTTCTGAGATGTCGAGGATCTTCCTCTTCCTGTCGACGGGGCGCTGCGGCACGCAGTGGCTCGCCGAGACGCTCGCGAGCGGATTCGCCGATGTCGCCGATGTCACGCACGAGCCGATCGACGCGGCATATCACCCGCGCGACTTCATCCGGGCGTACGACCGCCTGGACGACATGCTCGAACTGACGCCGATCCGAGATCACTTGCGCCGGGTCGAGCGGACGATCGAGGACCGGGCCTATATCGAGACCGGATGGCCCGTCTATGCGGCGATCCCGCTGTACATCAAGGTCTTCGGGGAAAGCGTCGTGCGGGTCGTGCACATCCCTCGCCACCCCGTCCATGTGGCCGCGTCGTTCGTCACGCATGGGTTCTGGCGAGGGCGGGCGGACGAGTTCGCAACGCACGGCGTCCTGGATCCGTGGGCGCCCGGCGTCGTCATGACCGAGTACGCGTCGCGCTGGCCCAGGATGACGCCGTACGAGAAGTGCCTGTATTGGTGGGCCGAGCTCCAGCTCTACGGTGCCGATCTCAAGGACCGGTATCCGTCGCTGGGCTTTCACGGGATCACGTTCGAAGAGCTGTTCGCGTCGGACGGCTCGGCGCTACGCGAACTCGTCGATTTTCTCGAGCTACCGCGGCGAGATCTCGGTGGCGCCGTCGAGCGTCGCATCGACGAGCATCGAAGCCGCGGGGCGAGGTTCAACTGGTGGGAGATCTACGACCACCCGAAGGTCCTCGCGGTCGCGGAGTCACTTGGGTACCACGTGCGGTGGAGCTCGGCAGACGAGCTGAATGCTCGCTACGGGGTCTCGATGACCGAACGTATCCGACGTGTCGCTCGGCCCTTACGGCGTATCACCGCTCGTGTCCGAGCAGCGGATCGGTCGGCCCGGGCTGCGCGTGCGCAACGGAGTGTTGGATCCCCCCCCGGCGACCCCTGAACGGGACCGTGAAGGTCTTCCCTCGGCGGACGTCGACGAATCCCGCGGCCAGCAGCCACTGATCGAGGCATGAGCGGTTCGGCACCCACCACGTGAGATAGGGACCGAGCGCCTCGAACCGCGCGACGGCTTTGTTCCGAGGGATACCTCCGAAGCGGCCCTGCGTGTGCTCACTGAGTTGGATCTCTCCCCGGCAGACCGTTCGCAGCGCCATCAGCGCACGCACGGGATCGCGGAGATGGACGAGGAGGCTGCCGACAAAGACGAGATCGAAGGTCCCGAGCGCGTCTGGGTTCGCGTCGTAGGCGCTGCAGATCACGTGTTGAACCCGGGAGCCGAGCGCCTGCTTGGCGAGCTCGAAGTTCGTCGACCGCGGACGGAACTCTTCGACGTTTCGCTGCCGGAGCGGCACCGGCCAGTCGAGCGCCTCGCGGTCCGAGAGATCGATGGCGATGACTTCATCTGCGCCGCGCTTCTCGAACTCAAAGGCGAAGAATCCGTCAAAAGTTCCGACGTCGAGCACGCGCTTTCCGGATAGGTCGGCTGGGAACCCGTACAGGGGGACGACCCCGCGATGATCGAACTTTCCCTGCGTTACAACACCACCCGGAAGCTCCATCGTGTGGTACCAGTCGAGCTTGGCGACTTCGCTTCCGAGGTTGTCGACGTCCAATCGGTGGCCTCTCTATACCTCGAACGCCGATGTGTCCTTCTCGAGTTCGGCCCGGTACCAGTCGATCGTCTTCTCGAGCCCTTGACGCAAGGAATGTCGCGGCGACCATTGCAGGCGCTCGCGGGCCTTCGTCGGATCGCAGTACATCCGCCAGATCTCAGTCGGACGGTCCGGTAGGGCGCCGATCGCGGCTTCGATCGGGTTGCCGAGGACGTCGAGAACGGTCCGGACGACATCACGTATCGCAACTTCTTCGCCACCGCCGATGTTGAAGATCTCACCCTCGACTCCCGGCGTTGTTGCGAGAAGTAAGAACCCGTCGACGATGTCATCGACGAAGTTGAACTCGCGGGTTTGGCGACCGCTCGTGGTCTTTAGCTCCTGTTTGCGCAGCGCCCGAACGATCGTCTCGGGGATGATCCGGTCGGGGGTCTGCGCGGGACCGTACGTGTTGAACGGCCGAGCGAGCACGATCGGCCATCCGCGGCCTTGGTGGAACATCAGGCAGAAGCGCTCCGCAGCGTACTTCGAGACCGAGTAGGGCGATATCGGATGCGGACAGTCGTCCTCTCTGAACGGAACCTCGATGGCTCCGTAGATCTCACTCGTTCCGGTATTGATGAAACGTTCGTAGCCGGTATGTTCGAGCGCGTTCAGGAGATTGATCGTTCCTTGGATGTTCGTTTGGACACACTCGTCCACGCGCTGCCACGACTTGCCGACATGCGTGTACGCCCCGAGATGGAAGACGACTTCCGGTCGCACCTGCGTAACGACGGCATCCATAGCGCTTCGGTCGGTGAGGTTCGCCTGATGGAGGACGATGTGGTCGCGGAGGTCGAGCAATCGCGAAGGGAACATCGAGGACACTTCGCTCGTGATGACGTGCGTCTCGGCGCCCTCGGCAACGAGTCGTCGTGTCAGGTGAGACCCGATGAAGCCGGCCGCACCTGTTACGAGTACTCGCGCGTGCCCGATCTGATCCACGGAAGAGCCGCTCCGATCTCCTTCGACTCCCTCGCCAGCTCGGTGAGGTCCATCGAATCTTGGTACGTGTCCATCGATCTCCAGAATCCATGGTGACGATAGGCGAAGAGTTCGCCGACGCGCGCCAAGGCCGGAAGGATGTCACGTTCGAGGTCCGCGCCGACCCAATGATCGAAAACGGGTTGATCCATCACGAAGAAGCCCGCGTTGATCCAATGATCGGCGAGCACAGGTTTCTCGGTGAATGAGTGAACGCGACCCGAGGATTCGAAGTGAACCGTCCCGTACTGCGAGGGAAGCGGCACGACGGTGACCGTCGCGCAGCCGGGATGCGAATCGTGGAAGGCGAGGAGCTCGCTGAGATCGACGGCTCCCAAGCCATCCCCGTAAGTGACGAAGAACGTCTCGCTCAGGTGATCGCGGCAGCGAAGGATCCGCTCCGCCTTGTCAGTGTCGACGCCCGTGTCGACAACGACGGCATCTCGGTGGCGCTCGGACGCGTCTACGAACTCGCCGATGAGGTCTGCGCGGTATCCGGCGGCGAGGACGAAGCGTCCGAAGTCCTGACTCGCGTAGATCTCCATGACATGCGCCAGCACGGGTGTCCCGTCCACATCGAGCAACGGCTTCGGTAGCTCGACGGTGTGCGGATACGCGCGCGTGCCGCGGCCACCGCACAGGATCAGGGTCGTTGTATCCGATCGAGTGTTCATCGTCGCGCCAAGGGGCTACAGATTATGCACGTGGGACTCCGATGGCGTGTTGGATCGATGTCGCAACGTTCATGCGTGTCCCCGTGGATCATGTAAAGATCATCCGCGGAAAGAGAAGGTCGGTCACCGACGTCGGGCGCCGGGAACCGTAGCCAGCCCCGCCCGATGGTGCGGTAGATGCTCGAGACGGATCGATGACGCACCTGGGTCGGTTCTTCGTCGGTATCGCGTGGCTCGTCGTTGCGATCATCCCGATCGCGGCCGCCGCGGTTTCGTTCAGGCAGATGTTCTTGCCGAGTTGGCGCGGGGCCAGGGGCCGACTCGTCGAGTGTGTTCTAGCGGTCGGATCGCTTCTGTTTGTCGCGCAGATCCTCGGCGCGATCGGTTCCTTCCGGCCATGGATCACAGCCGCGTCGTGCGGGACTTTCGGAGTTGTGGCGACGGTGCTCGTCCGACGGCGACGGAGCCGCCCCGACGATCGCGTGGCCGGCGAGCCACCGCCGCAGTCGCGGACCGCGATGGTCGTCCTCATGCTGATCGCCGTCGCGTTCGTGTTCGTGCGCTGGGGCGCCGGTACGATCGCTTCGGTCGAACACGGCCCGACGGACGTCGACACCATGACGTACCACCTGCCGCATGCTGCCGCATTCGTGCAGGACGCGTCGCTCACACGCTTGCACTACACGACCGCCGACGACGCGATCCCGTACCACCCGTCGAACGGAGAGGCGCTCCACGCGCTGGGGGTCATGGCCTTCGAGACCGATTTCGCGACACCGTTCCTGAATCTCTTCTGGCTCGCGTTGGCGCTGTTGAGCGTGTGGGTCCTCGGCGAGCGCTTCGGGCGTGCTCCTGAATGCGTCATCGGAGCGTGCGTTGCGCTGGCGACACCGATCATGTCATCGACCCAGGGCGGGACGGCGATGACCGACATCGTCGGCCTCGCGCTCATGCTCGCAGCGCTCGCGGTCGTGGTCCGTAGCGAGACGTCGCTCGTCGCGGTGGCGGTTGGCGGATGGGCGGCGGGTTTGGCACTCGGATCGAAGCTCACCATGGTTGTTGCGATCGTGGCCTTGACGATCACGTTGATCGCCGCAGCGCGATCGGAGGGTTTCCGGCGCGCTCCGTTCACCGCAGCGTGGTTCGTCATGCTCGTGATCGGCGGCGTCTTCTGGTACATACGCAACCTCGTCCGAGCCGGGAACCCCATACCGTCGCTCAACCTTCGTTTCGGCGGCTTCGGTTTCTCGAAGGTCCCGATGCGACTCTTGGATCGTTACGGCTATTCCGTCGCGGACTACCTCACGAACTTCCACGTATGGCGTCGATCGTTCATCCCCGGCCTCCACGCGGCGTTCGGATTCGGTTGGTTCCTGCTCTTGCTGCTCGCGGTTGGCAGCTTGCTTGTTGCGTTGATCCGGGCACCGAGCGGCTTCGTTCGTGCGGGCGCAGTGAGTGCCGCCATGGCGATCGCCGCATACATCGTGACGCCGACGACGGCGCTCGGTCTGCGAGGACAGCCGGTGCTATTCACCGGCAACGTCCGGTATGTGGTGCCCGGCCTCCTCCTTGCGATCGTGCTCTTGGGCACCGTCGAGGCGACCTCGAGGTTCGTTTACGTCGGGGCCTGTCTGTTCACGCTCGCCATCTCGAACCTGCATGGGTGGCACGATCTGGCGAAGGCGACATTGTTCGGTGCCGTTGTCCTCGGTATCGGCCTCGTCGCGCTGCTGCGGCCTTCACTCGTGCCCCCGGCGGTATCCGCCATCGTGGTTCTGGCGCTCATCGTCGGCGCCGTCACGTACGGCGGATACGTCCGCGATCGTTACACGTTCGCTGCGGCGTCCGAGGACGGTTCGGATGCCGTCTATCGCTGGGCGCAGCATACCCACGACGCGCGTATCGGCACGACGGGTTTCTTCATCACGTATCCGCTCTTCTCGTCGAATCTCTCGAACCGTGTCTCGTACGTCGGTGTGCTTGGGCGGGACCACTCGTTCACGGATGCAACAAGCTGTGCCGCCTGGAAGGCGTCGGCGAACGCCGGACGCTTCGATTTCATCGTCACGCTGCCGCCGTTCGCTAAGAGAGCCGAGCCTCCCGCGGCGAGTTGGGCAGAGGGCGATCCTCACCTGAAGCGGATACTCCACGTCGGGAAGGGATCGGTCTTCCGTGTGGAGGGTCGTCTCGACCCGGCGCTCTGTCCGACCGAAGGGGTGAAGGCCGGCAGCGGGACGGCGGTCGGCGCGCCGGCCTAGCGCTCCAGGTCATCGGCGCTTTCGACGGAAGGCACCGATACGCGGTCGGCGCTCGACGTTTCGATCCGCCAGTCGAGCATCGGCCGGACAACGCCGGGCCAGTCCGAGCCGACGTTTCCTCTCACGCCGCCGGGTTCGTTCCGATCGACGATGTGGAACGCGATGGCGTCCAACTCCTCCAAGTGTCGAGTCGGCGGTCGCATGCTGTTCATGGCGACGTGCACGGCGATCTGTCCCTCTGCGAAGAAGTTGCCGGGGATGCGGCACGTCGCGTGGACGAGACCCGGCTCCCGTCGTCGCGACTGCCAATCGAGATCTTGATACGTGCTCGATGCGAAGAGGATGAGGCCGTCTTCGTTCGCGAACGAGAGGACCACGCCGGGTCGCATGTCGTCCTCCGTCGTCATCTGCCAGTACTCGACCTCGACGTCGATGGGGCACCGTATGTCGAACTCCTCGCGGATCTCGCCGTACTCGTCCCGGGCGGTGATCCTCTTGAGACGGACGACGCGATCACCCGGCGCGTCCGTGATCGAGTCCCACTCGCGGGACGCCGTCGTCCCGAGCCCGCTCCTCAG
>Ga0307469_10000860_pt1 | contig 11170 bp, 11 predicted proteins | sample atmos_gasesAM2C__FD_203084 | JGI IMG/M metagenome (GOLD analysis project Ga0307469, IMG submission 203084) | Hardwood forest soil microbial communities from Morgan-Monroe State Forest, Indiana, United States - atmos_gasesAM2C_515 | ecosystem: Environmental > Terrestrial > Soil > Temperate...
CGCGGGCCCGCTCGCCGCCTTCGCCGACGGCGGAAATCGTCACGAGGCCGCTGTCGTCCACGTTGATCTCGGCGCCGGTCTGCTCCTGGATGGCCCGGATGGTCTTCCCCTTGGGCCCGATCAGGTCCCCGATCTTGTCCGGCCGGATCTGGATCGTAATGATGCGCGGCGCGTACTTGGACAGCTGCGAGCGAGGCTTCGGGATCGCCTGCTCCATGACGTCGAGGATGTGCAACCGGGCGCGTTTCGCCTTCTCGAGCGCCTCGCTGATGATCTTGAAGTCGAGCCCGGCGATCTTGATGTCCATCTGGATCGACGTGACGCCCTGCCGGGTCCCCGCCACCTTGAAGTCCATGTCACCCAGGTGGTCTTCCGTTCCGAGGATGTCCGTGAGCACCGCGACGCGGTCGCCTTCCTTAATGAGGCCCATGGCGATCCCCGCGCACGCGGACGTCACCGGCACGCCGGCGTCGAACAGGGCGAGCGACCCGCCGCACACCGTCGCCATCGACGACGACCCGTTCGACTCCAGGACATCCGACACGATCCGGATCGTGTACGGAAATTCCTCCCGCAGTGGGAGGACGGCCTGCAGGGCCCGTTCGGCCAGCGCGCCGTGGCCGACCTCGCGCCGCGACGTGCCGCGCACAGGCTTCACCTCACCGGTCGAAAACGGCGGGAAGTTGTAGTGCAGCATGAAGGACTTCGACGTCTCCTGCGGGACGTCGATCGAGTCGATCCGCTGCTCGTCGTCCACGGTACCGAGGGTCACCGATACCAGCGCTTGCGTCTGGCCGCGGGTAAAGAGCGCCGACCCGTGCGTGCGCGGCAGGACGCCGACTTCGCACGCGATCGGCCGGACGGTATCGAGGTCACGCCCGTCGACCCGCTCGCCGCGCGTCAAGACCTGTTCCCGCATCGTCCGATACTCGATGTCCTCGAGCACGGCGGAGACGTCCTTGGCGTTGTCCGGGAACTCGGCGCCGATCTGCTCCTGCACCGTACTCTTGAGGGCCGCCAGGGCCTGGGTCCGCTCCGCCTTTTCGGGCAAGTTGAGGGCTTCGGCGACTCGCGCCTCGGCGAGGGCCTTCACTCGCGCCACCAGGTCGGCCGGCGGCTCGACCTTGGTCCACTCCATCTTCGGTTGCCGCTTCTCGGCGATCAGTTCCTCTTCCGCGTCGAGCAGCTCGCGGATCCCCTTGTGCGCCAGCTCGAGCGCCTTGACGATCTCGGCCTCGGTCAGCTCGAGGGTCCCGCCTTCGACCATCACGATCGAGTCTCGCGAGCCCGACACCACGATGTCGACGTCGGAGAAGTCGATCTGCTGGAAGGTCGGGTTCAAGATCCACGCCCCTTCCACGCGTCCCACGCGCACGGCGGCGATCGGCCCGTTCCATGGCACCTTGGACATCGTGAGCGCCGCGGAGGCGGCCGTGAGACCCAACACGTCCGCGTCGTTCTCCTGGTCTGCCGAGAGGACGTACACGAACACCTGCACCTCGTTCTTGAACCCTTCGGGGAAGAGCGGCCGGATCGAGCGGTCGATCACGCGGGCCGCGAGAATCTCCTCATCCTGTGGCCGCCCTTCGCGCTTCAAAAAGCCGCCGGGGATCTTGCCGGCGGCGTAGGCTTTCTCGCGGTATTCGACGGTCAGCGGAAAGAACGGGAGGGTCGAGACGTTGTCCGACACCGTCACCGCCGCGAGCACGACCGTCTCCCCGAATTGCAGGAGGCAGGAGCCGGCGGCCTGTTTGGCCAGACGGCCCGTCTCGAGCTTCAGGGCGCGGCCCGCAAAGTTGCGTTCGACGTGTTTCACCAGATTGCCTGTCTAGAGCACAGAGAAATGCGCGAGGCGCCCCGGTGCTCTTCCGGGGCGCCCGGCGCGACGCCAGCGGTGTTAATGGCGGAGACCCAGCTCGTCGATGAGCTGCCGATACCGTTCCAGGTCGGCGCGCTTCAGGTACTCGAGCAGCCGGCGGCGCTGCGACACCATCTTGAGCAGCCCGCGCTGACCGTGAAAGTCCTTGGCGTGCGCCCGGAAGTGATCGGTGAGGCTGTTGATCCGCTCGGTGAGCAGCGCGATTTGGACCGGGGCCGACCCCGTGTCGCCTTCGTGCCGCCCGTACTTCCTGACCGGCGTCGTCTTGTCGTACATCTGTTCCAGTTCCCTAATTGTTGTGAGCGCAGTAACTTAGACCGCTAACAAACGTTTGTAAAGCCCTCGTGACCGACGCCCTCTCCCCTCTGCCAGCCGCGACCGACTTCGTCGGCCGGACGGTCGGCCCCTACGACCTCGAGCGGCTGATCGGCCAGGGCGGGTTCTCCTGGGTCTTCGTCGGGAGGGAGCTGGACGGCGCGCGGGTCGCGGTGAAGGTCCTCATGCCGCGCTACGCCGGTGACCCCAAGTTCGAGAGCCGGTTCCGCAACGAGGCCGAGACCGCCGCCAAACTCCGGCACCCGAACATCATCCACATCCGCTTGGTCGCCCGCTCCGGCAACTACGTCTATTTCGCGATGGACCTGTGCGTCGACTCGCTCGCCGCCCGCCTCGCTCGCGACGGGCCGCTTCCCGAAGGGGACATCGTCCGGATCGCGGGCGATGTGGCCCGCGCGCTCGCGTTCGCCCATGGCCAGGGCGTGATCCACCGCGATTTGAAGCCCGACAACATCCTGATCGGGGCCGACGGCGTCGCCGTGCTCTCGGACTTCGGGATCGCGCGCGCCCTCTCGGGCTACGTCGCGTCGACCGGGGTCAACATGACCATCGGCACGCCGCAGTACCTGTCGCCCGAGCAAGCGCAGGGGCGGCCGCTCGATCAGCGCGTGGATTTCTACGCGCTGGGCGTCACGCTGTACAAGGCGGCGACCGGCGAGGTGCCGTTCGCCTCGGCCGACTGGTTCGAGTTGGCACGGATGCACGTGGAGGATGCCCCGCCTTCACTCCGCAAGAAGCGGCGTGAGATCTCGAAGCGCTTCGAGCGGGTGGTGATGAAATGCCTGGCCAAACATCCGGACGATCGCTACCGCGATGCCGCGGCCTTGCTCGCCGATCTCTCCAGCGTCGACGGCCGGGAGCCCGACGGGTTCTGGTCCCGCCTGCGGCGTCGCTGGTCAGGCTGAGGCGCCGAACAGCCGCCGGATCGCCCCCACGAGGCGCGCGAGCACGCCCGGCGTGGGGGCCGGGGGGGCCGGGGGGGCCGGGGAGGCCAGGGACGTGGCGGGCGGAGTCGGCGGGACATCGATCACACCCGTCGTCCGGTGACTCGCGAGGTAGGCCTCGACCGCGCGGCGGAGGTCCGGCTCGTATTGCTTGGGAAACGATCGCTCGGCCAGGCGGATATCGAATCCCTGGCCGCCCCCGACGTCACCCCCGAGCTCCACGATGCCCGGTGAGGCTCGGTCGATGATGTCCATCAGTGGGCCCAGCCCGTCCCGAATCCCACGCACGCCTTCCCGCCCGTAGTACGCCGCCGCGACGGCGATCACGAGGCGTTCCACCTTCACCCGCCCCGCGACGTACGCCTCGAGCGTGTCCTTAACGGGGGAGGATCCGGAGGACATCGTTGGTGAGTGCGAGGATCATCACGGCCAGGAGCACGACGAATCCCACCTGCGTTAACCGCATTCGCAGCTCGATTGAGAGCGGCTTACGCCGCACGGCCTCGGCGATGAGAAACATGAGCTGGCCGCCGTCCAGAATCGGGATCGGCAGCAGGTTCAAGATCGCGAGGTTGACGGAAAACAAGGCGAGGAACGGCAGAAACCAGTCGAGGCCGAGACGCGCCACCTGGCCCGAGATTTGGCCTACGGTGATGATGCTGCCCACGTCGCGCACGGACGTTTCACGCAGGACGAGCCCTTTCAGGAAGCCGAGGATGAGCACCACTTGGCTCCCCGTCTCTTCGAGCCCCGAGACGACGGCCTGACCCAGCGGCTCGCGCACGTGGATGGTCGGAGGATCCTGCCCGGCGCCGATCGCGCCATACACGTGGGGACGAGGCGATGCCGTGTCGGTCTCGGTCCTCGTCTCGGGGGTCACGGTCACCTGCAGCGTCTTGCCGCGACGCAGCACGTCGAACTGGAGGGGCTTCCCAGGGCTCCGCCAGACGACGTGGAGCACGTCGCTCCACGACCGCAGGGTATCCCCGTCGACCTTCAGCAGGAGGTCTCCGGGCTTCAAACCCGCCCGAATGGCTGGCCGGCCGGGCTCGAGAAGCCCGAGCTGGGGCGGGTCGAGCCGCACGAGCGCTTGCGCCAGCGCCTGACGCGTGGCCGGGCCAGGGTCCACGAGCTGTACGACGATTGGCTGAGGACGGCCGGCGAGGTCGATCCTGAGGGTCGCCGGAGCTTTCACCACGCGATCGAGCAGCACATTCCACGAACGCACCGTGTCGCCGTTCACGCGCACGATTTGATCCCCGAACTTGAGGCCGGCGAGCGCTTCCGCCCCGGGGGGCAAGCGGCGCACGTTCACGGAGTCGATCCGGGTGCTGGCCAGCTCCGGTGATCCCGCCGTGGCGGCGATGCCGGTGTACACGAGGAACGCGAACACGATGTTCATCGTCACGCCGGCGACAATCACGATAGTGCGCTTCCACACTGGCTGGCGGTCAAAGGCGCGGGCCGGATCGATCGGCACATCGGATTTGCCTCCCTCGAGAGAGCCTGTCATGCCCTCATCCTCGAGCCCGGCCATCTTGACGTAGCCGCCGAGCGGTAGGCGCGAGATCCAGTATTCGGTCTCTCCGCGTCGCCAGCTGAGGATCGGCCGGCCGAAGCCGAGCGAAAAACGGAGCACCTGGATCCCCAGCGCCTTGGCGGCGACGAAATGCCCCATTTCGTGCACGAAGATCAGGACGCCCAGGACGACGATGACGGCGCCGAGCGTTAAGAGCATGCGGCCTCCCGGGCGAGCCGGCGCGCGTCGGCATCAGCGGCCAGCACCGCCTCGAGCGACCCGGCGTCCGCCGGTTGGTGCCCCTCCAACACGCGCGCCACGGTTTCCGCGATGCGGCCGAACCGGATGCGGCCCTCCAGGAACAGCTCCACCGCCACCTCGTTCGCCGCGTTGAACGCAGTGGAAGCGGTGCCACCCATCGCGGCCGCGGCGCGCCCCAATCCGTATGCGGGGTAGAGGTCCGCGTGGACCGGCTCGAAGGTGAGCGTCCCCGCCGCGACGGGGTCGAAGCGCCGCGCTCCCGCATCGGGCACGCGCTCGGGGTGCGTGAGCGCGTACAGAATCGGGAGCTCCATCGTGGGGAACCCGACCTGGGCGAGGACGGATCCGTCCACGAACTCGACGAAGGCGTGCACCACGGACTGCGGATGGACCACGACCTCGACGGCCTCGTACGGCAGCCCGAACAGGAAATGGGCCTCGATCACCTCGAGCGCCTTGTTCACGAGCGTCGCGGAGTCGACGGTGATCTTCTTGCCCATCTTCCAGGTCGGATGACGGAGGGCCTCGTCCACGGTCGCGTCCGCGACCCGCTCAGGAGTCCACGTCCGGAATGGGCCGCCGGAGGCCGTGAGGATGAGCCGCGCCAACTCGGTCGGGCGCCGGCCCGTGATGCACTGCAGTACGGCGCTGTGCTCGGAGTCGACCGGCACGATCTCCCCACCGCCACGGCGCGCCGCGCTGGTGACGAGCTCACCCGCCATCACCAGCGCTTCCTTGTTCGCGAGCGCCACGCGTTTCCCCGCCTCGAGCGCCGCGAGGGTGGCTTCGAGCCCGGCGGCGCCCACGATCCCGTTCACGACGATGTGCACGTCGGGCCGCGTCGCGGCTTCCACCAGGCACTCGGGCCCTTTCCCGTTTCCCGTTTCCCGCTTCCCGGAGTTCACGAGCCCGACATACGCCGGCTGCCATTCGGCGGCCTGTCGCTGCAGCAGCTCCGCATTCGAGTACGCCGTCAGGGCCGCGACGTGGAAGCGCTCCCGCTGACGCGCGAGCACCTGCAACGTCGAGCACCCGATCGAGCCCGTGGAGCCGAGGATCGCGACGCCCACGCTCATGCGAGACCGAACACCCGCAAGAGCCCGGCCGTCACGGGCAGGACGAAATACAGAGAGTCGAGGCGGTCGAGCACCCCGCCGTGCCCGGGGATGAGCGACGACGAATCCTTCACACCGACCTCCCGCTTGAACAGGGATTCGGCCACGTCGCCGACCTGGGCCACGACGGGCACCACCAGCCCCAGCGTGACGAGCTGCGTGACGCTCAACCGCAAGGCGACGCGTTCGAGCACGAGCGGCCCGTAGAGGAGAGCGGTCACGACGCCGCCCGCGACTCCCGCGATGGCTCCGGCCCACGTCTTTCGGGGGGACAACACCGGAGCGAGCTTGGCCCCTCCGATGAGCGCTCCGCCCGCCATGGCGCAGGTATCACACACCCACGTGATCGCGAGCGGCAGGACCGCGAGCGCCACCGAGCCTCGCGGGTGCGCGTCCACGTGTGGGCCGTGGCGGATTGCCACAATGAAGCTGAGCAGGGCCGAGGCATACAGCGCGCCGAAGAGCGTGACCGAAACCGCCGTGAGCGGATGATGATCCGGTCCTCGCGCGGCCGCCACGATCAGGGCGATGATCAGCCACACCGCCCCGGCGTACACCACCGGCTCCCAGTCGGCGGACGTCTTCACCCAGTATGTGGCGAGCGGGCCGACCGCCGCGGCGATGAACCCGACCCACTCGAGGGCTTCGATCCCCTGCTTGCGGGCGAGGTCATACACCTCACGGGTGCCGAGAATCCCCAGGATCGCGAGCACCCCTGCGAGCCACCACCCACCCACCGCAAGGACGGCGAGGGTTGCCGCGATCGCCGGGACGGCGACGCCGATGCGCACGAGGAGGTTACGGGAGATCACGCGGTGACTTTGCCGAACCGGCGATCGCGCCGTTGATAGTCGAGGATGGCCTGGAACAGCTCGCGTCGCGTCACGTCCGGCCACAGCACCGGCGTGATGTACAGCTCCGTGTACGCCAGCTGCCAGAGCAGGAAATTGGAGAGCCGACACTCGCCCGACGTGCGAATCAAGAGGTCCGGATCGCTCCACGGCGCGGTGTACAGGCGCTCCCGCACGGCGTCCTCGTCGATGTCCTCGAGTCGCTTGACACCCTTGAGGACGTCTTCGGCCAGGAGGCGCGCGGCGCGCGCCAGCTCGGCCCGCGACGAGTAGGAAACGCACAGGTTGAGGGCGAGCCGCACCCCGGCACCGGTCTCCCGCTCGATGCGTTCCACCGCCGCCCGCGCCCCGGGGGCCAGCCGCGTGCGGTCTCCCAGCACGTGCACGGCCACTCCCCGGCCGGAGAGCTCCGCCACCTCTCGCGCGATGTATTCCTCGAGGAGCTGCATGAGCGCCGAGATTTCCGTGGGCGGCCGCTGCCAGTTCTCCTCCGAGAAGGCGAACAGCGTGAGGACCTCCACGCCCGCTTCGATGGCACCCTCCACCACCTCGCGCACCGCCTTCATGCCGGCACGGTGACCCAGGGGCCGGGGCAGGCTGCGCTCGCGCGCCCAGCGCCCGTTACCGTCCATGATCACCGCGATGTGGCGCGGGAAGGCTCCGTTGACGCGGATCTGGGCTAGCAGGTCGTCCGCCACGCTAGACCTCCATGATCTCCGCTTCCTTGCCCTTCACCACCTCGTCCACGAGCCGCAGATGCTCATCGTGCAGCTTCTGGACGTCCTTCTCGGTGTGCTTTTTCTCGTCGTCTGACACGTGCTCGGTCTTCTTGATCCGGCTGATGGCTTCCGTGCGCGCGTGCCGCACCGCCACACGACCCTCTTCGGCAAACTTGTGGATGACCTTCACCAGCTCCCGGCGCCGCTCTTCCGTGAGCGGGGGGAGCGGGATCCGAATGATATTGCCGTCGTTCGATGGGGTGAGACCCAGGTCGGACGCGAGAATCGCCTTCTCGATCGCCTTCAAGACCGACTTGTCCCACGGCTGGATGGTGAGGAGCTTGGGCTCCGGCGCCGCCACGCTCGCCACCTGATTGAGGGGCATTTCGCTGCCGTAGGCATCGACCCGCACGAGATCGAGGAGCGCCGTCGTGGCCTTGCCCGTGCGGACGGTGGAAAACTCGCGCTTCACGGCGTCCACCGCCTTGTCCATCGCCTGCTTCGCCTGTTTGACGTGGTCCGCGAGGATGCTCATTGCACGATGGTGCCGACGCGTTCGCCCGCCAACACCCTGGCCGTCGCGCCGGGCTGGTTGATGTTGAAGACGACGATCGGGAGCTTGTTCTCCTTACACAGACCGAACGCGTTCGCGTCCATCACCGCATATCCCTTCACCAGCGCCTGCTGGAACGACAACTCGGGAAGAAACTTGGCCTTCGGGTCCTTTTTCGGATCCGCTGTGTACACGCCGTCCACGTTCGTGGCCTTGAGGAGCACCTTGGCCTCGATCTCGAGCGCACGCAGGACCGCGGCCGTATCGGTGGAAAAATACGGGTTTCCCGTCCCGCCGGCGAAGATGACCATCCGCCCCTTCTCGAGATGGCGCACCGCCCGGCGCCGGATATACGGCTCCGCCAGCTCCTCCATGCGGATCGCCGACATCACGCGCGTGTCGACGCCCTTCTTCTCGAGTATGTCTTGGAGGGCGAGGGCGTTGATCACGGTCGCGAGCATCCCCATGTAGTCCGCCGAGACGCGATCCATGCCCTGCTCGCTCGCTGCCGTGCCGCGGAGGATGTTGCCGCCACCCACGACGAGGCCGAGCTGCACCCCCACGCTCGCGACGCGCTTCAGCTCGTCGGCGAGATGGTCGATGAATCCGAAATCGATTCCGCCGCCCGCCCCCCGAGTCGCCGCGAACGCCTCACCCGAGATCTTGAGGAGGGCGCGCGGGTACGCGAGGGTGGGACGGGGAGCGGTCGCCACTCACGCCCCGCCGCGCTCGAACCGAACGAAGCGGCGCAGCTGAATGTTCTCGCCCGTCTTGGCGGAGAGTTCTTTCACGAGCTCGCCGATGGTGCGGGTGTCGTCCCGCACGTACTTCTGCTCGAGCAGGACGTGGTCCTCGTAGAACTTCTTCAGCATGCCGTCGACGATCTTGGCCCGGATGTTCTCCGGCTTCTTCTGCTGGGCGACCTGCTCGGCGTACACGCGTCGCTCGCGCTCGACCAGGTCGGTCGGCAGGTCTTCGATCCGCACGGCGAGCGGCTTCGCGGACGCGATGTGTAGCGCCAGCTCCTTGGCCAACTCCTTGAAGTCCGGTGTACGCGCCACGAAATCCGTTTCGCAATTGAGCTCGACCAGCACGCCGATCGAGCCGTCGTGGTGCACGTAGGACCCGATCAGGCCCTGGGTCGCCTCGCGGCCCGCCCGCTTTTCCGCCTTGGCGGCGCCCCTCTTGCGGAGCACGTCGACCGCCTTCTCCAGGTCGCCCGCCGTCTCCTCCAGGGCCTTCTTGCAGTCCATCATTCCGGCGCCGGTGCGGGCACGGAGCTCCGCCACCAGCTTCGCCGGGATCTCTTTCACGGTCGTCATCCCTCCCTCACTCCTCATGAAAACGCCGCCCTCGCGCCGGTGGGCTCGAAGGGCGGCGGTCGGTTGTCACCGGGCGACGCGCCCGGTTGGTTAGCCCTCGCCCGCGCCGCTCGACTCCGCCGGGGCGGGCGTCTCTTCGGTCTTGAGCCGCGCCGCGATCGCTTCCGGCTTCGGCCGCCGCTTGCGCCGCGCCGGCTTCTTCTTCTTGTCCCCTTCGGCCTCCGTCTCCACGCCCGTCTCGGTGGAATAGGTCACGCCCTCCCCCTCCTCCACCGCCTCGCGAAGCGGCGACTGCCGCCGCGCTTCGCCGATGACGTCCGAGATCGCCGCGGTGATCAACGAGACCGCCCGGATCGCGTCGTCGTTTCCGGGGATCGGCACGTCGATCAGGTCGGGATCCGCGTTCGTATCCACAATGGCGACCACGGGAATCCCGAGCTTATTCGCCTCCGCGACCGCGATGCGCTCCTTCTTGGAGTCGACCACGAAGAGCGCTCCCGGCAGCCGGTTCATGTTCTTGATGCCCGAGAGATACTTCTCGAGCTTGACCCGCTCGCGGTCGAAGAGCAGCTGCTCTTTCTTCGTGTAGTTCTCGAACTCGCCCTCGGCCGCGCCCTGCTCGAGCTCCTTCAAACGCTTGATCTGCTTCTTGATCGTCTGGAAGTTCGTGAGCGTGCCACCGAGCCAGCGCTCCGTGACGTAGAAGGCGCCGCACCGCTGCGCCTCGGCCTGCAGGATGTTCTTGAGCTGCTTCTTGGTGCAGACGAACAGGATACCTTCACCCTTCAAGACGACCCCACGCAGGAGTTCCTGCGCCTCCTGGATCTGCCGGAGCGTCTTCTGGAGATCGATGATGTAAATCCCCGACCGCTCGGCGAAGATGAACCGGCGCATCTTGGGATTCCAACGGCGCGTCTGATGACCGAAATGGACGCCCGCTTCCAGCAGATGCTCCAACGTCGGCTGCATGCACTCCCTCTCGTGGGTTCGATCCGCCGCCGCTGTCATCTCCGGCATCACCCCGCCGTGCGGGGACCCGATGCAAGATCGAGCGGCGTGTGGTCTCGTCGTCAGTCATCCGTGATCCGTTTTCCGTAGTAGCGGATGACGGACAACGGATAACGGTTAACGCTTACTGAACTGGAATCTCTTCCGCGCCCCCGCGCGACCGGGCTTTTTCCGCTCCACCACGCGTGGATCGCGGGTCAACAGTCCGTTCTCCCGCAGCTTCTTGCGATGCCGGTCGTCCGCGAGGCACAGGGCCCGAGCGATGCCGAGCCGCAGCGCGCCCGCCTGCCCCGTCACACCCCCGCCCCGCACCAGCGCGCGAACATCGAACGCCCCGAGTGTATCCGTCGCCGTGAACGGCTGTTGAATGTGCGACACGAGCGACGGTCGGGGGAAATAGTCCCCGAGCGTGCGCCCATTGATGTTCCACTTCCCCGATCCCGGCGTCAGGTACACGCGCGCCACCCCGACCTTGCGGCGGCCGATCGCGTGCCAGCGAAGCTCCGGCGTGATCCCGGAGCTCATCCAGCCTCCACGAAGCTCAGCGGCTCGGGCTGCTGCGCCGCGTGTGGGTGCTCGGGGCCCGCATACACCTTGAGCATCTGCTTCACTTTTTGTCGCGACAGGGTCGTCTTCGGCAGCATCCCCCACACCGCGCGCTCG
>Ga0307469_10000862_pt1 | contig 11161 bp, 12 predicted proteins | sample atmos_gasesAM2C__FD_203084 | JGI IMG/M metagenome (GOLD analysis project Ga0307469, IMG submission 203084) | Hardwood forest soil microbial communities from Morgan-Monroe State Forest, Indiana, United States - atmos_gasesAM2C_515 | ecosystem: Environmental > Terrestrial > Soil > Temperate...
ACGGTCAGCGCCCAGCTCACCGCGCACAGAGCGGCGAACATGTTGCCGAGGACCGGATTCGGCGCCGTGGCGAACTGCCGGCCGGGTGCGGAGAGCAACAGCACCATCCCGAGCACGAGCAGCGCCATGTACTCGAGATCGCGCCGCGTGACGTGCTCGTGCAGCAGCAGTGGCGCCAGGGCGAGAATGAACAGCGGGTGGGTCGCCTGGATGAAAATCGCGCTGGCGGCCGTGGTCTGCCGGTTCGCCAGCACGAAGAACAGTCCGGCGCCCGCGTACGCCACCCCGACGATCGGTGAGCGCCAGCTCCACCCCCGACGGGCTTCGGGGATGAGCACCAGCATCGCGCACGCCGCCACCAGCGCCCGCCCCGCCGCGAGCTGCCAGACGCCAAAGCCGCACAGCTTGATCGCGGCCCCGCCGGTCGAGAACAGCACTGCCGCCGCGACGACCCGCAGCCGCGGGCTCATGGCACGGCTCGCGCCAGCCACTCATGAGCGATTGCATGCAAGTCCTTGTGCTCGATATCGGCCATCGCGTTGAGGCGGCGCATCTCATCGTCGTCGATCTTGCCCCGCAGCTCGAGCAGCGCACGTCCCACTTCGGGGTGCTGCTCGAGCACCGCGTGGCGCACCACTGGCGCCGCCTCGTAGGGCGGGAAATAGTGGCGGTCGTCGACCAGCGCGACGAGATGGAGCGCGGCGAGCTGGCCGTCGGTCGAGTTGCCGGCGATGACGTCGATCTTCCCGTCGGCGAGGGCGCGATAGGTCAGGCCGAGATCCATCGCGGTGGGTGGGGAGGCGAAGTGCAGACCGTACGCCGCCGCCAGCCCGGGGAACCCGTCCGCGCGGTTCAGAAACTCATAGCCGAACCCGGCGTGCCACCGCGGGGCGACACGGGCCAAATCGCCGATGGTATGCAGCCCCAACCGCTCGGCGTCTGCCTGGCGCACCGCGATCGCGAACGTGTTGTTGAACCCGAAGGGCTCGAGCCAGATGAGGTTCCAGCGCTGCCGGTACTCCCGGGCGACCGCCTGGCGCACACTGTCGGCAGCGGGCCCGGCGCCGTGCTTCAAGACCGCGGTGTAGGCCGTGCCCGTGTATTCCACGTACAGATCGATCTGACCGGCGGTGATCGCGCTATGACAGACGAACGTGCCGCCCAGGTGCAGCTTGCGCTCGACCGTCAATCCCGTGCGCCGCTCGATCTGCTGCGCGGCGATCTCGGCGAGCAGGTCCGATTCGGTGAAGTTCTTCGCGCCGACAACGATGCGGTTGGGGTGAGAACAGGACGAAGCGAGGATGACACCGATGAGCGCGAGCCCGATTCGCCGTTTTCCGTGCCCTGAAGGGCCGGCTCGGCGAACTCGCAGCGCCCTCAAGGGCGCCCGCGCTAGCCGAGCCGGGGCTTCAGCCCACGGACACGACGAACCGAGACCTAGCCCTATCGCCACACAAACCGCCTTTCCAGCATCCCCAGCAATCCGTCCGCGCCAAGTGCCAGGAGCGCTGCCGGCACCGCGCCGGCGAGAATCAACGTGTTGTCTACGACCGCGACGCCGCGAAAGATGTAGACGCCCAGCCCCCCAGCGCCAATCGCGGCCGCGATCGTCGCCGTCCCCACGCCGACCACGGTCGCGACGCGGATCCCGGCGAGGATCACTCCCGCCGAGAGCGGGAGCTCGACGATGCGCAGCAGCTCGCCATCGGTCATCCCCATCCCGCGGGCCGCTTCACGCACCGCCGGATCGATTCCCGAGATCCCCACGTAGGTGTTGCGCACGATCGGCAGCAGCGCATAGACGACGAGCGCGACGATCGCCGTCCGCGCGCCGATCCCGCCCAGGAACGGGAGCGGGATGAGAAACCCGAACATCGCGAGACTGGGAATCGTCTGAAAGACGTTGGCGAGGCCGAGCACTGGTCCGCGCCACGCCGGCCGCCGGGTCAGGAGGATGCCGACCGGTACGCCGATGGCCACCGCGATCGCCGTCGACACCAGCACGAGCAGCAGGTGCTGGCCCACGAGTCCGACGACCTCGCGGGTGTTATCGAGGTAAAACCGGACCAGGTTCATGCCGCCGCCTCGAGGAAGGCGCGCACTTCCGGCTCCGCGGAGCGGCGGAACTCGTCCGGCGTCCCGAGAAACACGAGCCGTCCGTCCTGCATCAGGCCGATGCGCGTCCCCAGGAGCAGGCCTTCCCGCACGTCATGCGTAACGAAGACCATCGCCTTCCCGAGACGGGCGATGAGTCCCTTGAACTCGCGCTGCAGCTCGGTGCGCGTGATCGGATCGAGCGCTCCGAACGGCTCGTCGAGCAAGAGCAGCGACGGATCGACGGCGAGCGCGCGGGCGACGCCCACGCGCTGGCGCTGGCCCCCCGAGAGCTCGTGGGGACGGCGCGCGGCGAATTGCTGCGGCGCGAGTCCCACGAGCGTCAACAGCTCCGTCACCCGAGCGTCGATCCGCTGCGCCTCCCAGCCCTCGAGGCGCGGCACGAGTCCAACGTTGTCGGCGACGGTGAGGTGCGGCAGCAGCCCGACCTCCTGAATGACGTAGCCGATGCCGCGGCGCAGCCGGAACGGCGGGACAGCGCCCGTCGACCGCCCTGCGATGATGACGTCTCCCGCGCTCGGCTCGATCAACCGGTTGATCAGCTTCAGCGTCGTCGTCTTCCCCGATCCGCTGCGCCCCAGGAGGACGAGCGTCTCCCCGGGCGCGACGGTGAACGACACGTCGCGCACGATGGGACGGGGTGGCCTCGTGCCGAGTTGGCAGCTCACACCGCGCAGCTCGACGACCGGCGGGGTCATCGCGGCCCCGCGAGCACCATCTGGAACCGCTCGTCGTCGCTCGTGCCGCGCCAGCGCACGGTGAGTCCGGCGTCGTCCAGGATGCGGAGAAACGTCGCGGCGTCGTATTTGTAGGAGTGGTTCATGGCGAGGCGCTCACCCGAGCGGATATCGAGCGACTCGCCGCCGAGGCGCGCCGCCACGTCGCGCGACGCCTGGAAGTGCTTGCGCAGCGGGTGCAGCCCTCGGAGGCGATCGTCGATCACGTCCTCGAAGACAATAGCGCCATCCGATTCCCCGATCCCGACCGCGTGGAGCGGCGCCCAGGCGAAGCGGCGGTTGAGCGGATTGTCGTATCCCGCAACGGTTTGCCCGCCGGCGTAGATCTCCCCGTCGACGAGCAGCGTGTCCTCGGGCCGCAAGAATTCCCGCAGCGCGCGCGCTTCGGCGATCGGATCGAACGCCCCGAGGGTGTTCCCCAGCAGCATCACGAGACGCGGCGGCCCATCGGCCGCCGGGGCCAGCGCGGCCAGATGCGCAGGTATCGTAAAGTCCGCCTTGATCCCCTCTGACCAGATCCCGGCCCCGAGCGCGCCACCGACGGCCATCTCGAGCAGGGCCTGGCTCGCGTCGACGGGAACGTAGCGGAGCCGGCGTTCGTGCGCGGCCAGCGCCTGGAGCAAGAGCAGGTCCTTGTCGCCCTGGCCCGAGCCGAGACTCACGACTTCCAATGACCCGCTCTGCAGCACATCGGCCAAGTCGTTGCCAGACCGGGCGATCAGAGAGCGCGACCGCACGAAATTGCGGTACGCTCCGTCGGAACAAAGCGCGAGCCACGCGCGTACCGACAGTGGAAACCAGTAGAAGAACTTCTCATCCAGCCGGCGCGCGACGAAGGAGGAAACAAAATCCTCCGCTAAAGCATTCTCCGTGAGAAGGGCATGGATGGGGATCATGCAAGACGTAAGACTTACGGGTTGACGATTGTTCCGGCAACTCGTATGGTGGTCGAACCGGGCAGTCTCACATTTCATCCTCACCTGGAGGACCGGATGCAGATCGTCGAAACTCATGAACTCGTGCCCAGCTGTCATCGTCCCGAAATCGTCGAGACGACTGAGCTCGTTCCCACCTGCCACACCTGAGGGAACGGCTGATGCACACGGGGGCCCGGGAGCTTTCCGGGCCCCTTCTTTTTCCGGGCACCGCCGTGCTCGGCTTTGGGGCTTGGGGAATCGGCGGCGCTGGGTGGGGCGCGCCGGCGGAGGAAGCCGGGCGACTGGCCGCGATCGAACGGGCGCGCCAGCGCGGCGTCGTGTGGTTCGATACGGCTCCCACCTACGGCGACGGGGAATCGGAGCGCCTGCTGGGCCGGGCGCTCGGCCCGCATCGCGCCAAGATCCGCATCGCCACGAAGGTCGGACCGCGGGACGATCCGCGTCGCTCGCTCGAGCAGTCGCTGCAGCGGCTCGGCACCGACTACGTCGATCTCGTGCAGCTGCACGAAATTGCCGAGGGGTGGGAAGCGCGGCTCGAAACGCTCCACCGGCTGCAGCAGGCGGGCAGAGCCCGCGCCATCGGCGTGTGCAACGCGAGCCACGTCGAATTGAGTCGCGCGTTGCGCGTCGCGCCGATCGCCGCGTATCAGGGCCCGTACAACCTCTTCGATCGTGACGTGGAGGAGCGCCTGCTGCCGCTGTGTCGTGACCACGGCCTCGCTTTCCTCGCGTACCGACCGCTCGCGTCGGGGCTCCTGGGCGGAGGATTCGCCGAGCTGCCGCGCTTCTCCGACGAAGACCATCGCACGAAGCTGTACTGGTTTCGCGGCGCCGAGTTCGCGCGCCGTTCCCTGGTGATCGCGAAGTTGACGGAATTGGCCGCCGGCTTGCGAGTCTCCCTCCCCGCCCTGGCGCTGCGCTGGCTGCTCTCCCGCGCGGGCGTGACGATCGTCCTCGCGGGCGCGCGCACGGCGGCGCATGTCGCCGACAATCTCACAGCGCAGGACGCACCCCTCGACGACGCCTCGGGCCGCGAGATCGACGCCGCCATGCGGAGCGCTTTTCGGTTGCCGGCGGCGACGAACGCGGCCACCGCGGAAGCCCGGAGCTGGGGCCCGCGCGAGCGCTTCATCGTCGAACACCTCGATGGCCGGGCAACGCCGGAAGCAATCGCCGCGGCGTGGACCGACCGCGGGGAGCAGCCGATGGTCGCGGCACAGGTGAAGGTATTCGCTGATCAACTTCTCGCCTCAGGACTGGCCCAATGACTCCAGCGATCCTTGGCGCGACGCTGGCCGCGTTGTTGCAGACACCCCAGGTCGCCGCCCCGTTCGACTCCGCTACGGTCGTCATTCGGGGATTTCACTTCGCCTCCGGCGACACGCTGTCTGAAGTGCGGCTCTTCTATCACACGATGGGCCACCCCCGAACGGACGCTGCCGGGAAGGTGCGGAACGCCGTGCTCATTCTCCACGGCACCGGCGGATCAGGGGGACAGTTTCACAACCCGGCATTCATCGAGCTGTATGCGCACGGCGCGCCGCTCGACACGGGCACGCAGTACATCATTCTTCCCGACGACGTGGGCCACGGTCGCTCCAGCAAGCCGAGTGACGGGTTGCGCGGTCGCTTCCCGCATTACGCGTATGCAGACATGGTCACCGCGGAGTACCGGCTCGTCACGGAGGCGCTGCACGTCAATCACCTCCGTCTCGTCATGGGGACGTCGATGGGGTGCATGCACGCCTGGATCTGGGCCGAGCGGTATCCAGATTTCATGGACGGTGTCATTCCGCTCGCCTGTGCGCCGACGCAGATCGCCGGCCGCAACCGCATGATGCGGCGCATGATTATCGACGACATTCGCAACGACCCCGCCTGGAAAGGCGGCGCCTACACCGAGCAGCCGCCGGGGCTCAGGGCCGCGCTGCAGGTCCTGTTCCTGATGGGTTCGAGCCCGTTGCAGCTCCACAGCAGGGCGCCGACGCGGGACGCGGCGGATTCCAGTATCGAAAGTTGGCTCGCCCAGCGGATCGCCACGACCGACGCCAACGACATGTTGTATCAGGTCGATGCGTCGCGGGATTACGACCCGAGTCCCGATCTCGAGCGCATCACCGCACCGGTACTGGCGATCAATTCCGCCGACGACGTGATCAACCCGCCCGAGCTGGGGCTGATGGAGCGGTTGCTGCCGCGCGTCAAGAACGGCCGCTACGTCCTCGTTCCGATCGGGCCGAAGACGCGCGGGCACGGTACGCACACGGTGGCCGCAGCCTGGCGCGAGTGGTTCGACCCGTTCGTGGCGAGCCTGCCGGCGCGGTGAGCGAGAGCGCCCATGCGCAACGTGAAGGTCGGAGCGTTCTACAACCCGCACCTCGGCCGGGAGCTCGCCCACGGAACCGGCATCGACCACCTGGCGATGGCTGATCCGCCGCGTGGCGACGACCCCTGGTGGCCCGCGATCCGCGACCGCTACACCCTGCTATTGCACGACTATCTCGGGCAGCTCTCCGAGCCGCTCGACGAGCCGGCGATCCAGCGCGCCCGCTCCCTGGCGGCGCTGTATCGCACGCCGTGGGTCGCCGAGCACTTCCAGTGCCTGCATACCGAGGACGGGACCTACAACCTCAACTACGTCTTTCCGCCGCTCTACACGGAGGAATTCCTCGACCGCTTCGTCGCCAACGCCAACGCACTCAAGCAGCGACTCGATCAGCCGCTCGTCATGGAAAACATCCCCGGCTTCTTCGACGTCCGAGCGAGCCGCATCCCGGAGGCCCAGTGGCTGCGGCGCTTCTTCGAGCGGACCGAAGTGGGGTTTCTCCTCGATCTTCCGCATATCTGGCTCGAGGCGCACTATCACGACATCGATCCTCGAGCGTTTCTGAGTGACTTTCCCCTGGAGCGCGTCGTCGAGGTGCACGTCGCCGGCGTGCAAGAAGATCGCGACCTCGAGGGGCCGTGGATCGCCCCTACCGCACCGTCGGATGAGATGCTCGACTTCATGGCGTACGCGGTGGACCGCTGCCCTGGGGTCCGTGCCGTGACGTTCGACGCCTTCTCACCCACGCTCTCGAGTGACGTGCTGTTTACGAGCGTCGCCCGTATCCGGCAGGCGCTGGGCAATTGATTACGCTCCTGCTCCTCGCACAGGTCGTGCGCCTGCCGCTCGACTCGCTGCCGGTCGTCGCCCGCATCCCCGTACCGTCGCGACCGGATTGGCTCGCGATGGGGTTCGGCTCGGTCTGGGTGGTGGACTACAAGCCACCGTCCGTGGTTCGGATCGACCCGGCCACGAATCACGTCGTGTCGTCCATCCCGCTTCCCGGTGACGGCTGTCTGGGAATCGCCGTCATGGGCGACGCGGTGTGGGTACCCGACTGCACCCATCATGTAGTGGTGCAGATCGATCCCGCCACGAACGCCGTCGCCCGCTCGGTGGCCATCGACTTCCGGGTCGATGACGAGGGTGCGTTCGCCGCGGTCGCCGGCAGTCTCTGGGTATTCGTCACCGACAGCACGGCCGTGATGGCGACGCTGGTGCGCGCCGACGCAACGAACGGCGCGATTCAGGCGCGCCTTTCGGTCGGCCCGGGCTCATACGTCGTCGCCGGTGATTCCGCCGCCCTGTGGGTTTCGAGCACGCGCGGCGCCGTGTTGATGCGCATCGATCCCAGGAAGAACGTCGTTGTCGCGAGCGTGCCGGTCACGCCCCGTCCCAAGTTCCTCTCGGTGGGCGCGGGAGGTGTGTGGGTGCTGCATCAGCGCACGGGATCAGTTTCCCTGATCGATCCCACGAGTAACGAGTTCGCGACATCCGTTCCCGCGGGCGTCCCGACCCCGTGGGGCGACATCGCGACCGGTGCAGGCGCTGTGTGGGTGAGCGTGGACGGGACACCGGTCACGCGCATCGATGCGGCGACGCACGCCGTGACGCATCAGTTCGTCGGCGGATCGGGTGCCGATGCCATTCGCTACGGGTTCGGATCGCTGTGGGTCTCCGACCACGAGCACGGCATGGTGTGGAGGATCGATCCGGACCGCATCGCTCCGCGCGCAGGAGACCGGCACTGAGCGACCGGGCCGTGCAGGATGCGGTGATCCGCGCCCTCGCCGACGCACCGTTTCGCGCTTCGCCCGAGTGGCGCCAACGCGAGCTGGCCAACGAAGACCGGCTCGACCGCTTCGCCAAATTCCTGGCGCGGCACTATTACTACGAGCGTCTTGTCCACTTTTTCCGGTATTCGCGAGCGCTGGCGCGCGTGACGGGTCGAGCGCCGGAGGCCGTGCTCACGAGCCCCGGATTCGACCGCTTGCTGACGTCACTGGTCCTGGGAAGCCGGGACTCCGCGGTAGCGGTCGCGGACCTCGTGACGGCATATCTCGCGAGCGGCGGGGTTGCGACGATTCGCTATCATGACGACCTGGTAGAGTATCAGCGGGCGATGATGGTGGTCGAATCAGGTGCACGCGTATGGCGCGATGGGTCTGCTGCCGCCGACGTACAGCCCCGCCCGTCACTGCCGCTGCGGGTGGAGGGAACGATGCTGCTCGAGTTGAAGCACGATCTGCCGGCGGTCCTGCCGCTCCTGTTGCGGGACTGGACCGTGGCTCCCGACGCCCCGGAGCAGGCGACCACGCTGCTGATCGCACGCTCGGCGCACGGCCGCGTCTCGGTCGCGCGCACCACCGCGACGATCGCCACAGTGCTCGAGCTGGCGGACGGGCGACGCTCGCTCGACGACCTGGCGCGCGACGCGGGACTGAAGCCGGGAGAGCTCGAGGCCACGCTCGACGGGCTGGTCGAGATCGGTGCGGTCCGCTTTTCCACCGGCAGCTGATGAGTCGCGCTCCTGTCCCGGCATTCTTCGTTGCTCTCGGTTTGGCCTGTGCGAGCAGTCACGCGCCTCCACCTCCACCTCTTCCGTCAGTGCCGCCCGTGACGCTCCACGTCGATTCCATCGATTCACTGTTCGCCGACTATAACGGCGCGGTTCCTGGTGCCAGTGTGATCGTGATTCAGGATGGACGGGTGGTGCTGTCGCGGGCCTACGGGATGGCAGACCTCAAGAATGGTGTCGCCGCGACGCCGCGGACCGATTACCGCCTCGCCTCGGTCACCAAGCAGTTCACGGCGATGGCGATCATGTTGCTTGTGAAGGACGGGAAGCTCGGGTACGACCTCCCGGCGCGGGATATCCTCCCCGAGATGCCTGCGGAGTCCCACCAGGTCACGATCCGCAATCTCCTGAACCACACCTCCGGCGTGCTCGATTACGAGGACCTGATCCCCGACACGCAGACGGTGCAGGTGCACGACGCCGACGTCCTGCGGCTCCTGTCGGCCCGCGACTCGATGAACTTCGCGCCGGGGACGCACTACCGCTACAGCAACTCCGGGTATTGCCTGCTGGCGCTGATCGTGGAACGAGTCTCCAAAATGCCGTTTGCCCGGTTTCTCCACGAACGGATCTTCGCGCCGCTCGGCATGACGGCGAGCGTCGCGCACCAGGACGGTATCGACACCGTCCCGAACCGCGCCTACGGGTACACGCCCGATTCGGGACGCTTCCTCCCGACCGACCAGAGCGTGACGAGCGCTACGTTGGGCGACGGCGGCGTGTACACATCCGTCGAGGATCTCGTGCACTGGGATCACGCACTCTATCCCGGCGCGTTGATGGACTCGGCGACGATGGCCCAGGCGACGACGCCGCCGGCGCTGCCGAACGATTCCACCCAGTACGGCTTCGGGTGGTTCATCGACACCTACCGTGGCGTCCGGCGCTGGCGCCACACCGGCGAGACGAGCGGTTTCCGCAACGCGATCCAGCGCTACCCCGACCGCCATTTCACCGTGATCATCCTGACGAACCGCAACGGCGGCGATCCCGCGACGATCGCCGAGCGCATCACCGATCAGCTGCTGTTCCACCCCTGACATTTTCAGCCGGGAGATCTGCATGAGCGAGCGACGGGAGTTTCTCGAAACGCTGGCGCTGGGCGGCGTGGCGTTGGCGGTCGGTGCGTGCGCGACCGCTTCCTCCACCAGCCAGGCGCCGCTCCCCGCGGCACCCCCGGCCGCCAAAGAGGGACCGTGGGATTCGAGCTGGCTCGATCAGCTGACCGCCAAGCACAAACAGATCTTCGATATCCCGACGTATTCCAACGGCGATGGTCTGTTTTACGTGAACAACTACTTCAACGCGCACCGCGATGCGTTCGGTACGACGTTCCCCGACGTGCAGGCGGTGCTCGGCATTCACGGCGAGGCGTATCCCATCGTGTTCGGCGACGCCATCTGGGCGAAGTACGATTTCGGGCGCCGCGTGAAGGCCGTCGACCCCCGCACCGGAAAACCCGCGCTGCGCAACGTCCTGTGGCAGCCGCGTGAGGGCGAGGAGATGTATGAGTTCTCCGTGAACGCACTGCAGCCCCGTGGCGCCAAGTTCATCTTGTGCAACAACGTGCTGCGGTTCGTCACGCGCACCCTGGCGCAGGAAAAGCGGGCGACGTACGCGGCGACACGCGCCGAGCTCGTCGGCGGGCTGCTGCCGAACGTGACGGTCGTCCCGGCAATGGTTGTCGCGATCGGGCTCGCCCAGGAGCGGGGCTGCGCCTACGTCTACGCCGGCGGCTGAGTGGACGTGCAGATCTTCGGAACCCACAAGAGCGCGGACACGCGGGCGGCGCTGCGCTTCTTCTCCGAACGGCGCATCCGCACGCACTTCGTCGACCTGAACGAGAAGGGCGCGAGCCCGCGCGAGCTGGAGCGGTTCGCGCGGAAATTCGGCGTGCAGGCCCTGATCGACCGTGGCTCGAAGCGGTTCGCGGCGCTGGGCCTCGGTACCGCCCAGCTCACCGACACCCGCTGGCTCGAAAAGCTGGCACTCGAGCCGCTGCTGCTGCGCCAGCCGCTGGTGCGACATCAGAACGAGCTGACGATCGGCGTCGCCACCGACGTCTGGAAAGCGTGGGTGATGCAGCCCCCCGGTTAACGTCCGCGCCACCCCGACGTCACAGGGACCGTATGCGATTTCTCCCCGCGCTCTTCATGTGTACCGCTCTCGCCGCTCCGGCGGCGCACGCCCAGCGGCCGCCGCTCACGCCGCACGACTCCGCGCTCCACGCGCTGAATCGTCTCGCGTACGGTCCGCGACCCGGAGACGTCGATCGCGTAGCGACGCGCGGTGTGATGAGCTGGATCGACGCCCAGCTGCACCCCGATCGCATCCCCGACCCCGAGGTCGAGCGGCGCGAGAGCGGCTTCCCTATTCTCGATGAAGATCCGGCGTCGCTCGCACGGGCGATCGCCAACGTGCGGCAGCAGCGCATCGCTGCGCGGCGCGACGGCGCGGACAGCGGAGG
>Ga0307469_10000863_pt1 | contig 11154 bp, 9 predicted proteins | sample atmos_gasesAM2C__FD_203084 | JGI IMG/M metagenome (GOLD analysis project Ga0307469, IMG submission 203084) | Hardwood forest soil microbial communities from Morgan-Monroe State Forest, Indiana, United States - atmos_gasesAM2C_515 | ecosystem: Environmental > Terrestrial > Soil > Temperate forest...
GCGAAGCGGCTTGTTCCCCGCGGGCGTGTGCGCAGGTGAGGGAATATTTGAGGTGCCGTTCTTCTCGACGCGGATATGCACGCGCGGTTCGTTGACCAGAACGTCATTGAGAGAAACTCTCCGGCCCCAGAAGGAATCGACCCGGAGTCCTGCCTGGATTTCCTCGGCGGAGAAAAGCGGCTCGGTGCCGGCGGGCTCCCGGCCATGAATGGTCAGGCCTTTTAGCGTCGCCCGCATAGACAGCCAGCGCACGGAAAGGCCTTTCAGCTCGACTCTTGCGCCCGTCGCCGATGCGATGCGGCGAACGATGTACCGCTGGAGAAAAGGATTTCCAAGCCCGCTGCCGAAGAAGATCAGCAGACCAACGACGATCAGGAAGATTTTCGCGGCGAGCACCCAGGCCACGTGGCGCAGCCATCGCCATTTGCGGCGGCGTGTTTCTGTCGTCATATTTGGCCCGCCACAAGAAATTTCTCGATGTGCAGCCGCGCTCGGCTTTCCTTGAGCCAGCGGTCCGCCTGCTCGGTGATGTTTTGCTGAACGAGAGCCTCGTGGATGAGGTCCCGAGCGTCATCGAGCGTGGGCGGCGCCTGGCCACGGGCCTTCGCTTGTGGCACCAGCGCATTTTGATAAAAATGCTCGATTGCTTTCGCGTCAATCTGCGCCGATGGACGAAACCTTGAGTCGAGGTAGTTGCTGAGGTAGAGCTGCGAAGCGACCATGCGCCGCACCTCAACGTCGTTCAGTCCGTTTTGTTTTTTTCGCGAAGCAAATTCTTCGGTGGAAGCGAAGGATTGTTGCACACGTTCCACTCCGCGATTGATATCTTCCTCCGAAGGCTGCGGAAAACGCGATGCTTCCGCTTCCGTGCGGACGATCCACTGGTCGACCAAGCGGTCGAGGAGTTGCTCCTCTGTTTCCGACTTGCCGTCAAGAAGTTGTTGATAGCGGCCCAGCTCGCGGACTTCGCTCAGCAGGATGATGTCGTTTTCGACGCGCGCGGCAATCCGGTCAATGACCTCCTGAGGGTATGACGGCGAGGCAAGGACAAGCGGGAAAACAGCGAGAGGCGCCATGAGGAGACTGTGGATGAGCAGGTCGCGCATTAGAACGAGGACCCCAAATTGAAGAAAATTTGCAGCCGCGGAAGCTGCGTGCCTTTAAAGCAATTCGGGGTGGTGGTGGTGGCCGTGGTGATGCTTGTGCACGGCACCACGAAAAACGGCCGATTGATCTGGTAGCCCAGGTCCACGCGAATGGGGCCCACCGGAGTGGCGTAGCGCAGACCGAAGCCGACCGTGTGCGCGAAGTAGTTCAGTTCATTCGTGCAATTGGTCAGGCAAGTAGTCAGCGGCGGCCCGGTGGGATTGGCCGGATTGGGATTCGAAGCGAAGGTCGGCCTCGGAAGGGTTGCGCGAAACGAGATGCGGCTCAGACGGCTGTAGGTGTTGCCACCGTCGTAAAACAGCGCGCCGCCAAGCCGCGAGCCTAGGAACGGGAGGTACATCGGGAAGCGGAATTCCTGGTTGAAGATCAGCAGCGCTTGGCCACCGACGGGGAATCCCGTCTCGGAATCGCGAGGGCCTGCCTGGTTCAGCGCGAAGCCTCGGAGCGAGGTTCCACCGCCAGCGAAAAAACGTTCCGGCAAGGGAATGACGGTCGGCAGCGGCAAAGTCGTTGGTGCGGGAAACGTCAACGAGACCGTATCTCCGTAAGGCTGCAGAATTCCGAATCGCAGCGAGCGGGCGAAGCTGAATCTTCGTTTGATCCGATGGTAGGTGGAATTCTGATAGAAGAAACGCATGAAATTTGCACTGGAGCCGATGTGCGAGTCGGCCAGGCTGATGTCGGCGCTATTGAAGCTGCCTTTGGCCGGGTCGGCGGGATTGTCGCGGCCATCGCGAAACCAAGTCATGCCGAAAAGCGACACCAGGGTCGGCTGATTGAACAGCGGGATCTCGTCCGAAGGGATATTCAGATTGGTCACAATCACCTTGCGGAAGGTGTAGCGGAAGAGCAGGGAAGTAAGCCGGGTGCGCTCGTCCGTCAATTGCACCGAACCTTCGTAGCGAGTAACTGTGAACGTGTTGATGTCCTGCGCCTTTTCGACGAACGCAGTCGCTTGAAAGCTCAAATGAGGATCGGCAAAGGTGTTGGGGGCGGAATATCCCAGCAACGCGCGCCCCTGCAAGGTGCTACCGCGCAATTTCAGGGACAGTGAATCAGCCCTTCCGGTCAGATTGTTTTTGGTAATTTCAAAAATTCCGCGCGGCGCGGCCCGCACTTCCCCGGCCGTGGGATTGGTCGTGCTGGCAAGCCGCTGGACTTCGAATCCGCCGCCATAGGCTATCGTGTACCGCTTGGCTTCTTCGACGAGCACTACGAGGTCTTTGTCAGGATCGCTGCCGGCGGGATTCTGCGGCTCGATGGTAATACGGTTGAAAACTCCGAGGTTATAGAGCCGCCGCTGGGATTCCACCACTTCGCCCTCGCGGAGCGGCTGGTTGGGCTTCACGCGTACTTCGCGGCGAATCACACCGGGCCGCGTGCGATTGTAACCGGCTATCAAAACGCGCCGCACGCGCGTCTGCGGCCCTTCCTCGATGCGATAGACGAGCCGTACGGGCGCGGCTTGCTCGATCGCGCCGGAATTGTTCTTTTCTTTTTTCTGCGTTTGGTCGTTTGGAGGACCGTTGGCGGATGTGGCGCCCGTTTTGTCCGGCGTCTCTTGCGTAACCTGCGCGACGGTTGCCGTGAAGTGCGCCTCCGGAAAGCCTTCGTTGAAATAGAGCGCCAGGATGTTGTCGCGGTCATTTGTGACGCTAAAATCAGAATACGGCTGACCGGGAGTCGAGCCGACCACGCTAAGGAGCTCCTCCTCCTTGAAAGCGTGATTGCCCTCGATGGTCAGCGAAGCCACCCGTGTCTGCCTGCCTTCCTGCACCATAAAGCGGACGTACACGTTGCTCTCTTTGCCGCCGTAATTATCCAGGATCTGCGCTTCCACCTTGGCGTCGAGAAAGCCGTTCGAGAAATACAGGTTGCGCATGGATTGCGCGTCGGAATCCGCGAGCCGCCGGCTAAACCGCCCGCGCGAACCGAATGCGCCGCCGAAAATCTGTAACCGGCTCCGCAACAACTCAGAGTTAAAATAGTGATTGCCGGTGATTTCAATTCCCACGAGCGTATGGCGGTCTCCGCGCTCGACCCGGTAGGTAATCACTTGTTCGGTACCAGGCGTCTTATTTCCGGAAACTTTCACGTCACGCGTCTCCGTCGAATAATCGACTTGCGCATCGAAGAAGTTCTTGCGCTGCAGCCACTCGCTGAGATTGCGTTTTCCTTCTTCCAAGAGGTCGGTGTCCACAGCTCCTTCCTGATAGATGGGGATAAGCTGCTTAAGCTCGCGGTTGGAAAATTTAGCACCCACCACGGCCACCCGCACGCGCGGACCTTCGGTCACTTCGAGTTGCAATGGCACGCTGTTTTTTGCGGCATCGTATTCGCCCCGCCGGACGGAGGCCCGTGCGCTGAGGTGCCCTTTTTTTACCAGGAACTTTCGGATGCGGTCTGTTCCGCGCGTCACGCGTCCCGAAGTCAGCAAGCTGCCGTTTTTCATTTTCAGGCGGGAGAGAATTTCCGAGTCGCCGAATTCCGTTTCGTTCTTCATCTGAATTTCGCCGACCCTCGCGCGCGGGCCGGGCTTGACGTGGACGAGGATGTCCATCTGGTGAGTGGCCGGATGCGGCGTGGTTTCCGCGGAGACCTGCGCAGTGTACAGGCCTTCATCATGCAGTGTTTCCCGAAGCCGGTCTAGCGCCTCCTCCACAGCGCCGTGGCGGTATGTTTGACCAAGCGACAGTTGCATAGATGCCGCCGCCGAAGCATCGGAAGGCGGAGCGGTCAAACCCCGGATCGTGACGCGATTGAAGAAGAGGTTTTCCCGCACAATGAAATCCAACCGCACGCCCGCCGGAACTTGCGATGCCATTGCGCGGAGGTCCGCGTAATCGCCGGTGCGGTAAAGCGCATGCAAGCTCTCGCTGACTTTTGCGCGGTCCAGTGGCTTGCCGATTTCAATGGGTAGCCCGGAGGGCGATTCCGAGAGGACAGTACCATCTTCGGTGACGATCCGGATCGCCACGACAGGAGCATCAACACGTGGCGCAGCAACGGCCGCCGCCGCCTCTTCCTGCCGAGGTTCTTGTATGGTCTGCGCGACCGCCCGCGCCGCTCCGGCAAGGAGCACCAACAAGACGATACTGCCTATGGCATTGACACGGCCCGCTTTCATGCGTCTATTCGCTCATTCGAAGGGTAGCACAGGGGCGTTGTCTGGCTCCCGGCCATTGGCGCTATGATGAATGATGGAAAGGACACCCGGAGTGTTGCCCGGGCTGCCTAGCGCGTGAGCGATCCTCTTCCCGAAAAATACTCGCGCCAGATCCTTTTCGCCGGTATGGGCGAAGAAGGTCAGGTGCGACTGTCGCAGGCGAGCGCCGTAATCATAGGCTGCGGTGCTATCGGCGCTGCCTCCGCCAATCTTCTGGTGCGAGCAGGTCTTGGCCGCCTCTGTATCGTTGACCGCGACTTCATCGAGTCTTCGAATCTTCAACGCCAAACGCTTTTCGACGAAGCCGACGCGCGCGAAGCTCTCCCAAAGGCCGTCGCGGCCGAGCGCAAGCTGCGTTCCATCAATTCCAGCGTCTCCGTGGCGGGCATTGTCGCTGACTTGACCCCCAAAACCGCCGAAAAGCTGCTCGCCGGGTTTGACCTGATACTCGACGGCACCGACAATTTCGAAACCCGCTTCGTCGTCAATGATTTTGCCGTGAAGCATGGCAAACCCTGGATTTATGCCGCCGCCGTCGCCAGTTACGGCGCCACGCTGACCATCCGCCCTGGAGTTACCGCGTGCCTGGCCTGCCTTCTGGAATCCGGTGGCGCGGGGCAAGGCCTGGACGAAACCTGCGACACCATCGGCGTCCTCGGCTCGATTGTCAACCTCATCGCCTCACTCGAAGCCGCCGAAGCCATGAAGCTCCTCGCGGGACGTGAGGAAGCCTTGCATAGCCGATTACTCTCCTGCGACGTCTGGACCGGACGATTCCAATCCATCCACGTCGCCCGCAGTCCGGATTGCAGGGCTTGTGCCCGCCGCGAATTCACTTATCTCGACGGAGATGCTCAGCCGCACATCACCATGTGTGGCCGCGATTCCGTCCAGATCCACGAACGCAACCGGGCCCTCGATCTCGCCGCTTTGCGGGCGCGCCTCGCTTCTACCGCTTCGGACGTGCGCCACAACGAATTTCTGATCCGCTTCCGTGTTCCGCCTTACGAGATGACGGTATTCGCCGACGGCCGGGCGATTCTCAAGGGCAGCAAAGACCCTGCCGTGGCGCGTTCGCTCTACGCCCGTTACATCGGCGCATAGCCTGGACTTCACAACAGATAAAAACTGTTCCTTCCGCAGACGCGATAGCATTCTGTCATCCTGAGGGACTCGTCGTTTGCGCCTCGAAGGGTCTCAACCAACACATCGTGCATGGATTCAAAGTTGAGATCCTTCGGTGATCTTCATCAGATCGCCTCAGGATGACAACGTCTCTATGAACTTACGCGATGGATGAATGGTGGTTTCTTAGAATGTGTCGCTCAGCGATGCTGTCCCGAGCGCCCAAACGAGCTGCGCATGTTGGAGCGGTCCAGGTTTTCGCGCAAGTTCATCAGCGTCAGGAACGTGCTGAGGATGCGCGCCTTCAAGTCATCGGTCAGATGCAGGCCGCTGGTGGCAACACGCGCCAGCCGTTCCCCGTGCTCGGTAATGAAGCGCATGATTTCCCGTTGCCGCTCGTGCGGCGCGTTTCCCAGGGCCGTTTCGCGGCGCATCTCGGCGCAGCTTGCTTCGAGCGACAGCGTGAAATGCAGAACGCAGAGCTTTTGCTCCGCGAGAGCCGGTGGGATCTCATTCTTGCAACCCGAAATCTGGCAAGGTGTGGGCATAGGGAACAATCAGCGCACGAAGATAAGTATCATCACCTGACAAGAAAAATCCAGCAGGCTCTTAACTAGGTGCCACGAATCCGGCATGACCATGATAGCCGTCCTCGACCGGAAATTGCGAACATCCCGAAAAACAATTTCTTGAAAACCATTTGACACGGGATTCCAACTTCTGTATAAAAATACAGGCGAATGCATATTTCATCGAGTCTCATGCCGAGCGCAAAGACATTTCGACAAGGCCAGATCCTCCGGCTGATTACCGTCGCCCGCATCGCCAACCAGGAGGAGCTGCGGCAACAGCTTGCCCAGCAGAAGCTCCGCGTCACTCAAGCCACCCTGTCGCGCGACCTCCAGGAGCTCAAACTCGTAAAAACTCCCGACGGCTACAAGTCCGCGGCTGCTCTTCCGGAAGAGCCCGCTCCGCTCCCGCCACTTACGCGCGCGCTGAGCGAATTCCTGCTGGATATTCGTCCCGCGGAAAATCTGCTGGTATTGAAGACACCGCCCAGCGGCGCGCAGCCACTCGCTGCAGCCGTGGACGGCGCGAAATTTCCGGAAATTGCCGGCACCATCGCCGGTGACGACACCGTCCTTATCATCACCCCCACCAAGAAGTTGCGTGAGTCGCTCCAGAAGAAAATCGAAGCATTGGTGAAATGAGGAACTTTGGCCACATCGCCGTGGTGGGCGTCACCGGTTACACGGGTTTTGAGCTGGCCAAAATTCTTTTGCGCCATCCCGCGGTCGAAGCCCCCGTTTTTTACGTCCGCGAGCCCAACGGAACGAAATGTCTCTCCCAGATATTTCCCCAGCTTCGCAGCCGGGGAGATGCCCCTGTTCGGGCGCTCTCCCTCAATGGCATCGCCGACAGTGATGCCGCCACCGCTTTTCTCGCGACTCCGCATGAACTTTCTGCGGAAATCACTCCTGCGCTACTCGAAGCTGGCATGCGCGTCGTGGATTTGAGCGGCGCGTTTCGCTTTCGCGATGCGGAAACCTTTGCCTCCTGGTACAAGCTGCCTGCGCCCTCCGCGGAATGGCTTGGCAAGGCGGTCTACGGCCTCACCGAGCTCTATGCAAAACAGATTGCCGGTGCGCGCCTGGTTGCCAACCCCGGCTGTTATGCAACCAGTGTCATTCTCGCCTTGCGTCCCCTGGCGGACGCAGGCTTGCTTTCCGATGAGAACAGTGTGATCTGCGATTGCAAGTCTGGCGCAAGCGGTGCCGGTAAGGAACCCCGAAGCGACCTGCAGTTCGTCGAGCTGGACGAAAACTTCAAAGCCTACAACCTCTTTTCTCATCGCCACACCCCGGAAATACTGGAACATACCGGCCTGCGTGAAGATCAAGTTGTCTTCACCACGCACCTGCTGCCGCTCGCTCGCGGAATTCTCTCGACGATCTACGTCACGCTGCCGGCTCCGCAGACTCCCGATTTCGTGGAAACCCTGTACCGGAAATCTTACGCAGGGCGTCCGATGGTGCGGATTTGGCCGGCAGGAACGCTGCCGGAATTGCAGCACGTCGCACGCACAAATTTCTGCGATCTCGGCTTCGCCTTGGACAAGGCGGGTCGCCGCCTCGTGATCGTCTCTTGCCTGGACAATCTGGGAAAGGGCGCAGCGGGGCAAGCAGTACAAAATTTCAATCACATGCTGGGGATTGAGGAGCAAACCGCGCTGCTATGAAAATTGTAATCAAATTCGCCGGAGCATTGCTGGAAGACGAACTCGCCATGCGTGGCTTGGCGCGCCAGGTTGCCGCGCTGGCACGCGAGGGCCACGAACTGCTCGTCGTCCATGGTGGCGGCCGGTACTTCACCTCCACGCTCGAGCGCATGGGCCTCGAGAGCAAGTTCGTTGCCGGGCTTCGCGTCACTGACCGCGAGACGCGGGACGCCGCGGTGATGGTCTTCGCGGGCTTGCTCAACAAGCGGCTGGCGGCTGCAATTTCCGCTGAAGGCCAGCCCGCCGTGGGTATTTCTGCCGCGGATGCGCAATGCTTTCGCGCCGAACCTCTTGTCCACAACGATGTCGCCGGTGGGCTCGGCTTCGTCGGCTATCTGACCGGATTGAATTCAGCATTCCTTGAATCGCTCTGGCGGGAAGCCTTGGTGCCCGTGGCCTCCTGCCTCGGCCTCGGGTCGGACAACGAGCTCTACAACATCAATGCCGATCACATGGCCGCTGCGTGCGCGGAATATCTCGCCGCCGATCAGTTGATTTATCTCACCGATGTCCCGGGCGTGCTCGACGGCGAGCGCATCCTTTCCGAGATTACTTGCGAGGAGATGGAACGGATGGTGCAAGCCCGCGCCGTAACGGGCGGCATGGTTCTGAAACTCGAGGCCGCCAAGCGCGCCCTCGAAGGCGGCGTTCGTGTCGTGCAAATTCTTGGCGGCGCTTCGCCGGAGGCTCTCCGGCGTGCGGCTCATTTGGGAACGATTGGTGAGAACGACCTTTCATCTGTGAATTGCGGCACGCGAGTCTTGACGGAAAGAGTTTCTGCCGCAAAGTCGGCGTGTTCGGCGGCATGATGGCTAACACGAAGAATTCCGCGCAATCGGTTAGGAGAAAGGCGCGCCAGACAATTCCGCGCGTGCCGAAGGCCGACGTGCGGTTGCTCGATGCCGAAACTTTTCTGCTGCCAACGTATAAGCGGCCGCCCATAATTTTCACTCATGGGCGTGGTTGCATCGTCTACGACGCGAAGGGCAAGAAATATCTGGATTTTCTGGGCGGCATTGCCGTCAATGCCTTGGGCCATGCACATCCGCGTATCGTCCGAGTGATCCACCGCGAAGCGGGCCGCGCGATTCATCTCTCGAATCTTTTCCACAACGCCTATCAAGGGCCGCTCGCGAGCAAGCTCGCGGAATGGTCCGGACTCGATCGCGTGTTCTTTGCCAATAGCGGCACAGAAGCCATTGATGGCGCGCTGAAGCTCGCGCGTCTTTATGGGCGCGCTCCGCAAGACGCGCCGGGCGCGGTTCCGAGAAAACACCGCATCCTGGCCATGGAAAATTCCTTCCACGGCCGGACATTCGGCGCGCTCAGCGTCACGGCAACGGAGAAGTACCGTTTGCCCTTCACTCCCTTGGTTCCCGGTGTGGAGTTCGTGCGTTTTAACGACGTTGCCGATCTCGAAGCAAAATTCGACGAGACCGTCTGCGCCGTTCTCCTGGAAACGATTCAAGGTGAAGGCGGAATCTACTCCGTCAGCGAAGCGTTCTGGAATCGCGCCCGAGCCCTCGCCACCCAGCGCGGCGCTCTTCTCATCGCGGATGAAATTCAGTGCGGGCTGGGCCGCACGGGCCGTTATTTCGCGTATCAGAAATTTGCCTCGAACCCGGACATTGCGGTGGTGGCCAAGCCGCTCGCCGGGGGACTCCCTCTCGGCGCGATTCTTACCACCGAAGCTGTCTCCGCGCGTGTTTCTCCCGGCATACACGGAACCACGTTTGGCGGAGGGCCGCTGGTCTGCGCCACCGCGCTTGAATTTCTGAAAACCATCGAGGACGAAAAACTCCTCGAGAATATTCGTTTGCGTGGCGCGGAAATTCGCGAAGGTCTTGCCAAGCTGGCTAGGAAATTTGCTTTCATCCGCGAAGTCCGCGGCGAAGGCCTGATGCTTGGGGTCGAGCTCTCCGTCGAGGGGGCGCCATTTGTTACCGAAGCGATGAATCGTGGATTGCTGATGAATTGCACGCACGACTACACGCTTCGTTTCCTGCCGCCGTTCATCGTCACTCGTGCGCAGGTGCGTGAGTTCCTCCGCATCCTCGAGCTTGTGTTTGCAGCCGTTTCGCGCGGGTTTTCCGCGGCCGAGTACCGGCCGTCCGGAAATTCTTCGCGCGCGGCCCATGCTTCGGCGAGGTGAAAATGACCGCAACGACACTGGCGACATCGCTTCTGCTTTCCAACGATATGCTCACCGGTTCGGAATGGAATCCCCAACAATCACGCGAACTCCTGCAACTCTCCGCGGAAGTAAAGGCGCGGCCGGGACGCTACGCGGCCGCGCTCCACGGCAAATCCCTGGCGTTGATTTTTGAAAAGCCCTCGTTGCGCACGCGTGTCACATTTGAAGTCGGCATCCAAAGCATGGGCGGTTCCGTGGTTTTCCTCGACCACACGCAGGCCCGTCTGGGCGAGCGCGAATCTATCGCCGATGTGGCGCGCAATCTAGAGCGCTGGGTGCACGGGATTGTTGCTCGCGTCTACGAGCAGCGCGTGCTCGAGGAAATGGCCGCAAGCGCGGACATCCCGGTCATCAATGCGCTGTCCGATAAATTTCATCCCTGCCAGGCGCTGGCGGACTTCTTCACGCTGGAAGAAAAATTCGGCGCGCTTCGCGGTTTCAAGCTTGCCTACGTGGGCGACGGCAATAACGTGTGTCACTCCCTGATTTTTCTGGCGGCGCGCCTCGGCGTGCACTTGCGAATCGCTACGCCTCCACAGTATGCGCCGGCGCCCGAAGTCCTGACGGACGCGAAGCGTGTGGCGCGCGAAACTCGTGCCAAGATTGAACTCTTTACCGACCCGCGCGAAACGGTGGTGGGGGCGCAAGGCGTCTACACCGATTCGTGGACGAGTATGGGCTTCGAAGCCGAAGAAACAGTGCGGCATGCCGCTTTCCAGCCGTATCAGGTGAATCCCGAGTTGATGGCGCTCGCGGCGCCGGACGCCGTCTTTATGCACTGTCTTCCGGCGCATCGTGGCCTGGAAGTCACGCCTGAAATGCTCGATGGTCCGCAATCGATCGTTCTCGACCAATCGGAGAACCGCATGTACGTGCAGAAGGCGATACTTCTTACGCTCTTCCATTGAGCAATTCATGCAAACATATTACTAGGTCGAGGCGGGGAAGTCGGGAGGTAAGGAGTCCGGTGCCTCCGGATACCTCCTTGGCAAGGCCGCGGGGAATTCCATGCCGGTGTGCGCGTAGAAAAGAGGAGTTGTGAACCAGCAAGCGATTAAACCGAAAAAAATCGTGCTCGCGTATTCGGGGGGGCTTGATACCTCCATCATTATTCCGTGGCTCAAGGAAAATTACGGTTTTGAAGTGATCGCCATGATCGGCGATGTCGGCCAGCAAGAGGATTTGGAAGCCGCGCGGAAAAAAGCGCTGGCCACAGGGGCATCC
>Ga0307469_10000864_pt1 | contig 11148 bp, 12 predicted proteins | sample atmos_gasesAM2C__FD_203084 | JGI IMG/M metagenome (GOLD analysis project Ga0307469, IMG submission 203084) | Hardwood forest soil microbial communities from Morgan-Monroe State Forest, Indiana, United States - atmos_gasesAM2C_515 | ecosystem: Environmental > Terrestrial > Soil > Temperate...
GCCGTACAACGTGACCGGCGGCTGGACCGACGCCAAACGCGACGCGTTCGGCGACGCCGTGATCGATACCTTGTCGCGCTACGCGCCCAATCTCAAGCAGGTGATTCTCCACCGGCAGGTGGTCACGCCCGCCGACATCGAGCGCACCACCGGTCTGACCGAAGGCAACATCTTCCAGGGCGAGCTGTCGCTGCACCAGCTCTTCTTCTTTCGGCCGGCGCCGAGCTGGGCGCAGTACCGCACGCCGATCCGGCGCCTCTATCAGTGCGGCGCCGGCACGCACCCGGGCGGCGGTATCATGGGGGCCTCGGGACGTTTGGCAGCCCTACGCATTCTGAGCGATGGACGGTAGTCGAATGCGCTACCTCCCCCCGAGTGACTCGGCGTCCTCCCGGCGGCTCGGCGCCTTGGCGGCTCGACTATGACGCGAGAGCTCATCATCATCGGCGGCGGCATCAACGGCTTGGTCACGGCGACGTATCTCGCCAAAGCGGGCGTAAAGGTGCTGCTGCTCGAAGCCCGCGACGTGCTGGGGGGCCTCGCCGGGGGCGCGGACCAGATTCCGGGCTACCGCTGCGACATCGGCGGCTGCGATGCCGGGTGGCTGCTTCACGACATCGCCGCCGATCTGCAGCTCGAAGCCGCCGGCCTCGAGCTCGTGAGTCCGCAGGCGTGTGTGTGCAGTCCCCAGGAAGGCGGCCGCGCCCTCACGCTCTGGGCCGACCCGGCGCGCACGGCGGAAGAGATCAACCGCTTTTCGCCCGAGGACGCGCATCGCTGGCCCGAGTTCACCGCCCAGGTCGCCCGCTTCGCCGCGGTGCTCGAGGCGATCTACGCCGTCTCGCCGCCGCAGGTGCCCGACCCCGGGGCCAGGGACCTCGCCACGCTGCTCAGACTGGGAATGAAGCTGCGCCGCCTCGGGAAGCGCGAGATGGTGGAATTCCTGCGCGTCGCCCCGATGTCGGTGGCGGAGTGGCTCGACGACTGGTTCAGGAGCGACGCACTCAAGGGAGCGCTCGCCGCCGGCGGCATCACCCGGATCTTCCAGGGTCCCCGCGGCGCCGGCACCGCGTTCGTCTTCTTGCACCACCAGGTGGGACGGCCCGCCGGCGCGGTGCGCGGCGCACACTACGTGCGCGGGGGACCGGGTGCCCTGGCGACGATCCTCGCCAATGTGGCCAAAGGCTACGGCGCCGACATTCGCACCACCGCGCCGGTGCGCGAGATCGTGGTGCGCGACGGGAAGGCCATCGGTGTCGCGCTCGAAACCGGGGAACACCTCGCCGCCCACCAGGTCGTGTCCAGCGCCGACCCGCGGCGCACATTCACCCGCATGGTGGACGCGGGACAGCTCGATCCCGAGTTCCTGCGGGCGGTGCGGAACATTAAGTGTCGCGGTGCTGTCGCTACGGTGCATCTTGCCCTGAGCGAGCTGCCGAGCTTCCCCGGCGTCACCGAGGAGGCGATGGGCGGGGCGATCACCATCGCGCCGAGCCTCGACTATCTGGAGCACGCCTACGACGACGCCAAGTACGGCGCCGTGTCGCGCCGGCCGTACCTCGAAGCGCGCATCCCGACGCTGCTCGACCCGTCGCTTGCTCCGGCAAGGAAGCACCTCGTGACAGTGCAGCTGCAGTACGCCCCCTACCACCTGCGTCCCGGTGGATGGGACGACCGGGCCCGGAGCCAGGTGTCGGATCTCGTGGTGGAGACGCTGTCAGCGTACGCGCCCAACGTGCGCGGCAGTGTCGTGGGGCGTCATGTGACGACACCGAAGGACCTGGAAGATCGCTACGGACTGACCGAGGGGCACGCCTACCACGGCGAGCTCACTCTCGATCAGATTCTCTTCATGCGCCCTGTAGCCGGTTGGGCGCGCTATCGCACGCCGGTCGAGGGATTGTATCTGTGCGGCGCGGGTACGCATCCCGGAGGGGGACTGGCGGGCGCGGCCGGCCGCAACGCGGCGCGCGAGATGTTGAAGGAGCGAGGTGCATGAACACGTTCGTAAAGACCGTTGAAGCCTACAAACAGGGCGCGCGCACGATGCCGGGCCGGTACTACACCTCCGCCGACGTGCAGCACGAGGAGCAGGAGAAAATCTGGCGCCGCCACTGGATCTCGGTGGGGCGGACGGCCGAGCTGGCATCGCCGGGGGACTACCATACCGTGGAGATCGGCGGCGAGTCGCTGGTCGTACTGCGCGACCAGCAGGGGACGCTGCGCGCCTTCTTCAATATCTGCCGCCATCGCGGCACGCGTCTCTGCACCGGTGAGCGGGGCCGCCTCTCGGAAACGATTCAGTGTCCCTACCACGCGTGGACGTACGCGCTCGACGGCCGTCTCATCGGCGCGCCGCACATGCATGAGGTCGAAGGGTTCCAGAAGACGGACTATCCGCTCCACCAGGCCGCGCTGGCCGAGTGGAATGGATTCTACTTCGTGAACCTCGACCGCGAGCCCCAGCCGTTCGCTGACGTGTTCGCGCCGCTGGGGGACCGGTTCGACCGCTTCAACCTGCCGGCGCTCGTGAGCGTGCGCCGCATCGTCTACGACGTGCGGGCCAACTGGAAGCTCATCATGCAGAATTACTCCGAGTGCCTCCACTGCCCCACCATCCACCCCGAGCTGTCCACGAAGCTGCCGTACACGAGCGGTGCCAACGATCTGGTCGAGGGACGGTTCCTCGGCGGGTACATGGACATCAAGGCGCCGAACGAGAGCGCCACGATGACGGGACGCGCGTGCGGCCTGCCGCTGGGGAACTTGTCGGCGGACGACCGCTCGCGCGGCTACTACTACACGCTGTTTCCCTCGATGATGTTGAGCTTGCATCCCGACTACGCCGTGTACTACACGGTCTGGCCGCGCGCACCGCGGGAGAGTCAGGTCATCTGCGACTGGATGGTGCATCCCGATTCGCCGCAGTCGCCGGGATACAACATCGCCGACGCGGAAGAGTTCTGGGATCGCACCAACCGCCAGGATTGGGACATCTGTGAACGCAGCCAGCTCGGCGTCGCGTCCTCTCGTTACGCGCCGGGTCCCTACTCGCCGCGCGAGAGCATGCCGGCGGCATGGGATCGGGAGTACCTGCGGCAGATGCAAGGCTAGGCGCGCTCGGCGGGGTCCTGCCGGTAGAAGCCTTTGAGCTCGCGGTACAGGTCGGGATAGCGCTCACGCATCTCGACGGGCCGCTCGAAGAACAGCTCCGTCGCCACGGCGAAGAACTCGGCGCGATTGGTGGCGCCGTAGGCGTTCAGCAGATCGGACTCCCCGTCCTTCGTTTTCCGCTGCAGCTCCTCGAACCGCTCGCGCAACACGCGCGCCCAGACGCGCGTCGACTGCGGCGCCTCGAGCAGCGGAATTCCGTCCACATATCCGTCCTCCTGGTCGAGCTCGTGGGCGAACTCGTGCAGCACGACGTTGTGTCCATCCCTCGGCTCCACGGCGCTGTGCTGCACGCTCTCCCAGGACAACACGATGACGCCGCGCAGCGATTCGCCCAGAAGCGGCGCCCGCTCCTGTTCCGGCTCGACCCGCACATGACGATCGAGCAGCGGCGCCTTGGGGACGAACGTGCCGGGATACAGGATGATGCTGCGCACGCGGGGGAAGGGCCCCGTATCGAGGTGCAGCAGGAGCACGCACGCCTGCGCTGCGACGATCACCTTGATGTCTTCGGTGATGGCGAGGCCGTCGATTCCCTCGAAGTTCTTCTCCCGCACGAATCCGCGCACCAGCCAGAGCAGTCGGTCCCATTCCTCGGCCGTGAGCTTGCGGGTGAGGGGGACCCGGGACTCGATCAGTGGGCGCCAGGTGGCGGGCACGTCGGCGGGCGGGCGCTGCGGGCGGGACGGCCGCCAGCCCCGCACCAGCAACCAGCCGACCAGCAGCCCGAGCAGCAGGATCGCGGCCGCCGCTGGGACGACGAGCGGCTCCATCAGGTCGTCGTCCCGCTCCCGGTCGGGAACAGTCGCGCCAGCGCCCGCAGCAATTGCCCCTCGGGGGATCCGCCGTCGGGAGCCTCGGCGAGGACGACCGCCAGCCGCCGCCGCAACAACGGATCGCGGCACGCCTGGGCGGCGAACTGCATTGTGAGCGGAATGAACCAGGCGGCCTGGCGCGCACCCGCGCCGGCACGGGCGACCGCGGCGAACTGTTCGAACAGTCCGAGCAGGAAGGCGCCCTTGGAGGGGAATTGGCGGTAGATCGCCCCTTTGGTGTAGCCCGCGGCGCGGGCGACATCATCGAGGGTCGCGAGGTCGAAGCCGCGATCGGCGAAGACCTTGAGACCCGCCTCGAGCAGCAGGCTCCGTGTCTCGGCCTTGCGGCGGAACTGTGTAGAACTCACGCGTATCTAAGATACCGGTGCGTAGCGTTATCACAACTCGGACAGCCGACGCCGCAGTGTTTAGATACCTCCTGGACTCTTAGATTCCTGTCGGTATCTTTTGAACTGACCTTGACGCGCGCGACCGACTCTCTAGGTTCTCCCCCTTCGCGACGCTCCCCGGAGAAGCGTGCAGATGCCGTACATCATCGTCGAACCCTGCATCAACGTAAAAGACCGCTCCTGCGTGGATGTCTGTCCGGTGGACTGCATCTATGAAGGAGAGGACCAGCTTTACATCCATCCCGACGAGTGCATCGACTGCGGCGCCTGTGAGCCCGAGTGCCCGGTAACCGCGATCTTCCCCGAAGAAGACGTCCCGCCGCAGTGGAAGTCGTTCATCGCGAAGAACAAGGACGTCTTCCAGAGTACCAACCCGCCGGGCAAGCCGTCACCGGAACGAGGTATGAAGTAGAAAGTCCTCGAGCGCCTCGTTGACCAGCTCGGGGCACTCCAGCGGTGCCAGGTGACCCGCCTCCGGCACCTCCACGTACGTCGCTCCACGAATTCGTTGTGCCATCGCCCGCATCCCCGCAGCCGGGGAGATTTCATCTTCGCTCCCGCCCAACACGAGCGCCGGGACGCGGATCTGCTCGAGCACCGGACCGGAGTCAGGACGGTCGCGCATCGCTCGCAGTGCTCCGACCAGTCCGGGTACGAGCAGCCGCGACGCCATCGCGTGCACCGTCGCCACTACTTCAGGTCGCTCGGCGCGCGTCGTGGCGCCGAGCAGTTTCGGTATCAGCCGTTCCGCAATCGCTGCCGCTCCGTCTCGCTCCGCCACACGCATGAGCTCGTCGCGCCCCGCCTTCCCTTCCGCCGTGTCGGGCTCGGCCTTCGTGTCGCACAGCATCACGCCCCGCACCCGCTCGGGGTATCGCCGCAGCACCTCGAACAGGATGTAGCCCCCCATCGAGAACCCGCACCACACTGCGCGATCGATCCCCGCCGCGTCGAGCAGGCCCACGAGGTCGTCGGCATACACGCCCATCGAGTACCCGTGCTCAGGCGCAGCGCCCCCGGTGATACCGCGCAGGTCCGGCGCGATGCAGTGCCAGCGCGTGAGCCGCGCGAGCTGCGGACGCCATTGCTCGTGGTCGAGCGGAAAGCCGTGCACGAACAGCATCGCTGGGTATGTTTCGGCCATCTCCAACTCGCGAAGGTGAGCGATGCGGGTTCCGACAGAGTATATACGCCACGCCGCGCGGGCCGCCCGCAAGTGCGCCGGCGATCCCCTGGGGGGCGCGCCGCAGCCTGCCGACCCCGAGTTCTACAAGGTTCTGGCCAAGGCATTGGAGGAGATCGCGTCCGGCCTCGAGCTGGTCGGTAAGCCGACCGAGTGACCGACTATCGCTACGTCGACACCGCGGCGGCGCTCGCGGAGGTGATCGCCGCCGCGCGCGCTGAGCCGCTCGTCGCCGCTGACACCGAGGCGGCGAGCTTTCACCGCTACAAGGACCGGGTGTACCTCGTGCAGCTGTCCACCCGCCACTCCACCGCCGTCATCGATCCTCTCCCCATCAGCGATTTCAGTCCGTTCGGCGCGCTGCTTGCCGACGCGAAGGTCGAGAAGGTGTTCCACGATGCTGACTACGATCTGCGCACCCTCGATCGCGATTACGGCCACCGCGCGCGGCATCTGTTCGACACGCGTATCGCCGCCCAGCTCCTGGGGGAGCCGGCCATCGGCCTCGCCGCCTTGCTCGAGAAATACGTCGGCGTGCGTCTCACCAAGGCGCATCAACGCGCCGACTGGTCGCAGCGTCCCCTGACTCCCGCGATGCTCGCCTATGCCGCGGACGACACCCGCCACCTGCCGCGGCTGCGGGACGCGATGCGCGATCGGCTCACCGCTCTGGGACGGCTCACATGGGCCGAGGAGGAGTTTCGCCATCTCGAGGACCTGCGCTGGACTGGGCCGGCGGACGACGGTCAGGCCTATCAGCGCATCAAGGGCGCCAAAGCGCTTCCGCCGCGATCGTTCGCCGCGCTGCGCGAGCTCGTCGCCTGGCGGGAAGGGGTCGCCGCCGAGCGCGACACGGCGCTGTTCCGCGTCATCGGCAACGAGGCGCTGCTCGCCGTCAGCCGGGCGCTGCCCCGTTCCATTGCAGACCTCGGCGCGATCAAGGACCTGCCCGCGAGCCTGGCGCGCCGCCACGGCCCGGCGCTCGTCGCGTCCGTCGGGCAGGCGCTGGCCCTCGCGGAAACGGATCTCCCGACTCGCGCGCGCGCCCCACGGGCGCCCCACGATCCGGATCTCGACGCTCGGGTCGAACGGCTGAAAGTCGCGCGCAACGCCGTGGCGCTGCAGCTGGGGCTCGATCCCGGCGTGTTGTGCGGCAAGTCGACGCTGGAGACGATCGCGCGCCAACGCCCCGCCGACCTGGCGGCGCTCGGGCGAATCGAGGATGTGCGGAAGTGGCAGGTGGAAGTCCTGGGGGCCGCCCTGCTCGCGGCGCTCACCAGCTAGAAGCCGAGCATCGCCCGGATCTTCGGCTCGATCTTCTCCGGCGTCCAATACGGCTCCCACACGATCTCGATATCCACGTCTTTCACGCCTTCCATCGGGCGCAACGTCTTGTGGATGTCGTTCATGATCTCCGGACCCGCGGGACATCCCGGTGAGGTCAGGGTCATGCGGATGTGCACGTTGCCGTCCTCGACGTCGACCTCGTAGACCAGCCCGAGATCGATGATGTTGAGGTTCAGCTCCGGATCCTTGACGCCCCGCAGGGCCGTCCAGACCGCATCCGACAGTGTCGTTTCCGTCGTCACTCCGCCTCCTCCAACGGCAACCTATGGCGCGCGGTCCGTGCCCGGGAGTCCCCGCACGGTACAGAGCCGCCGCTCGGCGATGCGCCGGTACACGCGCCGCGCCACGGGGCGCACGCCCGGGACGGCGAATCCCCACACCCACCAGCGCTTCCCCGGCAGCAGCTTGCCAAGCTCCGGCACCGCGTCGGCGCCGGCGAACACCCGGCCATCGGGCAGTACCAGGTGCATCGCCGCCGCCAGCGCCGGCAGCGCGATGCCGAAGCGCGCCACCGCGCTCTCGTCCTGAAACGGCACGTAGCGCAAGCGGTGTTCCCGGTCCCAGCGCTGCAGCCGTTGCACCGCCTCGCGGCACATGCCGCACTCACCGTCGTAGATCAGCGTCGGCGGCCGCGGGTCAGCGGCGGGCATCGCTCGCCTCCGCAGCGAGATCGGCGAGCCGTCCGCGCACCCGCTTCAAGGTCGTGAACGGTTTGCGCGTACGCGGCTGAAACGCGCGATTGGTGAGCAGCACGACGAACACACCGCGGTCGGGATCCATCCACAGCGATGTTCCGGTCCACCCGGTGTGTCCGAAGCTGTGTACCCCGAAGCGTGTCCCGGCGCTCGACACCTCTTCCCCGGTGGGCACCGCCTGCCACCCCAGCGCTCGCGCCTCGCTCTTGCCGCCGAACCACGCCGCCCGCGTGATAAACGTATCGATCGTCGCCGCGCGCACGATGCGCGACCCGTTCGCGCTAAGCCCTCGCTTCAGGATGAATTGCGCGAAGCGCGCGACGTCTTGCACGGTGCTGAAGACTCCGGCGTTCCCCGACATGCCGCCGAGCTTCGCGGCTGTGGGGTCGTTGACCACGCCGGCGACCGGATGCCCGCGCCACACCCCCGTCGGGGCCGTGCGCGAGAGCACCGCGCGCGCGGGGTGGAATCCGGTTTCCGTCATCCCGAGCGGCGCGAAGACTTCGTGCGCCACGAAACTGTCGAGCGGCATGCCACTCGCGCGCCGCACCACCTCGCCCAGCAGCACGGCGTTGACGTCGCTGTAGACGACACGGCTGCCGACCGTGATACGCGGGGTCTCGGCGTAGACGACGCGCAACAGCGCCGCCGCGTCCTTGGCGCCGCGAATCGTATCCACCGTCAGATCGGCACGCAGTCCCGACGTGTGCGTCAGCAGCTGCCGCACGGTGATGGCATTCGTTCCGGGGCCGTTGAACTCGGGGACGTAGGTCGCGACCGGCGCGTCGAGCCGCACGCGCCCGCGATCGACGAGCACCATCAACGCGGAAGTGGTCGCGACCACCTTGGTCACTGAGGCCAGGTCGTAGAGCGTACGCTGCGGATCGACCGCGGGACTGCTCGCCGACCAGTTGAGGTGGCCGTATCCCTTGATGTAGAAGACCGAATCGGCGCTTCCGATCGCGAGTGCCGCCCCGGGATAGGCGCCGGCCCGGATGCCGTCCAGCACCACCGGGTCGAACGTCGCCGCGTCGAACCGCGCGGCGGCAGCGACCGCGATCGCCGATTGGAACAGGGCGCCTAACACCAGATCCCCGGAATCCGCCGTCCGCAGCTGGGGCAGCATCCGTCCGCGCCCACCCGCTGCTCACGAATGACGTAGCCCGAGCGCTCGATCAGCCGTTCGCCGCAGTCGGGGCACCAGGTGTGCTCCCAGCGACCCACGCGGCCCGGCAAATTCCCGGCGTAGACGAATCGCAGTCCCGCCCGCGCGCCGATCTCGCAGGCGCGCACCAGCGTCCGCGCCGGCGTGTTGTCCGGCTCGGTCATCTTGTAGTCCTGGTGGAAAGCGGTGACGTGCCAGGGAATTTCGGGCGACACTCGGGCGATGAACTCCGCGGCGCGACCCAGCTGATCGTCGTCGTCGTTGAACCCGGGCACGATCAGCGTCACGATCTCGAGCCAGAAGCCGCGCTCGTACACGAGCCGGATCGCGTCGAGCACGTGCTGCAGCACGCCGCCGAGCTCGCGATAGCGCCGGTCGTCCATCGCCTTGAGATCGATCTTGTAGCAGTCGGTCCAGGGCCGGATGAAATCGAGGACCTGCGGCGTGCAGTTGCCGTTCGAGATGAAGGCGGTGCGCAGGCCCGCGGGCCGCGCCGCGCGAAACACCTCGACCGCCCACTCGGCGGTGATCAGCGGCTCGTTGTACGACGATCCCACCATGCGGGCGCCCTGGTTCCGCGCCATCCGCACCAGCTCGTCGGGGCTGAGATCGGTCGGCTGGACGCCGGCCGCCTCATCCCGCAACGCCTGTGACGTCAGCCAGTTCTGGCAGTACCCGCAGTGGAAATCGCACCCCAGCATCCCGAAGGTGAGCGTGTCGCTCCCCGGGAGGCAGTGGAAGAACGGTTTCTTTTCCGTGGGATCGCATTGCAGCGCGGCGACGTAGCCGGCGGGGACGTACAGGGTCCCGTCGCGATTGAAGCGGACTTTGCAGATGCCGCGCCGCCCCGGCCTCACGAGGCAGCGGTGGCCGCAGGCGAAGCACCGCACTGCGCCCGCCGCGAGCGGCTCCACCAGCGTCCCCGGACGGACGCGTGTATCCAGCTGTTGGGCGAGACTTGCGGCGCCGCCGTCCGGGGCGGTGTGGTGCAGCAACGAAATGACCGAGCGGTGCGGCATACGACGCAAGTCCTCTACCGCAGACTTCCCGGCACGAGCTGATAGAGCAGCTGGGCCGTGCGGACGTCGCGCTGCGACAGATCGCGGACGACGGCCTTGGCGAACATGAGATCCGTAGAATCCGGTGAATGGTCGAGCCCGATGAGGTGCCCGATCTCGTGCAGCGCCACGACCCGCACGTCATCGGGGCCGAGCGGGCGGCCGTGTGGATCGAAGGTGGAGATCGTGACGATCGCCGTCTGCAGGTGCCCCTCGTGATCCCACTCCAGATCCGTCTCCCCGGTCCGATCGATCGGGAACATCACGCGCCACACGAACCGCACTTCGGCGCTGCCCGAATCGGCGCTGAGATCGAAGCGCACCGGGAGGTTGACGTCGCCCCAGCGGTTGAACGCCGCGCGGATCGCGTCGAGAAACGCCGGCCGGAAATTCGCGATCGTATCGCTCGCCAGGAACACGCGCACCGGTCGCACCGCCCGGTCGTCCCAGCGGTGCAGCATCGAGTCGCTCGACTCGCCCACGACGTCGCGCAGATAGGTGAGGGGATAGCTGTCCCCGATACGGCGGCGGATATCCGCCCGGGCGGCGAGCTCGAGGATGCCGGGGCCATGCGTGTCGGCGCTCGGCATCCCGGTCCCGGCGGTGGTGCGCGTCGGCGGGGGTGGTGCTTCCGGTTCCACGGGCGCGGTGTCGACGTGCGCCGGCGCGGGACGAGGCGCCGATTGCGGCAGCATCCGGCGAACCATGTCCCAGCCGACGGCGAGCACCAGCCCCGCGATGATGATTGCGATGAGTCCCGAGCGTTGCCGTTCGTCCATGGATGGCAATATGTCAGACGGTTGTGCAACGACGCTAGCTTTGCCCCTACCAGCGGCCTATGATTGTGGCCTGCTTATGGTTGGACGCTGAGTGATCGCGCTCCCCGCCCGCCTCGTTATCCGGTATCGCTGGGGGGTGATCGCGTCATGGGTCGCGCTCGCTGCGCTCCTCGTGCCGCGCGCCGCGCACGTTCAGAGAGTCCTGGCGGTGCGCGGCGGCCCCGAGCGGCCGACCGAATCGACCCGCGCCTCGGACCTGATCGACTCCGCTTTCCCCAGCCCCTTTGCCGAATACGTCGCGATCGTCGTGCACGGACCGGTGCGCGATCGCGACGACCGTTTCGTCGCGGTGCTCGATTCCCTCACCGCCGCCGCCGAGCGCGAGCCGTATGTGCGCCAGGTCGTCTCCACCCGCTCGGTGTCGGAATCGACCTTCGTCAGCCCCGATCACCACACCACCTTCCTGCTGGCGGCGCGGGGGCGCCCGCGCCCCGGCGAGCTGAAAGATTTCATCCCGGCGCGGCG
>Ga0307469_10000865_pt1 | contig 11146 bp, 12 predicted proteins | sample atmos_gasesAM2C__FD_203084 | JGI IMG/M metagenome (GOLD analysis project Ga0307469, IMG submission 203084) | Hardwood forest soil microbial communities from Morgan-Monroe State Forest, Indiana, United States - atmos_gasesAM2C_515 | ecosystem: Environmental > Terrestrial > Soil > Temperate...
ACGGCGAGAATGCTCGTCATCTTCAGGTCGGAGGGGAGGATGGCCCATCCCCCGGTGACGTAACTCCCATCGAGCGTGATGTCGATGATGGCGAAGCGAATGCCACCGGATTTTTGAATGTTAATCCGTTTGACGTCGGTAAACGTGAGAGCCATGTCGTCTCCTCGCCCCGCAGGGCGAGCGCGGCCGACTCCGCGCCGGCCGCGCTCGAGGATTCAGGGTCTACGGGACAAACGCGCTCATTCCCTTCGCGACGCCGTGTGCGTTCTCGTGCTGCAGCTCGAACCCGGCTTCGGTCAGCCACTCGTCCTTGCGCGCGTCGTCGCCCGGATTCTGCCGGTTTTCCTTGTAGTCGGTGTCGCGGCCCCGCAGGTAGCGGTACACCACGAATTTGGTGTCGATGATGAAGCCCCACGAGACAAAGGTGGGATTCTCCGAGAGCAACGGATGCTGCATCACCTGCAGGGTGCCGTAGGGCACGATCCACTGCGTCATCTTCTGCCCGTAGCTCTCGCTGGTCGGCGTCACCGAGATCGTGTAGTGCGCTCGCGCGATCTTGTTGAGCACGTTGAGCGCGCGCGAGCCGCAGAAAAACGCCTTTTCACTGGAGCCGCGCTTGAACACGCTCTCCAGGAAGTTTTCCCAGAGGTCGACGGACACCGCGCCGGCGAAGTCCTGCACGTTGGTCGCGATGAACGACAGCGCCCCCTTGGTGGTGCGCTGCGGCTGGACGCCGGTCACGTCCTCCACGCCGGTCCCGAAGAGAAAGGCCTTTTCCATCTCCATGGCGTGCAGCTCGAGCGTTTCCCGCTGGTACTCGCGCATCGGCCCGGCCTCGTCCCACCGCATGCGCGTCTGCTGCGCGGTGCCGGTGAGATCGAGCACGTTGCGGAAAATTTGCGTGTAGTTGGTGACCAAGGTCGGGTCGTAACTGATGGCCGTCGGCAGCGCCGCGCCTTCCAGGTGCGAGGTACCCACGATCAGGAGCCCGTCGCCGTCGTTCATCGCGACCGCCGTGGCGCCCTTGGCGCGGGCCGCGGTAAACGAGTTGAAGGGCGCCGTCGGATCGGCGGTCACCCAGATGACTTCCAACGTGCGCTCGTTGAGGAGCGCGTGGCCCCGGCGCAGGATGTTGGACGCGCCCGAGCCCTGCGTCTCGATCGTCGTGTCGACCGAGGTCTGCGCGCCGGAGACGAGCACGCGCTGATTCGGGAGCCCCTTCTGGAACACCTTGTACTCGGGGTCGTCGGTCTGTTCTTCCTTGAGCCGCGACATGATCGCGGTCAGCGGCGCCTTCGTGTTGGGCTCCAGCAGAATGATGGATTGACGATAATTTTTGGGTCGGTTATCGGCGTCGAAAGCTCCGGTCCCGCGCATGCCGAGGACTGGCATCGTGAGGCTCCTTGTTTACCGCCGCGCCGGCAGCGAGTCGCCGATGAGGAACTCGAGATGGCTCGGCTCGCCCGCCGGGGCCGGCGTCGGGCGTGAGCCCTTGCCGTCCGAGGCGGCGCGACGCCGCGCGGTCTCGCGCTCCAGCCGTTCGCGCTCCGTCGTCGCCTGCATGCCCGTCAGGATCGTCTCGTGCTTGAACGCGATCCACTGCCGCATCAACCACTCGGGCGTGATGCGGTCGACCGTCGGATTGACGTCCTGCACCAGGTGCTCGAGAAACGCCTGGCGCTCGGTCGGATTCTTCAATGGGGCGTAGAGCTCCCCTTTGCCCGCCAAGGCATCGAGATTCGCGTCGAGATTCGTGCGGTGGCTCGTGACTTCGGCCTGGTGCGTCTGTCCCCGGTACGTCTGTTCGAACTGGGCGACGCGCCGCGCGAGGGTATAGAGCTCGTTCCTGTGCGCGAGCATCTGCGCGGTCATGTTGGGGTAGAGCGAGGCGAAGTCCTCTTCGATATACCCCGCGCGCACGACGTTGCCGATCTCGCTGGCCATCGAAGCCAGGAGCTGCGCTTGCTGCACGCGCGGGTCGACCGGCGTCGGCGGCGGCTCCGGCGGGGTCGGCGACTGCCGCATCTGCTCCAGCAGCTCGACGTACTTTTTTTGCAGCGTCGGAAATTGCTCGTAGGTCTGCAGGAGCGCTTGCGACAGCTCGGGGTTACTCAGGACCGCATCGAGGGCGTACTCGATCCCGCGAATCTTGACCTTGGGCCCCGGCTGCACTCTCGGGGCCGGTTCGGGCTCGGGTGCCGGCGTCGGGGGCGTCGGCGAAGGCTCGCGTTCGCCTCCCGGCAAGACGTCGGCGGTGAGCTCGCGGAGATGATCGGAGGGCGCAGGGGCGGCGGGCGCGCTCGGTGTCGGAGGCGCTGCTGCCGGTGCGGGGGTCGTCGAGGGTGCTGCGCTTGAGGGGGTCTCGGTTTCAGTCTTCATCGTTCGCCTCCGCCGCTCCCACCGGGTAGGTCGGCGGCATCCGCGAGTCTCGTGGGCTCCCAGCCCCCGGTCTAGGTCGGCCCGTTCGCCTCGCACCCGCTAGATCGCCGTGGGGTTCCCACGGGTGCGCCGGGGGTCCCCGACAACACAAAAGCCGCCGGGTGGGGCCCAATTGCCCCCGCCGGCGGCTCCGGTTGTCGGATGACCGCGTCTCGTGCCTGGTCGGTCCGTCGCTATCCTAGCGTAATCGTGTCCGATCGGTCGAGATCGTTAAAGGACACCTTCTGTTCGAAGGTCAGGCCCATCGTGACGCCGGCGCGCAGATGAATGACGAAGTTGCCGGTCTGGCGCCGCCGGATCGCGTCGGCATAGGCCGCGACAACCTTGCGCGGGAGCGTAATCACGACCGTGCTGCCTTCCGCGGAATAGGCGCACACGGCCGCCTCGAGGTCCTGGTCACTCATACCGGCCCGCTCGCTTCCAGCTTGCGGCGGCGGACGCGGAGCGTTTCGTACTCGGCCACAATCGCGAGATCGGCTTCCAGCAACGCCACGGCCCCGCGCAGCCGTCCGAGCAGATAGATCGCTTTCTCGCCGGTGTCGCCCGCATGGAAGACGTCGAGGATCGTGACCACGGTGGCCAGCACGCTCTGCAGATCCCGCTGATATGCCGGCTGCTGCGTCAGCGCCCGCACGCGCTCGTACTCCGCGCGGCGCTGCGCGAGCGCCTGGTCGAGCTCGGCGAGCCGGTCGGTGCGCAGGGTACTCATCGGATCGCCGCGCCCGGCGTGATCGGCGTTTGAATCCCCGCGCCGGGGACGGCCCCATTGGGCGCGACCGCGCCCATCGGCACCATGTTGCCCGCCTGCACCCCGGCCGCCACCATCGGATTCGGCATCACGGTCATGTAGAGCTCGTTCATGTTCTTGACGCCCATCGCGCGGGCACCCTGATTGAAGACCTCGCGCAGATCGAGCTGGCGGCCGTCGGGCCCCGGCTGCGTGAGCTGCGGAATCTGCGCCCCCGCCTCGAGGAGCTTGGCCCACACGCCGGCGAAGCGCGCCGGATCGGGCGGCACCGTGCCCGCGTGCGCGATGTAATCGAATTGGCCCGCGATGTCGGCAGGCTTCAAGAGCAAGCGATCGACGCCGCCGAGCTCGCGCGACAGCTCGCCGGTGATCCGCACGAATTGCTCCAATTCCGTGAATTGCTGCCGGTTGGCGATCGCCCGATACGACAACGGCATGAGCGCCTGCGTGTCGAGCATGCGCGCGGTGATGGCGATCCGCTGCGACGAGGACGCGATCACCTGCTGCACTTCGCCCAGGGTGCGCTCGTCGTCGGTGGTCTGCGACATCTGCGGGTCCGAGGTCGCGGCCAGGCGCTGCGCCATGTCGAAGAGCTGGTTGACGGTATTCAAATGCTGGCGCGTCACGTCCGCCCACGGCAATTGCATCAGGATCTGGCCGATCGAGATTTGCCCGTTCGTCACGAGCTCCTCGCCCTTGGCGGTCAGGCGAATGTGGCGCGCGGGGCCGGGCTGCAGCAAGTCCGCTTCCTCCACCAGGGAGGGCGGATAGATCACGGCGTCGTTGAGATGTTTTCTCACGTTCTCGATGTGGCTGTTGACCAGCCAGTTGATCGTGCGCTGGATCCCATCGAGGTTTTCGATCATCCCCGGATTCAGGAGCGCGTGCTCGTCGGGCACACTCTCGCCGACGGCATACGAGAATTGCCCGTGCGCGTAGCCGGAGGGATGCGCGCGCACGATCACCGCGTCATCGACCCACGCGAATTTCCAAATCTCCGGGCGCTCGCCGGGGCCGAGCTTCCACTCGCGCGGCACCAGCTTGATCTCCATGCTGTCGAGCCCGTAGTAGCCGCGGTCGTCGCCCTCGGGCGCTTCGCGGAGCTGAAAATCGCCGAGATCCCAGCGCGCGCGGCCGCTGCGCTGGGGCCCCTTGCCGCCGACCTTGGGCAAGACGTCGAGATTGAAATAGACGCCGCCCGAGCCCGCCGACGCGGCGCGTTCCTTGAAGTACATGCCCCCGCGATAGATGCGGTGGCCGACGAATTCGCCGTGCTGGACCTGCGACACCGGCACGCGCGGATCGGGCCAGTACGCATAGGGATCGACCGGCTCCCAGAGGTTGTATTCGCGCAGCGTGCCCCAGACCTGTTTGGGGCGCAGGAGCCCGCCGAGGCCCATCGCCGTCATCATCTGCGCGATCATCGGCGGGACGGGCGGCGGCGGCTGCATGCGCCAGCCTTCCTCGACTTCCCAGCAGTCGTGAATCACGCCGAGGCCGTACTTTTCGGCGTCCTGGCAGAAGGCATAGAGCACGGCGAAGCTCGCCATCTGCTGCAGGTCGTAGCCGAGGAGCGCTTCCATCAGTTTCGCCGGCTTGACGTCCTCGGGCCCGCGGCCCTCGAGCTGGATCATCGGATCGCGCGAGCCAAAGATCGCCATGAGCTGCGTGAGCCGTACGGTCAAGACCGAGAGCGACATCGGCACCACGATGGCGCGCTCGAACGGCATCTCTTTCTTGGAGGGATCGCGCGAGCCGTCGCCGCGCTTGGCGTGCCGCGCGAGATCGACGTAGAGGCGGCAGTGCTCATCGACCTCGTCCCAGTTGTCATAGCGCTTGCCGATATGCCGCTCGGCCAGCTCGCGCCGCGCGTTCAAGCGCGCGAGCACCGCGCTATGCAGCGCCGTGCCGTAGCGCAGCTGCTGCTCGAGCGCGGCCCCGTCGCCGCCGCCCGGCCCCACGGGGCCCTGGCCCTGCCCCGGGCGGTAGACGATCGGCGGGCCCGAGCCGCCGCCCCCGCCGCCGACGTCCTGGCCCGAGGGGCGCACGACTTGCGGCACCAGCTCGTCAAACGGCGGACCCGGCAGAATCGGAATGGGCATCTAGGGCTCGCTCCTCGCCGGCGCAATCGCCTGGCCGTTAATCACGACCGACTGCGTGTGATGCACCACGAGCTCGACGGACGTCGGGTCGGGCTGCGTCCTCGTGACGACCACGAGGACCTCTTTCGGCACCGTCAAGACGACCGGCGGCGCCTCAAGCCCCTCCGGCGGCACCGGCCCCGGCATGATCGGCAGCGTCGTCGGCTCAGGTGTCATGGGCTGGACGTCGGAAGGTCCTGCTTCACCCATCGCCGCGCCTCCGGGTCCGGGACCCATCCGGCCTTGAGATCCTCCGCCGACAGCCCCGCCTCGCTGGCCGCGGCCGCGATCACCGCCTGCAGCTCGGCCTGCTTGCCATCGTATTCGCGCCGCGTCAGCTGCGTGTGCGCGCGCAACGCGTCCTGCTGGGCGGCGAGTTTCAGCAACGCTTGTTCGAAGACCTGCCGCTCGGCGTAGAGCTTGCCGATGCGCAAGGCGTCGAGCTCACTCAAGGCGCGTCCACTCGCTGGGCCCGGATCGCGCTGGGCGGCGGCCGGTACGCCGGCGAGCACGAGGAACACGCCGAGAATCACGAGGAGCACGGCGAGAATCACGACTGTCTCAAGATCGAGCCACCAGAGCCACCGTCGCCAGCGTCTGGTCATTGCTTGGGGAAGATCGTGCCGAAGCGGCCCACTTCGCTCGGCGCCACGACGGCTCCGCAGCAGGTCCCGCCGCCGAGGTTCTCGATCGTCGTCGGCGCCAGCCCGCCGAGGCCGATCCGCCGCCCGGCCCCGGCCGGTAACGACGCCTGCACGCCCTGATAGACGCGATACCAGAGGCCGTCGATGTACTTCCAATAGACGCTCAGGGTGGGCCCCGAGGCGACGCGGATGCCGAAGGCGGTATTGGGCGGCACGTCAATCCCCAGATCAATCGGCCCCGCCATCACGGCATACGACCCCGCCGCGTCAAGGCGCCCCACCTCGATCTTGCTGGTGAGCCCCACTTGCCGATTGAGATAGACCCGCCACTGATCCACGCCGCTCAGCGCGGAGCCGGCGAAGACGAGTAACGTCGAGTTGCCACAACACGCCGGGGCGCCCGGCCACTCGGCCCACGCCTCGTGAAAAGCGCCGAACGACCCCGGCGTCCACAGCATGATCGTGTACGTCGTGGACGGCGGCGTGAGCTGCGTGCCGTTCGTCGTGAAGGTGTCGCCATAGATCGTCTGGTAATTCGGCCCGACGGGGCCCGCGGCCCGGTTGAACGTGTCGATCACCGGCGTCGACGGGAAATCGGTCACCGTCGGAAACCCGGGCGTGAAGCTCGAGGCGGTCTCGTAGGCGCCGATGGTCGGCGCCGCGGGGCGGGGCACGCCATCCTTGTCGGTCGTGATCCCGGCGACGGGCGTGCCTGCGCCGATGGCCGGGCTCGTGCCCTGGACGTGAAAATTCGTCGGCGCGTTCACGAATTGCGGATTGACCCCGATGAGATTCGACCCGTCGACGGACCCGACGCCCCCGACGTTGGTGACATTCGTCGAATTGCTGTAGATGATGTTGTTGCGGAGAATCGCCCCGGTGGCATCGGAATGGATATACACGCCCGTGCCGTTGCCATAGATGGTGTTGTAGGTGACCCGGGAGTTCGTGCCGGCATACATGAGCTGAATGCCGAGCCCCGCCGTGTTCCACACGAGGTTGTTGTAGGCGTGGTTGCCGTCGCCATCGGCCAGGATGATCGCCCCCGACGACGGGTTGCTGTGGTCGTGGACGTTATTGTTGCGCACGATGTTGTTGTTCACGGCGAGCACGCCCTCGTGGTACATGTGAATCCCGAAGGACGCGTTGTCGTGGACGTGATTGCCGTCGACGATGTTGTTGGCCGTTGAGATGTAAAAGCCGTGGTAGTGGAACGACGAGCCGTTGTTGTGGACGTGATTGTTCAGCAATTCGTTGAAGCCGCCGCCGGTCGTGCCGCTGCCACTCCCCGTATCGAGCAGGCCATTGCCGCCCAGGGCGTTCTTGATTTCACAGTTCTGGACGCGAATGTGGTGGGCGAAGTTCTCGATCTTGACGCCGTCGTATAACGTGCTGGCGCCGTCGAGAATCACCCCATCGAGGATGATGTAGCGGGTGTTGGCCCCATTATTCTGTCCGAAATTCACCACGAAGCACGGCGAGCCACACGCGCCCGCCGTGGGCCGGAGCGTGACCACTTCGCTGGGGTACGCCTTGACGGTGACGGGCGCGCTCCAGGACGTCCCGCCGGGGATCGTATCGAAGAGCTCTTCGGCGTAGGTGCCGGCGCGGATGTAGAGCGTGTCGCTCGGCGCCAAAAATCCCAGGGCGTAGTTGATGGTCAGGAAGGGCGCGCCGATCGTCCCGGGATTGCCGTTGCTGCCGCCACTCGCGGCCGGCGCGACGAAGAAATCGCGCGCGGCGCGAGGCCGGCGGACCTCGATGAGGAGCTGGCAGCTCGTCAGGAACAGCAGAAGCAGGAGCAGCGCACTCGCGATCGGCGCGGCGCGGCGCCGGTTCACTCGAGCACCTTGCGATCGGCGCCGCAGCCGATGCACTGCGAGCGCGTCGCCGGCGCTGCGACCGTGGCTTTCCAGGTACTGATCCCGACGTCGCCGGTCGTCGAGACGTTCGTCGTGAACGCGTAGTTGTAGGCCCCCGTGGCGCTCACCGTGCGCGACCCGCTCACCAGCGTCCGCGTCCCGCCATCCACCACATACTGCGTGAGCGCCGTCCAGCCGGAGCCTTGCGTCACGGTCACGGGCGTCGTGTCGAGATAACCCATCCCGATCAGAAATTCATCGGCCTGCGCGGTCGTCGCCGTGTTCGCCGAGGCAAAGCTGGTCGTCCCGCTGGCGATGGTCGCCGTCGCCACCTGGTCCAGCGGCGAGGCGGTCGCGCCGCTCAGCTCGTGGACGTCCATCGTGCAATAGAACGCTTGGCCGTCGGCGGCCGTGCAGTTGAAGGTGTGACCGCTGCCGCCCGTGATGCCCGTCGCGTAGTACTGGATCAGATGGCCGCCGCCGCCCGTGTTGGGGATCGCGACCGCAAAGGTGTTGCCCAGGTTGTCCGTCGTCGGCAGCACGTCGTAGGCGGAAAAGCCCACCGGGGTGATGACGAGATTGCCCGAGGTCGTCGTGGTCGCGGGGGTCGTGCAGCTATTGACCGCCGTGGCGGTGCAGGTCACGGTCTGCACGATCGTGATCGCCGCCCGCGCCGGCGCGGCGCTGATGAGCCCGAGCAGCAGCGCGAGGGCGAGGCCGAGTGCCAGCCGCCTCATTGCGGCGTCACCACGAGCGCGAAGCGCATCGAGCCGCCGAGCGTGGCGACGCCGCGCAGCCGACGGTTCGCGTTCGTCGTGGCACTCCAAAACGGGCCGCCGCCCACCGTCATGCCGAGCTCGACGATCGGCCGGCCGAGCGGGTCCGTCCCCCGCGGCCCCACCCCGCGCTGGAAGACCCCGGCGGACATCCACGTGGCGCCGCCATCCAGCGAGCCCTCGAGAATCGTCGTGATCGCCGGCAAGGGATCGGTCGCTTGCGAGACGTCCATCATGGCCGCGGCGCCGCGCACGCCGGTGGGGACCGTGACGGGGCCAAAGTTGTAGGTCCCGCCCGCGCGCGTGGCCATCGGCAGAATCGTGATCGGCGTGAATTGCGCGGCGACGTGTGGCGCGACGAGCAGGAGGCCCCCGAGGGCCCCCAGGACCAGCGACGCCCGCACGAGGCCGTTACTCCTTGGTCTTGTAGCCGCGCACCGTGACGCGCATGGTCGTCACCGCGGTGTCGGCGGCAAACCCCAGCGTCGCATTCGCCGAGCTGCAGATCGGCGTCATCAGCGCTTTCTGATTGCCGCCCTTGGTCGGGACCATGATCCGCTCGGTGAGATCCGTCGTGCCCGCGTCCCGAAACCGAAACGAGGAGTCCGTCGCCGAGTCGTTCGTCGCCATCCAGTCGGTCATGCAGAACTTCACGCCGGAGCCGAGCGCCGAGACCAGCGTCGTGTCGGTCGTGGCCGTCGAGGTCGCCTTGCCGCCTGTCCAGTCGCCGATCGGCGCATTCGCCTGCGTGATCGTCTGCCCGGCCGCCGCCACCGTGCGGCGCATCCCCGTGCCGTTCGTCCCGAGCGTCATCGTCGAGGGCGTCAGCACCACCGCGCCGTAGCCGAGCGCGATCGTCTCGGCGACGGCCGCCGTGCCCAGCGTGAGGTTGCCGCTCTCCGTCACCGTCGCCGAGCCGTTATCCACCGTGACGTGGATCGAGCGCGCCGCCGCGTCGCCGGCGGGCATCACGTTGGTGCCGTCGGTCATCATCATCGGCCGCACCACGAGGCCGACGTCACTCGCCGCCGGCGTCGCCGTGCGCACGCGGCCCGCCACGAGATTCGTGCCGTCGGTGAAGCCGGTCGCCGAGCCCGTCGCGGGAAACGCCGCGCCAAACGTCGCGCCCGCGCCGCCACCGCCCGAGCAGCCGCTATCGCAGATGATGTGGCCGATGACGTTGTTGCCGGCGGGGAGCGCGGTCGTGATCGACGCCAAGAGCGGCGTCATGGACGCGATGCCTTGCACCGTGATGACGTCCACCGACGCCGAGCCCGCGAAGCCAAGCGCCGGTTGCTTGGCCGCCGTCGAGGCCCCCGTCGGCAGCGCGGAGCCGGAGATCGCCACCGTCACCGTGCCCGTGACCGCCGTCTGCACCGGCGTCATGCCCGCCACGCCTTGAATCGTCAGCACGTCCGTCGAAGCCGAGCCCGCCGCGCCGAGGGCCGGCTGCTTGGCCGCGGTCGCCGCGCCCGTCGGCAACACCGCGCTCGAGACCGTCACCGGGACCGTGCCGATGATCGCCACCTGGATGGCGCCCGAGGCGTCCACGGTGATGCACCGATCGGTCACCGTCTTGTCGCAGATCGTGAGCCCTTGCAGATGCGCCGTGCCGTTGGGCGTATAGGAGCGCAAGACCGGCGCCCCCGTCGTGCGCCCGGAGCTGTCGATGATGATGTCGGCCGCCGCGCCGCCCGCGAGGCCGAGGAGCAGCAGGAGCGTGAGCAGCAGGGCCCGCACGCGGTTGGAAGTTCCCCCGCGACGTCTCGCGGGATTCGCGCGTGCTGGCCCGCGATATTCTGACTGGCCGCGCGCGAGCCCGCCGCTCATGGGGCCACGAACATTTCTATGGGGCCACAAAGCCGTGCACCTGGCCGCGCGCGAGATTCGTGGCCGTCCCGAGTAGACACAAGGCGTACCCCGTCGGCAGGCGCACCGCGGGCTGCAAGGTCACGATCAGCGGCACCGACGTGTTGGCCGGATACACGTAGGTCAGGGTCGGGCCCGAGACGCCCGGCTGCGGAAACACGCCGACCGGATTCGTCGCGCACGCGACACCCGTGCCGCCGCGCAAGGCAAAGGCGCCGGCCGTCGCCGTCGAGCTCGCGAGCACGATCGTGGTGACGTAGACCGCTTGCGTGGCCGTCGGCGCCGGGACAATTTCCGTGAGCGTCGCGCCGACGTCGGCCACGTTGGCGGCAAACCGCCCCGGATGGTCGATCACCACCCGCTGCTGCGCGTCGCCGGGGCGCACCAGCCCGAGCAGGAGGCTCACCGCGAGGACCCATCGCCATCTAGCCGCCATGTTCGATCCCCTTTCGCTCGGTCTCACAGCGCGAACACCAGACCGCGGCTCGGCCCTCGGCATCGACCAGCACCGGCGCGCCGCAGTGCAGACAGGACGCGCCGGGCGCACGCACCGCGGCCGCGAGCTTTTGATCGGCCCGGTGCGCCAGCGACGCGAGGCCCCAGCGCGCCAGGCACGCCGCGCACGCGCGCGCGTTGGGCCAGAGCGACCCGGGCAAGGGCACGAGGT
>Ga0307469_10000866_pt1 | contig 11137 bp, 11 predicted proteins | sample atmos_gasesAM2C__FD_203084 | JGI IMG/M metagenome (GOLD analysis project Ga0307469, IMG submission 203084) | Hardwood forest soil microbial communities from Morgan-Monroe State Forest, Indiana, United States - atmos_gasesAM2C_515 | ecosystem: Environmental > Terrestrial > Soil > Temperate...
GATTCTCAATAAGCGCGAGAACTACCGCCGGGCGTTCGACCGCTTCGACCCCAAGAAAATCGCCCGCTACGATCGGCGGAAAGTCCGTCAGCTTCTTGCGAATGCAGGGATCGTGCGAAATCGCTTGAAAATTGCAGCGGCCATCTCCAATGCGCAAGCGTTCCTCGCTGTTCAGAGGGAATTTGGCAGTTTCGATCGCTACATCTGGCAATTTGTCGGAGGCCGCCCGAAAAGAAACGACTGGGACAAGTCGCGGCGCATTCCCGCAAGCACGCGCGAATCAGACGCCATGAGCAAGGACCTGAAGGCCCGCGGTTTCCGTTTTGTCGGCTCCACAATTTGTTACGCCTTCATGCAGGCCACCGGCATGGTCAATGACCATGCCCGTGATTGCTTCCGCCGCAACCAAATCCGCTAACCGTGCTGATTCAATTTCCGCCAATCTGAGTTCCTAGGCACAATCCTAAGGCCGCGGCAAAGGTGAAGCTACCCCGTTGACTAAGTGGTTGCAGCCGTGTTCTCGTAAGGCGACGAAGTCTTACGAGCGGCAAGTTATCGTTTCTTGATTATGCCAACCAAGCAATACGAAATTGCCCTTTCCACACTCGAGAGGATTCGTGCTGCGTTTCCAGCGCTGTTGATGAACCTAACATTACATCCCAAGCACCTAGATCTTGCCATGTACATCCCCGCTCAACCTGGGCTCTCGTTCGACGTAGACCTCAACCTGCAAAACAACGACGAGCTCCATCTGTCAGCTTCGTCTCTCTGGATGGAGTGGTTCCCCTGCACTTACCCCGACAGGGTTGAGAAATACTTCCAAGCGGTGTCGGGTCTGCTCTCCGGACAGTTTCGCATCCTCGAAACCTGGCGCGGCAAGCGGGTCGTCCAGGCACAGCTGCAATGTCCCAGTAATGGGGGATGGAAGACTATCGCCCGGAACTGGAAAGGGCTTTGGCTTCCGTGGCCGCAAAAATTCTTTAAGATTGTGCAGAATCTGTCCACTGCCCAACCCGTGCTTGATAAGGTCGGACCGGAGGCCTGATTGATGGGCTATTCGCAAACTGGCCCACGGAGCGCGGACTAAGCAGGCTTGCGTTGAAGGCGGGCGGGGCGTACCATCTTTCTTCGGTGTTTGCCGCGTCAACCCTCCTGTAATGATTCAGGCACGATTCTGGTGGGGGATTGTGCGGCCTGGGATGACCTGGGGTGGCGAGTCGGATGGACAAACCCGCAACAAGAGCGGTAGTGGTGGTCGGCGCGCAGTGGGGAGACGAAGGAAAAGGCAAAGTCGTTGACTATCTCGCGTCCTCATTTGACTTCATCGCTCGTTATGCGGGCGGGCACAATGCCGGGCACACCGTAATCTTCGACAATCATCGCTTCGTCCTCCAACTGATCCCCAGCGGGATCCTGCGGCCAGAAAAGAAAGCCGTGATCGGCGCGGGCACGGTGGTGGACCCCGCAGCCTTGGTTAATGAAGTCGAAAACCTGAGAAAGTCCGGGATCGACGTGCGCGGGCGGCTCTTTTTGAGCAATCGCGCTCACCTGATTTTTCCCTACCATCGCGAAATGGACAAAGCCTCCGAAGCAGCGCTGGGCACCGCAAAAATCGGCACCACTTCGCGCGGCATCGGCCCTGCCTACGAAGACAAGATGGCGCGGCGCGGAATCCGCGTGTGCGATCTGGTTGACGCGGACCGCTTTCGCGAAAAACTTGAGCGCGTGGTCAAAGAGAAGGACGCCATCAGCCGCGCCACTTATGGCCATCCGCTCGAAACGGCCGGCATACTCGACCAATATCTCGAGCTGGCGGCACACATTCGCGGATTTGTGGCCGACACGGCCGTCCTGTTAAATCGCGCGCTCGACAAAGGCGAATCCGTTCTCTTTGAAGGTGCGCAGGGCACTATGCTTGATATTGACCACGGCACCTATCCGTTCGTCACCTCGTCTAACGCGACTTCGGGCGGCGTCGCAACCGGGCTAGGCGTTGCACCAACTCGCCTCACTGGCGTCGTCGGTGTCACCAAGGCCTACACCACGCGCGTGGGCGCAGGGCCCTTCCCAACCGAGATGCCCGACCTGGATGCAAACGAAGTGCGCCAGCGCGGCAATGAATTTGGGGCCGTGACGGGACGCCCGCGGCGCTGCGGCTGGCTGGACCTCGAGGTGTTGCGGTTCGCGAAGATGCTCAATGGGATTGATTCACTGGTGGTCACAAAGCTCGACGTCTTCGACGCGCAGCCTGAAATCAAAGTCTGTGTGGGTTACCGGTACAAGGGCAAGCCGCTCGAGGAAATGCCGGCGGACGTCGAAACCCTCGGACAAGTTGAGCCCATCTATCACACGCTGCCGGGCTGGCGAAAACCCACGCCGGGCATTCGCGACGTGAAAGACCTTCCCACGGCTGCGCGCGAATACTTGCAGTTCATCTCCGAAAAACTCCAGGTCGAAATCGGAATGGTTTCTACCGGCCCGGAGCGCGATGCCACCATCGTACCGCGAGGAACGAAACTCGCATCCTGGCTGTGACCTGCCATGCTTTCCTACGAAGCGGCGCGCTCAAAAGTAATCGAGGTCATTCGCGCCCGCGCTTCCCAGCCGCCTAAGGAAACAATCGTGTACGCACAGGAGCCGGCGCAAGCGCTCGGCCGCGTTCTCGCTGAAAACATCTTAGCCGACCGCAATTACCCGCCCTTCAATCGTTCCACGCGCGACGGATTTGCCGTGCGCGCTGCCGATGCTGTGCATGCGGGCGCAAAGCTGCGCATGATTGGCGAAAGCCGCGCCGGCGTCGCATTTTCCGGAACTGTCGACCCGGGCACATGCGTGCAGATCATGACCGGCGCAGCAGTCCCGCGTGGCGCGGACACCGTGGTGATGCTGGAACATGCGCGCGTCGAAGGCGACGCGATCGTATTCGACCAGGCTGCGCAGCCGCATCACAATTTCGTCCTTGCAGGCAGCGAAACGCGCGCGGGTGAAGTGGTGGTGAAGGCCGGCACGAAACTGGGCTACGCGGAGCTGGCCATGGCAGCGCAGGTTGGGCGCTCGAAGATCATCGTGAGCAAGCGGCCGCGTGTGGCGATTCTTTCGACCGGCGATGAAGTGGTCGTGGTGGACCAGACACCCGGCCCATTCCAGATTCGCAACAGCAACAGCGTCTCGCTCGCAGCGCAGGTGGCGCTTGCTGGCGGTCAGCCCTGGCTGTTGGGCAATGCGCCGGATGAAATCGCACAGCTTCGGGTCTTGATCGAGCGTGGTCTGGAAGCCGACATGCTGGTCCTGACCGGCGGTGTCTCGGTAGGGAAGTATGATTTGGTCGAGCAGGTGCTGCGCGAACTGGGCGCCGAATTTTTCTTTGATGCCCTGTCAATTCGTCCCGGCAAGCCGGCTGTGTTCGGGCGGTGCAAAGCGAAGCCTGTATTCGGGCTGCCGGGAAACCCTGTTTCGACGATGGTGACATGCGAGCTGCTGGTGGTTCCGGCAATCGAATTGTTGAGCGGGCAGAAGCCGGAGCCGCTGCCGCTGTTCAAAGCAAAGCTGGTGCACCCGGTCGAGCAGCGAGCCGCGCTCACGCATTTTCTGCCCGCACGCGTCACCTGGCCGAGCGGTGAGCCAACAGTTTCCATCCTGCACTGGGAAGGTTCGGGAGATATTGGCGCCGTAGTGCGCAGCAATTGCTTCCTGGTCGTGCACGAAGCGAAGTTGAAGCTTGGCGCGGGCGAGTGGGTGGACGTGTTGCCGCGCCGCAGTGCATTCTAATTCTGACTGAGAATGAAGAAGCCATCCCATTACGATAAGAGAGGCCGCGTGCGCATGGTGGACGTCACGTCGAAACCAGCAACATCGCGCACGGCTATGGCGCACGCGTTCGTGCGAATGCGGCCCGCAACGGTGAGGGCCTTGCGGCGTCTGAAATCGCCGAAAGGCAATCCGCTCGAGATTGCGCGCATCGCTGGAATCGCGGCGGCCAAGCGCACGGCGGAGCTGATTCCGCTTTGTCACCCCATCGCGTTGACGCACGTAGATGTGAGCGCGAAGCTATGCCAGAATGGAATTGAGATCACCGCGGAGGCCACAGCCACAGGACCCACGGGCGTGGAGATGGAAGCGCTAGTGGCTGCATCCATCGCGGCCTTGACGATCTACGACATGTGCAAAGCGCTCGAGCGCGGCATGGAGATTACGGATTTGTATCTGGTAAAAAAATCCGGCGGGCGGAGCGGCATTTATCAGCGTCCTGGGAAGCGTGCCCAGTGATGACGCCCATGAAGGATGTAAAGGTCCTCGTGGTGGACGACAACGCGCTGGTCCGAGACCTATTGATGAAGGGGCTTTCGCCGCATTGCGACGCGCGCGCAGCAGGCGATGGCGCCGACGCGCTGTTGAAAATTGTCGATGATCCGCCGGACCTAGTCGTTTGCGACTATCGCATGCCGGGGCTCGATGGCCGCCAGCTTTACGAAAAGCTGCGCGGGCGCCAGCAGACCAGGCAGATTCCGTTTATCTTCCTCGCCAGCCGCACCGACATCGAAGAGAAACTGCGCCCCATTGTCGAAGGGGTCGAAGAATTTATTCCCAAGCCATTTTTCCTGAAGGATTTGGTACGCCGCGCGAAAAAAGTAGTGGACCGGCTGCACCTGGAAAAGCTGCAAAACCGCGCGGTGCGCCCCGGCGTAGTTCAGGGCAGGCTGGAGGAAATGAGCATTCTCGACTTGATGCAATCGCTCGAAATGGGCCAGAAATCCTGTCGCCTGACCATTCGCCGCGGCGACGCGACTGGCGAGCTATTCTTTTCCTCCGGCCAGTGCAAAGACGCGAAGCTGGGATCCTCCGAAGGTGAAGCGGCCGTGTTCCAGGCGGTGCGCTGGGCAGATGGCGAATTTGAGATTGACTTCAATTCCGCACCAACCCGCTCCACAATTTCACGCACCACCACGGGGCTGCTGATGGAAGCGCTGCGTGTAATGGATGAACAGCAGCGCGACAGCTCCGAGGACGGCGCCGGGGCCACCGACGGCTAGTCCGCCGCCCTTCACGCCATGCGCGTCTCCATCCTCACAATCAGCGATTCCGTTGCCGCGGGCAAATATCAGGATCAGTCTGGACCTGCGGTCGTCGCCCGGTGCAGGGAACTCGGCTGGAGGATCGTCTCCACAGCTGTGCTGGCCGATGACCGCGCGGCTATCGAATCATTCTTGAATGAATCCGCTGCATCGAATGATTTTGACGCCGTCCTTACCACCGGGGGCACTGGAGTGGGCCCGCGAGACATCACGCCGGAAGCCACTCTGGCAGTCGCCGAACGACTCATCCCCGGATTTCCCGAACACATGCGCGCCGAAGGGCGGAAAAAGACCGAACGCGCCCTGCTTTCACGCGGGGTGGCCGCCATCCGCGGCAAGACCATAATCGTAAATCTCCCCGGCAGCCCGCGTGGCGCCGTGGAATCGCTCGACGCCATCGCAGAACTGCTTCCCCACGCCATCGCCGTCCTCCACGGCGCCCGCCACGAATAGCTCTCACGCCACGAACGGGAAGAGTCCTACTGAAAGTCGACGACGATGAGGGTGATGTCGTCCTCCTGTGCGCGGGCGGAGTTGTAGCCGGAAAAACCGGCGACGTTGTCGAGGAGAGTGCTCGCGAAACGCGCGGCGGGAATTTCGCGGTGCGTTTCCAGAAATTGTTTGCACCGCGACTTGCCGAATTCTTCCCGAGCAGCGTTCTTGGCTTCGAGGATGCCGTCCGTGTAAAGCAGACAGCGATCTCCGGGCCCAACGCGGATTTCCACAGAAGAGTAAACTGCTTCAGGAAACATACCCAACATCAGGCCGTTCTCTACAATTTCCCGGACGTTACCTGCGGCGCCCGAGGCCAGCATAAGGGGTGGGTGGGCTGTAGCGGAGTAGTGCAGCAGGCTCTGCTCCAGATCCACGAAGAGGTAAGCGGCGGTGACGAAGTGCGCTTCGAACTTGCCGCAGAGAGAGTGGTTCAAGCCGGTGAGAACGCGCGCGGGATCGTGGGCGTGCGCCGCTTGGCCAGCGAAAGTGACCTTGAGCATGGAGGCGATCAGGGCGGCGGGAACGCCGTGTCCGGTTACGTCGGCGACCAGAATGCCGACCCGCTTTTCATCGATGCAAAGGAAATCGTAGAAATCGCCTGCAACGGCACTCATGGGCACATAGCGTGCAGCGATTTCGAGTCCCGTGAGCGTCGGGACGCTGCGCGGAAGCGTGGAGGACTGAATCCGGCGGGCGATTTCCAACTCTTTGTCGATCGCCAGGAGTCGTTCTTCATTCGCGAAGGTCCGGTTCGCGGATACGTATCCGAGACACGCGATGAAAACCAGAGCGCCAAGAACCTCCACGTTGTGCCCGCGCAAGATCTTAAGGCCCAAGAGATTTGTGTGCAGGATGAGCAGAAGCCATACGAGAAAACCTGCCGCCAAAACGCGAACCTCGTTGGTCGAGCGTGTGCGAGGGCCAGAGCGTAGTCTGCTGGCCACCAGGAACAGCGCGGTGGCCACGAGCGTGGCGAGCACCTTAATGTTGTTTGCGACGCCGAGCTTGACCAGGCTGACTCCAAGGGTGGCCGCGAAGATCTCGAAAACCGCGTACAGCCCTCGCGCGGCGAGAAGCCAGCGAAGGAACCTTCTGAGTTGTTCGCCGACGATTTGGTAAAGGAATAGGGCGCCCGGAAAAAAATTTATGGAGGAAATGAGCCAACCGACGTAGCTCCAAAACTTTGGCGACTCGTTGAAGAGAGAGCGAAAGGACGGGAGATCAGCCAACAGCCTGACGGCATAGAGAATGCAGAACAGGCTGAAGTAAATCAGCGTGAGCTCCTGCGTCCCGCGGCGAAAGAAGAAAAGAGCGATTGCGGCGAGAGCGATAGACAGAAGAGCCACGGCGGCCGCAGTGTTGGCAAACTCCCAACGCAGCTCCGAGCGCGAAAGAGAAGCCACAGCTTGAGCCAAGAGAAGCGCGCTTATGTTCGCCCCGTCCGGCATGTGGGATTGAATTGTAGCCAAATCACGATTCAAAGGGCCAGCGCGCAGGCAGTGCCTAGTTAGCCGGATTACCCGAAAGTGGCCAGTATCACCAAAGGAACGGCATTGGCCGCGGTTCGACCATTATGCTAGGATGACGTTCTTAGTTCGGCGATGCCGCACCAATACATTCCGATCCTAATCTACGCGGCTCTCGCCGCAGCGTTTCCTGCCGTCACGCTCGCTGTTTTCAAATACATCCGGCCAGACATGAAAGCGACGGGCGCAAAGCTTGAGCCTTATGAATGCGGCGTTCCTCCCGAGGGCACTGCTCGCGGGCGTTATTCGGTACGGTTTTACATCGTGGCAATTTTGTTCGTGATTTTTGACGTCGAGACCATCTTTCTTTTTCCCTGGGCCATCAAGTTCAACCAGTTGGGCGCATACGGCTTGCTGACCATGCTCGTCTTCCTGGGGATTTTGCTGGTCGGGTATGTCTGGCTCTACCGGAAGGGCGCGCTTGACTGGGTCTGAGTGGCCGGAATTTCTTCTTTCCTGATGCGTTGACGTTCTTTTTGGAGGTGTGTTAAAAAGGCGGGCTGCTCGCGGCCGAGAGGCCGAATCCGTGCTCTCATATCCGGCGATAGCAGACATTTGAACTGATGGCCAACGACCCCTCGGAAAAAGTACCTCCATCGAATCCGCCGGAAGACAAGGCGGAAGGTGCTCCTGTTTCCCCGAAACCCGCGGCTCCTGCTGCCGCGGCTCCTCCGAAACCCGCCGCACCCCCACCCCCGAAACCGGCTGCGCCGCTGCAAGTTCCTCTTGATAACGAGCTGGTGCAGCGCCTGAAGGCCCGCTTCGGTGACGCGATTCGTGAAGCCACGCTCGACCGCAAGCAAGCAATCGTACTGATCGCGGCGGACAAGCTGCGCGATATCGCGCGTTACTGCCGCGACGAAGAAAAATTCGACATGCTGACTGACTTGACCGCCGTGGACTGGCCAAAGCGCGAAAAGCGTTTCGACATTATCCTCAATCTTTACTCCTTCGCGAAGAATGAACGCATGCGTTTGAAAGCGCATGCGGCAGAAAACGAGCCGGTGGCGAGTTCAGTCGAGGTCTGGCCCGCCGCCAACTGGCTCGAACGCGAATGCTACGACATGTTCGGAATTATTTTCGAAGGCCATCCGGAATTGAAGCGCATTCTGCTGCCGGACGAGTGGGAGGGGCATCCGTTGCGCAAGGATTACGATATTTTGAAGCAGGACACGGCTTGGGTGCGTGAAAACCTGGGCATCGAGAGTGGGCAATAGCGCCCAATAGATAATGACCGACGCGCACACAAACGGCAGCTCAGACGTCACCACCACCGTGCTGGGCGCCGACGAAATCATCCTCAACATGGGCCCGCAGCACCCCTCCACGCACGGAGTCCTCCGCGTGAAGCTGAAGCTCGATGGGGAGCGCGTGGTGGATTCGGAATGCATCATCGGGTATTTGCATCGCGGCGTGGAGAAAATCGCCGAGCATCGCAGCTACACGCAATTTGCGCCATACGTGGATCGCATGGACTACGTTGCGGCGGTCTCGAACGGCCTGGGCTATTGCGAGGCGGTGGAAAAATTGCTCAACGCGGAAGCCCCGCCGCGCGCGCGAGTGGTGCGCACGATCCTGACGGAGCTGCAGCGCATCGCCAGCCACCTGCTCTGGCTCGGCACGCACGCGCTCGATATCGGCGCCCTTACGCCGGTGTTTTACTGCTTCCGCGAGCGCGAAGAAATTCTTAAAATTTTCGAGAAGTATTGTGGCGCGCGCCTGACCACACATGCATTCCGCATCGGCGGCCTGCAATACGAGACCTACGACGGCTTCGAAGAGGAAGTGAAGCGCTTCTGCGAGGATTTCGCACAAAAGATCGATGAGTACGAAACGCTGCTCACCGAAAATCGCATCTGGGTGGGACGCACCAAAGGCGTCGGCATCCTCAACGCCGCAGATGCGATCGCCCTCGGCGTCACCGGTCCGGTGCTGCGCGCGAGCGGCGTGAAATGGGACCTGCGCAAAGCCCAACCTTACGCCGCCTACGATCAGTATGAATTCGAAATCCCCACCCGCCCAACCGGCGACACCTACGATCGCTACCTGGTGCGCATGGAGGAAATGCGGCAGTCGCGCCGGATTTGTTTGCAGGCCGTCGAGACCATTCCGACGGGCCCGATCATGGCTAAAGTCGGCAAAGTGCTGAAGCCACCGCCGGGCGAGGTGTATCACTCGATCGAAGCACCCAAGGGCGAGCTGGGTTACTACATCGTAAGCGACGGCACCACGCAGCCTTATCGCGTGCGCGTGCGTCCCCCTTCGTTCATCAATTTGCAGGCCTTCGATAAAATGGCGCGCGGCTCGCTGGTGGCCGACGTTGTTGCCATCATTGGCACCATTGACATCGTGCTCGGGGAAGTGGACCGTTGACGGCTATGGTTGAGAGCAAAGGAGCGGCCGCCGGCCGCAAGAGATGACTCACTCGATCCCTCCTTCGATCCTGCCCTACGTGCTGCCGGTTGTGTATGCATTGGTGATCGTTGCCGTACTTCCTCTGCTCGCAGGCTATATAGTGCTGCTCGAGCGCAAAGTGATGGCCGACATGCAGGCGCGGCTCGGGCCAATGCGCGTCGGGCCGCACGGTTTGTTGCAGCCGATCGCCGACGCCGTCAAGCTGCTCCTGAAAGAAGACATCATCCCGGAGGACGCTGACAGGTTGATGTTCTATGTAGCGCCGCTCGTCAGCGTCACGATGGCGCTGCTCGCGTATGCCGCGATGCCCTTTGGACCTGCGTTTCAAATCGCTGACCTGAATGTCGGCCTCCTTTTCATTCTCGCTGTCAGCTCACTCGGAATTTATGGCATCGTGCTGGGCGGCTGGGCTTCGAACAGCCATTATTCGCTGCTGGGGGCTCTGCGCAGCGCGGCGCAACTCGTGAGCTATGAGACGGCTGCCGGCCTCGGACTTGTTTCCGCATTGCTGCTAGCGGGCTCGCTCTCCATGAAGGAAATCGTGCAAGCGCAGGCGGACCAGGGCGTGTGGTTTATCCTGGTCGCCCCCATCGGATTTTTTGTTTATTTGGTGGGCTCGATCGCGGAAACTAATCGCGCTCCCTTCGATTTGCCGGAAGCGGAATCGGAGCTTGTCGCCGGCTACATGACGGAATACAGCGGTTTCCGCTGGTCACTCTATTTTCTCGCAGAATATGCCAACATGATTATCGTCGCCGGAATTGCCACCACACTGTTCCTCGGCGGCTGGCTGCGTCCATTCCCCCGCTTTCATGATCATCTTTTCGGCACCTCTGTTGAATTGCTCGACGCGCTCCCTTCCCTCATTTTCCTGGGCATAGGCCTGTACTGTTTCCGGCTCACGCCGCGCCAGCCGGTACAAATCCAGAAGTTGGTGATGGCGGCGGTTGGCGGACTTTGCCTGCTGCTCGCCGGAGCGATGGCTGCGGCATTGTTCGCGCCACCCACGGTGATGCAAGGGGTTCACGGCGGATTCTGGTTCATGGCCAAAGTGATGGCGTATCTCTACGCCTTTCTCTGGATCCGGTTCACGTTTCCCAGGTATCGCTTCGACCAGTTGATGCGGCTCGGTTGGCGTTTCCTGATTCCTCTCGCGCTCGTCAACGTGATTGGCGTGGGCACCGCGATCGTGCTCCAGCAGCAATGGGGCTGGAATCCACGCTTTGCAGAGTTGGTCACGCTCGCGGCGACGATTGGCGTGGCCGTGTGGCTTGCGAGTGAAAATGAAAAACCTGCCGCGGCAGTCCTGGCGGCTGATGGTGAATAGTTAATGTTCAGCCAGGCGGTATTCTACTTTTTTGCCGTGCTCGCGGTGGCCTCCGCTATCATGATGATCACGCGGCGCAACATCGTTCACGGCGCCGTTTTTCTGATCACCACGCTTCTTGCAACTGCCGGCATCTTCCTGCAGCTCAACGCGGAATTTCTCTTTGTGGTGCAAATCATCCTGTATGTCGGCGGGATCATGGTGCTGTTCGTGTTCGTGATCATGCTCGTGAATCTCGACGTCTCCATGCGCCTGGTCCAATTCAATCACCAGCGGTTTGTGGCTGGCGCGCTGGCGCTGAT